>JABLTH010076638.1_pt1 | contig 18780 bp, 21 predicted proteins | sample 7875711 | NCBI WGS metagenome assembly JABLTH01 (sample SAMN14941262, study PRJNA633318) | bioreactor metagenome | isolation source: bioreactor | place: China | collected 2019-03-05 | reverse complement strand
CTGGCTGGACATGGCCAAGGAGCGCATCAGCTTCCAGGGCCTGCCCGCGCGCATCTGCTGGGTGGGGCTGGGCCTGCGCCACAAGCTAGGCCTGGCGTTCAACGAGATGGTGCGCAACGGCGAACTGAAGGCGCCGGTGGTGATCGGGCGCGATCACCTGGATTCCGGGTCGGTGGCGTCACCGAACCGGGAGACCGAGGCCATGAAGGACGGCTCCGACGCCGTGTCCGACTGGCCGCTGCTCAATGCCATGTTGAACGTGGCCGGTGGGGCGACGTGGGTGTCGCTGCATCATGGCGGTGGGGTGGGGATGGGGTATTCGCAGCACTCGGGGGTGGTGATTGTTTGCGATGGGTCGGCCGAGGCGGACAAGCGGATTGGGCGGGTGCTTTGGAACGATCCGGGGACCGGGGTGATGCGGCATGCGGATGCGGGGTATGACATCGCGGTTGAATGTGCGCGGGAGCAGGGATTGACGCTGCCGATGGTGTAGGTGGATAAAGAAGTAGATTGCTTTGCTTAACGAAAGCGCCGCCGCCTCTTCAGCTCAGTACCGGTTGGATTGGATGACGCGTTTAACTTCAATGGAATTGAAAGGGCGGAACGTTCAAGCCGGAATGGCAGGCTCTTCTTGATTTCTTAATGGGTTTATCGGTATTTTTTATTTACTGATAGAGTTTTTGAGAACCATTCTTTTAAAGGGCTTCAGAATGATTCGGAATATCAGAGTTGAGCAATTCAAGTCATTGAAAAAGCTCAATCTTGAGCTGGGTAGAGTCAATATTTTCATTGGCGCTAACGGTAGCGGAAAGAGCAATCTTCTTGAGGCAATTGGTGTTCTTGGTGCCGCTGCTTATGGGCGCGTTGATGATGAGACACTTCTGCGCCGAGGCGTGAGACCCGGCGTTCCTAGACTTTACAAGTCAGCATTTCCGCAGATAAAGACGGAGACAACGCAGCACATTCTTTTTGAGGCAACTGCCGAAACAGGAGCGTTTTATCGAGCGACGCTCTGGAATCCAATTGAAAATCCTAGTCCAGCATGGAAATTTAAAACTGAGACGCTTTCTGCAGGTGCCGGGGACCCTCTTGCTGTCCGTTCGACTGTAAATGCCAAGAGAAATCAAGAGCAGGGCGTGGCGGCATCAAAGATGTTTGAAATCGATGTGGATAATCCCGCGCTGGTTCTTCTTGATCAGCTTCGCGGCTTTAACATCTATTCTCCAAATACTCCGGGGCTGAGGGGTATGACTCAGGATCCTCAGACTAAAGAGCCGGTGGGGCTCACTGGCGCAAGGCTCGCTGAAGCAATCGATGAATTATTACAGGCCTCGGAAAGTAGCGATTGGCTCGAATTTGCCATCGATGATGTGCGCAGTCTGCTCGATTGGGCTGTCGATTTCCGATCAGCATCGGCACTCAAGGTTCCACTCTCGCCCTCTGCTGCGAGGTCAAGACATGTAGTTCAATTTACTGACCGATATATGGCTAAGGGGCGTAATGTCCTGACCGGATATGATGCCAGCGAAGGCGCTCTTTACGTGGTGTTTTTAGCTGTGCTCGCGCTGCACCCTAAAGCACCTGCGGTCCTAGCAGTTGATAATTTTGATCAAGCGTTGAACCCAAGATTAGTTCAAAAGACTACTGAGGCATTATGTCGATGGATGACCTCGAAAGGCGCGCCACAGCGGCAAATGTTTCTCACTGCCCATAATCCGTCTGTGCTGGACGGGCTGCCATTACATAACTCAGAGATTCGGCTTTTTGCTGTTCAAAGGAATAACAAGGGGCACTCGGAGTACGAGCGCATTGACATCGACCGAGCATTGGAGTTGCGTGGCACGAGTGACAAAAGCTTGTCGCAGATGTGGGTGTCGGGTCTCTTGGGGGCTGTGCCGAATGTCTAGCTTAAAGATTGCAGTGGTTGCAGAAGGGCCGACAGACTTTGTATTTATAGATTCGGCTCTGAATGCTATTTTAGCTGGTAAGACCTTTGTGACAACTCAGCTGCAGCCATCCGGCTCTGTTGCTTTTGGAGATTTCGGCGGTGGGTGGGGTGGTGTATATCGATGGTGTAAACAAAACGGTAGTAACGGTATCTCCGAATTGCTCGCTGAGCGTTTTGATGCAGTGATATTGCATTTGGATGCGGATGTTGCTGACGCTAATTATGCAAATTCAAATATTACGCCTTCATTAAGTGATCTTCCAATCCCATGCGGGCCCAATCGTCCCCCAGCACAATTGCCCTGCTCAGCTTTGCGCAAGGTCGCTCTAAGTTGGCTTGGACACCTTCCGTTTAATCAGAAATTCGCATTTTGTATCCCCTCGATGGCGATCGAGGGTTGGTTGGTTCCAATACTTTTTCCAAAAGATATTTTGTCGATTAGTGCCGATCCCGAGTGTTATCCGAATCCGGCATCTAGACTTGCGGTAAAGGGGCGCCCTAAGAAAAGGGCTGCGGACTATCGTTCGGTGGGCCCAAAAATAACCATGGGGTGGACGGATTTAATTAATGATGGTCGCTTTGTCCAAGCTATTATTTTTAATAATGAGGTGCTTGGTTTAGGGATTTGAAGGTAAAGCGGAGTTACCATTTTTCCGCCGGGGTCCGTAGGCACGCGGCTGTTCTTCCCCGGCATTGGCGAGCAGTGGTCGCTCGTCTTGTCGCTTACCACCAGCCCCTGTGTTTTCTGCGGCGTCAAGATCGCGCCAGTCTCCAGCTAACAGTGTCAGGTTCACTTATCCCTTGTGCCGAAGTCGGACCAAGCCAACGTTTGTCATGTTCTTCTAGGCAACTCGGAGCGCATAGTCGAAAACAGGGGTCAGAGTGCACTTTCTTGAAGCGAGCGCAGTGAAAAGGCGACTCCATTACATTAAAGGGGACGTGGCTAATTAAATCCGGTCGTCCTCTGGCATCCGAATAAAGGGGACGTGGCTAATTAAGTCGGCTCGCGATGATCGGCCCGCCGCGGCCGTCCGCGGGGCGGCAGGCGGCAGGGCGACCGAGCGTGGTTTCCACCATCTGCTGGAAGCGCTCGTCGCCGAGCGTGCGCTCCTGATGGGCATAGAAATAAAGGGGAAGGAGGCAATTAAGTCAGTGGGTAAGGGGAAGGGGGGATTAAATTTGGATAATTGCACCGTCCCCTTTTGTTGCGGACGTGACCTTTGTTTCCAGCCGTCCGCGAAACCGGGGTCGCGAAATCGGGGGTCAGGGTGCACTTTTAAAGTCGCTGCTTCCCGAAGCTTCTTTTTAAATTCGTCTCCGAAAAAAACGGATTCAGGTTCGCTTATGTAGCGTGCGGAAGTGAATCTGACCCATTTCCCTCAGTTGGTCCCGTTTGCCTGTTCTATCGCGCGATTAGGATGGAGAGCTCATGAAGCGTCGTATGCTTGCGGTCTATTCAATGGCCGTTCTTGCAACAGGGTGCTCGACAACCCCTGTATCAGAACCTCAGCCGACCATCCCCGCCGAGATTCTCGCGGAGGACACTTGCCAGCAATATGTAAAGTTTGAACCACCGCTGACAATAGAAGAATTTCCGGAAGGTGCCTTCGCCGGTAAGGGGATCAAGGCAACCGTTATTGTCTCTTTCGGGCTGGATGGCTCGGGTAAGGCCATTAAACCTGAGGTTGTATATTCATGGCCACGCAAGCTATTTGATGAAACTTCCCTCAGTCGCCTCAGCCGCATGCAGTTCGCAGCAGGAGTAACCAAAGACTCTTGCGCATACGTCCGCACCTATACCACTCGTTCCGCCGGCACCCTGAAAATTCCCGTGGATTCCGGCGTTAAGCCGACAGGTCGCGAACTGAATGATTGATGCCACGAAACACAGGTGCAAAGAACATGTGTCCCAAAATATGGCAATAAAGGGACGTGGCTATGTCTTACCAATCAAAGGGGCGTCGCTAATTAAATTGTTTGTGAAGTTTGCGTCACCATCATCAACCGGTGGAGGTCGGCCTGAAGCGGACGTACCGTACAAGGGTGAACTCGCATCTACACTAGTAGCCAGGGGGAACGATGCAGTGCAGTCATTGCAATACAGAGTTGGAATTAAAGGGGACGTGGCTAATTAAATCCGCTCGCGAAGGTTGTCCCGCCGTGGCCGTCCGCGAGCGCGGCAGGCGGCAGGGCGACCGAGCGTGGCTTCCACCATGTGCTGGAAGCGCTCATCGCCGAGCGCGCGTTCCTGGCTGGCATATGCGCGCATGCGCTGCAGGTCATCGGGCGCGATACCGGCGTCCAGCCACTGTCGATAGGCATGGGCGCGCTCGTAGCGGTCGTTCCCCATGGCAAGGTAGAGCGGGTGCGGCGTGATGAGCGGATCGCGGGCGCGGGCCAGGTGGGTATGCACGCTCGACCATCGGTAGTCCTGCGCTGCCTCGACCATGGCGGCGCGCACCGGGTTCAACTCGATATAACGCATGACGGTCAGCAGGTAGCGCTCGCTCTGAACCAGGCAGGACTTGAAGCGTCCTTGCCACAACGCGCCGCAGCGCCCGTGCCGAAGATTGAATGCTTGCACGTAGGACTGGCCGACCCAGCCCATCGCACGTGACAGTGCCCCGATCGCGTCCGGCGTCACCAACAGATGGAAGTGGTTGTCCATCAGGACGAAGGCATGCAGGGCAATGCCGTGATCGCCGAAGGCCGTGCGAAGCAGGCGCCTGAAGTGGTAGCGATCGTCCGCATCGAGGAAAATGGCACCCTTGTTGATGCCACGTTGCGTGACGTGCAGCGGAACACCTGGCAGTTCGAGACGCGGCCGTCTTGGCATGGCATTCCTCCATGGGAGATCAGCTGCCACGGTGCTTCAAAGGAGCGGCCCGATCTGTCGGCGGGTATGTCCGCTGCCGGTAGGCTTGCTCTTAATTGGTCACGTCCCCTTTTTTCGATTTCCTCCTTAATACGGATTGACCGGGCGTGGACTTTTGCGCATGGTGTGCTGGCCTTTTCCTGGGCAAGGGGTCCGGGAGGGGCGACAGGGAGATTCAGATGAGAAAAGTGTTTGTTGTGGCGTTCTGCACAGTGCTTCTGGCGGGTTGCGGAACTATGGGGTTCACTCCGAAGGAGTATCCGCTCAAGGCTGGATTGGTGCCGGCGCTTGATATTCATGGCCGCGTGGTTGCGGTCAACGTGCAGCCATCCAAAGCACCCTTCATTGTGTATTCGTATAGCGGGTCAAAGCTGGCGTCGAACCTTCACGATATTACGCAGGTGATGGTCGACCAAGCAAATGAAGAGCTGAAGAAGAACGGTCGCATTGTTGGTGGGGCGGATAAGACGATTGACCTGAAGGTCAATTCGTTGGTCAGCAAATACACCAATATCTTTTACTGGAAGAGCCATATCGTCTTCGAGGCTAAGCTGGGTAATGGACAGACGATCGATCTTGACGTGCCTCACGCCAGCGGCGTGCTTGCCCAAGATCTCGACGGCTGCATCGCCGAGGGTGTTATGAAACTTCTCAATGACCCCCGCGTGAAGAGCTATCTGGCCAGCTGATACCTAGTTGGGAGGATGCCGTGGCTGCAAGCAGCCACGGCATCGCCTTTCGCGGCAAAGTGGGAAATGGGCGCACGTTGTCGTGAACCACTCTGTCGAAAGTCGACTCTTCCCCTGATTTTCCGACAAAGGGGACGGAGGGAATGAAATGATCTCGGCCTCGCGCCTCGACTATGCCCGGCCACTACTTGCCGCTGTTGCCCCCGATGCTGCAGCTGAAGCTGGCCAGGGACGAGGACGACGGCGGAGCCCCATAGGACGCGGAGGACACGATCATCGCGCCTGTCTTGCCTTTGAATTGCAGGTGATACACGTACAGGTTGAGAACCGTGTTCTTGGGGCTTCGCGCCAGCAGCACCAGATTGCCGGGCGTCTGCTGCAGCACCTCCAGCTTCCAGCCATCGCTGCCATCTTCAAACTGCTGGATGAGGTCGTAGCCGGCTTGGGTTACCACGAAATGGCCACCGGAGTACCGGATGCCGACGAAGCTGGCATTGCGGGCAGCCTCCACCGGGTGGGGTGGTGGGTACCCGATGGCGTACGACATCCCTACTTCGTGGCTACCGCGGCAATCCGCAGCGAATCCCTCCGGGTAGGCCGCTGGCTGGGCAGTGGCGAGTGCAGATGCAAGCAGTAGTAACGCGGACATGGCGAGCCCTCATGGCAGGCGTGGGTGGCGCGAGTGTGGCACCGAAACGGTAAGCATGGATCCAGTCCGACGTGCCGGTGAGTTCAGGGCCCGCACCAGGACTGCCCGAACACGACGGGCACAACCTTGACTCCCCTCCATTGCGAGAGGAGACTCGATCGCAAGGAGCGTAGAAACTCCACTTAGAGCGGTCCCCACCTCCGTCAAACCGGTGGGTTTTTTGTGCCTACGCAGTTGCGGGCACAAACCGACGTGATGCCTGCGTCGGGAGGGCGGCTAATACAACACCCGCAAGGGGAATACGCCCGCCGACTCTAAGCGGTTTCTAACCTCCCGACTTCCCGTCGCCATCCCGGCGCACGGGTACTTCATGGAATGAGGAGGCGAGCATGTCGACGAACGATACGAAGGATCACGAAGCGATGGGCGAGGCCCTGTCTGCCATTAGCCGGCAGCGGCTGGCGAAGCTGCGTCTGGATGTGGCGTTGCTGGCGCACCTGGTGCGCACCCGCCAGGCGGACGCACCGCTGGAAGGGGCCGCGGAGATTCGACTGGACGAGATGGCGCGCAGCCTGGCCTGGCTGGAAGCGCGTATAGGGCAGGTGCTGGACGAACGCGACGAGGGCGCGGCTGCCGGCGCGGCCGATGCAGCAGGGGACGAGGACGCCGCGGCACCTCACGCCGCCGAGCCGGCGGCGGATGAGGCTGCCATCCGTTATGTAGCCGGCGTCACCCTGCAGCAGATCGACGAGGTCAACCTGTTGCTCGACAACCTCCGTGCCCTTGGCAACGTGGTGACCTGCGCCGATCACGCCGAACTTGCCGACACCACGCTGTCGATCATGGGCGACACCATCTATCGCGACGTGGGTACGCTGCGCGACATCATCGACGCGGTGACCGCGCAACGGCTGGCGCCGCCGGATGACTCGCAACCCGGCGTGCGCGAGGAGCACGCCAGCTATCTCGCCCGCTCCATGCGCGTGCCGATGTCCAGCGCAGCGCACTTCGCGCGGCCGCATCCGACCTACCACTAGCTAGCTAGCGGGGTCAGGTTCACTTTTCCCATGCGCCGAAATGAATCTGACCCCGTTCTTGCCCGCTAGAGATGGCTGGCGAAGAACGCCTCCGCCGTAGCGATCGCGGTGGCATGGGTGCGTTGCTGCGGCACGCGAAGGTGCTGGCACAGCGGCTCCTTGCGTTGGCCCCATGCGGTGCAGTCGGCGAGGAAGTCGTAATGGCCGACGTCGGGTAGGGATTTCAAGGTGGCGTGGGGCAGCAATGCCGCGGCGAGCTTGCCGTTGCTGGCCGGCGGGGCCACTGGGTCGGCAGCGCCGAGCAGGATGCTCACTGGGGTGTGCAACGTGCGCAGGCTGTCCGGGGACAGCGCCTCGATGCCGCCCGGCGCCATCGCGAACACCGCGCGGACGCCGGGGATGGCGTAGTCGTCGCCGGCGTGTCGCGCCAGCGGCTGCAGCTGAGGCGTCTTCATGGCTTGCTCGCGGGCGGCAGGGTCAGCTCGGGCGCCTCGGCCTGTGCCGTGCATGTCGGGTCGGCGGCGTGCGCGTGGCAGAACTGGATGTAGTGGTCGACATCGACTCGCGCGCCGACGCTCAGCAGGGCCGTGATACCTCCCATCGAAAAGCCCGCCACGCCCAGCCGTCGCATGTCCAGGTGAGGGCCGATGCGCGCATCGGCCTTGGCCGTATCGAGGGCCACGCGCAGGTCCACTGCGCGATCCCATATCAGCAGGCTGCCGGCCATGGTGATCGGGTCGCGCGCGTTGGTGCCTGGGTGGTCCACCGCGATCACCACGTCGCCGGCGCGCGCCAGCGCCGTGCCGAACCAGGCCATGATGCGCGCGCTGCCGCCGAAGCCGTGCGAGAGCAGGATCACCGGATGCCGGCCCGGCGCGAACGGCGCATCGGCCGCGGCGCGGCCGGCGTCGAACAGCGGACGTGCCGGTGGCCCGATCTGCAGCGGCGCCTCGGCGACGTGGCCAGCGGCGGGGTACCACACGGTGATGCGCAGCGTGTCGCGGTGTTGCGCATCGCGCAGCGCGGCGCTGGGCGTGTGCGCCACGCGATGGGTTTCGCCCACCGCGCCGGCGCGGGCCACGGTGCATATGCCCAGCGACGCGGTGGCCAGGGCAATGAGAAGGGTGCGTGCAGTCATGCGGTCCTCGTCGATGGTGATGGCGGGGGAGTCAGGTTTGCAGGGGCAGCCAGATCTCGACGTCGCCGACGCCGGTGGTGTCGTCGAAATCCGCGCTGTATTTCTCGAACTCGGGCGCATCGGCGAGCTGCAGGCCCGAGCGCGGCAGCCAGTCGCCGACGAACGCTCGCCAGGTGCGCCGGATGCCCGAGATGTGGCCGTGGTGGGTGGTCACCACGTACTCGCGCGCCGGCAGCCGCAACGTGCTGAGCGCGGGGTTCAGGCCGCCGAAACCAGGCACCTCCACGCCAGCGATGTACTCGAAGCTGCCTTCGTCGTCGCTGTTGCAGCACACCCCGTACGCGATCTGCGCTTTCGGCAGTGTGGCCGCGTGGTGCAGAAACAGGCGCTGCCACTGCGCCGGGATGCCCTGGGTGGTGTCGGGTGCGTAACGGCAGCCGAGCCCGGCGATGAGGCGCGTGCCGTCGTGGACGAGGTGCGGCTCGTCCAGCGCCACGCGTACGTCGTCGGCGGTGCGCCAGGGCTCGACCAGCGCAAGGCCGGCCACCGAACCGCGCTCACGCACGCTGGCTGGACTTTGGCCGAACTGTTCGCCGAAGGCGCGCGTGAACGCCTCGTGCGAGCCGTAACCGCTGGCCAGCGCCACCTCCAGGATGTCCGGCGCGCCAGCGGCCAGGCGACGCGCGGCTTCGGTCATCCGGCGTGCGCGCAGGTAGCGCACCACCGAATAGCCGGTCATTGCCTGGAACAGCCGCGCCAGGTGGAATGGAGAGACGCCCGCTATGTCGGCGATGCGGCCCAGCGACAGGTCCTCGCTGTAATGGCTTTCGATGAACCAGAGCGCTTTTTCGGCAGCAGCCATCCCTGAAGCCTGGCGGTGGAGTCGAGGGGCAGGGTAACCGCAGCCTCGGCGATGGCGCTTGATCGTTCTTGCGGTTGGATTGGTGGCAGGTCTAGCGCTTGGCCATCACCTGCTTCAGTTGTTCCAGCAGCAGGGCGACCGGGGTTTCCAGGCGCGGCGGCAGGGTGCGGTGCACCAGCCATGCGATGACGTCGATCCTGAAGTCGCTGACCGAGACGACTTTAAGCTGGTCACGGTAGGGGCTGATGGCGAGCAGGTCGGCCGTGACCAGGCCGATGCCGGCGCCACGCGCTACCAGCGACAGCTGCAGATCGGCACCGAACGCCTCGACACCCACGTGGAAAGGCAGTGCCTGCGATTCCAGTGTGCGACGCAGCGTGGATCGCATGCCGCAGCCGTTCTGGCTGAGCACCCATGGAAACTCGGCCAGATCCTTCAGGTGCAGGCGCGTACGCAGACCCAGCGCAGGCGATGCCACCACCTTGATCGCCTGCCTGCCGAAGGCGTGTGCGGTCATGCCTGCCGGTGGCGGAGTGTGTTCGGCAAACACCGCGACGGCAGCGTCCAGCTGGCCTTGCTCCACCTGCTCGACCAGGCCTGGCGACCAACCGGCCAGGATGCGCAGGCCAAGCTGCGGGAAGCGTTCGCGCAGGCAGTCGACCGTGCTCGCAAGTGCCTTGTCGGCGAGAAACGGTGGCATGCCGATACGCAGCTCGCCCGATGGCTCCGCGTCCGCGCGGACCAGGGTCAACAGGTCCGCCTCCGCGTGCAGTACCTGGCGGCCCTTTTGGTAGACCTCGCGTCCGGCGGCAGTGGGCCGCAGCGGCTTGGACTGGCGGTCCAGCAACTCCACGCCGAGCAGCGTTTCCAGGCTCTGTACCCGACGCGTCACGCCCGGCTGGGTGAGGTGCAGGGTGGCGGCGGCCTGCACGATCGAGCCGGTGTCGACTACCGCGATGAAGGCGTGCAGGTCGCGCGTATTCATGGGTGTTCCGGTGTCGGTATTGAATGCGTGTTTTGTATAACAAATATGAGTTATATTCAATTGCTGCATTGTTCCGGGTTCTCTAGCATCGCTGGCCTTCCCCCCCTTGAAGGCATGGCCATGCAGCCAGTGACCCAACGAACTCTCCATGGCGCCGAGACGAACGAACCGGTGGTGTCGTTGACCGGCCCGCTGACCTTGCTGTTCGCGTTCGCCGTGTGCGTGATCATCGTCAACCTCACTGCGGCCCAGCCGCTCACCGGGCCGGTGGCGCATTCGCTGCACCTGCCGACGTCGTGGAGTGGGCTGATCGCGATGCTTCCGCAGCTCGGCTACGCGGTCGGCATGCTCTTTCTGGTGCCTCTGGCCGACCTGCTGGAGAACCGTCGGTTGACGGTGGCGACGCTGGCGTGTTGTGCGCTGATGCTTTCGCTGGCCGCCGCTGCGCCCACTGCACCGTGGTTTCTGCTTGCGGTCTGCCTCGCTGGTGCGACTTCCTGCGCGATCCAGATCCTGGTGCCGTTGGCCGCGGCGATGGCGCATCCGGAGCGGCGCGGCAGTGCGGTCGGCAACGTGATGAGTGGTGTGATGCTTGGCATTCTGCTTTCGCGACCGCTCGCCAGCCTGGTCGCCGGCACGCTGGGTTGGCGGGCGTTCTACGGCATCCTGGCGGCGTTCGATGCCTTGCTCGCCTTTGCGCTATGGCGCTGGCTGCCGCGTCGCGTGCCGGCGAGCGGCGAGACCTACCGCGGCTTGATCGCCTCGCTGTGGACGCTGTGGCAGCGCGAAGCCGTGCTGCGCAGGTACGCGTGCTCTGCGGCGATCGTGATGGCCGGCTTCAGCGCGTTCTGGACCGGTATCGGGCTGCGTCTGGTGCAAGCGCCGTTCTCGCTTGGCAGCAACGGCGTGGCGTTGTTTGCGCTGGCCGGCGTGGCCGGCACCGTCGTGGCTCCGTTGGCCGGCAAGATCGGCGACCGCGGCCACGGGGTGGTGGGCATGCCCATCGCCCATGTGCGTATGCTCGCCGGGACCCTGCTTGCCGGTGTCGCCGGAGCGGGCTGGCTTGACGTGGGTATCGTGGTGCATCCGCGCCTTGCACTGGGCCTGCTGATCGTCGCGGCGATCCTGATCGATGCGGGCGCGATCGGCGACCAGACGCTCGGCCGGCGTGCCATCAATATGCTCGACCCGGCGATGCGCAGTCGTCTGAATGGCCTGTTCGTGGGCGTATTTTTCGTCGGTGGCGGTATTGGGGCGGTAGGCGCCGGCGCGGTCTGGGCGATGGCCGGGTGGACCGGCGTCTGCGCGCTCTGCGTGGCCTGCTGCGCACTGGCGTTCATCGGCGATCTGCTGGCGCGGAATCGCTTGGCGTCCTCCGCATTGCGAATTCACCGGGACATGGCCGGTTGAAGTCGGTCGTCGTCCGGCGGGAGGCCGCAGGGGGCGGAGGGATTGAACAGGCTGGAAAAGGTGCGTGGCGAGAAACCTCAGGGGCGGGCTCACTTGAGGCGAAGTGCCTTTTTCGTGCCTTTGATACGCTCACCCGCATGACGCCCACCCGGCCCAGCCATCCTTTCGCCACCACCGCCCGCTGGATCGCCGCCGCGCGCGCCAGGGAGACTCGCCGTACCGGCTGCCTCTTTTCCGATCCGTTTGCGGAGCTGTTCGCAGGCGAGGCCGGCCGCTCCATGCTCGAGCGCTCCGAGCAGGCTGCCGGCGGCGAGAATCGTTTCCTCCCCGTTCGCACCCGTCATTTCGACGACGCGCTGCTGGCAGGCATTCAACAGCGCAGCCAGATCGTTCTGCTCGGCGCGGGTTTCGACACGCGCGCCTATCGCCTGCCGCTGCCGGCGCACGCGCGCATCATCGAGCTCGACCGTGCGGAACTGCTTGCTGAAAAAGAAGCAGTGCTGAATCGGCACGGAGACCAACTGCGGTGCGATCGACGCACGGTTGCCGCTGACCTGGCCAGCGATTGGGTATCCGCCCTGCTCTCGTCCGGATATGACCGGGCGCGGCCGACGACATGGGTTGCCGAAGGCGTCCTGTTCTATCTCCCGGCGGCGAGCGTCTCGGCGTTGCTGCGCGGCGCGCGCGCGTGCTCGGCCGAGGGAAGTCTGTTCCTGGCCGATGTGTTTGGGACCGGGCTGCTGGCAACGCCAGCGATGCAGGGCTACCTGCAGTGGCTCAAGCAGGCGGGGAAACCACTGCCGTTCTGCACGGATGACCCCGATGGGCTGTTCACCGAGCATGGGTGGCAGAACGTACGGATAGTGCAACCGGGGGCACCGGAGGCAAATTACGGCCGGTTCGCGGTACCGGCACCAGCGACGCAGCAAAACGAGACGAACCGGACCTATCTCGTGCATGCGATGGCGGGCAAGGACTAAAGGGGACGTGGCTAATCGAATTCGCTGGAAACGTGACCTCGCGCCCGGCTGGTGAGCCCTGTTCGGCTACGATGCCTGGCCGATGAATGCGCCCTCTACCCCCAGAGCCGTGGGTCTGCTTGCCTACGACGATATGCAGGTGCTGGATCTTGCCGGGCCGCTGGACGTGTTCGGCGGCGCGAATGCGTGCGCTCCGGGTGCGTCACCCTACGCGCTTTGCGTCATCGGCATGCAGGCGCGGGCGGTGCGCACGGAGAACGGGCTGTCCATCGTGCCCGAGTACGTGCTGGACGACGCGCCACCGCTGGACACGCTGCTGATCCCCGGTGGCATCGGTGCGCGCCTGGCGCTCCCGGGCGAACCGCGCCTGCTCGACTGGCTGCGCGAGCGCGCCGGGCACACGCGGCGCATGGTGTCGGTTTGCACCGGCGTGTACGTCCTGGCGGCGGCCGGTTTGCTCGACAACCGCCGCGTCACCACGCACTGGCGATTTGCCGGCGACCTTGCGCGTCGCTTCCCCGCGCTGCAGGTCGAACCGGACCGGTTGTTCCTGCGCGACGGCGGCTTCGCCACCTCTGGCGGGCTGACCGCGGGGATGGACCTGGCGCTCGCGCTGGTCGAAGAAGACCTCGGTGCGCCCGTTGCCCTCGACGTGGCGCGGCAACTGGTGATGTACGTGAAGCGGCCTGGCAGCCAGGCGCAGTTTTCCGCGCCGCTCGCCGCGCAGGCGCAGGGAAGTGGCCGCATGGGCGCGCTGGTGGATTGGTTGCTGGGGCACCTGGACGAACCCATCGGTATCGAGCGCATGGCCGGGCAGGTGGCAATGAGCACGCGCCATTTTCGTCGCATGTTCGCCGACACGTTCGGCACGACACCTGCGCGTTTTGTCGAGACGCTTCGGCTGGAACAGGCGTGCATCCGATTGACCCAGGGCCGCGCCACGATCGGCCGCATCGCCTCGGGCGTGGGCTTCAACAGCGCCGATGCCTTCCGCCGCGCCTTCCGTGCCCGCTATGGCGTGACGCCAAACGACTACCGCGATCGATTTTCCGGCTGAGATCTGGCCGGAATCGTCGGCTTTGTGTCCTTCGCCGGTTGCAGCGGGACGGGAGAATTCCATGGCCCTTTCTGCCGGAGAACTCCCGTGCTGTCGAAGCCGCTTTGCCTGTTTCTCAGTGCCATGATGGCGACCACGTCGCTCGCCGCGGCAGCCGATGGTCGGGTCGCGGCTGACCGGCATGGTCCGGCCTACACCGTCGATGGAAGGCTGGTTGCGCCCGCGGACTATCGCGAGTGGGTGTATCTCAGCTCCGGTCTCGACATGAGCTACAACCCGAAGGCGATGGCCTCGCCCAGCCCCATGTTCGACAACACCTTCGTCAATCCCGAGAGCTACCGGGCATTCGCGAGCACCGGCCGCTGGCCGGACAAGACCGTGATCGTGCTGGAGGTGCGTGGCTCGGCGGGCAAGGGCTCGATCAACCAGCGCGGCCACTACCAGAGCGGGGGCGTGCAGGGCATGGACGTGCACGTGAAAGACACCGCGCGGTTCCAGGGCGGCTGGGCGTTTTTCAGCTTCGACGACGGTGCCGCGCCAGCGAAGCAGATCCCGGTTGCCGAGGCCTGTTACACCTGCCACAGCGCGCACGGCGCTGTCGACACCACGTTCGTGCAGTTCTACCCGACGCTGTTGCCCGTCGCGCAGCAGCATTCCACGCTGAGCGCGGCATACCTGAAGGACACGGCGAAACTGGTCAGGTCGCCGAATTAAAGGGGGCGTGACCAATGACATTCGGTCGTCGTCTGGCTGCGCAGCTCGCCCGCTTGGCGTATTGACCTCGTCCCGCATGCTTCCTCTTCTCCTTGTCTTGGCCAGGTTCGCCCGCCTCGAAACCGGGCGCGGGCTCCGCGCGGAGCCACTGGCCTGGCCAGGATCGTCCCACTGCTGGCGGCACGGAGTTCTGGTGTAGGCTGCTGCGGCAGCGGTCGCCGGGGAGGGCGCAGGGATGAAGGCTGGTCGGGTAGCAGGTGGGATGGCGTGGGTGCTGCTTGGCGTGCTTGGCGTCAGCACCGTGCGTGTGGCAACGGCCCGGGGCGATGCCACGGTGGTGCGGGAGTATCGCGCTGAGGTCGCTCTGGATATCAACGCGCAGGGCGAGGTCTCCGCAGTCGGCCTGCCAGGAGACATCCCGCCCATGCTGGCCGGGCCGGCACGCGAGGCGATCGGGCACTGGCGCTTCCGGCCCCCTGTGAGGGACGGCCACGCCGTGACGGCGCGTACCTACGCAAAGGCCACGGTGCAAGTCGTACAGCAGGCGCACGATACATACGGCGTGCGTGCGGTCTATCGTTCCAACGGTCCGAAGCTCCACTTCGCCCAGCTTCCAGCCTATCCGCCCAACGAAATCCGTCAGCGCGGGCAGGGCGGGCTGGTCATGGAAGCGACCGTGCGCCCGGACGGTTCGCTGAGTGACGTTCATGTCGCCGGCCTGCGCTTCAACCATCCGAACGATGGCGCCTTCATCAAGTCTGCCGAGGCCGTGATGGAGCACGCCAGCGCGCAGCCGGAGCTTGTCGACGGTGCGCCGGTGGCCACCCGCGTCCAGGTGCCCTTCACTTTTACCTTGCGCGAAGCGAGCTACAGCGAGGCACTCGCCCGGAGTGAAAAACCTCCCGCGGCCGCGCCCGCGTTGGCGGACGACGCCAGCCCGATCGGTGAGCCAGTGGCACTCGACAGCCCGACCCGGATCGTGGCTCCGCCAGACTGAGGCCGCTGGGTGTCGCCTCCGATCAGCGAGGTGAGGTTCTGGTGCCGCTGCCTTGAGAGGTCGATCGCTCCCTGTTTTGCCGAAGGCGCAGCGCCAGGAAAGTGGCGCTTGCCGAGCAGGGTGCCATGAATGCCACGGGCACCATTACCGAAGTTATCGGTGGCGGTTCTTCGTATTTTCCCCGGGGTGTTGCATGGCCGTCGTCCCGGGCTGCGGCACCCGCATCGCGTCGTGATTGCTCACCCGGAAGCGGGCACGCGCGAGGGGCGGTGGCCGCGACGCCGGCCTTCTGATTTTCGGTTTTTCGGCGACTCCGTTCGGGTCGCTCACTCAAGCAAGGAGAGGCAATGCTGCGCAGGGTAGCTTTCATGGGCTTGATGGCGTTCTGTGCCGGGACGCACGCAGAAAATGCGGCTGGGGCACTGACCGTCACGACGTATGACGTGCATGGAGCGACAGCCGAGGCAATCGCCGATGGCATGAAAAGGAACGGGCCACTCGATCACGGCCACCGGGTCGATGGCTACACCCTATGGCGCATCGCTACCTCGTACGGCTGGCGGTTCGACAGTAGGCAATGCGCGCTGACCCGGTTCGATGCGACGCTCACGGTCGAGATGACCCTGCCGCGATGGGTGCCCTCCGGACACCCGCCGGCAGCGCTGCAACAGCGGTGGGAACGTTTCAGTGCCGCGTTGAGGACACACGAGGACGGGCACGCGGCAATCGGCAGGGATGCACGGAAGCAGATTCTGGAGCGTGCCCGCGCGCTCGCACCGGCAGCGGATTGCAAGGCGCTGGTCCAGCACATCGACGATCTGGTCGACGAGGTCATGAAGAGCCACCGGCAGATGGATGCCGACTATGACGACCGCACGAATCATGGCCAGTCGCAGGGAGCGGTTTTTCCCTAGTGCCAGGGAAAGAACTCGATCCGGAGTCCCCCACAGTCGAGCCCCTCGTCCTTCAATGCGCCTGTACGCAATGGCGCGCCTGCCTATCCGTATCAGACCTGGGGCTACCTGGGGCTTGGCAATTACCGCACGAGCCTGCGTCTGAAGGTGAAGTTCGAGAAGGCGCAGCGGGAGCTGGCTGACCTGTATGTCTCGATGCACCTGACCCGCGACGAGGGCATGCGGGCGGCGCGCAATGCGCTTTTCCAGTTGGTGTTCGGCGGCGATTGCGGCTCGGTACTGCCTCCCGATTCGCCGGGACTGCTGCTGCTTCAGCATGCGCCGCTGCCGCAGTTGGCGCGGGCGCTCGACAAGGGGGACGACAGCAGCGAGCTGCTCGACGATTGTTCGAGGTTTGGAGGAATCGACCCTCTGGTACTGATCGCAGCAGGCAGCTATCCGGATGCGCTCGATGTGTTGCTGGCGCATGGCGCGAAGGTGAGTGCCACGAATGGCATCGGCAAGACGGCACTGATGGAGGCTGCGCAGTTCGATCAGGAACAGAGCGTGGACTGGTTGCTGCGTCACGGCACCAACCCCAATGCGATCACCCACAGTGACCCACCGCTACATCACGACGCCCGTACCCCGTTGATGTATGCGGCGGCCAACGGCTCGCTGGCCATGATTCGGCAATTGCTGGCCGCAGGCGCCGACCCCTACCAGACCGACAGCAAGGGCTGTCGCGCCATCGACTATCTGCTTGGCTACGGCCCCACGGCCGTCAATCCGGTCATGCGTCGGGAGGATCGCATGAAGGCGCAGGCGCTGTTGTATTGAGGGTTGCCGGTAGCAAGGGAAACAGGGGTGGGCCGGGTCAGGTCCCTTGCTGGAAGCTGGCCGGTCCGGTGCGGCTCCTGGCGCCAGGCCCTACCAGCTCAGGTCGTCGGGCACCTGGAACTGGGCGTAGTAGGCGTCGTCTTCGCTAAGAGGCGTGTCGGGTTGCTGGCGGCCGTGGTCGAGCACGATGGCGTCGGCATCGCGCTCGTAGACCTTCTCGGCCGCGGCGCGGGGGATCAGGGCGTAGCCCTGGTCGAGCCGCGCGATCACCAGCGTGCCGTTGGCGAGCTGGCTGCGCAGGGCCTCGTTCACCAGCACGCTCCTGATCGCCTTGCCGTCGGTGAAGCGGTAGTCGATTTCGCCACCTTGCTTGAGCTTGTGCGTGTCGACGATCTGGCGAACCTGCGCGCGCAGCTCGGCCGCGCGGGCCTGGGCATTGCGCTCGGCGGCCAGCGCGCGGTCGCGTTCGGCGCGCTCGGCCTGCAGGCGCTCGACGTCCACGCTTTCCGCGCGCGGTGCTGCCACGCTCTGCTTGCCATGCTTCTGCTTGGCCTGCTCGCGCGCCACCTGGTTGACCTTGGCCTTGTTGACCAGGCCGGCCTTGAGAAGTTGATCCTGCAGGGGATTGCGCATGGGAGGGACGCGTGGTGAATCGGCCTTCGATTGTAGCGCCGGGGCCGAGCGGAGCGGCGTCGGTCAGGCCAGCAGATCGTTCAATTGCGCGAACTGCTCCTCGGTGCAGCTGGTGCTGCCGGAGGCGATGGCCTCGTCCAGGGCTTCCTTCGACGGGTGCAGGTCGTGCATGACGACGCGCGTCTGGCCGTTGTGCTCCTCGAAGGTCACCGTGGTGATTGCGCCGTCGTCGCCGCCTTCCTCGTTGGTCCACACCACCTTGGCGTCGGGGATCACCTCCAGGTAGCGGCCGTGGAATACCGCCGGCTGTTCCGAGCAGGGGTGGCCGAACTCGAGGCGGTAGGTGCCGCCGGTGCGGGCATCCATCTCGCACGCCAGGAAGGTCATGCCGACCGATGCCGGTGCCCACCACTTGCGGAACAACTCCGGCTTCGTCCACGCCTCGAACACCAGGTGCGCCGGCGCGTCGAACAGTCGCGTCACCACCAGCTCCCGGTCGGAGATCCGCTCCACCAACACGCTACGGTTGCCGCGATCATTTTCGTTTCTTGCGTCCACCGGCCTTCTCCTGTCGTTTGAGTTCATCGATGACACGGTCGAGCGCGTCGAAGCGCTCGCCCCACACCTGCTGGTGGCGCGCAATCCAGGACGCTTCCTGCTCCAGGCGATGCGCGCCGAGCGTGCAGGTCCGCACGCGGCCGACCTTCCGGGTCGAGACCAGACCGGCGTGTTCCAGTATCCCGACATGCTTCTTCATGCCGGTGAGCGACATCCGGAACTTGCCGGCCAACTCGGTGATCGATGCGTCCGCGCGGGCGAGCTGCTCGAGCACGCCGCGCCGGGTGACATCCGCCAACGCGGCGAACGAGGCATCGAAGCTGGTGGATTCATACTGAACCATGTGGTTCAGTGTTTCGCAATCAGCGGCCGTACGCAAGTGCCCGCCGACATCGCCAGGCGAGACGCCCCGTAGGAGCGCACCCTGTGCGACCAGCGCTGAGCTCCACGCAGAAGCGAGCGTGCCCCAGACAGCGACGCCCGCCGGGGCCGCCCACAGGGTGGGCTCCTACCGG
>JABLTH010047272.1_pt1 | contig 18783 bp, 15 predicted proteins | sample 7875711 | NCBI WGS metagenome assembly JABLTH01 (sample SAMN14941262, study PRJNA633318) | bioreactor metagenome | isolation source: bioreactor | place: China | collected 2019-03-05 | reverse complement strand
GACGCGCTCGCGCTCACCGAGCGCCTCGAGGCGAAGCTCGAGGCGTTTCCCGGCAACGTCCGGCGCGCGGCGGTCGAGCTCGCGCGCGACTGGCGCAGCGACCGCATGCTGCGCCGCCTCGAGGCGATGCTGGTCGTCGGTGACGCGGACGGTGTGCTGGTGGTCTCCGGGACGGGCGACGTGATCGAGCCCGACGACGGCCTCGCGGCGATCGGCTCCGGCGGCTCGTTCGCGCTCGCGGCCGCGCGGGCCCTGCTGCGCCACACCGCGCTCCCGGCGCGCGAGATCGCGTCGGAGGCGCTCCGCATCGCCGGAGAGATCTGCATCTACACCAACGAGGTGATCACGGTGGTGACGCTTCCGTGACCGAGCTGCGAGCCTTCACTCCCCGCGAGATCGTTTCCGAGCTCGACCGCTACGTCGTCGGACAGCGCGAGGCGAAGCGCGCCGTCGCGATCGCTCTTCGCAACCGCTGGCGAAGGTCGCGCGTTCCGGACGAGCTGCGCGAGGAGATCGCGCCCAAGAACATCATCATGATCGGCCCGACGGGCGTCGGAAAGACCGAGATCGCGCGGCGGCTCGCGAAGCTCGCGCAGGCCCCGTTCCTCAAGGTGGAGGCCTCGAAGTTCACCGAGGTCGGCTACGTGGGCCGCGACGTCGAGTCGATCATCCGCGACCTCACCGAGATCGGCGTCAATCTCGTCACCGAGGAGGAGAAGCGAGCGGTGCAGGCGAAGGCCGAGGAGCGCGCCGAGGAGCGGATCCTCGACGCGCTGCTCCCCGTGCCGGCGCCGACTGCGGCCGGATTCCAGGCCACGGCGCCGGACGGCGGCGAGACGCGCGAGAAGCTGCGCCGCATGCTGCGCCAGGGCGCCCTCGACGATCGCGAGATCGAGGTCGAGCTCGCCGACGGCCGAGGCGGCGCTCCGCAGCTCTCGATCTTCACGCCGCAGGGTGTCGAGGAGATGGGGGTCCAGTTCAAGGACATGCTCTCGGGCCTGCTGCCGAAGAAGACGCGGCGGCGCCGGCTCAAGGTGCCGGCCGCGCGCGAGGCCTTCGCCGCCGAAGAGGCCGCACGGCTCGTCGACATGGACCGCGTGCGGGAGCTCGCGATCGAGCGGGTCGAACAGTCGGGAATCGTGTTCATCGACGAGATCGACAAGATCGCGAGCGCCTCCGGCGGCAAGCACGGGCCGGACGTCTCGCGCGAGGGCGTGCAGCGCGACCTGCTGCCGATCGTCGAAGGCTCGACGGTGCAGACCAAGCACGGCGCCGTGCGGACGGACCACGTCCTGTTCATCGCCGCCGGGGCGTTCCACGTCGCGAAGCCTTCGGACCTCATTCCGGAGCTGCAGGGCCGGTTCCCGATCCGCGTCGAGCTCTCGAGCCTCTCGCAGGACGATTTCGTTCGCATCCTGCTCGAGCCCCGCAACTCGCTCGTCCGCCAGTACGTCGCGCTCCTCGCGACCGAAGGCGTCGAGCTCGTGTTCGAGGAGGACGGCGTGCGGGCGATCGCCGAGATCGCGGCGAGCGTCAACGACCGGACGGAGAACATCGGCGCGCGGCGGCTGCACACCGTCATCGAGAAGCTCCTCGACGATCTCTCGTTCGAGGCGCCGGACCGCGGCGCGGGGCGCTTCGTCGTCGACGACGCCTTCGTCCGCGCCCGCCTGTCGGACCTCGTCAAGGACCAGGACCTCTCGCGCTACATCCTGTGAGGTGCTTTCATCGGCACCCGAGGGTAGCCGTGGGAGGTTGTGCATGAAGGCGGCGCCGCGTGTCCTGGTCGTCGACGACGAGCGCTTCTTTCGCGAGGGGATCTGCGACGCGCTCGCGGCGGCCGGCATCGCGTCGGTCACGGCGGCGACGGGGAGCGAGGCCCTCGAGCTCGCCTCCGACCCCGCGATCGCCGCGGTGGTGCTCGACCTGGTCCTTCCCGGGATGGACGGCCTCGAGGTGCTCCGCCGGCTCCGCGACCGGCAGCCCGAGGTTCCCGTGATCATGCTCTCGGCGTACTCGGACCAGCCGCGGGTGCTCGAGGCGCTGCGCCTCGGCGCTTTCGAGTATCTCGCGAAGCCGCTTCACGACGAAGAGCTGACGCTCACGGTGCGCCGTGCGTTCGCCCTCCATGCGGTCGAGCAGGGGCTCGCGCGGCTGCGCGCGCGCGTGGCCGCCCTCGATCGCAGCCTCGCGGACCTCGCGGACATCGCGGTGGCCGACGTCGACGAGCAGGGGCGGCAGGAGGTGCTGCGCGCGCGCGCCGCGGCCGCCGCCGCCGAGGTGCTGGAGGCGGGCAAGACCTCGCTGCTGCTGCTCTCGGACGATGGAGCGCACCTGCGCGTCGTCGCTGCGACCGGGCGCAAGCAGCCGCCCGAGGAGTTCGATCCGGTAGCGCTCGGGACGGGCGCGGCCGGCATGGCCGTCGCGCGCTCCGAGCCGGTCGTCGTGAACGACGTCGCGGCCGACCCGCGCTTCGCCGGCCGCACGGTCGCGGGCCGCTACGAATCGGCGGCGTTCGCCGTCGCGCCGGTCACGAGCGGAGGGCGAACCGTCGGCGCGCTGTGCGCGACCGACCGCCCGGGCGGCCGGCCGTTCGAGGACGCCGACCTCGCGCTGCTGAAGATCCTCGCCCGCTCGCTCGGCGACGCCCTCGCCGCAAGGGCGGACGGGGTGCTCGAAGCGGCGGGGCCCGGCGAGGCCGAGCTCGCCGAGCTCACGCGCCGGATCTGCGATGCGACGACCGCCGAGATCGACCCCGGCCGCCTGCTCGGCGCCGTGCTGCGACCGGTCGCCGAGGCCCTCGGCGCCGCGCCGGTGTCGATCTACCTGCGCGACGCGGCGACCGGAGATCTCGCTCGCGAGGCCGAGTGCGACGGCGCGCGCCGCAGCGACCGGCAGCGCCTCCCGCGGGGTCGCGGGCTGACGGGCGCCGTGCTCGAGACGGGCCGCCCGGTCGCGGCGGCGGCGCCGGCCGGCGACGCGCGCGTCGATCTCGCCGCCGCCCCCCCCGCGGACGGCGCCGCGGGGCCGCTGCTGTGCGTTCCGCTCGTCGTCCGCGGCCGGGTGCTCGGCGTCGCGCGCGCGTTCCCGAGCGACCCCGCGTGCTGCTCGGCCCGCACCGCCGAGGTGCTCTGCGCGGCGCTCTCGGCCGCCGTTCGCACGGCGCTGCTCTCGCGCAGCCTCGTCGAGGCGGTCGAAGAAGTCGCGAGCGTTCGCCGCGAGTCGCGGGCGTCCTAGCGTGCAGACGCTCATCGACAAGGCGCGGGTCCTCGTCGAGGCGCTGCCGTGGATCCGGCGTCTCTACGACAAGACCATCGTCATCAAGTACGGCGGCCACGCGATGACCGAGCGCGAGCTCCGCGCGTCGTTCGCGGTCGACGTCGTGCTCCTCAAGTACATCGGCGTGCGCCCGGTGATCGTGCACGGCGGCGGGCCGCAGATCGGCGCGACGCTCGAGCGCATGGGAAAGAAGTCGGTCTTCGTCGACGGCCTGCGCGTCACGGACGACGAGACGATGGCGGTCGTCGAGATGATCCTCGGCGGGACGATCAACCAGGAGATCGTCGGCCTCGTCCAGCAGGGCGGCGGGCGGGCGATCGGGATCACGGGGCGCGACGGCGGCCTGCTGCGCGTCGAGAGGAAGCTGCAGGGCGGGCGAGATCTCGGGCGCGTCGGCGGCGTCGTCGGGGTCGACGCGAGCGTCGTGAGCGCCATCGCGTCGGAGGGCTTCGTCCCGGTGATCGCGCCGATCGGCGTCGACGCCGAAGGCCTCACGTACAACGTGAACGCCGACGAGGCGGCCGGCGCGATCGCTGCGGCGCTGCGCGCCGAGAAGCTCATCCTGCTGACCGACGTAGAGGGCGTGAAGGACCGGGACGGCAAGCTCCTGCGCCGCCTCTCGGTCGCCGAGGTCCGCAGGCACGTCGAGGAGGGAACGATCGTGGGCGGGATGATCCCCAAGGTCGAGTGCTGCATCGAGGCGCTCGCGGGCGGCGTCGGCCGCACGCACATCGTCGACGGGCGCATGCTCCACGCCGTCCTGCTCGAGATCTTCACCGACGTCGGCGTCGGAACGCTGATCGGCCACTGATGCCGAAGGACTTCCTCTCGCTGTGCGACTGGCCGGCGCCGGAGCTGCGCGCGATCCTCGCCCGCGCGCGATCGCTCAAGGAGCAGCAGCGGCAGGGCCGGCGTCCGCGGACGCTCGAAGGGCGAACGCTCGCGATGTACTTCGAGAAGCCGTCGCTCCGCACCCACGTCACGTTCGAAACGGCGATGACGCAGCTCGGCGGGCACGCGATCCTGCTGCTTCCCGAGCAGATCGGCATCGGCACGCGAGAGACGCCGGCCGACGTGGCGCGCAACCTCTCGCGCTGGGTCGACGCGATCCTCGCGCGCACGTTCAGCCACGCGCTCGTCGAGGAGATGGCGCGGGTCGCCGCGATTCCCGTGATCAACGGCCTGACGGACCTGCTGCACCCGTGCCAGGCGATGGCCGACCTGCAGACGGTTGCGGAGCGGGCCGACCTCGAAAAGGCCGTGATCGCGTACGTCGGCGACGGCAACAACGTCGCGAACTCGCTGCTCGAGGCCGCGGCCGTTCTCGGCCTCACGCTGCGGCTCGCGACGCCGGCGAGCCACCGGCCGGCGCTGCGCGTTCGCCGGCGCGCGGACGACCTGGCCGCGACGAGCGGTGCGCGGCTCTCGTGGAGCGAAGACCCCGTCGAGGCCGTTCGCGACGCCGACTTCGTCTACACCGACGTGTGGACGAGCATGGGGCAGGAGGACGAAGCGGCGCAGCGCCGCGCGCTGTTCGAGGCGTACCAACTGAACGCGCGGCTCATGAAGCACGCGCCGGAAGCGTTCGTCCTGCACTGCCTGCCGGCGCACCGCGGCGAGGAGATCACCGACGAGGTGCTCGACGGGCCGCGCAGCATCGTCTTCGACCAGGCCGAGAACCGCCTGCACGCGCAGAAGGCGGTCCTCGAGCGCGTGGTGCTCGGCGCGCTGCCGGCGTAGGGCGCGCGGGGTCGCTTCGGGGCCCGGTCCTCGTCTGGCCCGGCGCCCGTCCGGGCGCCGCGCCGGCGGTGAAGCGCCGCGCGTCTCGGGCGTTCCCCGGACGCGCTCCGGCCGGGCGTCGCTACGGCCGATCTCGCGCCTCCCGGTCCTCGGCCGCGGCGCGAGCACCCGCGGCCCCCGGGGCGGGCTCCCCCGGCTCCGCCTGCTCAGCATGTCGTGCTGCACGCGGCGCGAGCGTCCGCGGCCCGCGGGGCGGGCTCCCTGCCCGGGTGCGGCGACCGGCCCCGCGGCTCAGCTTCGGAGGACCGTGCGCCGATTGTGCAGGCGACGGGCCATGCCCGGACGAGGTGTCGATGAACGTGCGATCGGCGAGCGAGGACGGCGGGCGTGTGCCCAGGCTCGCCCTCGGCCGTGACGTCGCCGCACTCCCGCTGTCTCCGGCGGAGGGGTATCTGCTCTCGCGCGTCGACGGCCGCACGCCGTGGAGCGTCCTGCTCGAGATCGGCGGTCTGCCGGCGGGCGACGTCGATGCGTGCCTGCGCCGCTGGCTGGAGCAGGGCTGGCTCGAGGTCGGCGGCGCCGCAGCCGCCGCGGCGCCCGCGAGCGAGGACGAGCTCCTCGATCCGTCGCTCGATCTCCCGGTCGAGGCGCAGGAGAGAATCCTCGCGTTCGAGGCGCAGCTCGAACGGCCGTATCACGAGATCCTCGGCATCTCGCGCCAGGCCGACGCGAAGGCCGTGAAGCGCGCGTACTTCGAGCTCTCGAAGGAGTTCCACCCGGATCGCTACTTCCGGCGCGAGATCGGGCCGTACGCCGCGCGCCTCTCGCGCGTGTTCGCGCGAATCGCAGAGGCGTACGAGCTGCTTTCGGATCCGGCGACGCGCGTCGAGGTCGACCGCGGCCTCGATGCCGCGCCCGCGCGAGCGGCCGCGCCGGCCGGCACGCCCGCATCCGCGCCGCCGATCTCCGACGCGGCCGGCGCGGCGCGGCGTGCCCGCGCCGCGTTGCAGCCCGCGCGCCTCCGGCAGCTCGCCGAGCGCAAGGGCAAGGCCAAGCGCTTCTTCGAGGCGGGGATGACCGCGTTCCAGAGCGAGCGGTGGTGCGAGGCCGCCGCCAGCATTCGGCTCGCGATCGCGTTCGATCCCGCGAACCAGGCCTTCAAGGATGCATTCGGCCCCGTGCAGCGAAAGGCGAGCGACGAGCGCGGGCGTCATCTCGTCCATGAGGCCGAGACGGCGTTCGACCACGACGATCTGCGCGAGGCGCTGCGGCTGTACGAGGAAGCGCTCGTCCATCGCCCGCACGATCCGCAGGCGAACTTCCAGGCGGCGCGCCTGCTGCTGCATCTCGGCGAGGAGCCGAGGCGCGCGAAGGAGTACGCCGCGCGGGCCTGCGAGCTCGTCCCCGACTCCGCGCAGTACCGGCGGCTGCTCGGGAAGATCTACCGGAGCGCGGGCCTCGTGGCCAACGCGCGCCGCGAGCTCGAGGCGGCGCTGCGTCTCGATCCGAACGACGGCGCGATCCGCGCCGAGCTCCGGGAGCTCGCATGAGCGCCTTGCGAAGAAGGGGAGGGCAAGCATGGGCCGGGTGATCGGCATCGACCTTGGCACCACGAACTCGTGCGTGGCCGTGATGGAGAACGGCCAGCCGACGGTGCTGCCGAACGCCGGCGGATACAAGACGACGCCGTCGATGGTCGCGGTCACGGCCGACGGGAAGCGGCTCGTGGGTCACCTCGCCAAGCGTCAGGCGATCACGAACTCGCGCAACACCGTCCATGCGTCGAAGCGCCTGATCGGCCGGCGCTTCGACGCCCCCGAGACGCAGCAGATGATCGCGCTCGCTCCCTACGAGGTGGTGCGCGGCCCGAACGACGATCCGCGCATTCGGCTCGGCGAGAAGGCCTTCACCTGCGCCGAGATCGGTTCGATCATCCTGCGCGAGATGAAGCGCGTCGCCGAGGAGGCTCTCGGCGAGCCCGTGCGAGACGCCGTCATCACCGTGCCGGCGTACTTCAGCGACAGCCAGCGGCAGTGCACGAAGGACGCCGGCCGCATCGCCGGGCTCGAGGTGCTCCGCATCATCAACGAGCCGACGGCGGCCGCGCTCGCGTACGGCTTCGGCAAGCGCAAGGACGAGAAGATCGCGGTCTACGACCTCGGCGGCGGGACGTTCGACATCTCGATCCTCGAGCTCGGAAGCGGAGTGCTCGAGGTGCTCGCCACGGGCGGGAGCACCTTTCTCGGCGGCGAGGACTTCGACCGCCGGATCGTCGCGCACGTGATCGAGCGCTATCAGCAGGCCGAGGGGATCGATCTGCGCGGAGACCCGATGGCGCTGCAGCGCCTCAAGGACGCCGCCGAGAAGGCCAAGTGCGATCTCTCGGCGCGCGAGACGACCGAGATCAGCCTTCCCTTCATCGCGACCGGAGACGGAGGGCCGAAGCACCTCAATCTCGAGCTGACGCGCGTGGCCCTCGAGGCGATGGTCGACGACATCGTCCGTCAGACCGTGAAGCTCGTCGAGAAGTGCCTCGCCGACGCCGAGCTCCAGCCCGCCGACATCGACCAGGTGATCCTCGTCGGCGGGCAGACCCGCATGCCGCTGGTGCAGAATGCGGTGGCCGAGCTTTTCGCGAAGCGCCCGCACAAGGGAGTGAACCCCGACGAAGTCGTCGCCGTGGGAGCAGCGCTCCAGGGAGAGGCTCTGCTCGCCGAGGACAAGAGCCTGCTCCTGCTCGACGTGACGCCGCTCTCGCTCGGCATCGGGACGGTCGGAGGCCACTTCGCGCGCCTCATCGAGCGCAACACGACGGTGCCGGTTCGCAAGCAGCACGTGTTCACGACGACGCGCGACGGGCAGTCGGCCGTGAAGATCCGCGTACTGCAGGGCGAGAGCGAGACGGCGGCGGAGAACGACCTGCTCGGCGAATTCGTGCTCTCGGGGATCCGGCCGGCACCGAAGGGGGAGCCGTCGATCGAGGTCTCGTTCGACATCGACGCGAACGGCATCGTGAGCGTCTCGGCGCGCGACACCGACACCGGCAAGGAGCAGTCGATCACGGTGAACGCGACCGGGACGCTCTCCGAAGAGGAGATCGCCCGCATCATCGAAGAGCAGGAGCTCTACGAGGTGCAGATCCGGAGCTGAGCCGTCTGCGGCCGAGCGAAGGCCGCTGCCGGCGGGCGCGAGCGGGCTCGAAGGGCGCCCCCGCCTCGGGAGCTCAGAAGCGGATCGCGGTGCGAAGGCCGGTGACGACCGCGGTGCCGAGGTCGCTCCTCGCGCCGGGGTCGATCACGACCTGAACGTCGGGCTGCAGCGAGAGCCACGGCGTGATCTGCCAGCGGTAGGTCGCCTCGATCACCAGCTCCGCGCCCGTCGAGGGAAAGCCTTCGTCGTCGATCGCCTGCTGTGCGCCGCTCGTGAGCCCGCCCCAGACGACGCCGATTCCCGCCACGTCGTCGTCGCGCCCCGGGAGGAGCCCCCGGTACGCGAATCCCGTGTCGACGTACGCGCGCAGCACCGCGCCTCCCGACGGCGAGTATCCGACGCGCGCGAACCAGGAGAGGCCCTGCGCGTCGTCGCCCGCGCTCACGCCGGGTGCCGGCTCGTCGCCGCGGGCCCCTTCCGAGAAGAGGCGCTGGTCGAGCACGACGTAGATGCCGTTGGCGCCGGTGTAGCCGTCGCCGGCGGAGGCGTCGCCCGGCGCTCCGTGCGCGGTGTGGAGCCAGAAGCCGAGCGCCGCGTGGCCCGGTCGTACGCCGGCGTTGCCGCCGCGCCAATCGAGCTGCGCCTCGCTGATCCAGAGCCAGCCGATTGTCGTCGATCCCCCAGCGGAAGCCGCCGCGGTCGAAGTCCTGAAAGCACGGATCGCCGTAGTACGCCGCGCTCTGGAAGCCGAGCCACTCGGCGGGATGGACGGCGATGCGCGCGCCGAGCGCACCCATCGGGTACGAGGGATTCGCGGCGGGAAGGTCCTGCGCGAGGTGTCCCGGCCAGCCGAAGCTCGAGTTGATGAAGAGGCGCCCGGTCTCCGTGACGGCGAACTCCGAATCCGCCGTGAGCTGGCCGAGGCGAACCGACAGCGCATCGTCGAAGAGATTCTGCTCGAGCCAGGCTTCGAGCATCCGGACGCACGAGAGCGCGGCGATGTTGCTCACGGTGAACAGGTTTCCGACCAGCTCCTCGGAGGCATTGCTCCCGCTCACCCACAGCCACGTCGTGCTCGCCGTCGCGCCATGCCAGCCGGCGAGGCGCTCGAAGTCGACGTTCACGCCCCAGTCGATCAGCCCCGTGTAGACGGCGCCGCGGCGAAGCCCGCCCGTCGTGTTGCCCCAGCCCTCGGCCGCGTAGCCGCCGAAGATCTCGACGCCGGCGTCCCGGAGCGCGGCGCGCCGGCCGAGCCAGTCGCCGGTCGCGCCTTCGCGATCCCACCACGGGCCGCCATCGGGGATCGCGGCCGCCTCCGCCTGCTCCGTGAGGATCGGCTCGCTCTCCCCGGCCGCTGCGGCGTACGCGGGGAGAGTCGCGAGCAGAGCGAGGAGAATCGCCGCGAGACGCGACGCCGGGCCGCGCCGGCCGTTCGGGAAAGCGCTCGCTGCAGCGGGCTCGGAGAGACTCATGCGGCTCCAGGGTCAGTTGTGCTGGCCGCGCATTTTACGAAAATGAATATCGTTTTCAACTATTCTTCGGCGCCTGCGTTCGTCTTCGCTCCCCCGAGGGGCTTCGGTAGACTCGCCGCCGGAGGTCCCCCATGTCGTCCGTGAAGCGCGTCTGTCTCGCCTACAGCGGCGGGCTCGATACCTCGGTCATCCTGCGCTGGCTGATCGAACAGTACCGCTGCGAGGTGGTGGCGTTCTGCCTCGACGTCGGGCAGGAGGAGGAGCTCTCCGGGCTTCCCGAGAAGGCGAAGGCAACGGGGGCGGCGGACTGCGTGATCCGCGACGCGCGCGAGGAGTTCGTCCGCGACTTCGTCTACCCCGCCATTCGCGGCAACGCCGTCTACGAGGGGAGCTATCTACTCGGGACGTCTCTCGCGCGGCCGGTGATCGCGAAGCACCAGATCGAGGTCGCGCGCGAGACCGGATGCGACGCCGTCGCGCACGGCGCGACGGGCAAGGGCAACGACCAGGTGCGGTTCGAGCTCGCGTACCGGGCGCTCGCGCCGGAGCTCGCCGTGATCGCGCCCTGGCGCGAGTGGGACCTCAAGTCGCGCACCGACTGCATGGCCTACGCGCAGAAGTACGCGATCCCGGTGACGGCGACGCTCAGGAAGCCGTACTCGATGGACCGCAACCTCCTCCACATCTCGTACGAGGGCGGGATCCTCGAAGACCCGTGGCGTGCGCCGGACGAGGACATGTTCCTGCTCACCCGCTCGCTCGAGAAGGCGCCGGACACGCCGCAGGAGATGGTCATCGCGTTCGAGAAGGGGACGCCCGTCGCGATCGACGGCGAGGCGCTCTCGCCCGCGCGCCTTCTCGACCGGCTCAACAAGATCGCGGGCGGCCACGGGATCGGCCGCGTCGACCTCGTCGAGAACCGCTTCGTCGGGATGAAGTCGCGCGGCGTCTACGAGACGCCGGGCGGCACCGTGCTCCACGTCGCGCACCGCGCGGTCGAGTCGATCACGCTCGACCGCGAGGTGATGCACGAGCGCGACCGCCTCTCGCCTCGCCTCGCCGAGCTGATCTACAACGGCTTCTGGTTCTCGCCCGAGATGGACTTCCTGCGTGCCGCCGTCGAGAGGTCGCAGGAGAACGTCACGGGCGAGGTGAGGCTCCAGCTCTTCAAGGGCAACGTGCGCGTCACGGGTCGACGCTCTCCGGTGTCGCTTTACTCCGAGGCGACCGTCACCTTCGAAGACGGCGGCCCGGCCGACACGTACCGGCAGGCCGACGCCACCGGGTTCATCCGCCTGCAGGGCCTGCGACTGCGACCGCGCAAGACCCGGAGCTGACGGGCCGAGGCGGCCGAGCGCTGATGGCATTCTGCCATCACACGGGCTAGCCTTCCGCTGTCACCCGGAGGTCCCGCGATGGGTGCCATGACGGTGCGGAGCCTCGATCCGAAGATCGTGTCGGTTCTGCGGAGGCGCGCGGCGGCGCAGGGACGGAGCCTCAACTCGCTGGTCGTCGAGATCCTGACCGAGGCGGCCGAGCGCGAGCGGCGCCGCGAGAGCCTCTCGAGACTGGTTCCGAAGCTCGACGCGTTGCGCAGCAAGATCTCCCGCGAGTTCCCCGTCCAGACGCCGAGCGAGAGCCTGATCCGCGAGGGGCGGAACGAGCGTTGAGGCTCGTTATCGATGGCAGTGTGGCCGTGAAGTGGTGCTTCGACGAGCCCGGCTCGCAAGCCGCGCGCGGGCTTCTTCTTCGCGAGCGTTCAGGCGAGCTGGATCTCGTGGCGCCCGAGCTGATCGGTGCCGAGGTCGTGAACGCGATCTGGAAGAAGGTGCGGCGCGGCCAGTGCTCGGCGCTCCTCGCATTCGAGGCGCTCACGCTCTGGGCGGAGGGGCGGCCCGAGCTGCTGCCGACTGCCCGGCTCGAGCCCGTGGCCCTCGATCTCGCGCTGCAGCTCGGGCACTCGGCCTACGACTGCTTCTATCTGGCGGCGGCGCTCGACCTCTCCGCGTCGCTCGCGACCGCGGACGTACGACTCGCGACGCTCGCGCGCCGCGTCGTGCGCGGCGTCGAGCTCGTCGCCTGAGCGCGCTCAGGACGGCGCGCCGGCGAGGAACTTCATCAGGTACGGCAGCGAGATCTTCAGCAGGTCCACCGACGGATCGAGCTCGGCGCCGAGCGCGAACAGGTACGAGAGCGTTCGCGCGTAGAGCAGCAGATCGTTCGGGAGCTGGAGGCCGGGAGTCTCCTGCAGCAGCGCTTTCGCCCGGTCCTTGAGCGAGAGGATGCGGTCGCCCGAGAGCGCGAGCGGTGACGCGGCCTCGTCGCGCATGCGCTCGAACATCTCGAGGACGGCTGCGCGGACGCCTTCGTGCGCGCCCGGCGCGATCATCCCCATGCGCTCCATGCCGGCGACGAATCCGTCCGGGTCGCGCTGCAGGAGCGCGAAGAGGCCGCGGCGAAGCTCGTCGCGCAGGGCCGGACCCAGCCTGCGGCTCAGGCCGAAGTCGATGAACAGCACGCGCGGGCGGCTCGCGGCGCCCGGCTCGTCGAGGACGAAGAGGTTGCCGGGGTGCGGGTCGGCGTGGAACAGGCCGTCGGCGAAGACCTGCTTCGCGTACGCGCGCGCGAGCACTTCGAGCACGGCGCCGGGCGGGACGCCGAGGCGAGCGAGGCCCGCGCGGTCGGCGATGCCGACGGCCGCATGGAAGCGCATGGTGAGAACGCGGCGTGTGGTGAGCGCCGAGACGATTTCCGGCACGACGATCTGCGGCTCGAACGCGAGGTTCGCCGCGATCTCGCGCGCGACCGCGGCCTCTCGCTCGAAGTCGAGCTCTTCGCGGAGCGCGGCGGCGAACTCGTCGAACAGGCGCCGGCCGGTCGCCCGCCCGCGGCCCGTCGCCGCCATGAAGGCGCCGAGCAGGGCGCGCAGCAGCGCGAGGTCGGCTGCGAGCGACGCCTCGAGCCAGGGGTGCTGCACCTTCACCGCGACGTCCTCACCGCTCGCGAGACGAGCGCGGTGCACCTGCGCGATCGAGGCCGCGCCGAGCGGCTCGGGATCGAAGGCCGCGAACGCGTCGCCGAGGGGCCGTCCGAGCTCCGTCTCGACCACGTGCAGGACCGTCTCGAAGGGCAGGGGCGGCACGCGGTCGTGGAGCGAGGCGAGACCCTCGCGAACCCAGGCCGGGAGGACGTCATAACGCAGCGCGGCAAACTGGCCGAGCTTGACGAACGCTCCCTTGAGGCCGCCCAGCGTGCGGGCGAGCCGCTCCGCAGCGCGCCGCTGGCGCTCCTCCCGCCGGGCCGTCCGGCGCTCCGGCGAGGCGAAGACGTCGCCCAGACGGCCGGCGGCCTCCGCAAGAGCGGTCGCCGCCGCGAAGGCGGCAAGGCGCAGCGCGGGCTCGACGCCGGACGCCCGGAGCCTGAATCGAACGGCCCCGCTCGTCCGTCGAACCGTGGGGACGGAGGTGCCGGTCCCGGCAAGGCGGGCGGGCGGCCGCGAGGATGCGCCAGCGGGTGTCGAAGCGTCCATGGTCGCCCTTCCGGAGCGCTCGCGGGTTGGTTTGGCCGCGCCCGACCGTACCCCGCGGAGCTTCTGCTTGACAACGCAAGTCGCGTTGATTTAGAGAGGCAAAGCCGTTTTCGCGGGCGGCGCGCCGGGCTCGCGTGCCCGATGCGCTCGCCGCGCCTCGCCCGAGGGGAGCAGTCCGCTAGGCTCGCCGGTTCGCACGACGCGTCGCTCGTACCGAACGAAGATCCCAAACGATTCGACACCGAGGAGACTCCACCATGCGTTGGTTCTCGAAGAGCGGGCTGGCCTGCGCGGCCGCCCTCGCCCTCGCGGCGCCGGCTGGCGCCCAGAAGGCGGAGGACTCGGGCGCGGCCGCCCCGAAGTTCAAGGAGGGCGACGTGATCACGATGGACAAGATCGAGTCCATCAAGCCCTTCCTGCCGCCGGAGTTCTGGAACAACCGCGACTTCTTCTTCTACGACGGCATGAAGATGGAGATCGGTCCGTTCTTCCGTGACTACTCGCCGGCGAAGGAGTACGTCGAGGCCACGCAGAAGTTCAAGGGCAAGTCGAAGATCGGCCCCGACGAGAGCCTCGAGGGTTACGTCGCCGGTCAGCCGTTCCCGATCGAAGAGATCAACTGCAAGGGCGATCCGCAGGCCGGCACCAAGATCATGTGGGACTTCGACCACCAGTGGGAAGGCGACGGGACGCGCACCCGCTACTTCTACTCCTACTGGGACCGCGGCGAGCAGCTTCCGCTCTACTACGAGGGCACGTCGAAGACGATCGCGCTCTCGAACCGCGTCGAGAAGGACCTGCTCGACACGCAGGAAGGCGACCTGTTCCGCGGCGAGAAGCGCAAGAGCGCGTTCGGCGTCGAGGTGACGGCTCCGTTCGACGCGCGCGGGATCGCGCTGATCACGTACCGCTACAAGTCGTCGGAAGGTCCGCGAGACCAGGCCAAGAACGACGACACGTGGGTGTACGTCCCGACGCTGCGCCGGGTGCGCCGCATCTCGACGGCCCAGCGAACCGACGCCGTTTCGGGAACCGACTTCACCTTCGACGACCTGCGGAGCTTCGCCGGAATCGTCCCGCAGTACACGTGGGAGTGTCTCGGCGAGATGGACATCCTCGCGCCGGTGAACAGCAAGGTGAAGGCGTACCCGTACGTGAAGGATCACAACTTCGGGCCCTACGGCCTCTCGTACGCCGACGACCGCTGGGAGCTGCGCAAGGCGATCAAGGTGCGGATGAAGCCGAAGAACCCGGACCATCCGTACCATCACAAGGACATCTACATCGACAAGCAGACGATGTCCGCGCTCTACTCCTTCGCCTACGACCAGAAGGAAGAGCTCTGGAAGATCATCTGGCACAACAAGCGCTGGAGCGACGACGGCAACAAGGAGGATCCGAGCTACTACCCGGGCTGGGAGGGAGTGGCCGATCCGCGCGACAGCAAGATCGTGACCGACACGATCGTGAACGTGCAGACCGGAACGGGCAACCGCATCGAGTTCTGGGACAACGACGGAACGCCGCTTCCCAACACCGGAAAGGTGCGGCGCTACATCGACGTCGGCCGCCTGACGCAGGGCCGCTAGCGGCGATGAGGTTCGAGGCGGGGGCCGGGGCCGTGGCCCCGACCCCCGCCGTCTCGTCCGGCGCCGCGATCCGCGGACCGGCTTCGAATGAAGGAGTGCTTCGATGCTGATCCCCCGCCGCGTCCTGGCGAGCGCGCTCGGCGCCGCCGCTCTCGCGCTCGGCGCCTGCGGTGGCGGAGCGCACGAGGCGAGCACCTACGAGATCAACGACGACCTCTTCTCGGTCTCGGTCATCGATCCGAAGAACGCGATCGCGGTGGGGTACTACGGCGCGATCCTCCAGACGCAGGACGGCGGCGCGACCTGGCTGCGGCGCGAGAGCGGGACCCGCCGCTCGCTCTACAGCGTGTCGATGCCCGACGCGAAACACGGCTGGGCGGTCGGCCAGCTCGGAACGATCCTGCGGACCGACGACGGCGGCGCGACGTGGAAGGAGCAGCCCAACGAGAAGCGCGGGCAGGGCGTTCACCTGTTCGGCGTCCATGCGCTCGACGCCAACACCGCGTGGGTCGTCGGCGAGTGGGGAACGCGGGTCTTCACGAGCAACGGCGGTCAGACGTGGGAGGACGATTCGCTCACGATCGACGAGAAGCACCCGCAGTTCGTCTGGCTCGCGCCGGCCGACCAGGAGAAGGTGCGCAAGGGGCAGAAGGTCTACGAGGACGTCGGTCTGAACTACGTCTATTGCCGCCCGCTTCCCTCGCAGCGCTGCTGGATCTCGGGAGAGTTCGGATACATCTTCTACAGCGACGATCACGGGAAGAACTGGATCCGCGCCGAAATCAAGGGCGACATCAAGCCCGAGCCCGTCGTCCTCGGCTACAACGAGATCGATCTCAGCCCCGAGGACATCCAGCAGCTCGAGTCCTTCGCCGAGAAGATCAAGAGCGAGTCGCACCTCAACGTTCTGATCGAGCCCGTCGCGACGGACCGCGAGATCGCCGAGCTCACGAAGGACGGAAGGCCCGACAAGCTCTTCGACCTGCTCGATGCGCGGATCTCGGCCGTGAAGTCGGTGCTCGAGGAGGCCGGACTGCTCTCCGACCGGATGCGGGTGCGCGGCTCGCCGCCGTACGACTGGGAGGACTTCCAGAAGGACGATCCGACCTTCCTGAAGCGCTACCTCGACGGCCGCCGCGCGGCGGCGCCGGGAATCCAGGTGAACGTCGCGCAGAACCCGTACCTGTTCACGGTCCGCTTCGAGGACGACGACAACGGGGTGATCTCGGGCCTCGGCGGCGTGATGCTGCGCAGCACCGACGGGGGCCGCGCGTGGGCGTACGAGCAGACGGGCCGCAAGCAGGCGCTCTTCTCCGTCGGCCGCTCGGCGACGAAGCTGGTCGCCGTCGGAGAGAAGGGCCTCGTTCGCTACTCGGCCGACGACGGAAAGACGTGGGCGCCGCCCAAGAAGGGCTTCCCCGACATCTTCACGTTCATGCGCGACCTCGGCTTCGCGCAGGATCGCAAGACCGGCTTCATCGTCGGACAGCGCGGGATGGTGCTTCGGACCGAAGACGCCGGGGACACGTGGCATCAGGTGTTTCCGCCGGCGGAGGAGACCGCGGAGGGCAAGGCGAGCTAGCCGTCGCCCGGCCGCCGGGCCCGCGGCGCCTCATGGGCGCGCAGCTCGACGCGGCGGATCTTTCCGCTCACGGTCTTCGGGAGCTCGCCGACGAACTCGATCTGGCGAGGGTACTTGTAGGGCGCCGTCACGCGCTTGGTGTGCTCCTGCAGCTCGGCGCGCAGCGCGTCGTCGCCGGCGATTCCCGGCCGCAGCACGACGAACGCCTTCACGATCGATCCGCGCACCGGGTCGGGCGCAGCCACGGCCGCCGCTTCGAGCACGGCCGGATGCTCGAGCAGCGCGCTCTCGACCTCGAAGGGGCCGATGCGGTAGCCGGCGGAGATGATGACGTCGTCGGCGCGCCCCACGAACCAGAAGTAGCCGTCCTCGTCGCGCGTCGCGCGGTCGCCCGTCACGTACCAGTCGCCGCGCCGGCAGCCTCGCGTGGCCGCGTCGTCCTTCCAGTAGCCGACGAACAGGCTCGGCGGCCGGCCGTCCACCGCGATGTCTCCGACCTCGCCGGGCGGGAGGACGCGGCCTTCCTCGTCGATCACTTCGACGCGGTGGCCGGGCATCGGCAGCCCCATCGACCCCGGGCGCACCGGGATCCCCGGGAAGTTCCCGATCAGGAGGATCGTCTCGGTCTGTCCGAAGCCGTCGCGGATCGTGAGCCCGGTGGCGTCGCGCCACGCGCGGATCACCTCGGGGTTGAGCGGCTCGCCGGCCGACACCACTTCGCGAAGCCGCGGAACGCGCAGTCCGCCGAGGTCCTCCTTCACGAGCATGCGAAACTCCGTCGGCGGCGCGCAGAAGACCTGCGGCGCGACGTCGGCGAGAAGGCGCAGCTCGGTCTTCGGATCGAAGCGCCCGTGGTACTGGAAGACCTCGGCGCCGGCGCTCCACGGGCCGAACAGAACGCCGTACGCCGCCTTCGCCCAGCCCGTGTCGCTCGTCGTCCACAGCCGGTCGTCGCCGCGAAGCCCGAGCCAGTGCGTCGCCGTGAGGCGCTGCGCGAAGGTGTACGCGTGCGCGTGGAGGACGGCCTTCGGCATCCCGGTCGTCCCCGAGGTGTAGAAGACCAGCGCAGGGTCGCTCGCGCGCGTCGGGCGCGCGGCCGGCTCGCCGGTCACCGACGCGAGGGCGTCGCGCAGGCTCACCCACCCGTCCGGGGTCGCCTCGCCCGGCTCGGTCCAGGCGAGAAAGTGCCGGACCGACGGGATCTCGTCGCGGACGGCGTCGACCGCGGGCGCCGATTCGGGCGTCGCGACGATCGCGACGGCTCGGCTGTGCGTCGCACGATACGCGACGTCCTTGGGTCGCAGAACGGTCGAGCTCGGGATGACGAGAGCGGCGGCGTCGAGCGCGCCGAGGATCGCCGCCTGCCACGCAGGAATCCGCGGCAGCATGACGATTACGGGATCGCCGGGCGCGATCCCGAGGTCCTCGAGCAGGCGCGCCATCTGCCGCGCGCGCGCGCCGATCTGTGCGAACGACAGCCGCTCCTCGCTGCCGCCGGCGCTTCGCCACAGCAGCGCCGGGCGCGCGGGCTCGGCGGCGAAGCGGCCGACGACGTCGCGCGAGAAATTGAAGGGATCGGGGACGTCCCAGCGAAATGCATCCCGCTCGCGCCGCCAGCGATCCAGAGCCGCCTGCAGGGGTTCCACGCTTCCTCCTCGCGTCGGTCCCGGAGGCATAGCAGGCCCGGCCCCCCTCCGGCCCGATCGCGCCCCACCGCCGGGTCTTCCGCTGGTATCCTGCGCGCGTAGAGCCTCAAGGTGCGGGCCGGGTGCGCCGATCCTGCCAGCGGTGGGGCTTTGGCCCCGATGCGAAGGGCTTCGCCTGCATGAACGAACGCGCGGTCGCGCACGTCCTCGTCGTCGACGACAGCCGGCTCGAACGCGAGCTCGCGCGCGATGCCCTCGAGCCGGGCTGCCGCGTGAGCTGCGCCGAGTCGGCCGAGGAGGCGCTCGAGACCCTTCGCCGCGAGAGCGTCGATCTCATCCTGTCGGACCTCACGATGCCGGGCCTCAGCGGCCTCGACCTTCTCGCGCGCACGCAGCGCGAGCACCCGGGCATCGACTTCGTCCTGCTCACCGGCAACGCGTCGGTCGAGAGCGCGGTCGAGGCGCTGCGGATGGGCGCGGCCGACTACCTGCGAAAGCCGATCCAGGGCGAGGAGCTCGCGTACGTCGTCGAGCGCACGCTGGCGCGCCGGCGCCTTCGCGAAGAGAACGTTCGGCTGCGCGACGAGCTCGCTGCGCTCGAGGCGTGCCGCGCGCTCGCGCCGTGCCTCGAATCGGGAGAGGTCTACGCCGTCGCGCTCGACGTCTTGCTGCGAACGCTCTCGCGCGGCCGCGGCCTCGCGATCTTCCGGCGCACGTCGGTCTCGATGTCGGACGGCGCGGCGTTCCGCGGCTTCTCGGAGGACGAGGCCGCGAAGCTGCGGCAGGTGCTCGCCGT
>JABLTH010002245.1_pt1 | contig 18812 bp, 20 predicted proteins | sample 7875711 | NCBI WGS metagenome assembly JABLTH01 (sample SAMN14941262, study PRJNA633318) | bioreactor metagenome | isolation source: bioreactor | place: China | collected 2019-03-05 | reverse complement strand
TAGATCCAGCGCGTGGCATCTCCCGGCACCCAACCGGCGGATACCGCCAGCAGCGTAAACGAATTCACCACCAGCAAGGCTGAGGCCGCTACCCCGAACATGCGCCGCGAGTGGTGATCCACCGCATAACCGGCAAACAGGGCGCAACAAAAATACGGGATCACTTCGGCCAGCCCCACCAGCCCCAGCGCCAGCGGATCGTGCGTCAGCTCGTAAATGTGCCAGCCGACAATCACCGCCACCATCTGGTAAGACAACACAATCAGGATGCGGAAGGTAAGCAGCTTGATGAATGCAGGGGATAACAAAGAGGAATTTTTCATGAATTTCTGTCGTACATTTCAACTCGGGCCGGCACGCGAGGCAACAGCATACTCGACATACCCAGCTTCACAAAAGGCTGCGTTTTCTCCACGCCACAGGGGTGAGTCCGACATGGGCCTTGAATGCGCGCGACAGCGCCGCCATGCTGCCATAGCCCACTTCGTCCGCCACCAATGCAACGGGTCGGCCTTTTTTCAGCAGCACTTGCGCCAGCCCGATCCGCCATTGGGTCAAATACTCGCCGGGCGTGGTACCCATGATCTCGCGGAAATGCACGGCAAACCGCGCCCGCGACATTCCCGCCGCTTCCGCCAGCCCTTCCAGCGACCAGTTGCGCTGCGGCTCGTTGTGCATGACCACAATGGCTTTTGCCAGCCGCTTGTCAGCCAGCCCGGCCAGCAGCCCCACGCTGGCCTGCTGGCGATCCAGCACGTGGCGCAATAACAGGATCAGCAGATACTCGAACAGGCGATCAATTGCGGCCTGGCGGCCGCAGCGCACCTGTTCGGCTTCAGCAAACAGCAGTTCCAGCGTGGGATGCAATCCCGGCAATTCATCCAGCGGCAACAGCAGCACGCCGGGCAACGCTTGGGCCAGCGGGTTGCCGGAATGCTCACCTAAATCCAGTGCGGCACACACCAGATCAACTTCTTGCTGGCTATCAATACTGAAGCTGTGGCTGCTCGGATGCGGGTAAAACAGCAGGCTGGGCGCAGAAATCAGCAGCGGCGGATGCGCCGGGGAAAGCACCGTCATGCTCCCGCGCCGGATCAGATGCAAATGGCCGCCGCCCGCCGGCTCGTCAAAACTGATGTTGCGGCACAGGCTTCCCGCAAAAAACATGCGTGCGCTGAAGTTGTAGCGGTTAAAGAATCCGGCCAATCGATCCTGCATTTTTGATACCAAAAGATAAATTATTGATACTTAAAAATACCATAAGTATCGACCTGCGGTAGAAAATTCTGCCTGTGCTGTTGCGCAAAAACTTTTTTACTTTCCAGGAGACTTAACATGCCGAATATTCAACCCGTCAACATCAATACCGCCGATCCGCAAACCGCCCAGACCCTGGGTGCGGTCAAAACCAAGATCGGCATGATCCCCAACCTGTTTGCCACGTTTGCCCGTGCCCCGGCAGCACTGGACGCTTACCTGCAGTTTTCCGGAACCCTGGGCGGCGGCCGCCTGACGGCACGCCAGCGCGAGATCGTGGCATTGGCCGTGGCGCAGGAAAATAGCTGCCAATACTGCCTGAGTGCGCACACCTTGCTGGGCAAGGGGGCCGGCTTGAACGATGCCGACATCCGCCAGGCACGCGCCGGGACAGCGGGCAACGCCATTGATGGCGCCATCGCGGCCTTTGCCCGCAAGGTGGTGCAAGCAAGGGCACAATTGGCGGCTGCCGACTTGCAAGCCGTGCGCGACGCGGGCATCGACGACGGCCTGATTGTCGAAATCATCGCCAATATTGCACTCAATATCCTGACCAACTACACCAACCACATTGCCGCAACCGACATCGACTTTCCGCTCGTCAGTGTCGCGCTGTAAGCATCATACGGGCGGGGAATGCCCCCGCCCGGCTCCCCGCGCGGCAAACCCCGCCTGAAGTATGGGATGTTGGGCCACGTTTGAGGTATGCTTGCGCCTGACTCGATCAACCTCATTCTTCACCGAATAATCATGAAAAACTTTCCAAACTTTTTGCCGGCCCTAGTATCAGCGGCTTTACTGACCACCGCCCTCCCAGCCCGCGCGGTGGATGTGGAAACCCAGCAATACAACGTCAATGCCGCGCAAAGAGGCGTGGATGAAGCCAAGGCGGAACTCGATGAAGCCAGCCTGCGCGTCAAGCACCAGAACCAGCGCATCGCACAGGAACAAGCGGTGCTGAAAGACCTGCAAAAGAAACAGGCCGCGGCCAAGGCCAACTACGATAAGGCCAAGGCGGAGCTTGATGCCCAGCAAAAGGCGCTGGACGAGGCCTGGAAGCAGAAATAAGCGCTTAGCCTGATCCGTCCCTGTCGAGCGTTTGGCGGGTTTGAAGCCTCAAGTCCGGCAAGACCTTCCTCAAAACAAGCCCGTATCCTGCCGAAATGACTCCGGCAATGAGAAACACCGGCTTCACGCTACCGATGTAATGGGCCAAGCCGCCGTAGAGCAGGCTTCCCATCGGCAGCATGCCTATGAACGACATGGTATATAACGCCATAACCCGCCCGCGCAGATGCTCGGGAACCATCGATTGCAGCAAGATGTTGCAGGATGTCACGGTCATGATAAAAGTACCTCCGGACACGAGCAGGAGGGGCAAAGCCAGCGTCAGCAGGCTATTGTAGGCAAACAACGCCGAGGCGCCTCCCCCGATCATGCAAGCCAGAACGACATGATTACCAAGACCGGCCAGTGATTTTCTGTTGGCCAGGTAAAGCGATGCCGCTAGCGCTCCGCTCCCCGAAGCTCCCAGCAGTGTTCCCAGCAGGTCCGGTCCGCCATTAAAAATATCTTTGGCATACACCGGCATGAAAGTCATGAATGGGGAGACGCAAATACTGGTGACCGCCACCGTGGTGACCAGCCAACGCGCAGGGGCGAATTGCCCGAAATATTCCACCGCTTCCAGCAGCGAACCCGATGCCTTGTGCTTGCGGGACTTGCCGGGGTGGATAATGAGCAGGGTATAAATAGCCGCCAGATAGGAAACGGCGTTGATGGCAAAACAGGTCGGCTCGTTGAACATGGCCAGCACCACCCCGGCTACAGCCGGCCCAAACAGCCGGGCCGAATTGAACGTAAGCGAATTAAGGGCAATCGCGTTAGCCAATACGCCGCGCTCGTGAATGATCTCGGTAATAATTGCCTGCCTGGATGGCATCTCGATAGCGCCGGACAGGCCCAGCACGCCAGAAGCCAGGATCAGTATCCAGGGACTGAAACTGTGCTGCCAGGCAATGATCGCCAGGAAAACGGCAACCACCAGTTCGACCACTTGTGTCCACAGCAAGATATTGCGCTTGCTGAAGCGGTCGGCCAGCAGCCCGCCCAGCGGGGTGGCGACCAGCATGGGAATCTGCCCGGAAAATGCCACCAGGCTGAGAATGAGCGCAGATCCGGTGATGTGATAGGCAATCCAGGACAGCGCCACTTGCTGCACCCAGGTGCCTATCAACGAAACGGCCTGACCCAAAAAGTAATACCTGAAATCTCGCCCGGCAAGCGCACGAAAAGTGTGTTTCAACAGTTACCTTTCATCAATGCCACACCAACTGGCTGGATTGCACAAAACACTTTATGCTGTGCGCACTTTTCAGCCCCCAAGGAACCACCATGTCACTTAAACTCGCAATCGCCCTGCTGGCCTGCATGCTCTCCAGCCAAGCACTGGCACAGCCAACGGTACAGATCAACACCAACCTCGGCGCCATCGTGGTCGAACTTAACAGCGAAAAAGCGCCGAAAACAGTGGCCAATTTTCTGGAATACGTCAAAAGCGGCTTTTATTCCGGCACCATCTTCCATCGCGTCATCCGCAACTTCATGATCCAGGGCGGCGGCATCACCAAGGACATGCATGAAAAACCCACCCGCGCGCCGATCCAGAACGAAGCCGACAACGGCCTCACCAACGACATCGGCACCATCGCCATGGCCCGCACCAACGACCCGCACTCCGCGGGTGCGCAGTTCTTCATCAACGTCAACAATAACGGCTTTCTCAACCACCGCTCCAAGGATGAAACTGGCTGGGGCTACGCCGTATTCGGCAAGGTGGTGCAGGGCATGGACGTGGTGAACAAGATCGCCAAGTCACCCACCTGGCCTGGGGACGTGCCGACGCAGCAGATCGTGATCGAATCCATCGTGCTGAAATAACCGACGCTATCGACTTATTCCGCCAGCGCTTCTTCTATCGCCGCCATCAGTACCGCATCTTCCGGCACCACCCGGCTGCCGAAGCTCTGTGCCCTGCCGGAACGGTCGATCAGGTATTTGTGGAAATTCCACTGCGGGCTTTCGCCGGTCTGCTGCGCCAGCGCGGCATAAAACGGGTTGGCGTTGCCGGCGGTGACCGTGGTTTTGCCCAACATGGGGAACTCCACGCCAAAGTGGCTGCTGCAGAACTGCGCGATCTGCTGCTCGCTGCCCGGTTCCTGCCCGCCAAACTCGTTGGAGGGGAAGCCCAGCACCACCAGCCCTTGATCCCGGTAGCGCGAATACAGCCGCTGCAACCCGGCATATTGCGGCGTCAGGCCACATTCGCTGGCTACGTTGACCACCAGCAGCACTTTGCCGGCATACTGGGCCAAGGCTTGCGGCGAGCCATCACTCAAGCGCGGGAAGCTGTATTGCAGCAGGGGCGCGACGTTTTCAGTATTCATCTGCGTTCTCCGGTTGGGTTCATCATCATTCACCAGTAATTCCAGCCAGTGTACTACCCGTTTGCCGGTACCGCTTTGCAGGTGGTTCAGGCAACCGATATTGGCCGTGGCAAACAAATCGGCGCCACCCGCGCCCAGGGCGGTCAGTTTGATATCGCGCAGTTGAGCGGCCAGTTCCGGCTGCAGCAATGCGTAAGTACCTGCCGAACCGCAGCACAAATAGGCATCGGCGACCGTCTCCAGTTCAAACCCCAGCGACTGCAACATGCCTTCCACCAGGCCGTGCAGCTTTTGCCCGTGCTGCAGGCTGCACGGTGCCTGGTAAGCCACCTTGCGCGGCGTGACCCGCAGCTTGCCCAGGTCTTCCTGCTGCAGCACTTCGGCAATATCCTTGGCCAGCGCAGCAATACGCGCCGCCTTGGCGGCATAAACCGGATCATCCCGCAAATAGTGGCCGTAATCCTTGACCTGCACACCGCAGCCACTGGCCGTCATGACGAGGGCTTCCGCACCTCTTTCAACCGCGGGCCACCAGGCATCGATATTGCGGCGCATCGTGGCTTTTGCTTCCGCCGCCTGGGATAAATGCTGCTCGATTGCCCCGCAACAGCCAGATACGGGAATCAGGCTGATGCCCAGTTGATCCAAGACTTTCGCCGCCTGGATATTGATCTGCGGCGCCAGGGCTGGCTGCACACACCCCTGCAGCACCAGCATGCGCCTGGCATGGCGTAGCGGCGGCCAGGCGTGGGATGGCTGCCGTGCCGGTATCTTGCCGCTCAGGCTGCCGGGCAGCAACGGCTTGAACACCCGCCCCAATGCAAGCACACCGCCAAACAGCCAACTGCGCGTCAGCACCAGAGCGAGCGCGTGCCGGAACAACCGTTGCCCCCAGGGCCGGGCTATCTGGTGTTCCGCCATGTCGCGGCCAATATCCAGCAACCGGCCATACTCAACACCGGACGGACAGGTGGTTTCGCAATTGCGGCAGGTCAGGCAACGATCCAGATGGGTCAGCGTGGCACTCCCGGCCGCCGCACCTTCCAGCATCTGTTTCATCAGGTAAATCCGCCCGCGCGGGCCATCCAGTTCGTCACCTTTGACCTGGTAGGTCGGGCAGGTCGCATTGCAGAAACCGCAATGCACGCACTTGCGCAGAATGGCATCGGCTTCCCGGCCTTGCGGCGTGCAACGGAGATCTGGGCGAATGTTGGTTTGCATGTTTATGGGTAAAGTCTGCCGGCGTCAAACACCCCGTGCGGATCGAACACGCGGCGAATATTGTGGTGCAGGGCCATCAGCGGCGCCGGCAACGGCGTAAATGCAGGCACTGCCGGCAAGCGCCCGCGAAAAAGGGTGGCATGGCCGCCGGCAGCTACTGCAGCAGCGCGAATCTGTTGGGCGGAGTCCTCATCCCCAGCCAGCCAGCGTACGCTGCCACCCCATTCCACCAGTCGCACCGCCATGCCCTCCAACGCCGGCGTGGTGGGCGGCACGCTCACGCGCCACAGCGTGGCGGCATCAAATTCCGGCAATTGCTGTTCTTTTAATGCCTGCCAGAAAGCTTCGGCCTGCGGCAATTCTTCCCCCCCCAGTTTCTCCATCGCGGCACGCACCGCGCTCCCGGTGCCGGAAAGCCGGACCAGCAACTGGCCATTGCGCCAGGCAGTGGCCGATAGCGGGACGGGCAATCCTGCCCATTGATTCATGGTAATGATCGCCTTGTTTTGCGGCATGTCCAGCGCGAGCGTGCGCTCGCATTCAGGGCGTGGCAGCACCCGCACGCACACCTCGGCCAGCACCCCCAGCGTGCCCATGGAACCCACCATCATGCGCGTAACATCGTAACCCGCGACATTCTTGATGACCTTGCCGCCGAAGCTCAGCCATTGCCCCGTGCCGTCTATCATCCGGATGCCCAGCATCGCATCGCGTACTGCACCGCAATATGGCCGGCGCGGACCGGCCAGCGCGCTGGCCACGCACCCGCCCAATGTTGCCATGCCGAAATGCGGCGGCTCAAACGGCAGCATCTGCTGTCGAGTGCCCAGCACCTGCTCGATTTCCGCCAGCGACGTTCCGGCACGTGCGGTCAACGTCAATTCGCCGGGCTGGTATTCGATGATGCCGCGATACCCTGCTACGTCGAGCACCTCGCCTTGCGGCGTATTGCCGTAGAAATGCTTGCTGCCGCCGCCGCGAATGGTGAGTATTTGCTTACCGGCAACGGCCTGCCTGATCTGATCTGCGGTGCGTTCTATCCACGGGTGCATCTCAGAACCTCGGCAACTCGGCATGCGGCAGTTTTCCGCCGTGTACATGCATGGCGCCCAACTCCGCGCAGCGGTGCAGGCTGGGCACCGCCTTACCGGGGTTGAGCAGCGCCGCCGGGTCGAACACGCGCTTCAGGGCATGGAAGATGCTCAGTTCCGGGGACGCGAACTGGTGGCACATCTGGTCGATTTTCTCGATGCCCACGCCATGTTCACCGGTAATGGTGCCGCCTGCCGCTACGCAGGCTTGCAGTATCTGGTCACCCAGTTGTTCGGTTTTGTGCAGTTCGCCCGGCACATTGGCATCGTACAGAATCAACGGGTGCAGGTTGCCATCGCCCGCGTGGAACACATTGGCGACGCGCAGGCCGTATTCCGCGGAAAGCTCGGCGATGCGCTGCAGCACCTGCGGCAGCTTGCCGCGCGGAATGGTGCCATCCATGCAATAGTAATCGGGCGATAGCCTGCCAACGGCTGGGAGCGCCGCTTTGCGCCCGGCCCATAACCTGGCCCGCTCCGTATCATCCAGCGCGGTGCGCACCTCTATAGCCCCGCAGCGCAACACCACGTCATGCACCACGCGGAGGCCATCGGAAACCTCCGCGTTCACACCGTCAACCTCCACCAGCAATATAGCTTCGGCGTTGTCGGGATAACCGGCGTGCATATAGGCTTCTGCCGCCCGGATCGCCAGCTTGTCCATCATTTCCAGCCCGGCGGGAATGATGCCGGCGGCAATGATCTCGCCCACCGCCACGCCGGCTTGCTCGACACTGTCGAACGCGGCCAGCAACACCTGCGCGCGCTCGGGTTTGGCCAGCAACCGCACGGTGATTTCCACGATCACCCCCAGCATGCCCTCCGAGCCGGTCAGCAATGCCAGCAGGTCGTAGCCCGGCGCATCCAGCGCCTGGCTGCCCAAGGTCAGCACCTCCCCGTCCATGGTAATGACGCGCAATTCCAGGATATTGTGCACGGTCAGGCCGTATTTCAGGCAATGGATGCCGCCGGAATTTTCCGCCACGTTGCCGCCGATGCTGCACGCGATCTGCGATGAAGGGTCGGGCGCGTAGTACAGGCCGTGGCTGGCAACGGCCTGCGAAATTGCCAGGTTGCGCACCCCTGGCTGCACCCGTGCGGTGCGGGCCAGCGGATCGACATGCAGGATGTTATTCAGCCGCGCCAATGACAGCAGCAGCGCACCGGCAACCGGCAGCGCCCCGCCGGAAAGCCCAGTACCCGCGCCACGCGCTACCACCGGCACGGCGAATTCCCGGCACAGCCCGAGCACTTCGGCAATCTGGTGTTCCGTGGAAGGCAATGCCACAGCCGCCGGGCGTTGCCGATAGGCCGACAAGGCATCGCATTCGTAAGGCGCCAGTTGCTCAGCTGACGTGAGCAGGGCATCCGGCGGCAATGCCCTGGCCAGCAAGGGCAGCAATGCGGGCGGGAAGGGCATGGCTAGAACAGCCCCGTCACGCGGCCGTTGTCGTCAATATCGATGCGCATGGCGCATGGTTCCCTGGGCAACCCCGGCATGGTCATGATGTCGTCGCACAACATCACCACAAACTCTGCCCCCGCCGCCAGGCGCACTTCGCGGATGGTCACCACATGCCCGGTAGGGGCGCCCCGCGCCGCGGCATCGGTGGAGAACGAATACTGGGTTTTGGCAACGCAAATCGGGTAATGGCCGTAGTCCTGCTGTAGCGCATCGATCTGCGCCCGGATGCGGCGCGAGGCGGTGATGTCGGCGGCGCCGTAGATACGCGTCGCCACCTTGCGCATTTTCTCCCACAGCGGGTCGGCGTCATTATATACAAATTGCATCGCCTGCTGGTTGCCTTCCGCCAGCCGCACCACCTCCTGCGCCAGTTCCACCGCGCCCTTGCCGCCTTTGGCCCAGTGTTCGGCCAGCACCACTTTGACCCCCTGCGCCGCCATGCGCTGGCTGACCAGCGCGATTTCCGCCGGGGTATCGTGGCTGAAGCGGTTGATGGCCACCACGCACGGCAGGCCATAGTGCCGGGTAATGTTTTCCACGTGTTTTTGCAGGTTCACCAGCCCGGATTCCAGCGCGGTCAGGTTTTCCGCATTCAGTTGCGGCACTTCCACCCCGCCGTGGTATTTGAGCGCGCGCATGGTCGCCACAATCACGCAGGCGGATGGCCGCAACCCGGATTTACGGCATTTGATGTCAATGAATTTTTCCGCGCCCAGGTCGGCGCCAAACCCGGCTTCGGTCACCACGTAATCCGCCAGGCGCAATGCCAGGCTGGTGGCAATCACCGAATTGCAGCCATGCGCAATGTTGGCGAACGGGCCGCCGTGGATGAAGGCCGGCGTATGTTCCAGGCTTTGCACCAGATTGGGTTTGATCGCTTCTTTCAGCAGCACCGTCATCGCGCCATGCGCCTTGAGGTCGCTGGCACGGATGGGGCGCCCGTCAAAACCGTAGCCGACGACGATGTTGCCCAGCCGTTGCCTGAGGTCCTTCAGCGACTGCGCCAGACAGAAAATCGCCATCACTTCCGAAGCCACCACGATGTCGAAGCCATCCTCGCGCGCCTGGCCGTTCACCTTGCCGCCCAGCCCCACCACGATTTGCCGCAGCGCGCGGTCGTTCATGTCCATCACACGCTTCCACGTCACTTGGCGCGGATCAATCCCCAGCGCGTTGCCCTGATGGATGTGGTTGTCGATCAGCGCCGCCAGTAGGTTGTGTGCCAAAGCGATGGCGGCGAAGTCGCCGGTGAAATGCAGGTTGATGTCTTCCATCGGCACCACCTGCGCATGGCCGCCGCCCGCCGCACCGCCTTTCATGCCGAACACCGGCCCCATGGAGGGCTCGCGCAGGCAGATCGCCGCTTGTTTTCCGATCACGTTGAGGGCGTCGCCCAGGCCCACGGTGGTGGTGGTTTTACCTTCGCCGGCGGGCGTGGGAGAAATCGCCGTCACCAGCACCAGCTTGCCCAATGGGCGGTGGTGCAGTTCAGGCAGGGATTCAAAATCGATCTTGGCCTTGTAGTGGCCAAACGCAATCAGCGCCTCTTCGTCCAGCCCCAGGGCGCGGGCGATGTCGGTCACCTTGTTCAAGGCGGTCTGCTGCGAGATTTCGATGTCGCTTAACATGCACCTCTCCCGGATAGCATCTGAGAGAATCTTAACAAAGTAACCGAGGTTTCCCCACCCTTCTAAAAAGATGGTTTTCAGCGATGCTGAGGCGTAACACTTTTGTCTCGCTTTAGCGGTAAAATATCCCCGTTTTACTTAACCCGCAGAGAGAGCCAATGCTCACCGACACTACCGCTGCGCAAAAAGCGCAAACCCTGGCTGAAGCACTGCCTTACATCAAGCGCTTCTTCGACAAGACCATTGTCATCAAATATGGCGGCAACGCCATGACCGACCCCAAGCTCAAGGACAGCTTCGCCCGCGACGTGGTGCTGCTGAAGCTGGTGGGCATGAACCCTGTCGTGGTGCATGGCGGCGGCCCGCAAATTAATGAGCTGCTGGACAAGCTGGGCAAAAAGGGTGAGTTCATCCAGGGCATGCGCGTCACCGACGAAGAAACCATGGACGTGGTGGAAATGGTGCTGGGCGGCCAGGTAAACAAGGAAATCGTTAACCTAATCAACCGCCACGGCGGCAAGGCGGTGGGTCTGACCGGGCAGGATGGCAACTTCATCCGCGCAAAAAAACTGCTGATCGAGAGCACGGCAACGCCGGGGGAAATGATCGACATCGGCCAGGTAGGCGACATCACCGGCATCGACCCCAGCATCATCCAGTTTCTGGATACCGGCGACTTCATTCCGGTGATCGCCCCTATCGGCGTGGGAACCGAGGGCGAAACCTATAACATCAACGCCGACGTGGTGGCCGGCAAGCTGGCGGAAATTCTCGGCGCGGAAAAGCTGATCCTGCTCACCAACACGCCGGGGGTGCTGGATAAAAGCGGCAACCTGCTGACCGGGCTTTCCGCCAAGGAAATCGACGGGCTGTTCGCGGACGGCACGCTGTCCGGCGGCATGCTGCCCAAGATCAGCTCGGCGCTGGATGCGGCGCGTAGCGGGGTGAAATCGGTGCACATCATCGATGGCCGGGTGGAACACGCGCTGCTGCTGGAAGTGCTGACCGACGAGGGCGTAGGCACGTTAATTCGTGCCAAATAACATGGCCACGCTGATCCGTGCGAAGTGACCGGGTATGGGTGTTCGACTTGGATGACACCCTGCACAACGCCAGTGCCCATGTATTTCCGCACATCAACCGGAGCATGACGCAATACCTGATGACGCATCTCAACCTGAGCGAAACGGACGCCAATGACCTGCGCCGCCACTACTGGCAACGCTATGGGGCGACGCTGCACGGGCTGATGCGTCACCATGGCACCGACCCGCACCATTTTCTGCAGCTTACCCACCAGTTCCCGCACCTGGAAAGCATGATTCTGAAAACCCGCGGTCTGCGGCATGCGCTCATTAAACTCGGCGGGAGCAAGGTGGTATTTACCAATGCGCCGATGGCGTATGCCGAAAAGGTACTGGCGCTACTGGGAATTCGTGATCTGTTCGACACCGTATTCAGCATCGAATCCACCCGTTTTCAACCCAAGCCGCGTACCCATGGGTTTTTGCGCCTGTTAAAAACCATCCGCCGCGAGGCATCGCAGTGCATCATGGTGGAAGATAGCCTGCCGGCATTAAAAACCGCCAAGCGGCTGGGCATGAAAACTGTTTATGTTAATTCCAATGCCAAACGCCCAAGCTATGTGGATGTTCGCGTAGCTTCGGTACTGGCACTCCCCAAACTTTTTTAAGGAACCATCATGGCGACCAAACCCGGTGAACGCAAACAGCAGATTCTGGAAACCCTGGCAAAAATGCTGGAAGCGCCAAAGCGCGAAAAAATCACCACCGCTGCCCTGGCAGCCCGGCTGGAAGTTTCTGAAGCGGCGCTGTACCGGCACTTTGCCGGCAAGGCACAGATGTTCGAAGGGCTGATCGAGTTCATCGAGCATTCGCTGTTCGGCCTGATCAACAAAATCACCAGTGAAGAACAGGAAGGCCTGAAACAGGTCCGACGTATCCTGACCATCATGCTGCTGTTTGCGGAGAAGAACCCCGGCATGACGCGCGTGCTGATCGGTGACGCGCTGGTGAACGAAGATGAACGCCTGCAAGTGCGTATCAACCAGCTGTTCGACCGCATTGAATCGACGCTGAAACAATCACTGCGCATTGCGGAAACACAGAGCGGCCGCAAACTGGAGCCTGAGGCTCAAGCCAATTTACTACTGTGTTATGTGATTGGCCGCTGGCACCAGTTTGCCAAGAGCGGGTTCAAGCGTAAACCCACGGAACTAGTGCAGCCGCAACTGACGCTGCTATACGGGTTGGATTGATTAAAGCAGCAATCCAAGATCATGGGCGATGTCCTGCGGACTTTGCCCATTTTTCATGATGACGCGCAGTTTGCCGATCTTGTCGAACACATAAACCCCGGCGGTGTGGTCTATGGTGTAGCCTGCCTTGGAGTTTGACTGCTGCTTGACGTAGTACACCTTGAAGTCCTGGGTGACCTTGATGGTGGCGGCTTCGTCGCCGCGCAAGCCGAGAAAATCGGGGTTGAATGATGGCACGTATTGCCGCAGGACTTGTGCCGTATCGCGCTCGCCATCCAGCGTCACGAACAGCACCTGCACCTGCTTACCCTTGTCGCCCAGCAGTTTGATGCCCTGCGCCATGTCATGCATGGTGGTGGGGCACACGTCAGGGCAATGGGTATAGCCAAAAAACAGGGCCACGACCTTGCCATGGAAATCAGCCAGCTTGCGCGGCTGGCCGTTGTGGTCAGGCAGCACAAAATCACTGGTCAGTTGCACATCACTGACATCCGAGCCGACAAACTGCGCCGCCGATTGCGGCGTTTTTGCGCCGCAGCCGAGCAGCCCGAGCATGGCGCCAAGCAATAGCAGATTACGCAGCATCACAGCGGCAGCATTACGTAGTGATCCAGCAGCAAGGCCGCGAACAGCAACGTTAAATACAGGATGGAAAAGCGGAACGTGCTCCGGGCCAGTTCATCACTGTAACGGCGGTAAATCCGCACGGCATAAGCCATGAACACGGCATTGAGCGCTACCGCCGACACCAGATAGATCCAGCCGCTCATGCCTACGGCATTCGGCATGAAGGTGATGGTGACCAGCACAATGGTATACAGCAGGATATGCAGCCGGGTGAATTCCTCGCCGTGCGTTACCGGCAGCATGGGCAAACCGGACTTGGCGTATTCGTCGCGGCGATACAGCGCCAGCGCCCAGAAATGCGGCGGCGTCCAGGCAAAAATAATCAGGAACAGGATCACCGACTCCGGCGACACCACGTTATTGACTGCTGCCCAGCCCAGTATCGGCGGCATCGCGCCCGATGCGCCGCCAATCACGATATTAAGTGGGTTGGCCGGCTTGAGGAACACTGTGTAGATGACGGCATAGCCGAGGAAGGTGGCAAACGTCAGCCACATGGTCAGCGGATTGACCCAGTAGTACAGGATTCCCAGCCCGATCGAACCCACGATAGTGGCAAACAGCGCGGTCTGGTAGGAAGTCACCTGGCCGGTAGGCAGCGGCCGCGCACGTGTGCGTGCCATGCGCGCATCGATTTTCTGCTCGATCAAACAGTTGAATGCCGCAGCAGCACCGGATGCCAGCGCGATGCCCATCGTGCCTGCCAGCAGGATATCCAGCGGCACCATGCCCGGCGTCGCCAGGAACATGCCTATCATGGCGGTGAACACGATCAGCGCGCTGACCCTGGGTTTGCACATCAAAAAGAAGCTGCGAAAGCTCACACCAATGCGCTGCAAGCTGAGGCTGATTGTTGCCGCGGTCATGCCCGACCTCCATCTTTATTCCATAGTTTCGAGTTTATCACTATCAACGTTGCCAGCAACAAAGCGGCACCGGTGTTATGCGCCACGGCCACCGGCAGCGGCAGGCTGAACACCACATTGCTGATGCCCAGCGTCACCTGCAACAGCAGCAAGCCCAGCAATGCCTTACCCCAAAAGCGCAGGCCGTCGATTTTCAGCAGTTTGCTGCCGAACCACCCAAGATAAATAAATGTCACCAGCGCACCAATGCGATGCGTCAGGTGTATGGCGGTAAGCGTTGGCAGCGATAGCTGGGTCCCATCCAGGTTGACACCCAGTTCGCGCACCAGGTGAAATGCGTTGGAGAAATCTACACCCGGCCACCATGCACCCTGGCACGCAGGAAAGTCAGGACAGGCCAGCGCGGCATAGTTGGAACTGGTCCAACCGCCGAGGGCGATTTGTGTGCCCAGAACCAGCAGCGCCAACAGCGCCAGCCCACGTGCCTGCTGATTGCTGGCTGGTGCCGCCCAACGTGTGCTGGCGATCCAAACCAGCATGGCCAATGTCGCCATGCCACCCAACAGATGCAGGCTGACAATCACCGGTTTCAGCAACAGCGTCACGGTCCACATGCCGAGTGCCGCCTGGAATGCCACCAACAGCACCAGCGCTGTCGGCAGCACCGGATTGCTCGCCGACTTACCGCGCTGGCTCCAGGCCAGCACACATATCCCTAGAATCAGCAGCCCCAGGGTACCGGCAAAATAGCGGTGTATCATTTCCTTCCAGGCTTTATGCGCTTCCAGCGGCTTATCGGGAAATGCCTGTTGCGCCAGTTCGTGGTGTGGCACAGCGATGTGCCCATAGCAGCCAGGCCAATCCGGACAACCCAGGCCCGCATCGGAAAGGCGCACATAAGCCCCGAGCGAAACCACACAAAACGCGAGGACCAGCGCGATGAGTACCAATCGATCAAACAATTTCTGCATACCTGCTTTTACCCTGCCCACGAATATCTGAATAATTTAAGCAAATCTTTCCTGATGCCTTTAGCTTCAGCATCATGCGGATAACGCATGATGATTTTCCCTAGCGGATCAACCAGATAATAACGATCATCCGGCTGACCAACTTGCTGAAACTGCTGCGCCAGATTGGCTGCCGCAGGCAATATGACCAGATCGGGATACTGTTTGCGTGCCGCTTGCAGATCGGCTTCCGGCAGTTCACCCATCACCAGCCACACTCGCTGCAACCGTTCAATCTCCTTGGCGAGCGAAGCATGTATCTGCCGCATCTCATGCAGGTCATGCTGGCACTGCGCCGCGCAGGCAGCGCCTGAAATCTGCACCAGATGCCATTTGTCACGCCAATCCTCAGGCTTGAACGGCGCCGCGGCATAGTTTTGCATGCTGGAAATCGCCAATTCGCGTGGCGGCTGAATCAGTGCACCGTGACTGGCACCCCCCGGGTTCCACCCGCTCCAGTACAACCACCCGACGGCGGCGACCGGCAACAGGAACACCAGCAGCAATCCCAGGAATTGCATCCTGCCTTTAGCTTTGCTCATTGCGGCTCTTTCGTTTCAAATTCACAAATATCCATATGCCGAACAGCGCGGCAGCGAACCCCCACCACTGGTAGGCATAACCGATATGTTTTTCTATGCGTTCCGCGGGCATGACCCAGTGCCGTACAAAACCACCTGCCGGACTATCGGCATCCAGCCTGATGACAAAAGGAAGAACCTTGAACGGCACCAGTTTCAGGTAGCGCTGCATGTCCATATTCTGCCAGACCGGTTGCCAGGTCGAACTACTGGCTGGCGCCGCCAACTCGAAGAACTTGGTGGATGGAATCCATGAAAATCCGGTGGCGGTCACCTCCCCGGTTGGTGTGCTGATTTCCGGCAACCAGCTTCTGTCACCAACCGGAATCCACCCCCTGTCTACCAAGACTGTGACACCGCTTTTTGTCTGCAGCGGAGTAATCACATGGTAGCCAGCTTCTTCGCCTTCAACCTGATTATCCAGCAATATCTGATAGTCGGTCCGGTACTTTCCCTCCGCCTGCAACCGGCGATAGCGCCATTCTTCCAGGTCGCCGATATCATCGGGTACTGCGACCGGGGGCTGCTGGGCACGCGCATCGTAGACTGTTTGCAACGCCTGTTTCTGTTCGGCCTTGTTGTATTGCCAGAACCCCAGCTTGATCATGACCGCCATCACGATGGCAGCCACGATGCTAGTCAGTAATTGCGGACGAAACTGGTAAGACAAGCTATTTCCTTCAATTTAGGCAGGGATTGCAATGCGGTGCGCCACAACTCATAATCGGGGTCACACTTGATAAGGTAAGTCCAATGTTATCCAAACTATTCGTCATTCTGGTGCTGGTGCTGATTGTCGCCAGTCTGTTTTCTGCCCTGTTTTATCTGGTCAAAGACAAAGGCCAGGGAAGCAGAACCGTCAAAGCGCTTACCTTGAGAATTTCACTTTCCATCGCCCTGTTTATCCTGCTGCTGATTGGCTATCAGTTGAAGTTGATCGGCCACTCGTTATAACTTCTTGCTGAATAAAAAAGGCGGCGCATGAGCGCCGCCTTTTTTGTTTGTTGCGGCTTACAGCCAGTACACCAGTACGAACAGCAGCAGCCAGACCACATCCACGAAGTGCCAGTACCAAGCCACGCCTTCAAATGCAAAATGGTGATCAGGCTTGAAGTGGCCTTTAATGCTACGCAGCAGAATCACCGTCAGCATAATGGTACCCAGCAGCACATGGAAACCGTGGAAACCGGTCAGCATGAAGAACGTTGCGCCATAAGCACCAGTGCCCAGCGTCAGTCCCATTTCGGTGTAGGCATGATGATATTCGTAAGCCTGGCATGCCAGGAAGGAAACCCCCAGTGCTACCGTCAGGAACAGACCCAGAATCAGTTGGGTGCGGTTGTTTTTGATCAGCCCCCAGTGTGCCCAGGTCACGGTCAGACCAGAAGTCAGCAGGATGAGGGTATTGATTGCAGGCAGACCCCACGGCCCCATGCGTTCGAACTTGGCAACCTCGTACACCTTGCCCAGCACCACACCGCCAGGGCCTGCGGATGGCCATGCATCGGTGAAGCCCTTGTAGGGCGTGAAGTCAGCATCAAAACCGGCCAACTCCGGAATCGCGATATTGCGCATGAAGAACAGCGCGCCAAAGAATGCGGCAAAAAACGCCACTTCCGAGGAGATGAACACGATCATGCCGATGCGGAAAGACTTGTCTTCCCACTTGCTATAACGACCACCCTCACTTTCGCCGATAACGCTGCCAAACCAGCCAAACAGCACGTACAGGGTGCACAGCAGCCCGAGCAGCATCAACCATACGCCAGGGGCGTAATGGTTCATGTTGAAAATAAACCCAGACGTCAGTAACAGCAGTCCGGTTGACAAGATAAATGGATACGGGCTCGGATTGGGCACGTAATAGTGTGGTGCGTTGGTCGCCATACTCAACTCCCTGGTTAATTTTATTTTATTAGTCACATCCCCGAAACCGGGGAAATTCCTGTCTTGCTACTGTTTTACTGCATCAAAAAACGCATACGACAACGTGATCGTTTTAATTTCAGCCGGCAGATCCGGACTGATATAAAACGTCAACGGCATCTCTTTCGATTCTCCCGCTTTCAGTTCTTGCCGCCGAAAGCAGAAGCATTCGATCTTGTTGAAATACTGCGCCGCCTGTCCCGGGCTAACGCTCGGGATGGCCTGTCCCGTCGAAGTCTGGTTGGTGATGTTTTTAGCCTGATACTTCACCAACTCCATCTTCCCCGGGTGAACCAAAATACTTTCCTGCATCGGTGCAAACTGCCATGGCAATCCGGGCATCACGCTGCTGGTAAACTCGACTTTAACCAACCGTGTCTCATCTACCTTCAATGACTTGGCAATTTTTTTTGCCGTGTCATTGGTCTTGCCGTTAAAGCCGGTCACTTCACACATCACCCGGTACAGCGGCACCATTGACACCGCAAACAGGATCGAAGCAGCCAACCCCACCAACAACCGGACAATCAGCTTTTTATTTGCCGCATCTCGGTTCAACGCAATACCACCAGCATCGCCAGCAGGTACCAAGCCAATACCAGCACCCCAATAATCAATGCCATTCTGGCACTGGATTTTTTCTTATCCTGTTGCACTTGTTGTGGAGCCGACATTATTACCAAATTCCAATTTACCGGGTGGGCAAGACTGCGCCCACCCGCATTCCTTTGCAAAAACCTGCGTTACTTCACCGTCGGCTGCTCCGTAAAGCTGTGATACGGAGGCGGCGATGGCAGCGTCCACTCCAGGCCCTTGGCACCTTCCCATGGCTTGTCGGCAGCCTTCTCGCCCTTGCCGCGTACGCACGACACGATATTGTAGACAAAGAGCAGTTGCGACAGTCCCAGTACAAAGGCAGAAATCGTTGAAATCATGTTGAATTCCGCGAATTGCAGGGCATAGTCAGGAATGCGGCGCGGCATACCGGCCAACCCTAGGAAAAACTGCGGAATGAAGGTCAGGTTGAACGCAATGGCCGTCAGCCAGAAATGCAGCTTGCCCAGCTTTTCATTGACCATGCGACCGGTCATTTTTGGCAGCCAGTAATAAACACCGGCCATGATGCCCATGATGCCGCCGGCAAATAAGGTGTAATGGAAGTGCGCCACCACGAAGTAAGAGTGGTGGTACTGCGCATCCGCAGCCACGTCAGCCAGCACCAAACCGGTCAGGCCACCAATGCCGAACAGGATGATCCAGCCGGTGGTGAACAGCATTGGCGTTTCAAAGCTCATCGAGCCTTTCCACATGGTTGCAATCCAGCAGAAAAACAGCACGGCCAGCGGCAACGAAATGGACATGGTGCTATACATGAAGTACAGCAGCGCAGGCACCGGCAGGCCGACAGTGAAGAAG
>JABLTH010057386.1_pt1 | contig 18817 bp, 18 predicted proteins | sample 7875711 | NCBI WGS metagenome assembly JABLTH01 (sample SAMN14941262, study PRJNA633318) | bioreactor metagenome | isolation source: bioreactor | place: China | collected 2019-03-05 | reverse complement strand
GGCGTCATCGCCTACATGTTCGACGCCGCGCTCGGCTGCGCCATCGCCTCGGCCAACCTGGCGCGGCCCGAGATGCGCAGCATCGCGCCACACGAACTGCACCAGTCGACCATCAACCTCGACATCACCTACGTCGATGCCGCCGCCGGCCCGCGCTTCGAAGCCCATGGCCGGGTCGTGCGCTCGGGGCGCAGCGTGGCCTTCGCGGAAGGCGAGCTGCGCGACGAACAGGGCCGCGTCTGCGCCACCGCCAAGGGCATCTGGCGCGTCATGTGGCCACAACCGGACGGCGCCGGCCGCTGAGACGGCTGCGCACGCCCTTCAACCACCGCTCGCGAAAGGACCTATCGGCATGAGCAAGGACACCCTCCGCATCGGCTGCGCCTCCGGCTTCTGGGGCGACACCGAGTTTTCCGCTGCACAACTGGTCGAGCACGGCGACATCGACGTGCTGGTCTTCGACTACCTGGCCGAGATCACGATGTCTCTGCTGATCCGCGCCCGTTCGAAGGATCCGGCGCAGGGCTACGCGCCGGACTTCGTCGCCACCATGAAGCCCCTGATGAAGCAGCTGAAGGCGCGCGGCATCCAGGTGGTGGCCAATGCCGGCGGGGTGAACCCGTCGGCCTGCCGCGATGCGCTCGTCGCCGCGGCTGCGGCCGAGGGCGTGGACCTGAAGATCGCCGCCGTCCTCGGCGACGACCTGATGCCGCAAGTCGAGGCGCTGCGCGCGGCCGGCACGAAGGAGATGTTCTCCGGCGAAACGTTCCCCGCCAAGGTCATGAGCGCCAACGCCTACCTGGGCGCCTTCCCGATCGCCGCGGCGCTGTCCGCGGGCGCCGACATCGTGGTCACCGGGCGCTGCGTGGACAGCGCGGTGACGCTCGCACCGCTGATCGCGCGCTTCGGCTGGACCGCCGACGACCTGGACAAGCTGGCGCAAGGCAGCCTCGCCGGCCACCTGATCGAATGCGGCACGCAGGCCACCGGCGGCAACTACACCGATTGGGCCAGCGTGCCCGGCTGGGACGACATGGGCTTCCCGATCGCCGAGTGCCGTGCCGACGGCAGCTTCGTCATCACCAAGCCGCCGGGCACCGGCGGCCTGGTGTGCCCCTCGACGGTGGGCGAGCAGATGCTCTACGAGATCGGCGACCCCCGCGCTTACATCCTGCCCGACGTGGTGTGCGACTTCACCGACGTCACACTCACGCAGGTGGGGCCCGACCGCGTGGAAGTGCGCGGCGCGCGCGGCCTGCCGCCCACCGACCAGGCGAAGGTCAGCGTCACCTATGCCGACGGCTTCCGCGCCACGAGCCTATTCATGATCGGCGGCATCGATGCCGGCGCCAAGGCGCGCCGTGTCGGCGCTTCGATGCTGGCGCGCATGCGGCGCAAGTTCACCGAGCGTGGCTGGACCGACTTCACCGAGGCCTGCGTCGAAGCCATCGGCGCCGAGGACACCTACGGGCCTCATGGCCGAGTGTCCGCGCGCGAGGTGATGCTCAAGGTGGGCGTGCGCCACCCGTCGAAAGACGCGCTCGAGCTGTTCTCGCGCGAGGTCGCGCCGATGGCGCTGATGTCCGCGCCGGCGATCACCGGCTTCACCGGCGGGCGGCCGAAGGTGCAGCCCGTGGTGCGGCTGTTCTCCTGCCTGGTGCCGAAGGCGAAGCTCGCGGTGAACATCGACATGGGCGCGCAGAAGGTTGCCGCGCCCGAGCTGGCCGGGGTGCGTTTCGACGCCGCGGCGCTGCGGGCGGTGGATGGCCCGCTGCCGGCTGCCGATGCCTTCGCCCGCGGCGCACGCAGCGTGCCGCTGGTGCAACTGGCCTGGGGCCGAAGCGGCGACAAGGGCGACGCCGCCAACATCGGCCTCATCGCCCGCAAGCCCGAGTACCTGCCCTTCATCCGTGCCGCCATCACCGAGCAGGCAGTGGCGCGCTGGTTCGCGCACCTCGTGCACGGCGAGGTGCGCCGCTACGATCTGCCGGGCACGCACGCGCTCAACTTCACGCTGCAGGAAGCGCTGGGCGGCGGCGGCATCGCCTCGGTGCGCATGGACCCGCAGGGCAAGGCCTATGCGCAAATGCTGCTCGACCATCCGGTGGAGATCCCCGCCGAACTCGCTCTCTGACCCCACCCGCCCTGCCCCGAAATCCAAAGGAGTGATCCATGAACGCCCCGACCACGCCGACCGGCCGCACCACCGCCTCCTCGATCATCCAGTCGCGCATCCGCGACATCCAGGAGGCCGCGCGCGGCGTCACCAAGCAATACCCGCGCAGCTATATCCTGCAGTGCATCAAGGAAGACCGTTTCCCCGACGAGCTGTGGCGCGAGCTGGGCAAGTTCGGTCTTCTCGGGCTGTCGATCCCGGAGGAGCACGGCGGCTCGGGCGGTGGCGTGCTCGAGATCACCGCGCTCAATGAGGCGCTGGCGCTGGCCGGCGTGCCGACTCTGTTCCTCGTCGTCACCGGCCTGGCGCGGGTGCCGATCGTCCGCCACGGCACCAAGGAGCAGATCGCCAGGTACGTGACGCCCACCTGCACCGGCGAGAAGAAGATGTGCTTCGCCATCACCGAGCCCAACGCCGGCACCAACAGCTTCGCGATGACCACGCTGGCCACCCGCAACGCCGACGGCGGCTGGACGCTCAACGGCCAGAAGGTCTTCATCTCCGGCGCGCGCGATGCCGACTACATGCAGGTGGTGGCGCGCACCGCCAAGGCCGGCGAGGTGGCGCACCGGACCGACGGCATGTCGCTGTTCGTGCTGGACATGAAGACGCCGGGCATCAAGCTGCAGCAGCTCAACATCCAGGTCGAGACCGCCGAGCGCCAGTACATGGTGTTCTTCGACAACGTGCAGCTGCCCGCCGACGCGGTGATCGGCGAGCCCGGCAAGGGCGCCAAGCTGATGTTCGAGGGCCTGAACTCGGAGCGGCTGCTGGCCGCCGGCGCGGCGCTCGGCCTGGGCGACTACGCGCTCAGCAAGGCGGTGGCGTACTCGAAGGACCGCAAGCCCTTCGGCAAGCCCATCGGCGGCTACCAGTCGCTGCAGCACCGCATGGCCCTGGCCAAGGCCGAACTCGAAGCCGCGCGGCTGATGACCTATGACGCCGCCGACCGCTTCGACAACGGCGAGGACGCCGGCGCGCACGCCAACATGGCCAAGCTGCTGGCCTCGCGCGCTGCGGTGGCGGCCATCGAGGCCACGCTGCAGGTGCACGGCGGCTACGGCTTCGACCGCGACTACGACGTGGTGACGCTGTGGCCGATGACACGCCTGCTCGAGATCGCACCGATCAACAACGAGATGCTGATGAACTACATCGGCGAGCACGTGCTCGGGCTGCCCAAGTCGTACTGAGCGGCCGTGCCGAACCGTCGGGCAGATTCGCCGGCCGCCGCGAGAGCCACAGCCGGCCGGCGTCGGCAGGCGCAGGCGCCGGCGACCCTGCCGCTCGGCATCGCCGAGACCTGCAGACGCCTCGGCATGACGCTGCGCGCCATCCGGCACTACGAGTCGCTGGGCCTGCTGCTGCCGCGGCGTATCGGCGGCGCGCGCGTGTATGGCGCAGCCGAACTTCGCACGCTGGAACTGCTGAAACGCTTCAAGGCCCTGGGGTTCACGTTGAAGGAGTGCCGCAGCGGCCTGCAGTGGTTCGGCCAGCCAACGTCCGGCCCACCCACCGCTTCCGGATCCGGGCTGCAAGCGCTCGTTGAATTGCTGCAGAACCGCCGCGACGCGGTCGATTCGATGCTCGCTGAGCTGCGCGTGATCCGCGATGCCGCATCGGCAGCATTGGCGACGAGGGAGCGGTGTTGAGCGACGGCCCGTGCATCGAGCAGCACCGCCTGGTTGCCGGCGGCCGCAGCCTGGCGGCGACCTCCTGGGGCCGGATCGACAGTGAAGCACCGGTGATCGTCATGATGCACGGGGGCCTCGACTGCACGAGCACCTGGAAGGACCTGCCCGAGGCCATTGCCCGGGCGAGCGGTCTGGCCGTGCTGTCCTACGACCGCTGGGGCTACGGCGGCTCGGAGGCCTACGTCGGTCGGCGCGACCGCTCCTACCGCTTCGAGGAATCCGGTCCGGTGTTTGCCGAGGTGCTGCGCCACTTCGGCATCCGGCAGACCGTGATCTTCGGCCACAGCGATGGCGGCGCCATGGGGATCCTGGCCGCCGCCGCCCACCCGCAAGCGGTGCGCGGCGTGTGCGCCTGTTAACCCACCGTGGCGCTGGACATGCCGATGGTGCAGGCCATGGCCTCGGCCCGGCGGGCCTTCGAGCACGGCGGCCTGCGCGAGAAGCTGGCGCGACATCACGGCGACAAGACCGATGCGATGTTCTGGGCGTGGTACGAGCCGTGGGCCGACGAGGCCGCAATCCAGTGGTCGATGGCGGCGCAGGTCGCCCAAGTCGGCTGTCCCGTCGCCGCAGTGTTTGGCCAGGACGACGACTACGGCTGGCGCGCAAGTGCGCGGCTGCTGGTAAACCACGGCCGCATGCCCCTGGAGGTGGCGGCCCTCACCGGGATTGGCCACGACCCTCAGCACCGCGCGCGCACAGCCGTGCTGGAGGCGCTGGCCAGCGTGCTCCACGCAGCCGGCATCCGGGCCTGAGCCCGCACACACCAGGCTCGCGCGTTAACCAACCTGCCGAGGCCGACCCCCGGCAGGCTGCATGACGCCCGCCAAGGGCTCATGCCTGGAGAACGCGCTGGCGCAGCTGCGCCTTCAAGATCTTGCCCACGGGATTGCGCGGGATCGCATCGATGTATTCCATGCGCTCGGGCAGTTTGTAGACGGCCACGCCGATCTGCTTGAGGTGCGCGACGATATCGTCCAGCGTCGGGGGATGGGCCTTGTCCCTGGGCACCACGTAGATGCAGGTCTTCTCGCCCATGATCTCGTCGGGGACGGCCACTGCGGCAGCTTCCTGCACGCCGGGGTGGGTAAGCACCAGATTCTCCACTTCTGCCGCACTGATGTTGAATCCGCCGCGAATGATGATGTCCTTCTTGCGGTCGAAGAAGCCGACGTGCCTCTCGTCACGCAAGATGAAGTAGTCGCCCGTGCGGAAAAACCCGTCGGCGGTGAACGAATTCGCTGCCAGGTCCGGCCGACGGTAATAGCCGGCAAACACATTGGGCCCTCGGTAGACCAGTTCGCCAACCTGGCCAGCTTCCGTGCATTCCTTGTCACTGTCGTCGAGCAGTTTCGCCTCCACGCCCCTTACGTTGGACGGCCACTCCGCGCCGCGCTTGCCCCACCACGGGAAGTTCTCGCTTCGCTTGCCGAACTCCGGCACGTCGAGAGGTCCGGCGATCAATCCAGTGCCTTCGGTCTGCCCCCAGAGATTGCAGATCTCGATGTTCCAGCGGCGCTTGAACTCCTCCATGCTCCAGCGCGAAGGCGGCGCAGAACCCGTGGCAATCGAGCGGATCGACGACAGGTCGAGGCTGTCGATGTTCGGCAGCTTGAGGACCATGTTCAGGATCGCCGGCACCAGGATCGTGAACTGCACGTTCTCGGTGAGCATCTGACGGATCAGCAACTCGACGTTGATCGGGTGGTGCAGGATCAGCGTGCCTCGCCCCGACAGCCAACTCATCCAGGCCACCGCCCCGGTCATGTTGACCATGGGCGCCGGAGCCAGCACGCGGTCCCCCTCCTGGATACCGACAACGGCCGGAATCAGGCGCATCTGAAACTGCCAGTTGTTGTGCGACATCGGGCAGCCCTTGGCGTGCGACTCGGTGCCCGAGGACCAGCACAGGCTGAAGATGTCGTTGGCCGAGATCTGGATGTCTGCGAGCAGACCCGGATCGGGCCGCTGCCGGGACATCTCGGTGATGTCCTCCAGCGTCAGCGTTTGATAGCCCACGCGTTGGGCCATGCCGATGTGGTCGAAGCCCTTGAAGTTCCTGACGCCGATGTAGCGCGTGGCCTGGCTGACTTCGGCCACGTTGCGCAGTTCGGAGTCGCGCCACTGCATCGCGATCGGCGACAGAACGCCGCCTGCGCGCGCCACGGCGAAGTACAGGGCCATGAGTTCCCAGACGTTGGGCAGCTGGGCTACCACGACTTCGTCCTTCTGCAGGCCGTCGCGGAGCAGTCCTGTGGCGATGGCATCGACCGCTGCGCCGAACTGCTGCCAGGTGACCGAGGTCGCCGGAGTGCCGATCAAATCCGCCCGGTCGGGCGTGTCGACAACGCAGGCGCGGTCCGGCACATCGGCAACGTGCCGCGCGAGCACATCGAGCAGAGTCTGGTCGCCCCACTGGCCCTTGGAGACGAAGCTGTCAATCAACGATGACGGATGCAAGATCATGAAGCAAAGCCTATGGTGAAAACGGCGCCTGGGGCGCCAAATGGAAGGTGGTGAAGGTGACGTTCAGGCGCGCGGTTGTACCGCCGCCGGCACATCGCCCGCCAGCGTGATGCGGTGCATCACACGGCGGTATCCGTGGTAGTCGTTGATCGGGTAGTGCTGCGTGCTGCGGTTGTCCCACAGGGCCAGCGTGCCGGGCGCCCAGCGCACGCGGCAGGTGAACTCTTCCTTCGTCTGGTGTGCGTGCAGGTACCGCAGCAGCGGCGCACTCTCCTCCTCGGTCAGGCCGGCGAAGCGCACGGTGTGCGCCACGTTCATGTACAGCGCGCGGCGCCCGGTCTCGGGATGCAGCCGCACGGCCGGATGCTCGGCCTCGTACACGCGGCGGTCTTCGCGGCCGGCGTCGGCGATGCGGTCCTCGCGCGTGCGCGAGGTGTCGGCCTTGGCCGAGCTGTTGACGCAGCGCAGCCCTTCCAGCAGTCGCTGCATGCCACCGGACAAGGCCTCGAAGGCGGCGGTCTGGCTGGCGAACAGGGTGTCGTCGCCGTGCGGCGGCACCTCGCGCGCGAGCAGCAGCGTGGCCATCGGCGGGCACTCGAGGTAGGCGGTGTCGCTGTGCCACACGCCACCGAAGTTGACGCGCTCGTGCTCGAGCTTCTTCACTTCGATGATGTGGGGCCAACCGTCGAGGCCCTTGACGAAGGGGTACTCCACCGGCGTGCCGAAGCTGGCGGCCAAGGCCATGAACTCTTCGTTGCCGAGCACCTGGCCGGGCAGCACGATCACGCCGTGCTCGAGCCACACGCGGCGCAGCTCGGCCGCCTGCGCCGCGGCCAGCGGCCGGCGCAGGTCGAGACCCGTCACCTCGGCGCCGACGGCGCCGGCCAGGCGCCTGACCTGCATCGTCGGCATGGCCATCCTCGCGCCGCCCGTGCTCATGGCCCGGGCCGCTACAGGTCCGCCCGACCGCCCAGCAACTGGCGCGCAATGGTGCGCCGCTGGATCTCGGCCGTGCCGTCGGGGATGCGCATCACGCGCGCGAAGCGCCAGCCTTCCTCGATGCGCAGCTCGTTGGTCAGCCCCATGGCGCCGTGCACCTGGATGCTGCGGTCCATCACGCGGCCCAGCATCTCGGTGGCGAAGGCCTTGACCATGCTCACTTGGGCGGTGGCCACCTCGCCGCGGTCGACGCGCCAGGCGCAGTTCTGGATCATCGACTTCGCGGCGTAGATGTCCATCGCACTGTCGGCCAGCATGAACTGGATCGCCTGATGCTCGGCGATGGGCACGCCCTGCGTCTTGCGCACCTTGGCGTACGCGAGTGCCTGGTCCAGCGCCCAGCGCGCCAGCCCCAGGCAGGTCGCGGCCATGCCGATGCGGCCGGCGTTCACGCCGTCCATCGCCACCGCCAGGCCGCGGCCGACGGCACCCAGCCGGTGGTCGTCGGCCACGCGCACGCCGTCGAGCACGACCACGCCGGTGTCGCCGCCCATGTGGCCCATGGTGTTGATCAGGCGCGGCACCGAGAAGCCAGGCATCTTCGTGTCGACGAAGAAGCCGGTCACGCCGCCCTGGTGGCGGGCCGCGGCCTCGGGGTCGGTCAGCGCGAAGATCATCGCGTGATCGGCGTAGGGCGAGTTGGTGATCCACTGCTTGGTGCCGGTGAGCACCCAGTGATCGCCGTCGCGCACGGCACGTGTCTTCATCGCGAACACGTCGGAGCCGGCATCGGGTTCGCTCAGACCGAAGCACAGGGTCTTGTCGCCGCTGGCGATGCCCTCGCGGTAGCGCGCGAAGACGGCCGGCTCCAGGTGCCGCAGCACCGGCGACAGGCCGTTGGTGAAGGGCGATGGCAGCACCACGGTCTGGATCAGCGGCCGGCCGGGCCCGAAGCGGTGGTTCAGCACCTCCTGGATGTGCGCCATCGCCTGCGCCCCCAGGCCCGCACCGCCCAGCGACTCGGCGCCGAACAGGTTGTAGTAGCCCAGTTCGGCCGAACGCATGCGGATGCGCCGGCGCAGCGCGAGCAGCTCGGGCACAAAGCGGCCATCGGGCTGGAACAGCGTGCGTTCGCTGGCGAGCACCGCGCGGTGCGCGTCCTCCAGTGGCAGCACCTCGCGCTCGACGAAGCGCAGCACGGCCTCGCCGATGGCCCGGGTGTCGGCGTCGACTTCGAAGTCCATGACCGTGACCTCGTTCAGGCAGCCTTGAACTTGGGCAGCGTGATCTCGTCGGTGACCGCCTCGAAGGCAACCACCACGCGCTGGCCGATGCGCACCGACTCGACATCGTCAGTGACGATGTTGGTCATCATGCGCGCGCCTTCGTCGAGCTCGACCACCGCCACCACATAGGGCGCGTCGGCCTTGAAGGCCGGGCCGGCCGGGCGCCGCGCCACCGTGTAGCTGTAGATGCTGCCGGTGCCGCGGGCGTCGGACCACTCCAGCGCGTCGCTGTGGCAGTGCGGGCACAGCGCGCGCGGGTAGAAGTGGTGACGGCCGCAGTCGCGGCAGTGCTTGAGAATCAGGCGGCGTTCCTTCAGCGCGGCCCAGTAGGGTGCGCTCTCGGGGTCGACGACGGGCAGGGGCTTCTCGTACATGGCAGGTGGTCCGGTGTCAGTGCGTCGAAAGAATGCAGGTGGCGCCGCTCGACAGCGTGCCGCCGGTGCCGTGCACCAGCGCGGTGGCGGCGTCCTGCACCTGCCGCGGGCCGCACTCGCCGCGCAGTTGCCGAACGGCCTCGATCAGCAGGAAGATGCCGTACATGCCCGGGTGCGCATACGACAGTCCGCCGCCGTTGGTGTTCATCGGGAACGCGCCACCCGGCGCCGTGCGCTGGTTGGCCACGAAGGCCCCGCCTTCGCCCCGCTTGCAGAAGCCCAGCGCCTCCAGCGTGAGCAGAACGGTGATCGTGAACGAGTCGTAGACCTCCACGACGTCGATGCCGTCGGGCCGCACGCCAGCCATCGCGAAGGCCTCGCGGCCGGCGATCTCGGCGGCGGTCAGGCGCGCGAGGTCGGGCATCGCGGCGATGGTCCAGTGCGTGTGCGCCTCGCCATAGCCGCGCACGTGCACCGGCTTGCGGTGACCGATGGCGCGCGCGTGCTCGGCAGTGGTCATCACGACGGCGCCGCCGCCGTCGGTGACCAGGCAGGCGTCGAGCAGGTGCAGCGGGTCCGAGATCATCGGGCTGGCCAGCACGTCGTCGATCGACAGCGGCCCGCGCATCGTCGCGGCCGGGTTCAGCGCCGCCCACTGGCGCGTGGCCACGGCGATCTCGGCCAGTTGCTGCGAGGTGGTGCCGTGCTCGTGCATGTGGCGCATGGCCGCCAGCGCGTAGCCGCCCACCGGCGTGGGCATGCCCCAGGGCGTTTCGTACTGCATCGTCAGCACGGAGGGCCGACCGGCGAGGTTGCGGCTGGCCTCGCTGCGCTGCAGGCTGCCGTAGGTGACGAGCGCCACCTCGCAGCGCCCGGCCTCGAGGGCCGTGGCAGCGTGCGCCACATGCGCCTCGAAGGCCGAGCCGCCGATGTTGGTGCCATCGACGAAGCGCGGCGCGATGCCGAGGTACTCCGACAGCGTCACCGTGGCCAGCTGGCCCGGGCCCGGCACGCCCCACATGCCGGCGGTGAGCAAACCGTCCACCTCGCGCATGGCGATGCCCGCGTCGGCCAGCGCGTCGCGTGCGCACAGCGCCTGCGCCTGCAGCACCGACATCGGCGCCGTCACCTTGCCGTCCTTCAACGGCAGGTCGGCCACGCCGACGATCACCGCCTCACGTTTGCCCATGACCGTCACTCTCCTTCACAATGGCCGTCTGCCAAACAAATGTTAGGTTGAAGTGTATGACCTCCTCACCGTCCCGGCAATCGCCCCGGCCATCTCCCCCGCTCTCCGCCGCCGTCGCACTGGTCACCGGCGCCACCGCATACATCGGCCGCGCCATCGCACTGGAGCTGGCGCGGCGCGGCGCACACGTGGTGGTCAGCGGGCGCAACGCTGCCGCCGGTCAGGCGGTGGCCGACGAGATCGCCGCCGCCGGCGGGCGCGCCGAGTTCGCTGCTGCCGACCTGACCGATCGCGCCGCGGTGCAGGCGCTGGTCGGTGGCATCGTGCAGCGCCACGGCCGGCTGGACGTGCTGGCCGCCAGCGGCGCCGGCGCGAGCAGCGACTCGCTGGCCTTCAAGCTGTTCATGGACATGAGCGGCGAGGACTTCGACACCTACATCCGCTCGCACTGGCTGGCGCGTGCACACGTCATTCAGGCGGCCGCTGCGGCCATGCGCGCCAACCAGCACGGCAAGATCGTCGCCATCGGCACCGACGCCGGCCGCGTGGCCACGGTGGGCGAGTCGTTCATCGGTGGCGCCACCGGCGGCATGATGCAGATGTGCCGGGTGCTGGCGCGCGAGCTTGGCCGCGATGGCATCCGCGTCAACGCGGTGGCCATGAGCTACATCGCCGACGCCGAGCCGCGCTGGGGCGGCGCCTCGCCGGCATTGGCCAGCCACGAACGCGGCATGCTGCAGCAGTTGAAGAAGCGCATGCTGTTCCCGGTGCACTGCGCCGACATCGCGCAGGCGGCGGCCTTCTTTGCCGGGCCCGAGTCGGACGCGATCACCGGGCAGACGCTCAGCGTCAACGGCGGGCTGAGCACCCCGGGCTGAGCGGGGCGGGTACCCGAGCGCCGGCAGCTTCGCTCAGCCGCCGTGCGCGGCCTTCACGGCTGCCCGGTCGACCGCGCCAGCGGCGGTGCGCGGCAGCCGCTCGACGAAGACCACGTGCTTGGGCTTCTTGTAGCGCGCGATGCGCTGGCCGACGAACTCGATCAGCGCCTCGCTCGCGACGCTCGTGCCCGGTCTGGCCTCGCAGACGGCCTTCACCGCCTCGCCCCACTGCGCGTCGGGCACGCCGAACACCACAGCGGCGGCCACCGCCGGGTGCTCGGCCAGGGTGCGCTCCACCTCGGCCGGATAGACGTTCTCGCCGCCCGGCTTGATCAGTTCCTTGGCCGGCGAGCGCCCCATGTACCAGAGGTAGCCGTCGGCATCCAGGCGCCCCATGTCGCCGGTGTGGTGCCAGCCGTTGCGCAAGGTGAACGCGTTGTCTGGGTCGCGCTGCCAGTAGCCCAGGAACACCATCGGCCCGCGCACGACGATCTCGCCGGTGGCACCAGGGGGCAACAGATGGTCTTCGTCGTCGACGATGGCCACGACGTGGCCGTCCACTGGAATCCCGGCGCTGCCCGGGCGTTCGGACAGGCGCGCCGTGGAGATTGAGCCCGAGGTCTCGGTCTGGCCGTAGCCGACCCAGAAGTCGGCGTGCGGGCAAGCGGCGGCAAATCGCGCCAGCGTCTCAGGCGACTCCAGTCCGCTGACCACGCGCAGCGCCTTCAGCGCCGACCCGGCCGCCGCCGCCGCGTCCAGCACGCCGGCCAGCATGGGCGGGAACGATCCCATCACGCTGCCGCCTTCGCGCTCGATCGCCTCCACGACCGCCTTCGGGTCGAAGCGCGGCATCACGATCGTGGAGCCGCCGGTCGCCTGCAGTGCCATCCACATCGCAATCCCGGCGATGTGGAACAGCGGCAGCACGCCCACATGCACGTCCTGCGGCGTCAGCCCCCAGCCCTGTGCAGCGCGTGCCGCGCCCTCGAGCAAGCCGTGGTGCGACAGCAGGGCACCACGCGCCTTGCCACCGACGGCTGCGGTGTGGACGATCAGCAGCCCGGCGGTGTCGTCGATGACGGCCGGCGGTGGCGCAGCGCCATCCCGGTACAGCGTGGCCGCTGCCGGCCAGCCGGCCGCGTCGACCCCGGCGGAAAAGGTGCGCATGGCGGAGAGATCGGCGTTCGCCAATGACGCCAGGAGGTCGGGCGCCGCGATCACCACCCGGGGCGCGGTGTCGGCCAGCACGTGGGCCACCTCGTCGGCCGCCAGGCGCCAGTTCACCGGCACGACGATGGCGCCCAGGCGCGCAGCGGCGCCGAACAGGTCCAGGTAGAGCGCTCCGTTGTGGGCGACGATGGCGATGCGGTCGCCTGCGGACACCCCTGCGGCGGCCAGGCCGCAGGACAGCCGTTGCACACGCTGGGCGTACTCGGCGTGCGTCACGCGGACACCATCGGCTCTGTAGGCCGTGCGCTGCCCGTGGAGGCGGGCGTTGCGCTCGATGCGATCGAACAGGGTGAAGGAGCGAAGGCTCACGCGGTGCTCTCCTTGGGCGTTGCAGACGCTGCCGTGGCGCCCGCGCGGGCGGCGGGCATGGCCGTGTCGAGGAAGTCGATCAGGCTCGCCGTGAACACGTCGTTGGCGTCGCCGGCCACCATGTGGCCGGCCTGGGCCAGCTCATAGAAGCGCGCGCGCGGGAACTCGGCGCAAAAGCGCGCCGCACCGGCGGCGCTGATGACGTCGCTGCGGCCGCCCCGCACCAGCGCCACCTGCCCGCGGTAGCGCGCGAGCGAGCGCGCGAGGTAGTCCGGGTCGTTGCGGTGGCTGTGGTTCTCGTCGTTCATGAGCCGCGGATCCCAATGCCACACCCAGCGCCCGGCGGCGTTGCGTCGCAGGTTCTTGCCAAGCCCGCGCGGATGCGCCTGCACCGGCCGGCCTCGGTAGGCCGCGATGTGTTGCGCCGCATCCTCGAGCGAGGCGAACCCGTCGGGGTGGGCGCGCATGAAGCCGACGATGCGATCGACCCCCGCCGATTCGAGCCAGGGGCCCACGTCCACCAGCGCCAGCGCGGCAACGGCCGGTGCATCGGCGCGGCCAACCAGCGCCATGCCGATCATGCCGCCGAGCGACGCGCCGACGATGGCCAGCGGCGAACCGAGGCCACCGCACAGCCGCGCCACATCGGCCGCCAGTTTGTCGACGTGGTAGTCGCCCTGAGGCGACCACGCCGATTCGCCATGGCCCGGCAGGTCCAGCGCCACCGCGCGCCAGCCGGCCCGCGCCAGCGCCAGCGCCGTGCCATGCCAGGCATGGCGGGTCTGGCCCCCGCCGTGCATCAGCAGCACCGTCGGCGCCTGCTGCGGCCCGGCGACATCGGCCACCCAGGCACCGCCGTCGAAGCCCGCAAACTCGACGCGCTGCGCCCGTGCCGCAGGCGCTTCAGTTGGCGGCGCCAGGGCTCACCTCCTGCTCGAAGTCGCCGCCGCCGGCATTGCTCATCCAGCTTTCGAAGGCCGGGTAGGTCTGCGCGAAGACGGCGAGCATCTCGCGCCGGGGAATGTCGGCAAAACTGCCGCGCTCGCGGATGTATTCCATGTGGCGGCGGCCCTGCGTGTCGAACTCGTGGAAGATCGAATCGGCCGTGCCGTCGAACTCCAGCGGCTTGACGCCGGCCTTCTCGCACAACGCCAGATTGAAGGCCGGCGTCGCCTTGACCCATTGGCCGTCGATCAGCAGTTCGGCGAAGCCGTGGAACGCGAAGACATCGGTCTTCATCATCTCCAGCAGCCGCGGGCTCGTCAGGTGGTTGCGCACGTCGGCGAAGCCCAGGCGCGCCGGAACGCCCATCGCACGCGCCGACGCCGCGAGCAGCGCCGCCTTGGGCACGCAGAAGCCGCGGCCGTTGGCAATCACGTGGCTGGCCTTGAGCCCCTGCTCCGACATGTCGAAGAAGTACGGGTCGTAGCGAAAGCCGTCGCGCACCGCGTAGTACAGCCGCACGGCGATTTCGCGCGCGGGCATCGAGCTGCTCGCGTGTTCATGCGCGAAGGCCTGCACCGCAGGGTGATCGCTGTCGACGCAGCGCCCGGGCGCGAGGTAGAGGTCGGTGGAAGGGTTCGAAGCACTGGACATGCGGGTGGACGGCAAGCGATGAAGGGCGGCGGCGCGGCACTGCCTGTTCGACGCTGCGGGCAAACCCGTAGCGCATTGCAGCGACGATACCCGGCCAAAGCGCTAGGATAGCATACCTATCGAACATTCGTTAGTTACCTCACCTGCCAGCCGAATTGCGATGCGCCCATCGATACCCGCGTTCCCCCATCTGCTCGCCCCTCTGCAGGCCGGGCGCCACACCCTGCGCAACCGCACGCTGATGGGCTCCATGCACACTGGCCTGGAGCACGTGGATGGCAGCACGGCGCGCCTGGCCGCCTTCTACGCCGAGCGCGCGCGCGGCGGTGCCGGCCTGATCGCCACCGGCGGCTACGCCATGAACTCCGAGGCCCGGCTGGATGAGCACGGACCGATGCTGGCCACGCCCGAGCAGGCCGACGCCTTGCGCCCGATCGCCGACGCGGTGCATGCCGAGGGCGGCAAGATCGTGCTGCAGGTCCTGCATACCGGCCGCTACGCCAAGGTGGGCAATCTGGTCGGCGCCTCGGGCATCCCCTCGCCAATCAACCGCCGCGTGCCACGCACGCTGGCCACCGAGGAGGTCTGGCGCACCATCGACGACTACGTGCGCTGCGCCGAGCTGGCCGTGCACGCCGGCTTCGACGGCGTGGAGGTGATGGGGTCCGAGGGCTACCTCATCAGCCAGTTCAGCACCACCCGGTGCAACGACCGCAGCGACGAGTTCGGCGGCAGCATGGAGAACCGCCACCGCCTGCCGGTGGAGATCGTGCGGCGCACGCGCGAGCGCCTGGGGCCGCAGGCGCTGATCATGTACCGCCTGTCGGCGCTCGACCTGGTGGACGGCGGCGCGCCCGCCGACGAGGTGACCACGCTCGCCCGCGCCATCGAAGCCGCGGGCGCCGACCTCATCAACACCGGCTTCGGCTGGCATGAAGCCAAGGTGCCGACCATCGCCTACCTCGTGCCCCGCGCGGCCTTCCGCGCCGTGGGCGCGCGGATCAAGCGCGCGCTGAAGATTCCGCTGATCCTGTCCAACCGCATCAACACGCCCGAGGTCGCCGAGGACATCATCGCGTCGGGCGACGCCGACATGGTGTCGATGGCACGCCCCTTCCTCGCCGATGCCGATTTCGTGCGCAAGGCCGCGGCCGGCCGGCCGCAGGCCATCAACACCTGCATCGCCTGCAACCAGGCCTGCCTGGACTTCATCTTCACAGGCAAGCCCACGTCGTGCCTGGTGAATCCGCGTGCCGGGCGCGAGCTGGAGTTCGCCGCCATGCCGGCGCCGAAGGCGAAGCGCCGGGTTGCGGTGGTGGGCGCCGGCGCGGCGGGCCTGGCCTGCGCGGTCACGGCCGCCGAACGGGGTCACGCCGTCACCTTGTTCGAGGCCGGGCCGGCCATTGGCGGCCAGCTCAACCTGGCGCGCGCCGTTCCCGGCAAGGAAGAGTTCCATGAGCTGCTGCGCTACTTCGACACGCGCGTGGCCGAGCAGGGCGTGCAGCTGCGGCTGGGCGCGCGCCCGACCGCTGCCGAGATCGCCGCCGGCGGCTTCGACCGCGTTGTGGTCGCCACCGGCGTGCGTGCGCGCCGGCCCGACATCGCCGGCATCGACCACCCCAAGGTCGTCGGCTATGCGGAACTGCTGTCGGGGCGCCGCAGTGCGGGCCGACGCGTGGCCGTCATCGGCGCCGGCGGCATCGGCTTCGACGTCGCCGAATACCTGCTGCACGCCGAGTGCGATCCCGCGGCCCGTCCGCAGCCCCATGAACAGTCGGGTGGTGGCGGCGCAGCGAACCAGTTCTTCGCGGACTGGGGCGTCGACCTCGCCGAACACAACCCCGGCGGGTTGCGCGAGCCGCGGCGCCCCGCACCTTGGCGCACGGTGACGCTGCTGCAGCGCAGGCCCAACAAGCCCGGCACCACGCTGGGCCTCACCACCGGCTGGGCGCTGCGCGCGCGCCTGGAGCAGCGCGGGCTGAAGGCGCTGAGTGGCTGCACCTACGAGCGCATCGACGATGCCGGGCTGCACCTGCTCATCAACGGCGAGCCGCGGCTGCTCGAGGTGGACACGGTGGTGGTATGCGCCGGCCAGGAGTCCGAGGCCGGGATCGCTGACGAGCTGCGCGCACTCGGCGTGGAGCCGGCGGTGATCGGCGGCGCCGAGCTCGCGGCCGAACTCGACGCGCTGCGCGCCATCGACCAAGGCACGCGCCTGGCCATGACGTTCTGAGCTTGGAGCGCCACGACGATGGACTTCACCGACAACCGCGAGCATGAGGCGATCCGCGAGGCGATCGGCAAGATCTGCGATCGTTTCGGCGACGACTACTGGCTCGCGCACGACCGCGACGGCGGCTTCCCTTTCGAGCTGTACGACGCGCTCGCCGCCGGCGGCTGGCTGGGCATCTGCATGCCGGCCGAGTACGGCGGCAGCGGCATGGGCATCTCCGAGGCTACCGTGATGATGGCCGCCATCGCGCGTTCGGGCGCAGGCCTGTCGGGCTGTTCGTCGGTGCACATGAACATCTTCGGCTTGCAGCCGGTCGTGGTGTTCGGCACCGACGAGCAGAAGCGCCGCATGCTGCCGCCGCTGATCGCCGGCCAGCACAAGGCCTGCTTCGCGGTGACCGAGCCGAACACCGGCCTCAACACCACCAAGCTCAAGACCCGCGCCGAGCGCAGCGGCGAGCACTACGTGCTGAGCGGCCAGAAGGTGTGGATTTCCACCGCGCAGGTCGCCAACAAGATGCTGATCCTGGCGCGCACCACGCCGGTGGAACAGTGCGCCAAGCCGACGCTCGGGCTGAGCCTGTTCTATACCGACCTCGACCGCCGGTTCGTCGAGGTGCGCGAGATCGAGAAGATGGGCCGCCACGCGGTGGACTCCAACCAGCTCTTCATCGACGGCCTGAAAGTGCCGGTGGAAGACCGCATCGGCGAAGAAGGCCGCGGCTTCGAGTACATCCTGCATGGCATGAATCCGGAGCGCATCCTGATCGCCGGCGAGGCGGTCGGGCTCGGGCAGGCCGCGCTCGAACGCGCCACCCGCTACGCGCGCGAGCGCATCGTCTTCGACCGCCCGATCGGCCAGAACCAGGCCATCCAGCATCCGCTGGCGCAGAGTTGGATGGAGCTGGAAGGGGCGTGGCTGATGGCGATGCGCGGGGCCTGGAAGTACGACCAGAAGCTCGACTGCGGCGCCGATGCCAATGCCGCCAAGTACATGGCCGCGGAAGCCGGCTTCGCCGCCTGCCAGCGCGCCATGGCCACGCTGGGCGGCTTCGGCTACGCCAAGGAGTATCAGGTCGAACGTTATCTGCGCGAGATGCTGATCCCGCGCATCGCGCCGATCAGCCCGCAGCTGATCCTGTGCTTCATCGCCGAGAAAGTACTCGGCCTGCCCAAGTCGTATTGATCGACAAGCTCTCGCCCCATGACCGCTGCCACCTTGGCCTCACCGGCCGATCGAGTCGAAGAACGCGCCCTGCTGCGCGCGAGTGCCTCTGCCTTCGTCGGCAAGGAATCGCCTGCCTCCCGTTCCCGCGCCCTGCGCGGCAAGGCCCCCGGCTTCGACCTGCGGTTCTGGGCGGCGCTGGCCCAGCAGGGCTGGACCGGGTTGCTCGCGCCCGAGTCGGCCGGCGGCTATGGTCAGGGCCTGACCGAAATGGCCGAGGTGGTCTAGGCGCTGTCGGCGCAGGCAGCGCCCGAGCCGGTGACCCCGGTCATCGTGTTCGCCGGCCGCCTGCTGGCGCGCTGCGGTGAAGGCGGCCTGGCCGCGCAGTTGCTGGAACGGACGGCAGCGGGGCAGTTGCTGCCTGCGGTGGCCTGGCAGGAGGACGCCGCCGGGGCCGCCAGCTTCGACCGTCACGGCCACCCCGCAGAGCCGGCCGCCGTGTGTGCACGCCACGGGTCCGGGCTGCGGCTGAGCGGCCGCAAGCTGCATGTGCGGCCCGGAGCCGGGGCGACCGGCTACATCGTCACCGCCTCGTCGTCCGACGGTCTGGCGCTGGTCTGGCTGCCGGCCGAAGCCGTGGGGTTCAGCCGCGAACTGCAGCGTCAGGCCGACGGCAGCTTCGCGGCCCGCCTCGAACTCGACAACGTGGTTCTGCCAGCCAGCCACCTGCTGGCCAGCGGCGAGCGGGCGCGCGCGGCCTTCGCCGCCGCCTGCGACGAGGCTCTTGTCATGGCCGGGGTGGAACTGCTCGCCTGCGCGCGCCGGATGCTGGACATGTCCTTGGACTACCTGCGCACGCGCAAGCAGTTCGGCAAACCGATCGGCAGCTACCAGGCCCTGCAGCACCGTGCCGTGGACCTGCTCGTGCAGCGCGAGCTGAGCAGCGCGTTGCTCGAGCACGCGCTGGCCGAGCTCGACCGCGGCATCACCGGCGACGAGCGCGCGCAACTGGCGGCGCGCGTGAAGGCGCGCTGCTCGGAGGCGGCGCTGACCGTCGGACGCGAGGCGGTGCAGATGCACGGCGCGATCGGCGTCACCGACGAACACGACCTCGGGCTGTACCTTCAGCGCGCGCTCGTGCTGTCGGCGTGGCTCGGCAACGCCGCGCAGCAGCGGCGCCGCTACGCCGCGCTGACACGGCACCATGGCGATGGCGGCAACGCTGGCGCGGAGGGCACGGCACGATGAGCGCGTCGAGCATGGTCCGAGACTGGAACACGATG
>JABLTH010030913.1_pt1 | contig 18848 bp, 18 predicted proteins | sample 7875711 | NCBI WGS metagenome assembly JABLTH01 (sample SAMN14941262, study PRJNA633318) | bioreactor metagenome | isolation source: bioreactor | place: China | collected 2019-03-05 | reverse complement strand
GGGGCCGGCGCCGGCCGACGTGATCGTCGCGTTGCGCGACCGCGTGCAGACGCTCAAGGAAATGGCCGAGCGCGCGAAGATCTGGTACGGCCCCATCGTCGAGTGGGACGAGAAAGCGGTGGCCAAGCATCTGCAGAACGACAGCGCCGTGGCGGTGCTCGGCGAAGCCAAGGTGTTGTTCGCCGAGTGCGAGTGGAAGCCCGAAGCCATCCATCAGGCGGTGGAGCAGATCGCAGCGAAGCTGGAGCTCGGCATGGGCAAGATCGCTCAGCCGTTGCGCGTGGCGATGACCGGCACCCAGGTATCGCCGTCGATCGACCACACCGTGTATCTGGCCGGCCGCGCCGAGGCGCTGCGGCGTATCGACGACGCGATCGCGCGGGCGCGGGGATAAGGTCCGGCGGGCACGCCCATGGAAGAGCTGCTCGCCAGGGCGACCCAGGGGGTGGATCTCGATGCGCCCGATGCCAGCTGGCGCATCTTCTGGAATCTGATGGGCCTGGTGCCTTGGGCGTCACTGTTATGGTGGTCGCTGGTCTTCCTGGCCGTCGGGGCGTTGCTGGGCTGGTGGCGCGGCCGCGTGTGGGAGGGCATCGTGGGGGCGGCCGTACTCGGGCCGCTCGGCTGGATCGTGGTCCTTGCGCGTCCCCGCCGCGCCAGGCCGCCGCCGTTGCCGCGCTGAGTGGGCAGGGCGTCGCACGTGGGGGGTGTATCATTCGCCCCGAGGTGATCCCATTGAGCCATTCCACCACCGATAAGACGCATGACCACCATCATCACGACGATGCCAAGAGCTTCGTGCGTGCGGTGGAGAACGTCAGCGAGGAGCGTGGGCTGCGCCTGACGCCGCTGCGCAAGGAAGTGCTGGAGCTGGTCGCCGCTGCGGGCAAGCCGGTGAAGGCCTACGACCTGCTCGACCTGTTGCGCGAGCGGCACGGCAACGCGGCGCCGCCTACGGTATATCGCGCCCTGGATTTCCTGCTGGAACACGGCTTCATCCATAAGCTCGAGTCGATCAACGCCTTCGTGTCCTGCCACCATCCGGCCGAAGCGCATCAAGTGCCGTTCCTGATCTGCGATGTGTGTTCCAGCGCCCAGGAAGTCTGTGACGAACGCGTGGCGGAGCTGATCGAGGCCCAGGCCAAGGCCTTCGGTTTCCGGCCGCAGGCACAGACGCTGGAAGTGCACGGCGTCTGCAAGAACTGCCGCAAGGGTTGAGCGGGGCGCCCGCCTCGCATCCATGGACCGACGAAAAGATGCGGGGCGCGACATTCGTCGCGCCCCGCGTGTTTCGGCGGCGGCAGAGGGGAGGGAGGCGTACCGTCGCCGAGAACGCTTGCCTGCTCAGAAGAACGCGCGGACGCCCGCCGACACGCTGCGGCCTGGCAGCAGGACTTCGTCCTTGAACAGTGAGGTCGCCAACCGCGCCGTGCGATTGCTCAGGTTGGTGCCGTCGAGGAAGGCTTCCCACTGGCTGCGCTCGCCGTTGTGGAAGGTCCAGTCGGCATGCGCATTGACCAGCGTGTAGCCCGCGGTGCGGGTCTCGAACGCCGCGGTGCGGTTCTGCGCGAAATAGCGCACGGCGCCCACGCTGGCGCGCAGGTCATCGCGGCTCCAGCTGAGCTGTCCGCCGAGGCGGCCGGCCGGCATGCGCGGCAGGTGACCGCGACCATCGCCCAGCTCCGCGCGCACGGTGTCGCCATAGGCACGGAAATCCCATGCGCCGCTGGCGTTGCGGGCGAGGTGGAACGTGGCTTCCGCCTCGGCGCCGCGAAACTTGGCATCGCGCTGCGACCATTGGCGTACCGGCATGTCCGCCTCGGCTTCGCCGGTATCGGCGAGATAAATGAAACGGTCGTAGCGGTTGGCGTAGACCGCGGCTTTCCCTTCCACGAGAGTGCCGTGATAGTGCAGCGCGAGTTCCGCCTGTTTGGCGGTTTCCTTCCGTAGCCCGGCGTGGCCGATCTCGAAGCTGTTCGACGCGGCATGCGGGCCGTGCGAGAACAGTTCCTCCTCCGCCGGCGCGCGCTGGGCGCGGTCGAGATGGAGGCTGACGTGCCAAGACGCGGCGAATCGCCACGATGCGCCGGCGGAGAAACTGGTCGGTGAGAACTTCCGGCGGGGCTGGTTATCGGGAGTGACGGTGTGGCGATCGGTACGCGCACCGAACTCCAGCTTGATCGGACCGAAGTCGCGCTGCTCGGTGAGGAACAGGCCCCAGGCCTTGGTCGTGGTAGCCGGCACGAAGGTTTCCGCGCCCACGGCCGAGAAGTCGCGTCGGATGTACTGGAGACCGAACGCGCCTTGCCAGCCCGCGAACGGTTGGTGGGTGAATAGCAGGCGGCCTTCGTTGGCCTGGGTCTTGAACATGGTGCCGGCTTCTTCGCCTTCGTATTCCACGTGCCGGTAATCGTTGTGGCCGAAACTGATCTCCGCCTTGGCGATGCCCGGCAATGGCTGGTCGAAGCCGCCTTTCATGTCGTAGCGGGTCTGCGCGAGCTTGATGTGGACAGGCGGCTCGCCCTCATCGGGATGTCCCGGCTCGGCGGGGCTGCCGTAGGTGTTCAGGTAGCGCGATACGGAGAGCCCGAGGTAGCCCCAATCGCCCATCAGCGAAGCGCCCGCTGCGCCGGAGGTGGTCTTCACTTCGCTGTTGGCCTGCGTACCGCCGGGAATGTCGTAGTTGCCGTCGTCGCGGCGCATGCCATCGACATGCAGTGCGAACTGGCGATTGCCGGCATCGGCGCGGAGCAGTCCGGTTTTCCCGCCGGTGCCGCTGTCGTAGCGACCTTCCGCGCGGCCGCTGAAACCGTTGTGCGGGGCGGACATCGGGATACGTCCATCGACCACGTTCACCACGCCACCGATGGCGCCGGAACCATAGAGCAGGGTGGATGGGCCTTTCAGGACTTCGATCTGATCGGCCAGGAAAGGCTCGACCGAGGTGGCATGGTCCTGGCTGATGTTCGAGACGTCCTGCGAGCCCAGTCCGTTTTCGAGCACGGCGACGCGCGGCCCGTCCATGCCGCGGATCACCGGGCGACCCGCGGCCTTGCCCAGGGCGCTGGTCTGGACGCCGGGACTGGCGGACACGGTTTCGCCCAGCGTGGTGGCCTTGGCTTCGTCGAGCGCCGCTCCGGTCAACACGGCGACCGGGGCGACGATCTGATCGGCCTGCTGCGCCAAGGGGACGGCATTGACCGTGATCGTGCCCAGATCCTTGGCTCTGGTCTTGTGATCGTTATCCCCGTCCGTAGTGATGTTCAGGATCGAGTCGGCGGCCTGCAGCGGCAGGGCGGCCGCGCCGAGGCCGGCGGCCAGGGCGAAGGTGATCGCGGTCTTGCGCATGAACGGTGGGCTCCCTGGGGTTGGTGGATTCCTGTTACGTTATAAAGTAACATCGCCAGCCAAGACCCAGGCAAGAAGTCACGCTTCGCGCAATTCTTTACGGTTCGATCAATGGATCCCGGACGAGACAGCAAAAATCGATGGTGGCATTTCGCCGATCGCATCGGCGCCGCTGCTTCGTTCCTGTGCGCGCTGCACTGCGCGGCGCTGCCTTTCGTGCTGGCGTTGTTGCCATTGTTCGGCCTCGGCTTTCTGGCCGACCATCGGTTCGAGCAAGCCTTCGTCATGTTCGCCTGCGTGCTTGCGCTGGCCAGTCTGCTCAGCGGTTATCGCCGTCATCGCCGGAGCGCACCGCTTCGGCTGGCGATGCCTGGTCTTGCCCTGCTGCTACTGGGCGTTACCGTGGCCGAGGGCCACTCGATCGGCGTGCACAGCGTTCTGGTTACGTGTGGCGGCCTTCTTGTCGCCGCGGCGCACTTTGTCAATCTGCGCGTGGATCGCGAGCAAGGGCATGTGCATGGTGCGGATTGCGCGCATTGATGGTGTCGCGCGATGCTCGTGATTGTGTAACGGCGCGGGCGCTTCCTAGCATTCGCGCATGAGCGGCACACCTATTCCCCATCATCGTCACGACCATTCGCACGATCACGATCACGATCACGATCACGATCACGCGAGCACTGGCGCGCAGCATGGCTCCGGCATGAGCGGCCGCGAGCGCAAGCTCGCGTTCGCCTTCGGACTAACAACGCTGATGCTGATCGCAGAGGCCGCCGGCGGCTTCTGGTCCGGCTCGCTGGCGTTGCTCGCGGATGCGGGTCACATGCTCGTCGACGCACTCGCGTTGCTGCTCGCCGTATTGGGCGCGCGGATGGCTCGTCGTCCCGCCGATGCGCGGCGGAGCTATGGCTACGGACGGGTGGAAGTGCTGGCCGGTTTCCTCAATGCACTGACCCAGTTCGCGCTCGTCGGCTTCATCGCCTATGAAGCGATCGAGCGCCTGTTTGCGCCCACTCCCATCCTCTCGGGGGTGATGTTCATCGTGGCGCTCGTGGGTCTGGTGGTGAATGTGGTGGTGCTGCGCACGCTGCATGGCCATGCGCATGACGACGTGAACCTCGCCGGCGCGGCGCTGCACGTACTGGGCGACTTGCTTGGATCGGTGGCCGCCGTATTCGCCGCGCTGGCCGTGCGCTGGCTCGGCTGGCTCTGGGCGGATCCCGTGCTGTCGTTGCTGGTGTCGTTGTTGATCCTCAACAGTGCCTGGCGCCTGCTGCGCCGGTCGACGCATATCCTGCTCGAGGGCGTGCCGGATGGTCTCGACGCTGGCGAGATCGAGGCGGCATTGCGCGAGGCCGACGACTCCATCCGCGATGTGCATCATCTTCACGTCTGGCAGCTGGCGTCCGGCTCGCGCATGGCCACGCTGCACGCGGCGCTGTACGACGACCGCCGCGGTGCCGTCGCCATCGCCGCCATCAATCGCGTGCTCGGCGAACGGTTCGGCATCCGCCACGTCACGGTACAGATCGATCCGGGCGATTGACCCGACCAGACACAAGGCTGCGCGGGCGGCGGGCATCGCCACTGAGGTCCTGAAGCGGAGCCTATTGCGCTTTGAACAGCCGCTGATACGATGATCGGCCGTCCAACTTACGTCGAATCAAGGAGTTCCCATGGGCAAGGGCGATCGCAAGACCCGTCGTGGCAAGACCTATCGCGGCAGCTACGGCAACACCCGTGCGCACGGCGCGCTGCCCGCGGTGGTGGGCGCGAAGGAAACCGTGACCAAGACGGCTGCCGTCAAGAAGGCTGCACCGAAGAAGAAGTCGGCCTGATCCGCCACTTCCGGTCAAAGAAAAACCCCGCCTAGGCGGGGTTTTTCTTTGGAGCCTCCGCTCAGAGTTCGCGGCGGGAGTCGAACTCGAAGCGGCTTTCGACCGGAGCCGCGATCAGGTTCTGGGAAACGCAGCCCGGAAAGATGTTGCTTTTCTGGCCCGCATGATTGTCCCGGTTGAACAGATACGGTGCGTGTGACCAGCAGCGATAGCCGAGGTCTTTGATGGCCTGGACCTCCTCTTGGGCATGTTCGATGCCCGCGAGGCGCGCATAGATCATCGGGCGATGCTTGCGGACGGTCTCGGCCGCCCCGGCGAGCAGGTCGATGAGCGCGCCCGGAACGTTCATCTTGAGCAGATGAAGCGCTTCGAGCTCAAGATCGTCCACGGTGGTGATCCGGACGATCTCATCGTTCTCGCTCCGATGCATCGAGCGACCGGCCAGCCCCGACAACAGGGCCTGGCCCTTGCCGCCACCGAGCCCGCGCGCGTGGGTGTAGACGTTCGGCAGGCTATTGATCGCGACGTTCGCGCATAGCAGCTGAAAAGGAATGCGGGCCGGTTCGGCCACATGCACCTGTCCTTTCTCGCCGACCGCTTGTGCGAGCCAGAGCGTGTGCGCGCCGTAATCGGCACCGAACTCCAGCACGGTCTGGCCGTCCTGGATCGCGCCGCTGAGCAGGTCGATTTCCTGTTCTGCCCACTCGCCGTAGAGCTGCAGCGAGCGGGCGGCGGGATTCTCGGTCGGTACGGCTGTGACCAGCCCGTAGCGCGTGCTCCACAGCCGTGCGTTCTGTTCTTGGGAAATGGCGTTGTTCATGGCGATGTCTCGTCGATCCTAGGTCACTGCATCTGGGTAGCTACGCGCCGCAGCCGTTCGTTGTCATGCCAATCGCTGCGACTGCTCGGGGATGTCAGGTTTCGGGCCCACTGGACGCTGGCTTGCTGCCATGTCTCCAGCAGGTTAGGCGCCCGCGTCCCGGCATGCCATGCCTCGGCGCACAAACGGCAGGCCCGCCCGTGTTCTCCCTGGCGGATGAAGGCCAGCGCCATGCCTCCGAGTGCCTCTCCCGGAGGCGCCGGCAGGCGGTCGAGTTTCCGCGCCAGGTCCAAGGCCACGCTGCCCTGCACCGGCATGTCCGGCAACGCTTCGTAGGCCAGCTGGATGGAGAGGCGGAGCCGCAGGCTGGCGGCGTGCCAGCGCGGGTCGCTGCCGGCGAGGAAGGCATGGGTAAGGGCATGAGAGAACGCCTCGCCGGCGGCATGGGATGGAGCATGTCGACCGCGCTCCAGGGCAATCTCCGCGACCGCCAATGCGATTCGGGCTGTCGGCGTGCGGGCGAACAGTTCGTCCAGCAGACGTTGTGCTTCTGCCAGCGTGCGGGCGCGCACGCCGCCATGTTCCACGCCGGCGCGCCGGCGCAGCACATCGGCGAGCAAGCGTTGGCCTTCGTCCGACTTGCGCGGCGTATCGCTCAGGCGTTTCGCCATCGCGGCCGCTTCCGTGAACCTAGCGAGCGCACTGTCGCCGAGCTGACAGTCGGCCCAGTAGAGCAGTACCTCGATCCAGGCTCTGAGCACCGGGCTGTCACCGGTGTCGATGGCGGCGGCATGGCGTGCGGCCATGTTGCGGAGCGCCAACAGGCGCGAGGCGCCGCTCTGGCGTGCGGCCAGGGCGAGATCCAACTCCATCAGGCGTGCCTGCCAGCATGCGCGCACTTCGTGAGACGCGCGCTCGGTGCCATGCCGGACCAGGGAAGTCGACACGTGATACAGCGCATCCAGCTCCGATCTGGCGACATGGGCCATACGCATGGCCAGCACTTGGGTCAACAGCCACGTGGCCTTCGTGCCCTCGTCATCACGCACCTCCAGCAACATCGATTCGAGCTCGACCAGCAGCTCTGCTGGCAAAGCCTGGCCGTCCGTCGTCGCGAGGACGGGGAGGTCGTCCTCTAGATCGAGAAAGACGTGGAGGTCCGGCGCGGCGTTCGCGAGGATGGCCTGTAGGCGAGGGATCAGCGGAGCCGGGTGTTCTTCGTGCGGAAGAAGGACTTCGCACTCAGGATGCTCGAACGTCCGGGTCTCAAGCAGAAGCTCTTCCGAGATGACGGGCTGACGAATTTCCGGGCCGGCAAAGATGGCCTCCTCCGTCTGAGCGATGGAAGCCACTGGCGCGGCTTCGATCATGCGCGATGCGCTCCCAACACCATCGTCATGAGGCGGTTGTGCGGGAGCATGAGCGGCCGCGTTATCGAGCTGCTCTGTTGCTCGCGCGTATTCGCCGACGAACGTTGCGTAATTGGCTCTGGTCAAAAAGGGCGGATGCTTTTCGTCCAGCGGCGCAAACCGAACAGCCAGTCCGATCGACCAGTTTTCGCGCGACAAGGGATCGGGTCGGGGCGACCAAGGCACGCGGGCCATGCTGCCCATGCCCATGGGGATGACCATCACGGCGTCATCCGCGGCTTGCCCATCGATCGGAGGCGGCGTGTCTTCGAATGGCACGACGGAATCGCGCCGCGGTGCCGGCTGCCGACGCGGACTGCGCCGGCCCATGACGCCGACCAGCGGCATACCGAGCGCGAGGACGACCGGCAACGCGTACCAAGGGCTGAGCTGCAGCCAGTGGCCAGCGCTTTCCCGGTCGATATCCAGGAGCACCGCCGCTGGCGCCGGCATGGAAGAAGGGGATTGCGTCGCCGCGGTCGCCTCCAGTGATACCTGGATATCGGGTGACGAAAGCGCCGGCAATTCATCTGCCATGCGGCCGTTCCATGCCTGCAGAAGCGCGGCGGTTTCCGCATCGGCCATCCGCCGCAAGCCGTCGGGCACCGTCATTTCGACACGCCGCTTCCGCGGCAGATTGGTCGAATGAAGCAAGGATGCGTCTTGAGCCGGAAGTTCCTGTCCGTGACTACTCGATTCCGAGGGAAGGGTTGCGGTCTCGTAAGCGGAATCGGGCGTCGCCGTATCTTCGCCTCGAATCGTGGGTGACGGTCTGGCGGCGTCCTGTCGATAGGCGCAGGACGCAAGCAGGAGACTCAGCACCACTGTGCGACCGACCTGGCAGCCAGGCATCTGCTGCACGAGAGCGCGTCCGAGCGCTTTCGGTACGAGGCGCGCAATCGCGGCTTCCGGCGCTTCCGGGCGCCAGTCGGCGCTGTGTATCGCTCGGAAGCTGGGGAAATTCACGGTCGCTCCTCATGCTTGCCCCAGGGAAATCCCGGAGCGATCGTTGGGTGGGCGTACTCGACGGAGAATGCGGCGGCGGAATGCGTCCGGCAGCGATGCGATGCATTTGCGCTGCGCGGGCCGCCGAAGGGCGTTGCCGCGGCATTGGAACGAAAGGATGGTATCGAGATGTCCGTTAGGAATGTTCGGAAACTCAGGCCGAACGGCGCTCGCCAGTCCCTGGACGTGGCCTGGCGGCGATAGGCGATTTCAGCGCGGTGAAACGCGGCGGCCGCCGCGATAGACAGCGTGTACGGGATTCCCGCCGATCCAGTAGCACAGCTCCGCTGGACGGCTTACCCGCCATAGGACCGCGTCGGCGCGCTGCCCGACGGACAAGGTGCCTCGATCGCTCAGGCCTAACGCACGCGCGGCGTTCACGGTCACGCCGCGCAACGCTTCCTCGGGCGTAAGACGGAACAAGGTGCAGGCCATGCCGGCAGCCAGCCTTAGCGACAGCAACGGGGAGGTGCCGGGGTTGCAATCCGTGGCCACGGCCATCGGCACGCCGTGCCGGCGCAAGTGGGCGATCGGCGGCAGCTTGGTCTCGCGCAAGGCGTAGAACGCCCCAGGCAGCAGAACCGCGACAGTGCCCGCCTTGGCCATCGCCACAGCACCGTCCTCGCTCAGATATTCCAGATGATCGGCGGAAAGGCCGCCGAACTCCGCCACCAGGGCGGCACCCTCGAGATTGGAGAGCTGTTCGGCGTGCAGCTTGACGGGCAGTCCCAACTCGCGGGCGCGCTCGAAGACGCGCCGCGTTTCCTCGCGCGTGAAGCCGATGCCATCGCAGAACGCGTCCACCGCGTCCACCAGGCCTTCGGCGGCGAGTGCCGGCAGCATGTCGTCGCAGACCTTGGACACGTAGGTATTGCGGTCGCTCGCATGTTCCGGCGGCAAGGCATGCAGACCAAGGAAGGTCTTTCGCACCTCGATGTCCAGCACCTCGCCCAGACGACGCGCGACGCGCAGCATGCGGCGTTCGCCGTCCAGTGCCAGGCCGTAGCCGGACTTGATCTCCAGTGTCGTGACGCCATCGTCGATGAGCGCGCGAGCGCGCGGCAGGGCTTGCGCAAGCAGTGCGTCCTCATTGGCGTCCCGCGTCGCCTTGACCGTGGAGGCAATGCCGCCGCCGGCGCGCGCGATCTCTTCGTAGCTGGCGCCATTGAGCCGCAGATCGAACTCGTGCGCACGGTCGCCGCCGAAGATCAGGTGCGTGTGGCAATCGATCAGGCCTGGAGTGACCAGCGCGCCGTCGAGATGCTCGACGTTCGCGGCGCGCTTCTCCGCGCCGGCCGGGAGCGACGTACGAGGCCCTACCCAGGCGATGCGGCCGCCGGCGAATGCGATCGCGCCGTCTTCAACAAGTCCATACGGCAGGTCGCCTTCGAAGGTCGCCAACGTGGCGCCGGTCAGCAGGAGGTCCCAGGAGGCGCTGGTCATGTAGGTTCGCGGGGCTCGGGTGGCATGGGAGTGGCGGGATCTTCGATGAGTTCCGGCTCGACGTTTTCCGTGTCGGAAGCGGCATGGGCGGCGGCTTCCTCACGGCGCGCCAGCTCTTGCTCATAGCCTTCGATCAGCCGGTCGGCGAGCGCCCTGTATACGGGCTTGCGGCAGAGCAGAGAGGAGGCGGCGCGCGCGAGCAGGCAGGTCGCCATGATCGGAATGGCCATTTGCTGGTTGGCGGTCAGCTCCATCGAGATGACGGTGGCGGTCAGCGGAGCCTGCGTCACGCCGGAGAGATAGGCAGCCATGGCCAGCAATACCACTGCCGAGGCGTCCGCACCCGGCACCAGCGCCGCGATGTTGTCGCCCAGTCCCGCGCCGACCGCCAGCGCGGGCGAGAAGATGCCGCCCGGAATGCCGGCCCAGTACGAGGCGATGTTGCCCAGGAACTTCAGCGCGCCGAACGCGCTCACCGTGTCGTGGTGGCCTTCCAGAATCGCCTTGGCCTGCGCGTAGCCGGTGCCGTAGAGGCCCGTGTGCGTGAGCTGGCTGAGCAGCACCAGCGCCATGCCGCAGCACGCCGCGAACAGCACGGGCTGGCGCGCGCGCAGGCGGCCGATGGCGCCGCGCAGGCCATGGTCGTGCGGCAGGATCAGCCGCGCGAACAGGCCGCCGGCCAGGCCGCAGCCCAAGCCGGTCGCCAGCACCGCCCACCAGGCGCGTCCCAGCGGCAGGCCGATGTCGAGCCTTCCGAAGTAGGCGTAGTTGCCGAGGATGCCCAGCGAAACCACGCCGGCGATGATCACCGCCGTCAGCAGGATGCCGCTCATGCGGTGCTCGAACGCGCCGCTCATTTCCTCGATGGCGAACACCACGCCAGCCAGCGGCGTATTGAATGCCGCCGCCAGGCCTGCCGCCGCACCGGCGAGGATGAAGCGTCCCGCGGCGGCCGCATCGGCGAAGCCGAAGCGCCGGCCCAACGAGTAGAGCAGGCCGGCGCCGACGTGCACCGTCGGTCCTTCGCGGCCGACCGAGGCGCCGCCGAGCAACGCGGCCAGCGTCAACGCCATCTTGCCGATCGCTACGCGCAGCGAGAGCAGGCTCTTCCGGAAACCCTCGTCTTCCACTTTGAGCGCGGCGATCGCTTGCGGGATGCCCGAGCCGCGCGTCGGCTTCAGCACGCCGGACGTCAGCCAGGCGAGCAGGGCGAACGTGGCCGGCGTCACCAGGAACGCCCACCAGCGGTTGTACGTCACCATGCGGTGAAACAGCCCGAACGCATAGTCCGCCGCCTGTGCGAAGCCCCCCGCGGAAAGGCCGACGATCACCGCGCCGCTCCAGAACAGTACGCGTCGCCGCCACTGCACCGGCGAGAACAGGTCCGAGTCGGCCAGGCGCTGGAGACGTCCGGGCTGCCGTGCTGGCGGGTCCTGCTCGACCCCGCTCACGAATGGCCGCCGCGCTTGGTGGTCCAGCGCGTCTCGTACAGGTCGAAGCGGCGGTCCTTGAGGTTCTGCACGGCGCCGGCGTTGCGCGCGCGGGCGAGGCTTTCCAGGCGCAGGTCGGCGAACAGCACGGTTTCGATATTGGGCTGCGAATCGGCAGCGATGCCGTCGCGCGCGAAGGGGAAGTCGCTGGGAGTCAAAATGCAGCTCTGGCCGTATTGGATGTCGAAGTTGTTCACGCCCGGCAGGTTGCCGACGTTCCCGGAAAGCACCACGTAACACTGGTTCTCGATGGCGCGCGCCTGCGAGCAGTAGCGCACGCGCAGATAGCCTTCGCGCACGTCCGTGCAGAAGGGCACGAACAAGATCAGCGCGCCTTGGTCGGTGAGATGCCGCGCTACTTCCGGGAACTCCGAGTCGTAGCAGATCATCACGCCGATCGGCCCGCAGTCGGTCTGTACGGTCGCCGCGCTGTCGCCGCCGGTGATATTCCACACGGTGCGTTCGCTCGGCGTGGGATGCAGCTTCTCGCGCTCGTGGATCGAGCCGTCGCGCAGGCACACGTAGCAGACGTTGTGGATATCGCCATTAGGCTGCTCGGTGGGATGCGAGCCGGCGATGATGTTGATGTTGTAGTGCACCGCCAGCCGGCTGAAGAGTTCCTTCACCTGCGGCGTGTACTGACTGAGCTTACGGATCGACTCGACCGGCGAGAGTTCGGCGTTCTCGATCGACAGCAGCTGCAGCGTGATCAGTTCCGGAAACGTCACGAAGTCCGCGTTGTAATCCGCCGCGATATCCGTGAAGTACTCGACCTGCGTGGCGAACTCCTCGAACGACTTGATCCGCCGCTGCTGGTACTGAACCGACGCGACCCGCACCGAGTCCGGCAGCCGCTGCGGCGACGGAATCGACGGCACGTCCGGCTGGTTGAGCAACTGTGGGTTGCGCCATACCAGATGCGCCGCATAGCCGAGCGATTCGTAATCCGAAGGCACATAGCCGCGCAGCACGCCGACGACCTGGAAATCGTTGGCGAGCTGGAAGCTGAGGGTGGGATCGCGCCGCTTGCCTTCCACCACCGCCTGGACGTAGCCCTCGGCGCTGCCGTAGCGCTGGATGGCGCGGGCCAGGCCGGGGATGCGCCCGCCGAACACGATGCCGCGCAGCTTCAGGTCGCTGCACAACCGCTTGCGTGCCTGGTAGAGCCGCTGGCCGATGCGCATGCCGCGGTAGTCCGGGTGCACCACCACTTCCATGCCGTACAGCCAGTTGCCGTCCGGATGGTGGCGCGAGCCCATGCCGCCGCCGGTGATCTGCATCCAGGTGTGCGGGGCCAGCGCGCTGGCCTCGTCGATGCGGAAAGTCGCGCAGTAGCCGACGATGCGCCCTTCGTACTCGACCACGAACTGGCCTTCGGGAAAGTGCGTCTGCTGCGAGCGCAGCATCTCGGCCGAATGGCCCCATTCCGGGGTGTAGACGCGCCCGGTCAGCTCGACCAGGGCAGGGACGTCCGCCGGCTGCGCCTGGCGCACCAGCAGCTTGGGGGTGTGCTCGTTCTTCTTGGCCATGGGGCGCATTATGCCGTAGCGGTCCGCGCAGGACGGGCGCACGGTTACACTCCGCGCAACTTCCAGGAAGGCCCCACGATGAGCGACGCCAGCCGAACCTACAGTGCCGATCAACTCTGGCTGGCCGACGGGTGGACGGCGGACGGCGCGTTTGCCGTCGACGCGACCGGCCACGTGGCGCCGCCGGATGGCGAGGCCGAGCGGCTCGGCGGATGGGTGCTGCCGGGCATGCCCAACCTGCATTCGCATGCCTTCCAGCGCGCCATGGCCGGGCTGGCCGAGCGCAAGGGGCGCAGCGACGACAGTTTCTGGACCTGGCGCGAAACCATGTACGCCTTCGCCGCCGCGATCGGGCCGGAGGAGCTGAAGGCCATCGCCGCCCAGCTGTACGTGGAAATGCTCAAGGCCGGCTATACGCAGGTCTGCGAATTCCACTACCTGCACCATCAGCCCGACGGCACGCCGTACGCCCAGCCGGAGGCAATGTCTCTCGCCCTGATCGAGGCCGCTCGCGAGACCGGCATCGCGCTGACGCTGCTGCCGGTGCTGTACATGACCGGAGGCTTCGACGGACGCCCCCTGAACCCGCGCCAGCGCCGCTTCGGCCACGATCTCTCGTCGTATGTCCGCCTGCTGGAAGCGCTGCGGCGGCATGAGAACGACGGATTGCGTGTGGGCATCGCCCTGCATTCGCTGCGTGCCGTACCCGAGGAGGCGATGCGTGCGCTCCTGGCTACCGGCGCGGCAAGGGATCTGCCTATTCACATCCATATCGCCGAGCAGATCGGCGAAGTGCAGGACTGCCTCGCCACGCGCGGCGCGCGCCCGGTGGAGTGGCTGCTGGACCATGCTCCGGTCGACGCGCGCTGGACCCTCGTGCACGCCACGCACCTGTCCGGCCATGAAACGTCGCGCCTCGCGCGCAGCGGCGCCGTGGCCGGGCTGTGCCCGACCACCGAGGCCAACCTGGGCGATGGCCTGTTCCCTCTGACCGATTATCTCGACGCCAAGGGCACACTCGGCATCGGCTCCGATTCGCACATTTCCATTTCACCGGTCGAGGAACTGCGCTGGCTCGAATACGGCCAGCGTCTGTCCACCCGCCACCGCAATATTGCCGCGCGCGCCGAGGGCGACAGTGTGGGCGAAACCCTCTGGCGCGCCGCGCTCAGCGGCGGTGCGCGCGCGGCGGGCCTGCCCGTGGGCGAGCTGCGCAGTGCCGCCCGTGCGGATCTCCTGGTGCTGGACGACGAGGCGCCGTTGCTGGCCGCACGCGATGCGAGTTCCGCGCTGGATACCTTCCTGGTCGCGGGCAACGTGCCGCTGGTGAGGCACGTGATGTGCGGCGGGCGCTGGGTGGTGCGCGACTTCCGCCATCACGACGAAGCCGGCATCGCCGCGCGTTACCGGGCGGTGATGGAGCGGCTGGCGCGTCCGTGAGCGCCGCCAGCCCGGCGTCCGGCTGCTAGTGTGTCTTCACGCGGCCGCGCGGCCGCTTCGACGGGAGGGCGTTCGTATGCGGTCATCCGATGATCTGGGCAAGCTGGTCCTGCGCGTGATCCTTGGCGCGCTGATTCTTTTCCACGGCGTTTCGAAGCTGATCCACGGCCCCGGTTTCGTGGTCCAGGCGCTGGGGCAGGCGGGGATGCCTTCGTTCCTCGCGTACGGCGTCTACGTGGGCGAAGTCGTGGCCCCGCTCCTGCTGGTGCTCGGGTTCTGGGCGCGCGTCGGCGCATTGATCGTCGCCGTGAACATGGTCGTGGCGTTGTTGCTGGTGCATACGAGCCAGTTCATGTCCCTGGCCGATACCGGCGGGTGGGCGCTGGAACTGCAGGGCATGTACCTGGGCGGGGCGATCGCGGTGCTGCTGCTGGGTGCCGGGCGTTTTTCGCTGGGTGGCGCGCACGGCAGGTGGAACTGAGTGACGCCGGCGCCTATGCCTTCGGGCAGAGGCGCCGGCATGAAGTTGCGATGGCGTTAGCGCATCCCGCTGAATGGCCGTACGCCGAGGCCTGAACGCCAGGCATCGCGACGTGCCGCATGCCGTCATCGGCGCAGCGCCTCTTCCGTTTTTCCTGCCCACCTCTCCACGCGGAGCACGCCATGGGCCGGATCAAGATGTTCCTCTGCACTGCCACGCTCGTCGCCGCGGCCACGCTTGGTGGTTGCGTCGTCGGTCCCGCGCACGGCTATTACGGCGGTCGCGCGTGGGTGCCGGGCTACTGGGCATCGCCGCACGTATGGGTCGAGGGCCATTGGCGCTATCGCTGAGCGCGCTGCCTATGCCGCCATCCGCTCGCGCAGGAAGTCGATGAACGCGCGCAGCTTGGGCGGCACCTGGAAGCGGCTGGGGTAGTACAGGTAGAAGCCGTCATACGGCGGCAGCCAGGTATCCAGCACCGTTTCCAGGCGCCCGGCCTCAAGATGCTCGCGCACTGCCGGCTCCAGCGTATGGGTGAATCCCAATCCGTCCAGCGCGGCGCGGACGGCGAGCGCGGGATCGTTGACGATCAGCGGCCCGTTCACGTCGATATCGAACCAGCGGCCACGCTGCGCGAACTCCCAGCGATAGATACCGCCGCTGCTGACATAGCGGTTGCGCACGCAAGCGTGTCCCTGCAGGTCGCGCGGGTGCTGCGGCCTGCCGTGCTTTTCGAGATAGTCGGGCGTCGCCACCACCACCGAACGCACCGGCCCGCTGAGCGGCACCGCCACCATGTCGCGCGCGAGGCGTTCGCCCAGGCGGATGCCGCAGTCGTAGCCGCCGGCGACCAGGTCCACCAGTCCGCCGGTGACATCCACGTCCAGCGTGATGTCCGGCCAGCGGCGCAGGAAATCCACCTGCATGGGCGCGATCAGCCAGTCCAGCACGATTTCCGGCACGGTGACCCGCAGCGTGCCGGCGGGACGCTCGCCGTGCTGGCGCAGTTCGTCCAGGGCGACGTCGATGGCGGCGAGCGCGGGCGTAATGCGTTCGAGGAACAGCTTGCCCGCTTCGGTCAGGCCGACCCGGCGCGTGGTCCGCTGCAGCAGGCGTACGCCCAGGCGTTGCTCCAGTTGGCGCATGGTCTGGCTGAGCGCGGACGCAGTCACCTCGAGCTCGGCGGCGGCGCGGGTGAAGCTGCCGTGCCGGGCGATCAGATGGAAGGCCCGCAGGGCGGCGGTGTGGTCATCGCGCATTGATTAGCGTTCCTTAATAACGCTTCAAAAGCATCGGTATTTTTCTACGCAATGGCAAGGGCCAGACTTTCGTCCATTCCCAACGGAGGTACGCCCATGTCGCTCGATCGCTACTACACCCTCGGCCGGTCCGGCCTGCGCGTCAGCCGCCTTTCGCTCGGCACCATGACCTTCGGCGAAGACTGGGGCTGGGGGGCCGCCGAAGACACGGCGCGCGCCATGTTCGACCGCTATCTCGAAGCGGGCGGCAATTTCATCGATACGGCCGACATGTACACCGAAGGTTCCAGCGAGACCTTGCTGGGCAAGTTCGTGGAGCAGGCCGGTGCGCGCGACCGCGTGGTGATCTCCACCAAGTTCACCTACAACGCGCAGCCCGGCAATCCCAACGCGGGCGGCAACGGGCGCAAGAACATCATGCGCGCGGTCGAAGGCTCGCTGCGTCGCTTGCGCACGGACTACATCGACCTCTACCTGCTGCACACCTGGGACCGCATCACGCCGGCCGAGGAAGTGGTGCGCACGCTGGACGACCTGGTCCGCGCCGGCAAGATCCGTTACGCCGGTCTGTCCGACACCCCGGCATGGTATGCCGCGCGGGCGCAGACCTTCGCCGAGGCCCACGCGCTGACGCCGTTGGTGAACATGCAGCTGGAGTACTCGTTGACGGAGCGGCATATCGAGCACGAGTTCGTGCCGCTGGCCACCGAACTGGGCATGGGCATCACCGCATGGAGCCCGCTGGGCATGGGCTTGCTGTCCGGCAAGTACAAGCCCAGCCAGGCCGGCGGCGAAGGCGAGGGACGCCTCGCCAAGGTCACCGCGGCACCGGGCTTCGAACGCTTCACCGAGCGCAACTGGCGCATCGTGTCGGTGCTGGAGGAGGTCGCGCTCGAAAGCGGGCGCAGCATGGCGCAGGTGGCGTTGAATTGGGCGGCGAATCGGCCGGGCATCGCCGCGCTGATCGTCGGCGCCACCAAACTGGCGCAGCTGGACGACAATCTCGCCGCGCTCGACTTCACTCTGCCGGATGCGCTGCGCGCGCGGCTGGACGAAGTGAGCGCGCCCGACACGCCGTTCCCGTACTACATGTTCGTCGACCGCCAGCAGACGCGTATCCACGGTGGCGTGGCGGTGGGTGGCAAGCCGGCCAGCTATGCGCCGCCGGTATGGGTAGAAGCCGTGCAAGCGCGCGACGTGCGCGCCAGCCGTTGAGGAGCCGCGAACATGCCAGCCATGCCCGCAAAGAAACATGCCTACGCGCCGCAAGCGCGCTGGATCGAGGCCGACGGCGTGCATTTCCACGCCGAGGCCGCCGGCCGCGGCGAGGCCATCGCGATGCTGCACGGTTTCCTGCTCGACAGCGGTCAGTGGGACGACGAATTCGCCGCCTTGGCTGACGGTCATCGCGTAGTGCGCTACGACTTGCGCGGCTTCGGTCGCTCGTCGATGCCGGATGCGCCGTTCGCGCATCACGAAGATCTGGAGCGCGTGCTGGACGCCAGCGGCATCGAGCGTGTCGCGCTTCTCGGTTGTTCGGGCGGCGCGGGTACGGCGCTCGATTTCGCGCTCGCCCATCCGGAGCGGGTCAGTGCCATGGCCTTTGTCGGCGCCGGCTACTGGGGCTACTACGCCAAGCGCACGCCGGAAGCTCAGGCGTTCTGGTCCGCCGTGGAAAGCGGCGATCCGGCGGCCTTGCTGGAGACCTCGCTGCGGGCCTTCCTCGACGGTCCGCGCCGCGCACCGGAGCAGAGCAGCCCGGAGGTTCGCGCACGCATCGCCGCGATGAGCCGGTGGAATTTCGGTCGTGAAGACGGCTATTGGAAGAAGGCAGCCTTGCAGCGCTCCCCGTCGGTGCCCGCGCCGACGCGCTTGGCGGAACTGCGCATGCCGGTGTTGCTGATCGTCGGCGAGGAAGACCAGCCCGAAGTCATCGAGCTTTCCGAGCGGCTCGCGGCAGGACTACCCCATGCCCGGCTGGTGTGTGTGCCGGGTGCCAGCCATCACGCGAACATCGAACGCCCGGACGTCGTGCTTCCTTTGCTGCGCGGGTTTTTCGGCGAGGTGCGCGCATGAGCCGGCCTCCGTCGTACGGGGTGCCTGTCACCCTGGCCGAAGCCAGCCGCGTGATGGCGGCGGCGCAGGCCGAGGCCGAGCGCAACGACTGGCCGATGGCCATCGCCATCGTCGGCAGCGGCGGACACCTGGTGATGCTTCACGCGCTGGACGATGTCCAGCACGCCAGCGTGGCGGTGGCGCAGGCCAAGGCGGAGACCGCGGTGAACTTCCGCCGGCCGTCCAAGCTGTTCGAAGACGCGGTGCGCGACGGCGGCCTCGGCCTGCGTCTGCTGGGCATGGACAACCTGTTGCCGCTGGATGGCGGCCTGCCGCTCTACAAGGATGGCAAGGTGATCGGCGCGATTGGCGTGTCGGGCATGCAATCTACGCAGGATGCGCAGGTGGCCGCCGCCGGGGCGGCGGTGACGAACGGAGCGGCGTAACCGGTTCGCCGAAACAACGACGGCCGCATCCCGCGAGGAGATGCGGCCTTCCACCGGGGCACGACCGGTCGAAGCGTTTTACTGGGCGGTCGACGCCGACGGCGTCGGATGCTCCGCCTTGAACTGCTGCCACTGCTGGCGACGCTGCTCGCGTTCCTGCTTCAGGGTGGCCCACTGGGCCTTCTGCTGCGGGGTGAGCAGGGCGTAGATCTGCGCCTTCAGCTGCGCCCGCTGCTGCACGCGGTTTTGCGTCGCGGCCGCCTCGGCCTGGGCCAGCTTGGCGGC
>JABLTH010010504.1_pt1 | contig 18869 bp, 17 predicted proteins | sample 7875711 | NCBI WGS metagenome assembly JABLTH01 (sample SAMN14941262, study PRJNA633318) | bioreactor metagenome | isolation source: bioreactor | place: China | collected 2019-03-05 | reverse complement strand
CGAGCGGGCCTTCCTCGTGCGGCGGGGTGGCGATCGAGTAGCTGCGGCGCTTGCCGTCGCGCAGCAGGAATTCGACATACTGGCCGGCCAGGAACTGCAGGCGCTCGGTGGCCGGCAGTTGCAGCCGGACCACGACCACGTCGTCGGCAGCGCGTTCTAGCCCGACCACGCGGCAGGGCACCTTTTTGATAGGGATGTCGCCGGCGCCGTGTACTTCGCGGCACTCGATGGTGATGTCCGAGCTGGCCGTGGCGCAGCAGAACAGGGCACCGCCTTCGGTCTGTTCCTGCTGCGTCAGCGCGGAAGCGGCGTGATCGCCCTGGACCACGGAGCCGTTCACCACCTGGCCCTTGCAGGAGCCGCAGGCGCCGTTCTTGCAGCCGTAGGGCAGGCCGATGCCCTGGCGCAGGGCCGCGCTCAGGATGGTTTCGTCGGCTGCCGCCTCGAATTGGCGGCCGCTTGGCATGACGGTAACTTGATAAGCCATAATCACTTGATGAGCAAGAATCCTAAGCCTTCGCGCCTGCGGCGCCCGCGCCTGCTGATTGTCGGTTGTGGCGATGTGGGGGGGCGCTGCCTCGCACTGCTGGCGGCGCGCCTGCGCATCTTTGCCGTCACTTCCCAACCCGGGCGTCGCGACGCCTTGCGCGCGGCCGGCGCCGTGCCGCTGGTGGCGGACCTGGACCGGCCGGCAAGCCTGGCGCGCCTGCGCGGACTGGCCGGGCGGGTGCTGCACCTGGCGCCGCCGCCGCCGCAGGGCGAGGACGATCCGCGCACCCGGGCGCTGCTGGGCGTGCTGCGCCGCCGTCCCTGGCGGCGTGCCCGGCATGCCGGCGCCCCCCGCCGGGGCAAGCCCGGTATTCTACCCGAGCGGGCCGGGCACCGGGCGTTTGAACCGGGGCGGGCGGCCCGGCCGGCGCTGGTCTATGCCAGCACCTCGGGCGTCTACGGCGACCTCGGTGGCGCGCGCGTGGATGAGACGCGGCGTCTCAGCCCGACCACGCCGCGGGCACGCCGCCGGGTAGCGGCCGAGCGTGCCGTGCGCCGCTTCGGTGCCGCCGCCGGCTGGCGGGCCGGCATCGTGCGCATTCCCGGCATCTACGCCGCCGAGCGGCTGCCGCTGGCCCGCCTGGCGCGCGGCACGCCCGCGCTGGTGGCGCAGGAAGACGTCTACACCAACCATATCCATGCCGACGACCTTGCCCGCGTGCTGGTGGCTGCCCTGTTCCGCGGCCGGCCCCAGCGTGTCGTCCACGCCAGCGACGATTCCGAGCTGCGCATGGGCGACTACTTCGATCTCGTCGCCGACCGCCGCGGGCTGCCACGCCCGCCGCGCCTGACGCGCCGGCTGCTGGCCGAGCAGGTGGAGCCGAGCCTGCTGAGCTTCATGAGCGAGTCGCGCCGCCTCGACAACACCCGCCTGAAGCGCGAACTGCGCGTGCGCCTGCGTTACCCCACGGTGGCGGATTTCCTCGGCACCTGAGCCTCCCCCGGCGCTGGCCGGGCATGCCTCTTGCTGGGATTGCCGGGTTTGCCATTCCTGTCTATACAACACAGCTGGCGTGGTGCCGGTGCGCTTCGGAGCGGTGCGCGGGCACAGGGCCAGCGCCGGACTGGTGCACGATACGTGCCGCATACAGCATGACTCCCGGCTCATATCGGTTATTTCCCGGAAAAGCACCCGGGAAAGTCCGAAATTGTTTTGTATATACAGGCTTGCTAGATTGCCCGGAAACAGAAGGCGCCGCCGCGACGGCGCCGCCGCGGAGCACGCCGCCCGAAGGGGTGCCGGCGTTGCCCGCACACCAGCCTAGGAGAGCCAACCATGGGAATTCGCAGTCTTCGCCGTGCCGCCTGCGCGGCCTTCGTCCTGTCCGCGGCCGCTGGCGCCGCCCACGCCCAGAACACTCCGGTGACGCTGGGCATGAGCGGCTGGACCGGCTTTGCACCGCTGACGCTGGCCGAGCGCGCCGGCATCTTCAAGAAGCACGGCGTGGATGTGGAGATCAAGATGATCCCGCAGAAGGACCGCCACCTGGCGCTGGCCTCGGGAGCCATCCAGTGCGCCGCCACCACGGTGGAGACGCATGTGGCGTGGAATGCCAACGGCGTGCCGATCACGCAGATCGTCCAGCTCGACAAGTCCTATGGTGCCGACGGCCTGGCGGTGCGGGCCGACGTCAAGGGCTTCGCCGACCTGAAGGGCAAGACGGTCGGTGTCGATGCACCGGGTACCGCGCCTTACTTCGGCCTGGCCTGGATGCTGCGCAAGAACGGCATGACGCTGAAGGACGTGAAGACCGTCACGCTGTCGCCGCAGGCGGCCGCGCAGGCCTTCGTCAGCGGCCAGAACGACGCCGCCATGACCTACGAGCCCTACCTCTCCTCGGTGCGCCAGAATCCCGACAAGGGCAAGATCCTGGCTACCACGCTCGACTACCCGATGGTGACCGACACGCTGGGCTGCGCACCCAAGTGGCTCAAGGACAATCCCAAGGCGGCCCAGGCGCTGGTGGACAGCTATTTCGAGGCGCTGGAGATGATCCGCAAGGAGCCGGAAAAGTCCAACGAGATCATGGGAGCCGCCGTCAAGCAGACCGGTGAGCAGTTTGCCAAGTCGTCCGCCTACCTGCGCTGGCAGGACCGCGAGGCCAACCGCAAGTTCTTCGGCGGCGAGCTGGCCAGTTTCAGCAAGGAGGCGGCCACGGTACTGCTCGAGATCGGCGTGATCCGCCAGGTGCCGGACGTGACGGCGCTGTATGACGCGCGTTTCCTGCGCTGATCGGATGGTGAGGCCATGACGCAAGCGCATACCGGTTCCTCTCCGGCCCCGGCACCACTGGCCGCCTCGGCCGTGCCCGCGGCGGCGTCCGTGCGGCGCCGCCATCCGTGGCTGGCGCCGCTGGTGCCGGTCTCGCCGCGCACGCGCTGGCTGCTGGGGCTGTCCTTCTTCGTGCTGTTCTTCGCCATCTGGGCGCTGGCGACGCTGGGCGGCTTCGTGCCGCGCACCTTCCTCGCCGACCCCCTGGCGATGGCGCACGAGGGCTGGATGCTGTTCACGCAGTACGGCTTCCTGGGCGACATCGGCATGACCGTGTGGCGCGTGCTCGGGGGCTTCGCGCTGGCCGCGGTGCTGGCGGTGCCGCTGGGCATCCTGATGGGCGCCTACAAGGCGGCCGAAGCCTTCTTCGAGCCTTTCGTCTCCTTCTGCCGCTACCTGCCGGCCTCGGCCTTCATTCCGCTGCTGATCCTGTGGGCGGGCATCGGCGAGACACAGAAGCTGCTGGTCATCTTCATCGGCTCCTTCTTCCAGATCGTGCTGATGGTGGCGGTGGCGGTGGGCGGGGCCCGCCGCGACCTGGTCGAGGCGGCCTACACGCTCGGCGCCAACAGCCGCGGCATCGTACGCCGGGTGCTGAGTCCCGGCGCCGCGCCGGAGATCGCGGAGATCCTGCGCCTGGTGCTGGGCTGGGCCTGGACCTACGTGATCGTGGCCGAACTGATCGGCTCGTCCTCGGGCATCGGCCACATGATCACCGACAGCCAGGCGCTGCTCAATACCGGCCAGATCATCTTCGGCATCATCGTGATCGGCTGCATCGGCCTGGTATCGGACCTGTTCTTCAAGCAGGCCAACCAGCGCCTCTTTCCCTGGAGTGCGATCCAATGAGCGCCTTGTCCATCCAGCAGGTCTCGCGCAGTTTCCCGAGCCCGCGCGGCGCCGGCCACGCGCCGCTGCAGGCGCTGCAGCCTGTCGATTTCGAAGTGCGCGACAACGATTTCGTCACCATCCTCGGGCCTTCGGGCTGCGGCAAGTCGACCCTGCTGCGCATCGTGGCAGGCCTGGACTCGCCTTCCGGCGGGCGCGTGCTGCTCGACGGCCAGCCGGTGGTGGGCCCGGGCGCCGACCGCGGCATGGTGTTCCAGTCCTATACGCTGTTTCCCTGGCTGACCATCGAGCAGAACGTGCGCTTCGGCCTGCGTGAGCGCGGCATGAGCGAGGCCGAGCAGCGCGAGCGTAGCGACTTCTTCATCCAGCGCGTCGGCCTGCGCGGCTTCGAGCAGCACTTCCCCAAGCAGCTCTCGGGCGGCATGCAGCAGCGCACCGCGATTGCGCGGGCGCTGGCCAACGACCCCAAGATCCTGCTGCTCGACGAACCCTTCGGCGCGCTCGACAACCAGACGCGCGTGCTGATGCAGGAACTGCTGCTCGGGATATGGGAGGCCTCGCGCAAGACGGTATTATTCGTCACGCACGATATCGACGAGGCCATCTTCATGGCCAACCGGGTCGCGGTCTTCTCCGCGCGGCCGGGTCGGATCAAGAGCGAGATCGCGGTGGATTTCCCCCATCCGCGCCACTACACCATCAAGACCTCGCCGGAGTTCTCTACCCTGAAGGCCCGGCTAACCGAGGAAATCCGTGCCGAGGCCCTGGCCGCGGCCGAGCATTGAACGTATGAACCAAACCGCCGGCGCCAATGCGCGCCCGTCGCGCGCGCAGCACGAAGCCGCGCCCGCCGCCCGCTACCAGCAGGTCAAGGAATACATCGCGCGCCAGATCCAGAGCGGCGCGTGGCGGCCGGGCGACCGCGTGCCTTCCGAACAGGAACTGGTCAACCAGTTCAATGTGTCGCGCATGACGGCCAACCGCGCGCTGCGCGAACTGGCCGAGCAGGGCAGGGTGGTGCGGGTGGCCGGCGTGGGCACCTTCGTGGCCGAGCACCGGCCGCAGTCGACGCTGCTGTCGGTGGTCAACCTGCAGGACGAGATCCGCATGCGCGGCCACGACTACGCCTGCGACGTGGTGCTGGTCGAACGGGTGGCGGCCTCGATCGAGGTGGCGGCGGCGCTCGAGCTGCACACCGGCGAATCCGTTTTCCACTCGGTCTGCGTGCATCGCGAGGACGGCGTGCCGGTGCAGCTGGAGGACCGCTATGTCAATCCGCGCCTGGCGCCGGCCTTCATCAGCCAGGATTTCAGCCAGACCCAGCCGGGCGAGTACCTGCTGCGGCACGTGCCCTACGATGAAGTGGAGCATGTGGTCGACGCGATTTCGGCCACCCCCGAGCAGGCGGCCCTGCTGGACATGCCGCCGGCCCAGCCCTGCCTGCTGCTGACGCGGCGCACCTGGACCCATGGCACGCCGGTGACCTTCGTGCGCTGCCTGCATCCCGGCAACCGCTACCGCCTGGGCAGCCGTTTCCGCGCCGAGGGCAACCCGGCCTTCGGGTGATGCCCGGCCGGTGTCCCGATTCCGCGGATTTGTGACGAATTTGCGATCCAGGACGCCAGACTCCGGGTAGACCCCTAGACGGATTTTCCGCCGGTGGCATGGATTCACCGGACGATTTGGTTTAACCTGTATATACAGGAACATACAGGTACCGCGAGGCTGTCGCGGCCGCCCTATCAAAGGAGCCCCAGATGAACGCCAACGAGCAACTCTTCCAGCATGCCGTCACCCAGCGCGGACCCCGTGAGATCCGCGCGCCGCATGGCAGCCAGCTGCACTGCCGCAACTGGCTGATCGAAGCCGCCTACCGCATGATCCAGAACAACCTCGATCCCGAAGTGGCGGAACGGCCGCAGGACCTGGTCGTCTATGGCGGCATCGGCAAGGCCGCGCGCAACTGGGAGTGCTTCGACGCCATCCTGGACACCCTGCGCCGCCTGGGCGAGGACGAGTCGCTGCTGGTGCAGTCGGGCAAGCCGGTCGGCGTGTTCAAGACCCATGCCGACGCGCCGCGCGTGCTGATCGCCAACTCCAACCTGGTGCCGCACTGGGCCACCTGGGACAAATTCAACGAGCTCGACCGCGCCGGCCTGATGATGTACGGCCAGATGACCGCCGGCTCGTGGATCTACATCGGCTCGCAGGGCATCGTGCAGGGCACCTACGAGACTTTCGTCGAGGCCGGCCGCCAGCATTTCGGCGGCGACCTGTCGGGCAAGTGGATCCTGACCGCCGGCCTGGGCGGCATGGGCGGCGCGCAGCCGCTGGCCGGCGTGCTGGCCGGTGCCAGCGTGCTGGCCGTCGAGTGCCAGGAGTCGAGCATCGACTTCCGCCTGCGCACCCGCTACCTGGACAAGAAGGCCACCAGCATCGACGAGGCGCTGGCCATGATCGCCGAGGCCACCCGCAACAAGCAAGCCATCTCCGTGGGCCTGCTGGGCAATGCCGCCGAGGTGCTGCCCGAACTGGTCAAACGTGCCCAGGCCGGCGGCATGCGCCCCGATATCGTCACCGACCAGACCTCGGCGCACGACCTGGTCAACGGCTACCTCCCCGTCGGCTGGACGGTGGCGCAGTGGGAGGCGGCACGCAAGGCCGATCCCAAGTCGGTGGAGGCGGCCGCGCGGCCTTCCATCGTCGCCCACGTGAAGGCCATGCTGGCCTTCCAGCAGATGGGCGTGCCCACGCTGGACTATGGCAACAACATCCGCCAGGTCGCCTTCGACGAAGGCGTCGAGAATGCCTTCGACTTCCCGGGCTTCGTGCCGGCCTACATCCGTCCCCTGTTCTGCCGCGGCAAGGGCCCGTTCCGCTGGGTGGCGCTGTCCGGCGATCCCGAGGATATCTACAAGACCGACGCGAAGATGAAGGAGCTGTTCCCCGAGGACACGCACCTGCACCGCTGGCTCGACATGGCGCGCGAGCGCATCGCCTTCCAGGGCCTGCCGGCGCGCATCTGCTGGGTCGGCCTGGACGAGCGCCACCGCGCCGGCCTGGCCTTCAACGAGATGGTGCGCAAGGGTGAGCTGAAGGCGCCCGTGGTGATCGGCCGCGACCATCTCGACTGCGGTTCGGTGGCCAGCCCCAACCGCGAGACCGAGGCCATGCGCGACGGTTCCGACGCCGTCTCCGACTGGCCGCTGCTCAATGCCCTGCTCAACACCGCCGGCGGCGCCACCTGGGTCAGCCTGCACCACGGCGGCGGCGTCGGCATGGGCTTCTCCCAGCATTCCGGCGTGGTCATCGTCTGCGACGGCAGCGAGGCCGCCGACCGCCGCCTGGCGCGCGTGCTGTGGAACGATCCGGCCACCGGCGTGATGCGCCATGCGGACGCCGGCTACGACATCGCCATCGACTGCGCGCACGAGAAGGGCCTCGACCTGCCGATGGTGAAGGGCGCATGAGCATGCCCGGGGCCGCGCCGCCGCGCGTCTTCGCGCTGGCGGACATTGCCGCGACGCCGTGGAAGAACGGCGGCGGCCTCACGCGCGAGATCGCCGTGTGGCCGCCCGGGGCCGGCATGGACGACTTCGACTGGCGCGTCAGCGTGGCCGATATCGCCGCCGACGGTCCGTTCTCGGCCTTCCCCGGCATCGACCGCCAGATCGTGCTGCTGTCCGGCGCCGGCGTGCGCCTGTGCGCCGACGACGGCAGCTTCGACCATGCGCTGACCGACGCCGGCGAGCCCTTCGCTTTTTGCGGCGAGACCGGCGTGCAGGCCACCCTGGTCGACGGCGCCACGCGCGACTTCAATGTGATGACCCGGCGCGGCCGTTGCCGCGCGCGCCTCGTGCCGCGGCGGGGGCCCTTTGCGCTGGACGGCGGCCCGCAGGCAGTGTTGCTGCTGGCCGTGGCCGGCCGCTGGCTTGCCGCCGGTGAAGACGGCGCCGCGCCGCAGGCGTCGACCGCCGCGTTCGAGCTGGCGGCCGGTTCCGGCTGGCTTCTCGCCGGCGGCAGCCGGTCAGGCCGTCTCGCCCTGCGCCCTGACCCTGCCGACCCGGCGCAGGCGCCCGGCGTGCCGCTGTGCCTGCAATTGACAATGGAACCCGAACCGGAGACGGAGAGCTGAACATGATCCTGCCCAGCATCCGCACGGCGCCGTCCGCGGACGGCGTCTGGCACAGTTGCCACCTGCTGCCCGACGGCGATCCCGCGCACGCCATCCGCGATGGCGCGCTGGTGGTGCAGGACGGGCGCATCGCCTGGCTGGGTACGGCCGCGGCGCTGCCGCCGGCCTTCGCCGGACTGACCCGGCATGATGCCGGGCAGGCCTGGATCACGCCCGGCCTGGTCGACTGCCACACCCACCTGGTCTACGGCGGCCAGCGCGCCGACGAGTTCGCCATGCGGCTGGCCGGCGCCGACTATGCCGAGATCGCCCGCGCCGGCGGCGGCATCGTCTCCACGGTGCGCGCCACCCGCGAGGCCACCGAGGACGAACTGTTCGCCCAGTCCGCCGCGCGCCTGCAGCCTCTGCTGGCCGAAGGCGTCACCGCGCTCGAGATCAAGTCGGGCTACGGCCTGTCGCTGGAGGCCGAGCGCAAGCAGCTGCGCGTGGCGCGCCGCCTGGGCGAGGCCTGCGGCGTCAGCGTGCATACCACCTTCCTCGGCGCCCATGCCTTGCCGCCCGAGTATGCCGGGCGTGCCGACGACTACATCGCCCTGGTCTGCGACACCATGCTGCCGGCGCTGGCCGCAGAGGGCCTGGTCGACGCGGTCGATGCCTTCTGCGAATCGATCGGCTTCTCGCCGGCACAGACCGAGCGCGTGTTCGCGGCCGCGGCGCGCCACGGCCTGCCGGTCAAGCTGCACGCGGAACAGCTCAGCAACCTCGGTGGCGCCGCGCTGGCCGCGCGTCATCGCGCGCTGTCGGCGGACCATCTCGAGCATCTGGACGAGGCGGGCGTGGCCGCCATGGCCGAGGCCGGCACGGTGGCCGTGCTGCTGCCGGGCGCCTACTATTTCCTGCGCGACACCCACCTGCCGCCGATCGATGCCCTGCGCCGCCACGGTGTCCCGATCGCGGTTTCCACCGACCACAACCCCGGCACTTCGCCGGTCACTTCGCTGCTGCTGATGATGAACATGGCCTGCACCCTGTTCCGCATGACGGTGCCCGAGGCCCTGGCCGGCGTGACCGTCCACGCGGCCCGCGCGCTCGGCGCCGCGGACCGCCACGGCCTGCTGGCGCCCGGGCGCGTGGCCGATTTCGCCTTGTGGCGCATCGGCACGCCGGCCGAACTGGCCTACTGGTTCGGCCGCAACCCGCTGGCGGCAGTGGTGCGCCAGGGCCGTGTGTTCCCGGCCGCGGGCGCCGACTTCAACGGAGGCCGCCCATGAGCCAGGTCGCGCAACAGCGGCTGTTCGCCGCCGACGCCCTGCTGCCGTCCGGCTGGGCGCGCGATGTGCTGCTGGCCTGGGACGAGGCCGGCCGCCTGAGCACGGTGCAGGCCGGCGTGGCCGCGCCGGCCGGCGTGCCGCTCGCTGCGGGCGCGGTCCTGCCCGGCATGGCCAACCTGCATTCGCACGCCTTCCAGCGCGCTTTCGCCGGACTGACCGAGCACCGCACCGGCAGCGACGATTCCTTCTGGAGCTGGCGCACGCTGATGTACCGCTTCGCGCTGCGCCTGACACCCGAGGCGCTGGAGGCCATCGCCACCCAGCTCTATGTCGAGATGCTGCGCGCCGGCTACACCAGCGTCTGCGAGTTCCACTACGTTCATCACGATCCGGACGGGCAGCCCTATGCCGACCCAGCCGAGATGTCGTTGCGCCTGCTGCGCGCGGCCGAGCGCGCCGGCATCGGCATCACGCTGCTGCCGGTGCTGTACCAGACCGCCGGCTTCGGCGGCAGGCCGGCGCTGCCGGAGCAGCGCCGCTTCCTGCTTGGCACCGATGCCATGATGGGCTTGCTGCAGCGGCTGGCAGGCGAGTGCGATGGCGACCGCGCGCGCCTGGGGCTGGCGCCGCATTCGCTGCGCGCGGTGCCGCCGCAGGCGCTGGCCGAGGCCGTGGCGGGCCTGCATGCGCTGGATGCGCAAGCGCCGGTCCACATCCATATCGCCGAGCAGCAGCGCGAGGTCGATGAATGCCTGGCCACCACCGGCGCGCGTCCGGTCGACTGGCTGCTCGAGCATGCCCAGGTCGATGCGCGCTGGTGCCTGGTGCACGCTACCCACATGGACTGGGACGAGCGCCGCCGGCTGGCCCACAGCGGCGCGGTGGCCGGCATCTGCCCCACCACGGAGGCCAACCTGGGCGACGGTGTGTTCGACGCGGCCCCCTACCTGTCGCAGGGCGGCGCCTGGGGCATCGGCTCGGACAGCCATGCCAGCGTCAGCGTGGCCGAGGAACTGCGCCTGTTCGAGTATGGCCAGCGCCTGGCGCTGCAGCGGCGCAACGTGCTCGCATCGGAGACCCATCCCCAGGTGGCGGACCGCCTCTACCTGGAGGCCGTCGCCGGCGGCGCGCGGGCGGCCGGCCGCTCCGTGGCGGGGCTGGCTCCGGGCCAGCGCGCCGATTTCGTCGTGCTGGATGGCGCGCACCCGGCGCTGGCCGGGCTGGGCGGGGCGCAGGCACTGGCGGCCCATGTGTTCGCCAACCACGGTCATGAGACACTAGCGGACGTCCGCACCGCCGGCCGCAGCCGCGTGCGGCACGGCGTCCACCCGCTGCAGGCGGAGGCCGGCCGTGCCTTCGCCGCCGCGCGCGCCGGCCTGCTGACCGACTGAAACCGGCCGCGGCGGCCTCCGGGCCGCCGCACTCCACCGAGAACAAGATGTCCACCCAGCCTCTCTTTTCCACCGACAAGCCCGCTTTCACGCTGCACCGTGGCACGCGTCCGCTGCTGGTGTCGATGCCGCACGTCGGCACCTACGTGCCGGCTGCGCTGGCCGAGCGCTTCACCGACGAGGCGCGCACCGTGCCGGATACCGACTGGCACCTGGAACGCCTGTACGACTTCGCGCGCGAGATGGGCGCCTCCATCCTGGCCGCCACGCACTCGCGCTATGTGATCGACCTGAACCGTCCGCCCGACAACGCCAATCTCTATCCCGGGCAGGACACCACCGGCCTGTGCCCGGTCGATACTTTCGACAAGACGCCGGTCTACGCCGGTACGGGCGCCGGCCCGGACGACGCCGAGATCGCCGCGCGCCGCGATGCGGTCTGGCATCCCTATCATGCCGCGCTGGCCGGAGAACTGGCCCGCCTGCGCGCCGAGCATGGCACCGTGGCGTTGTGGGAAGCGCACTCGATCCGCTCGGTGCTGCCGCGCTTCTTCGAGGGCAGGCTGCCCGACTTCAACCTGGGCAGCGCCAACGGCGCCAGTTGCGACAAGGGCCTGGCCGATCGCCTGCTGGCCATCGCACAGGCCGTGCCGGGCCACACCGCAGTGCTCAACGGCCGCTACAAGGGCGGCCACATCACGCGCTTCTACGGCCAGCCGCAGCAAGGCGTGCATGCCGTGCAGCTCGAACTGGCGCAGTGTGCCTATATGAGCGAGCAATACCCCTTCGCCTACGACGCGCCGCGCGCCACTGCGCTGCAGCCGGTGCTGCGCGACATGCTCGGCACCATGCTGGCCTTCGTCGAAGGCAAGTAAGGCCGGAGATCGCGCCGGGACCCTGCCCTGCGGGCGGGGCGGCGACCGCGCAGGGCGCGCGTTGCCGTCCCCTCGCATAAGGAGGTCTTGTGCATGCCATCAGCTTTCCTTGCTTTACCTGAGGACCGGCCCTGCGCATACTGGCAACGCGCCGGGATGCCGACATCGGGCAAGGCAGGTCGGACAGGTTGCGGTTCCGCCGCCGTCAAGGCAGGCGGGGCCGGTGAGCCGGCCCGAGAGCCGGCCGCCGGGGCAGCCCGGAGGACTGTCGAGAATTTGCGGGGTTGAGCGGTCCTTCACCTGCCGGCGGCGGCATCCCGGCGCATCGGCTCCATCGGCTCCATCGGCTCCATCGGCTGCATTGCCTGGGTCAGCCCTTTCGACCGCATCGGCGGGCCGCCTGCCGCCACTGTCCCGCGGCAGCCCAACGGGCGATTCCCCTCCGCCTCCCAGGCCGCGCGCATGCACCGTCGCGGTGCCGCTCGCGCCGCGCTTGGCGCGGGAGGGCTGCCGATGTCATGATGGCGGGGTGCGCAACGGCCGGCGATCCGCCCGCTCGCATTCACATTCGCATCAACGGTGTCCTCGCGACTGCGTGCCATGCACGCGGGACGGGCCGCCGCGTGCACCACAAGGGGCGGCCCGTACCACGCCGGCACCCGCGCCGGTGCCGGCGGCGAGGGCGTGAAGGCAAGGATATGGAGGAGACATGGATATGCAAGGCAGGGAAACGCAAGGGATGTCCCGCGAGCGGCTGGGCCGGATCGAACGTTTCATCGACGACGCCTATGTCGCCAGCGGCAAGCTCCCCGGCGCCCTGGTCCAGGTATGGCGGCGCGGTGAACTGGCGCTGAATTCGGTGCTGGGGCTGGCCGATCGCGAGCGCCAGGTGCCGCTGGCCGAGGATTCCATCTTCCGCATCTATTCGATGAGCAAGCCCGTCACCTCGGTGGCGATCATGATGCTGGTCGAGGAGTGCAAGATCGCGCTGGACGATCCCGTCAGCAAGTACATTCCCGCGTGGGCGAACCTGGGCGTGTACGCGGGCGGCTTCATGGAGAGCTTCCAGACGCGCCCGGCGGCCCGTCCCATGCTGGTGGTGGACCTGCTGCGCCACACCTCCGGCCTGACCTATGGCTTCCAGCAGAACTCCAACGTCGATGCCGCCTACCGCAAGCTCAAGCTGGGCGAGCTGGCCACCGCCGGTACCCTCGACGAGATGATCGAGAAGCTGGCCACGCTGCCGCTCGAATTCTCGCCCGGCGAAGCCTGGAACTATTCGGTCTCCACCGACGTGCTGGGCTACCTGGTCGGCAAGGTCAGCGGCATGCCGTTCGAGACCTTCCTGAAGGAGCGCATCTTCGATCCCCTGGGCATGATCGACACCGCGTTCCACGTGCCGGAAGAGAAGGCCGCGCGCTTCTGCGCCTGTTACGCGGTCGGCGCGCTGGGCTCGAAGGTGTTGTCGGACAAGGGGCCGGTGCTGCAGGACGATCCCCGCACCAGTCCTTATCTGAAGCCACCCGGCTTCGTCTCCGGCGGCGGCGGCCTGGTTTCGACCGCGGCCGACTATATGCGCTTCGCCCGCATGCTGCTGCAGGGTGGCGAACTGGATGGGGTGCGCCTGCTGGGACCGAAGACGCTGGCCCTGATGACGGCCAACCACCTGCCCGGCGGCGCCGACCTGCCGAGCATGTCGCGCTCGATGTTCAGCGAAGCCACCTATGACGGCGTCGGCTTCGGCCTCGGTTTCGCCACCACGGTGACCCCGGCCACCACGCTGATCCCGGGCAGCGAGGGCGATTTCTTCTGGGGCGGAGCGGCCAGCACCTTCTTCTGGGTGGACCCCAAGGAGGACCTGATCGGCCTGTTCCTGACCCAGTTGCTGCCTTCGTCCGCCTATCCGGTGCGGCGTCAGTTGCGCACGCTGGTCTACAGCGCCATCACCGAGCCGGGCCGGGCGCGCTGAGGGCGCCGGCGCGGCCGCTGCGCGCCAGGCCGGAGCAGGGCCCTTGCCTGGCAAGGGCCTTTTTCATGCGCGCTCGTGGTGCAGGCCGGGGGGCGTGCCCCGCATCCTGTAACCAAGCCCGCCGAGGCGGCAAATCCTTGATAGGCTGAAGCATACGAGGCAGCGGCATGCCCGCGGCGGCCAGGCTCGGGCCCGCCGGAGCCTGGCGCGGGCACGCTGCCATCGTCTTGCGGCAAGCGGCGGGATGCACGGGCCGCCGCGATCCTGCAAGCGATCGGGATGGGCGCGTCCGCGCCATCTCCAGGGGCCGCCCCCCGGGCCCTGCACGGCCGGGCGGCGTGTCGGCGCGGGTGCGGATGCGTGGCGGCAACGCCATGGGTGTCCGGCCCCAAGGAGCCATCATGCAAGACCTTGCCTTCCGCACCCTGCTGTATCGCTATTTCTTCTTCAGCTGGCTGTTCAAGGACGCCAGCCGCGGCAACCTGCTCGAGCGCTCCGCGGCCTGGCGCTTCAACCAGTCGCAGTCACGCTGGCTGCCGACCTATATGCGGCGATGGCTGGGCTGCGGGCTGCTGTGCTACGCCCTGGGTGGCTTCGTCGAACTGATGCTGAGCGCGCCGGGGCTGTCGGCCGTCTTCTACGTGCCGGGCGTCCTGAGCGTGCCGATCAACGTGGTCATCGGCGCCATGTGGATCGGCCTGAAGGCCTTGCCCGGGCCGCTGTGAGGCGGCCGGCGTGCCGATCAAGGCACCAATGATGAGGCCGCCAATGATGAGGGCGCCAATGATGAGGGCGCCAATGAAAAGGCCCTTCCTTGCGGAAGGGCCTGGATTCTGGTGCCCGGGGCCGGACTCGAACCGGCACGCCTTGCGGCGGGGGATTTTGAGTCCCCTGCGTCTACCTGTTTCACCACCCGGGCGGTGGCTGTCGGCACCACGCTGGTGCCATGCCGAGCCGGGGATTATGCCCGATTTCGCCTGGACCCACAACAGAAGCCGGGGGCGGGCCTAGCGCCCGCGCCGTGCCAGCGTGGTGCGGCTGCGGTCGTAGAACTCCGGCGGCTTGCGGGCGATCCAGCGGATGAAGTCGGCGATGGCGGGGTGGCTGCGCAGGCGCCTCCAGTCGTGGTAGGTGGCGGCGAGCTCGGCTTCGCTGAAGACGGAGTGGATCTTCTGGTGGCAGACCCGGTGCATCTCGACCACCTCGCGCCCGCCCTGGCTGCGCGGCACCGGGTGGTGCAGGTCGGTGCTGGGGCCGGGCACCAGCAGCCGGCCGCACAGCGGACAGCTGGCTGGCGCCGCCGGCGCCGCCGCAAGCGGCGGGCCCTGCTGCGCGTCGTGCCCGGCGCGCAGGTGTCGCTTGACTACCATGGGCGGAAGCGGGGCGAAGGAGGGGACATGGGCGGATTATCGCGCCGGATACCGCCGCACGCTGCGCTTCCGCGTGCCACTCAGCCCCGCTTCGGCGCCGTGTCCAGTTCGAGCACGCGCAGCAGCGACGAGGTGTCATCCTTGCCCCAGCCGCTGTCCATCAACCTGGCGAGCTGCCCGGCGGTGGCCTGCATGGCCGGCAGGGCCAGCCCCAGCTCGGCGGCGATGTCGCCGGCCAGGCCGAAGTCCTTGTCGTGCAGCCTGGCCTCGATGCCGGCGCGGAAGTCCTGCGCGACCATCTTGGGGCCGCACAGGTCGAGCATGCGGCTGCCCGCCATGCCGGTGGCCATCGCCTGCAGCACGCGGCCGGTGTCGACCTGCTGGGCCCGCGCGAAGCGCATGGCTTCGGCGATGCCCTCGATATTGACCACCTGGGCGATCTGGTTGCACAGCTTGGCCACCTGGCCTGCGCCATGGTCGCCGATATGGGTGATGGTCTTGCCCAGCAGCGCCAGCAACGGGCGCACGCGTTCCAGGACCTCGGCCTTGCCACCCACCATGATGGTCAGGCTGGCCGCCTCGGCGCCGGCGGTGCCGCCCGAGACCGGGCAGTCGAGCGCCTCGATGCCGCGTTCGGCGAGCTGCACGGCGATCTCGCGCGTGACGATCGGCGAGATGGTGCTGTGGTCGACGCAGATGGTGCCGGCGGACGCACCTTCGACCACACCCTGCGCGCCGAGCAGTACGGCGCGCACGTCCTCGGACGAGGTCACGTTGGTGAAGACGACGGCGGCGCCCCGGGCGGCCTCGGCCGGTGTGAAGAACGGCTCGGCGCCAAGTGCGCGGGCCGCTTCGGCGGCCTCGGGACGGCGCACGAAGGCGCGCACGGAGTGGCCGGCGGCGAGCAGGTGGCGCACCATGGGCATGCCCATGGCGCCGAGGCCGATGAAGGCGACGGTGGTCATGTCGGGAAATCCTTGATCCGGGGGTTGCGGGAAGGGTGCGCGGCGGCCCGCACGGCCGCCCGCAGCGCCTGCGGTCCCGCATTGTGGCATGTGCCGCGAGCCCGGCGGCGCGGCCGGCTCATTGCCCGGCGGCGTAGGCGAACTTGCCGTCGCGGATCACGCCCATCACGCGCGAGCGCTGGTCGAAGCCCTGGTGGTCGTTGGCGCTCATGTTCATCACGCCGTTGGGGATGGTCAGGCCAGCGGTGCTTTCGATGGCATCGCGCATGGCCTGGCGGAACTCGCGCGTGCCCGGCTGGGCGCCGCTCTTGAGGGCGCGGCGCGCGGCGTCGTCCAGCAGCATCCAGGCGCCCCAGGCGTCGCCGGCGAACTGGGTCACGCTGTCGGCGCCGTAGCGGGCCTCGTAGCGCTTGGCGAAATCGAGCGCCACCTTCTTGACCGGATGGCTGTCGGGCAGCTGGCGCGCGACCACCACCGGGCCGGTGGGGAACAGCGTGCCCTCGACGTCCTTGCCGCCCACGCGCAGGAAGTCCCAGGTGGCGATGCCGTGGGTCTGGTAGACGCGGCCCTTGTAGCCGCGCTCGCCCAGCGTCTTCTGCGGCAGCACCGAGGGCGTGCCGGCGCCGGCGATCAGGATGGCGTCGGGATTGGCCGCCATCAGCTTGAGCACCTGGCCGGTTACCGAGGTGTCGTTGCGCGAGAAGCGCTCGTTGGCCACCACCTTGATCTTGCGCACCTCGGCCAGCTTGGAGAACTCGCGCCACCAGCTTTCGCCGTAGGCGTCGTTGAAGCCGATGAAGCCGACCGTCCTGATGCCGTGGTTACTCATGTATTCGGTGAGCACGGTGGCCATGTGGGAGTCGTTCTGCGGCATCTTGAACGCCCAGCGCCGCTTGGGATCGCTCTGCGGTTCGACGATGGCGGCCGACGCCGCCAGCGCCACCATCGGCGTCTCGCCTTCCGAGACCGCGTCCAGGGCCGCCAGCGCGGTCGGCGTGATGTTGGGGCCGACGATCACGTCGACCTTGTCCTCGGAGATGAGTTTGCGCACATTGCGTACCGCGCCGGCGGGATCGGAGGCATCGTCCAGCACGATGTACTGCGCCTTCTGCCCGCCCAGGGTGGCCGGCCACATCAGCACCGTGTTCTTGGACGGGATGCCGATGGAGGCGGCCGGGCCGGTGGTGGACACGTCGATGCCGACGCGGATGTCGGCGCGGGCGGGCACGGCGGCGGCCAGGCTCAGGGCAGCCGCGAGCAGGGCGCGGCGGACGGCGGGACGGGGCATGCGGGTCTCCTCTTCGGTCTGTTTTGTCGGCCCGTGCGCCGCGGGCCGGCGCGGCGGGCGCTTGTGGTTGCTTGTGGCTGCGCGTTGCTGCCGGAAGAGGATAGCCGAGGGTGGGCCTTGCACGCCATCCGGGGCGTGCCGGGGGAGCCGGCGGTCGTCGCTGGCAGTCGCCGACGGCTAGGCGTCGACGATCACCTCGAAGCCGCCGAAGATCATGCGCCGGCCATCAAATGGCATGGATTGCTGCTGCTTGAGGCGGGGATCTTCCATGGCCGCGCGCATGCCCCGGTCGCGCGCCTCGCGCGAGGGCCAGGTGATCCACGAGAACACCACGGTCTCGTCCGCCTTGCGCTGCACCGCCAGCGGGAAGGAGGTCAGCTTGCCTTCCGGCACGTCATCGCCCCAGCATTCGACCAGGCCCAGCGCGCCGTGGTCCTTGAACACCACGGCGGCATCCTCGGCCATCTTGCGGTAGATCTCGCGGTTGGCGGTGGGGACGGGGACGACGAATCCTTCGATATAGCTCATGTCGCGCTCCATTCGGTCGGGGGAGGAATCTCCAGGATAGGGCGCGCAGCGGCGCCCCATGCCGGCGCGGAGCGGTCGGGGCAGTTTCGGCACACCACCGGGCACGATCCCGGCAGGCTGGGCCCGGGCCTGGCCATCGGCCGCGGCCCCGGGCGGCGGCAACGCCGCTAGCGCGCGCCCAGCCGCCAGAGCGAGGTGACTTCGGCGCTGCGTGCCGCGTGCAGCGCATCGGCCTGGTCGGCCGCCTTGGGGTGGCGCGGCCGGATCTCCAGCCGGCCCAGTACCTGCAGTCCGGCGGCGTCGATCCAGCCCAGCAGTTCTTCGCGCGTGCGCAGTCCCAGGTGCTCGGCCAGGTCCGACAGCAGCAGCCAGCCTTCGCCGCCCGCTTCGAGATGAGCCGCCAGCCCGGCCAGGAAGCCCTTGAGCATGCGGCTGTCGGGATCGTAGACGGCATGTTCGATGGCCGAACTGGGCCGCGCCGGTACCCAGGGCGGATTGCATAGCACCAGCGGCGCGCGCCCCGGCGGGAACAGGTCGGCCTCGATCACTTCCACCTGCTTGCCCAGGCCCAGCCGGGTGATATTGTCGCGGGCGCAGGCCAGCGCCCGCGCATCCTGGTCGGTGGCCACCACGCGGCGCACGCCGCGTTGGGCCAGCAGGGCCGCCAGCACCCCGGTGCCGGCGCCGATGTCGAAGGCCAGCGCCTCGGCGCCGGCCGGCAGCGGTGCCTTGGCGGCCAGGTCGATGTACTCGCCGCGTACCGGCGAGAACACCCCGTAGTACGGATGGATGCGCGCGCCCAGCGCCGGGATCTCGACCCCCTTCTTGCGCCACTCGTGGGCGCCGATCAGGCCCTGCAGCTCGCGCAGCGAAGCGACGTAGGGAGCATCCGCCTCACCGTAGGCCTCGCTGCACGCCTGGCGCACATCGGGCGCGCGCCGCAGCGGCAGCACGTGGCCGGCCTCGAAGGGCATCAGCAGCATGCCCAGCGTGCGTGCCCGCTGCGATTGTGCCAGGCGATGCAGGTGGAAGGCTTCGGCAGGCGCGGGCGGCGTGTCCGCCCGGGCCGACTTGGCGGCCCGGGTACGATGCGCCTTCTTGGGTTTGTCGGCGCGGCGCGCCATGGCCTGCAACAGCTGGCGCGCATTCTGGAAGTCGCCGCGCCAGAGCAGGGCGGTGCCTTCGCAGGCCAGCTGGTAGGCGGTATCGGCACTGGTGGTGTCGTCGGCGACGACCACGCGGCGCGGCGCCGGCATGCCGGCCTCCGAACGCCAGCGGGCGTTGTGTTCGGCGCCGTCCTCGGTCCAGTGGATCAGCTGCGGCGTGTTCATCGGCGGGACTCCTGCAGGCGGCCTGCGGGCGCGCCGGTGTGAATGCGTAGGGAAATGCGTTGGGTCATGAAGTGAT
>JABLTH010011352.1_pt1 | contig 18891 bp, 17 predicted proteins | sample 7875711 | NCBI WGS metagenome assembly JABLTH01 (sample SAMN14941262, study PRJNA633318) | bioreactor metagenome | isolation source: bioreactor | place: China | collected 2019-03-05 | reverse complement strand
GTTGTGCGGTGGATATGCTGTCGTTCGGCCCGCGTACTTGTGGGACGAAAACCTCGTTTGACGCCTGCGCCGCTACCGATTGGTTGCCGGCCAAAGCGAGCGCTGCAGTAGCTGGGAATGTTTGCGTAGTTATGGATGGCGCCGAGGGCATCGAGGTAGGTACCCGGGGCTGGGCCGACTGGCTCGGGGTGAAGCTCTGCGCGATATTCGTCACCAGTGCGCTGCCCACGGCGTCGAGAACCTGGCTGCGCATGCTGACTCGGTACTGTTCCGCGCTCATGGGGACGGGCTTGGAGGTCCTTACCATTTGCACAGGAATAGGTTGCGCCGGAAGGGCTGACGATGACGCGGAGCGATTGATCGAGTCGTAGATCTTCTGTACGTAACCGTCGTCGTAACCCTTTGTAAAGTTACCCGAGTAGTAGCAGCTGAAAGACTTGCCCCAGTCGCCGCCGGATTGCGCATAGCACTGCGCGAGAATGCGCGATCCTGCGACGAGATTTGAGCACGTGTCGAACGCCTTGTCGTAAGAATCCAGACCGTATTTTGCCAAGTTGTAGCGATTGACTTGTGCCACGCCCAGGGAAAAGTTGTAGCCCTGGCTTTCCAGCATGCGCACGGTGGCGACAGCCTCGTCGAGATTCTGCGGCTGCCTTTCCAAGCGGGCGCCGACTACACCGATGGCGTAGGGATTGCTGCTTGATTCCACATTGACCACATGCTGCATGACCTCGGCCGGTACGGCGAGGTTAGGGCAATTGGGCATGTCGGAGACGAAAGGCATACGTGTCCCCTCAGTTCCCACCGCCATCGAGATGGCGGCTCGGATTGAAGTCAATGCCCGTGATGTAGCGACGCCCTGCGTGGGCCTTGATATGGACCACAATGTCGATGGTCATCATCAGCAGGCGTTTGATCGTTGAGAACTCGAGCCCCGAACCCTCGCTGGACGCTTTGACCATCAGTGCCAATTGGTCCCAGGTCTGCTCCGTGCTTCCGGCGTGGCAGCTGGTGATGGAACCGGGGTGACCTGAAGCGCAATTGCGAATGAAGTAGAACGATTCATCGCCGCGCAACTCTGCCAGGATAATGCGATCGGGCTTCATGCGCAGGCATGCCTCCATACAGCTCTTCGCTGTGACAGTGCTTGCGCTCTGCCCGCCCTTGGAATAGAGCAGATGCACCACGTTCGGCTGCTCTATGAACAATTCGCGCGCATCCTCGATAGTTACTAGCCGCTCATTGTGCGGGATGTGGTGCACCAGCGACTTCATGAAGGTGGTCTTGCCGCTGCCGGTAGCGCCGGAGACCACGATGTTCTTCTTGCTGAGCACGGCCTGACGGAAGAAATCCGCGTAACGGCGTTCCGAGCGCAGCTGGAGCAGTTGGCGATCAGGTTCACTGATACCGGCGGTGTCCTCGAGGATCTGCTCGAAGAAACCGTCCTCCTGGTACTGCGCCAGAGTCTTGGTTTGCTTAGACGGCAGGCGGATGGTAATCGAGATACTGCCCGCCTCAACTGCAGGCGGGATGACGAACTGCGCGCGCGGTCCGGTGGGAAAGGTCAGCGACACCACCGGATCGACATCGGTGATGCGCTGGCCAGTGTTGCTCTCATTCACTACCGCGGTGCAGAACTGCCGCGCACGGTCGAAGGTGAGCGATGGCAACTCTACCTTCTGCCAGCGCCCGCCGGACTCTAGATACAGTTCGCCTGGGCGGTTGACGCAGATTTCCGTGACATCCGGAGAGGCCATGAACTCGCGGATTCCCAGCACCGTGTACTGGTAATCCAGGAAGTCGTTGGAGATATCGGCGATCGCGTCATCGAGCATGATTGTTTCTTCGTCCGTATCAGTAGCGAGCAAGCACGCCGGTGAAGTCCACGTCCTTGGCAACATAGATCGTTACCACGGTGCCCTGGTTGATCGTGACGGTGGCTGGCCGGTTGGCAGAACGGCGCACAGCTTGGTTGGCGAGATTCTGGATGGTCTGCGCGGTGTTGCTCTCGAACGGCTCCTGTACCGTGGTGCCGTTGGCGGATACCTGATTAGATTTAGGGCCGTGCTCTGCGGCTTCGTACTTGAACGCATCGCTGAGCAGGCTGATCAGCAGTGCGGAGCTGATGCGGCTTGCCCAATGGGCGTTGTAGTAGCCGGGATGGCCGGCACCACCGAGGTTGTCGATTCCGGGGCTGGCCATGGTCACATCGATGCCAGTGGGTGTGACGATGCGGTCCCAGATTACAGCGACGCGCGGACCGTTGGGTTCCTGGTCGTACTTGCCGAGCACTTTCGAGCCCTTGGGCAGCAATAGATGCTTGCCGTTGAACGAATACACCGGCTCGGTGACGATGCAGGAGGTGAACCCGGGAATGTCAGTGATGATGTGAGTTTCTAGTACGCATCGGATATAGGTGCCGCGCAGCATCAGGTGGTCTGGATGAATCAGCGGCTGTGCGTTGGAGACATCCGGAAGTTCCTTCCGGCCCGAATACGCGGTATTCGCCGGCATCCGGTACTGGTTAGTTCCATCGTCCATCCCGTATCCCGGCATGCCCGGGGGGCCGAAGGGAGCAGGCATCGCTCCGCCACCCATGCCACCCATGCCGCCGGGGGCGGCGATGGCGCCATCGGCGCCGGTGCTGGCCGATCCATTAGCGGCGGCGATTCGGCGGTCCACCAGCGAGGGCGCGTGCGGTTCCTGGCGCACATTCTGCTGTTGGGACGTGGGCCTCGGCAGTGGCGCCAGCGGGATCGGTTGCGCTTGCTGGACTACAGGCTGGACCTGACGCGGCGGAGGTGGCAGCGGTGGCGGCGCGTTCGGCGCCTCTGGGACGCTGACGGTTTCTTCCTTCTGCGGTTTGGGCTGATTGGCGTTGCGCGAACCGGCAGAGAAGAACACCCATAGCACACCGAATACCAGCAGCGCGGCGAGCGCTACGAGCATCATCATTGCGTTGCGGTTGGCGCGACGTGCATCGCCCGACTTGAGTTGCGGGGCACCCGCATCCAAATCGGGTGCGGTCTGTTGTTGATAGTGTTGGGCGGCATAGGGATTCGCGCCGCCTTCTTCTTTGGGGGGGACGCCCTGTCCGGGGCCGCCGTTACCGGGCTGTTGATTCTCGTACGAGTTCATTTGGCGGTGTTCCTGCGCAAGCCCACGACGTTGTCGCCATGGCGGATGACCAAGAAGGGGTAAGTGCCGTGGACTACGATGGTGTTGCCTTCCACGGTCGTGTTGACCACGGCATCCTCGCCGTGCTCCTTCTCCCGCATGTACACGGCGGGAAAGTTCCCAGTGGGGAACTTGGTCAGATCGCTCATCTTGATATAGGTGAACTGCCCGTCGTCGTAGACGTTGACGGGAACAAGCCATGGCGCTGTGCGGCCGCGCATGGCGAAGTCGTAGTTGAAATTGTAGCTGCGGCCTTTGACCAGATCGGTACTGAGTTCCGGCGTATCGGCGATTTTGGTCGCTTGGCTCGTGAACGATGTGTCTGCCGGATAGTTGAATGCGATTTTGTACTGAACGCCCTTGGTTCGCGCCTGCTCCAAAGTTTTCCAGTCGGTCGCAACCACTTTTAGTTCAAAGATGTAAGAGTGGGTCGCCGTGCGGATCATGAGATTCGTATCCACATCAACATTTTTCGGTTTGATGTAGAACACATTGTCACGGCGAGACAGGTCCCAGCCATTGCTGAAGCCCGTGCTGTAGTCGAGGATCTTTTCGTTAGGACTTAGCTCGATCTGCGTAGTGATGCCTAGGCCCGTCCGTACCTGATATACGCGATCCGGCTGGTACTCGTATTGCTGCACTGCCTGTGCGAAGGCGCCGCGTGGGGCAACGGCTGCAAGGCACAGCACAAGGCCCAGCGTGATTTGATTGATGCGGTTCATTAGCGGCGCCCTCCTTGCGGCGCGTAGTTGCTCGGCGCAGCGGCGGCTGCCGGCGCGCGCGCTGGCATCTGCGCGGAAGGTTGAACTTGTGAAGGAGCGGCTCGCGACTGCGTAGGCACGGATATCGGCACACCGGTTTCGGACATGGGAGGCTGAGACGGCAAACTTGGTTGCGTGGTTTCACCGGTACCCGTTTCGGAAGGTGGCGTTGCCTCAGCGGGCTGTGTCGTGGCTTCACCTTCGCCTTGTTGGGACGGGGCGGGAATTTCTTCCGGTGGTGCGGTGGCGTAGTCGTTATCTACACGGTAGCTTGTGACCTGGAAGCCAAGCGGATTCTCGATGCGATACTTCTCATCCATCTTAAGGTTCGGCTTGTAAGTAAATTCGAGTGTGGCGATCTTGCTGTCCAGTGGACGGCTGATGCCGTTTACTTTGTCGAAAAGGCTGCGCTGAAAGCGTACGGTCGCGCCCTTAGGCGCAGTATTGGGGCCACCGCCAATCAGCACGGTGCTGAGGATCTTCACGCGGATGGCCGTATTGCGGCCATAAAGCTTGTAAGGGCTGCTCGGATTGTTGCCCGCATAGAGCGAGGTATAAGCGGCTGCCACATTTGGGGACGACATCGTAAGGACCGTGGTCCAGTCCCGCAGATTCATCATGGCGACATCGTACGATTCGCGGGCGAGCACGAAATGAGCGATGTTGCTGCGATTGAGTGCCTCGCTGCTGCTGATGCGGTTGTCGAGAAAGTCTTGATTGAGGCGTGCGACAGTGCTCGTGCCTGTATAGGCATCAGCCATGACGATGTATGGGACTTTTTCCTTCAGCGGCAGCATGTAGAAGTAGCCGCCGGCAAGGATGAGAGACATCAGAACCGCCGCGAAAGCAATCCACCACGCGCGCCGTTCGCTACGTCTGGCGAGATCCGCGACAGTCACCTCATAGTTGACCGACTTGGCGACGGCCTCGTCGATTTTCTTGCTGGAAGTTCGCTTGAGCATTAGTGCAAGCCCGGATGAGTGATCACAACGTGGGTCCTTGTCGTTTTCATTTGGCGCTGGCCGGGGTTTCCGACGGCGCCGCACCGGCCGCAGGCTCATTCGCGGGCACGGGGGTGGCGGACTGCGCCGCCTCCGCATGCACGGCTGCAGCGGAGCGCACCAAGATCTGGCGGTTGTCGGCGGTGATGAAGACGTCCTGCGATGCGTAGATCGTGTTTAGTGACGTCACCGCATCCTGGATGTCGGTGGTCTGCACTTGCGACACGGCCTTGTACAAGGTGAAGTCGGATGGCATCTCGTAAGTGAGCTGCACGCCGGAATCCTTCGCCCAGCGCGTAAGCATGTTCTTGAGCGTGCCGTCCATCGGCGAGGCGTAGAACGTGTAGTTCTTGGCCAGGGGAATCTCCGTCGGCGCGTCCTGGAAGCGGTTGACGGGTTTCCAGCGACCGCCGAAATCCTTGGCGGCCGGCGTGCCGCATCCGGTGAGCGCCAGCATGGCGATCAGCGAGGCGCCCATCAGGGCGCGTTTGAAGAAATCCTTTTTCACGTCGTACCCACAAGTTGTATGGAAAACAGCCGATATCGGGGCGGGGTCCGTTTCCCGGGCATGACGCAGCCCGTGAGGCGGACGCGCCGATGCGCCGGCGCCAGCCAGTGGCGTCAGGGTTCAGAGCAAGTGAGGAAGCGTCGGTGCGCGGAAACGTACCGGAAGCCCAAAGGGTCCGGTGCGGAGGACGGCGGTGATCCCGCCTGTGTTCCCCTGTCGCGCTGCGGCGAGTGCGGGCGACGCAAGCGCCCGCGAAGTGATGTGCATCGATTCCATTCAGACTCCCTGTCTAGTCTGGCTACTTGCGACCGTCCCTCAAAACCTTTGCTTGGCGATTTATGTGCGGCAAGCACTCGTACCTTCAGTAAACCGCACATGAAACATCGGGGGCCAGACCCCGAGCGGCAGATTGTGACGCAGTGCGCCTAAATTTGCCAACGCTATGTGTAGGTACGGCTTTTGCTATGCGTTTGAAACATTGTCGCAAATCAGTCACAAAACAGTGGCTTGGGTCTTTGGACGTCTAATTTCGGGGCGAACAGAATCTGATCGGTAGTGGACTTTGCGGTCCCGGTTGTCAACCCGCCTCGAAGGCATTGCGCCACCAGGACATGCGGGCATGGTCAGCCGGGCCGTCATAGCAGACCACGTCGAACCGGCATGGACGATGAGCATGCTGCGGATGCGCGGTTAGCCATAGCTGTGCGGCGCTGATCAGTTTGGCTTGCTTGGCGGCAGTGACGGAACTCGCCGCATCGCCATGCGTCGCCCGTACGCGGTGCCGCACCTCCACGAACACCACGGTATCGGCATGGCACATGACCAGATCGAGCTCTCCGTGGCGCGTGTAGAAGTTGCGCGCCAGCAGGGTAAGCCCGGCGTCGCGCAATGCCTCGCACGCACGCTCTTCGAAAAGATTGCCGGCCGCTCGCATCGACCCTCGCCCGATCAGCCTTGGCTCGGGTCGCCGGAGGCGGGCGGGGATTGCATCGGGGCGCTGTCCATTTGCAGGCTGCCGTTGAGCGGGTGTGCCACGCCGTCCTGGAATTTGGCCCAGACCAGCACGCGCCGCACGCGTCCGAACTGATCGGCGGTGAGCTGGCCGCTGGCGCCCGGGAGGTAACTGCCGGTGTGCTCGCGCAGCCAGTCGACATAGGGCACGAGATTCCAGGCGTCCATGCCGAAGGCGAACAGGCGCGCGGCGGGGCCTCGCGCGGTGGGCAGCTGGGCTGCGATTTCGCCGTGTTCGGGCAGGCCCGGCTGCGCATCGAACAGCCAGGGGGCATCGCAGAACTCGACGCCTTCGAGGTCGTGGTTGGCGCCGGCGTCGTCCACCCCCGCATAGACATGCGAGGTGGCGAATACGGGCAGGTTCACGCGAGCGAGCCGCAGTTGGGGCAGCAGGAGGCGGGCCTGTTGCGGGCGCATGCTGATGAAGACGCCTGCGTCCTGACCGGCGTCGGCCGCATTGAGTCCGGCGATCAGCGTGGCGTAGTTGACGCTATTGCCGTTGAGGGTCGCCATGCCGGCGATCTTGCCGCCGCGGGCCTCGAGCTCGGCTTTGAAGGCGTTGGCTGCGCGCTGGCCGTAGTCTTCGCTGGTCACGACCACGTAGGCCGTGAGCAGTCCACGTTCGACCATGTGGTCCGCCGCCTGGGCTCCCTCGGTTTCCGGCAGCAGGCCGAACTCGGCGACGCCGCTGGCCGGCAGGCTCTTGTCATCGGGGTGGTTGAGCGCGAGCAGCGGTACCGGCAGCTGGGCCTGACCGAACAGCGCGGACACTTCGCCGCGCGTCAGCGGCCCGATCACGAGCTTCGCGCCGTCGCTGACGGCTTGCTGGTAGGCCTTGACCGCGCCTGCCGCGGTGCCGCCGCTGTCGTACACCTTGACGGGCGGGCGCGGCGCACGATTGCGGCTCGCATCGGCATAGGCTGCGAAAAAGCCTTCGCGGATCGCCGTGCCGGCGGCGGCGAAACTGCCGCTCGCGGGCAGCAGCAGCGCAACGCGCTCGGGCATCTTGTAGCCCTCGCGTACATTGGCGTCCTGTCCCGGCATCATGGTGCCGACCTGCTGCTCCAGCGTGGGCTGCGGCCGGGCGACCGCCACGCCAAGCTGGCTGAGGGCCTCGTTGATCCAAGGCAGCATGCGGTCGCCCTGCTTCATCGCCGTGGCGCGCTGCTTGAGCGGTTCGACGCCCAGTTTGGCGAGCTGAGCCAGGATCTGCTTGCGATTCTGGGTCTGGTCCAGGCCCGTGAGTCTGTCGTCCATTTCCACGCGGCTGCGCGCGGCGCCCCACGGGTCGCCAGTGGCATCCATTGCTTTCGCGCGCAGCTCGAGCATGCGCAGCTGCAGGCGCGCCGGTACGGCCACGCCGGGCTGGGTGACCAGCTGCAGCGCGTGGTGCGCGTCGTTCTGCTTCAGCGCGAACTCGGCCTGCAGCAAATCGAGGCGTACGGGTTCGTCGCCGGTGAGTCGCTGGCGCTTGATGGCGGAAAGGAAGGGGGCCGCCTGCTCGAGGCGGCCTTCCTGCCGGTAAGCCTCTGCGGCAAGCAGGCGATAGTGATCGGCATACGCCGGCGAGCTCTGCGCCAGCGCGAGGTACGCCTGCGCGGCCTGGTCGAAACGGCCATCGCGCGCCATCGCGGCGGCGCTTTCCTCGGCGGAAACCTCGGCGGGGGTGCGCGTCGCGCTCGGCGGTACGCAGCCGCTGAGCGCCAGCGAGATCATCAGGCCGAAGCCTGTGGCGCGAATCAGGCGCATGAAGACGTCCTTGGATCTGTCGACACAATGAGCAGTTGGGCGATGATAGCCGATCGTATCGCCGGCCCACGCTCGAGGAACGCCGCCCATGTCTCATGTTCAGCCCGGCTGCCTCTGGGTGGTCGCTACGCCGATCGGCCATCGCGACGATATCTCCTCGCGCGCCGTCGATATCCTGCGCTCGGTCGACGTGATTGCTTGCGAGGACACGCGCCACAGCCGGCCGCTGCTGGTACATCACAATGTCGCGACGCCGCTCACTGCCTTGCACGAACACAACGAGCGGGACGCCGTGGACGCGCTGGTGCGGCGCCTGCTGGATGGGCAGTCGGTGGCGCTGATCTCCGATGCGGGCACGCCTTTGATCTCCGAGCCCGGTTTCCGGCTGGTGCGAGCCGCGCGCGCGGCGGGTGTGCGTTGCGCGCCTGTGCCCGGCGCGTGCGCGGCCATCGCCGCGCTATCGGTATCCGGGCTGCCGAGCGATCGGTTCGTTTTCGAGGGGTTCCTGCCGCCGAAGTCGGCCGCGCGGCGGGCGCGACTCCAGGACTTGGTGGAGGACAGCCGCACACTCATCTTCTATGAGTCATCGCATCGAGTGGCCGAGAGCCTTGCCGACATGCGTGATGTCTTCGGCGCGACACGCGAGGCGGTGCTCGCGCGGGAGCTGACCAAGCTGTTCGAGACAGTGCTCGGTGAGCCTTTGGAGGTGCTTGCCAGGCGCGTGGCCGCGGACCCGGATCAGCAGCGCGGCGAGTGCGTGATCCTGGTGCATGGCCGCCCGGACCAAGCCGACGCCCGCGTGGCGGAGGGGCGTCGCATTTTCGCCATCCTGCGCGAGGAGCTGCCTCCGACGAAGGCCGCCAAGCTGGCCGCCTCGATCAGTGGCGCGCCGCGACGGGCGCTTTATGAGGGTGGCGACTGAAGTTCGATGGGCCAGCGCCGTCCGTTTCCGCTCGCGCTGCGGCTACAATGCGCTGCGGAGTTGGCTGGGCAGTCGCGAGACGCGCAAGTGTTTCGAGGAAAGTCCGGGCTCCATAGGGCAGGGTGCCAGGTAACGCCTGGGCGGCGCGAGCCGACGGAAAGTGCAACAGAGAGCAAACCGCCGAACGGCATCCCTCGGATGCGCGTGGTAAGGGTGAAACGGTGCGGTAAGAGCGCACCGCGCGCGGGGCCAACGCCGCGTGGCACGGCAAACCCCACTCGGAGCAAGACCAAATAGGGGAACGGTAACGCGGCCCGCGTTGTTCCCGGGTAGGTTGCTGGAGCCTGGCGGCGACGCCAGGCCGAGAGGAATGACTGTCGCGCCGCAAGGCGTACAGAACCCGGCTTACAGGCCGACTCCGCACCTTCTTTCTCTTCCTCTCGTGCCGGCCTGGCGGTGATCGCCGGGCCGGTACGAAGGATTCCTCGAAAGGATTCGTCGCATGAATGACGATTCATGCGGTGGGCGCCTGTGCCCGTCGCATGACTGCGAAATGGTTCGCAGGTTTTTCAAAAAAATCCCAGCCATTCAAATACCTCTGGGTATTTCCTGAGAAAGGGCTGGAATTACTGCCACACCTCCGCCTTTCTCATTGATTCACAAGCAAAAATCCCTTGACAGTCTCAGGGGGCGAGACTATCGTGGGTTCACGTGTGAAATCGTGGGAATTCGTGGGAGTCTCCTGAATCGTGTTCCAGGGCGAAACCGCCCTCACCGTCGACGACAAGGGCCGCCTGGCCATCCCGACTGCGTATCGGGAACAGGTGGCGGACGCGTGTGGAAATCGCCTGGTGATCACCTACAACCCCTTCGAGCCGGGCTGCCTGTGGCTGTTCCCGTATGCGGAGTGGGAGCAGGTGCGCGATCAGGTCAACGCGTTGCCTAAGGTCAAGGCTGCCCACCGCGACATGCAGATGAAGCTGGTGGGTGCCGCGGCGGTCGTCGAGCCGGATTCCGCCGTGCGCATCCTGCTCCCGGCGAGCCCGCGCGCGGCGGCGGGCATCGAGAAGAAAGCGGTACTGCTGGGCATGGGCAACAAGTTCGAGCTTTGGAGCGAGCAGGCCCACCTGGCCAAGATCCGCCAGACCATCGGCGAAGACGACATCACAGACGAAATGGCTGACCTGCGCCTGTAACCGGCGACGGTACCGGCGCAACGCGGAAGACGGGACGGGAGCGGGAGTGCGGCATGGCCGAGCAAGTGTTGCGGCACATCCCGGTGATGCTGGGTGAAGCAGTGGAGGGTCTCGCCGTGCTGGCTGGCGGGCGTTATCTGGATGGCACGTTCGGTCGCGGCGGTCACGCTCGCGCCGTGCTGTCGCGCCTGGGCCCGGAGGGGCGCCTGCTGCTGATGGATCGCGATCCCACGGCCATCGCCACCGCGCAGGCCGAATTCAGCGGGGATCCGCGCGTATCGATCCGTCACGCCAACTTCTCCTCGCTCGCCGAATGGGACGAGACCGCCGCAGGCCTCGACGGCGTGCTGCTGGACCTGGGCGTGTCTTCGCCGCAGCTGGACGAAGCCGCTCGCGGCTTCAGTTTCATGGCCGATGCGCCGCTGGACCTGCGCATGGATCCCACCCAGGGTGAAAGCGCCGCGGATTTCCTGGCTCGCGCCGACGAGCGCGAGATCGCCGACGTGCTGTGGACCTATGGCGAGGAGCGCTTCAGCCGCAAGATCGCCCGGGCCATCGTCGAGCGCCGCGCCGAGCAGCCGATTACTCGCACCGGCGACCTGGCCGCGCTGATCGAGCGCGTGGTCGGTCGCCGCGAGCCGGGCAAGCATCCGGCTACACGCAGCTTCCAGGCCCTGCGCATTCAGGTGAACGGCGAGCTGGATGCGTTGAAGCGCGGGCTGGACGCAGCCCTCGAGCGCCTTAACGTGGGCGGCCGCCTGTCCATCATCAGCTTCCATTCGTTGGAAGACCGCGTGGTCAAGCTGTTCATCCGCGACCACTCCGGCCGCGTGCAGGGCAGCCGGCGCGGCCCGCCGGTAGCCGCCGCGCCGGCGCGCCTGGTCGCGGTGGGCAAGGCGCAATTCCCGTCCGACGCCGAGCTCGCCGCCAATCCGCGGGCCCGCTCCGCGGTGTTGCGCGTGGCGGAGAAACTCGGATGAGGATTCTTGGCGTCATCTGCCTCCTGCTCCTGCTCGGCGCCGTATTGGCGAGCGCCGTGGGCGTGGCGTGGACGCGCCATGAGAGCCGGGTGTTGTTCGTCGAGCTCAGCCGCCTGCAGAACCAGCGCGACGAGCTGAATATCGAATACGGCAAGCTCGAACTGGAGCAGGCCACTTGGGCCGAGCCGCGTCGCGTGGACAGCGAGGCGCGCCAGAAGCTCGGCATGGTCAATCCCAAGCCGCAAGACATCCAGCTGGGGCGCCGATGAACATGCGCCCCCGCTTTCCGACCCAGCCCACCGCCCGCCGCCGTCAGCAAGCAGGTCCCAGCGCCCGCCGCCGCATGGTGGTGGTGGTGGCCGTGCTGTCGCTGGCATCGCTCGGGCTAGTGGCGCGCGCGTTCGACCTGCAGGTCGTGCGCAAGGAGTTCTACCAGAGCCAGGGCGACGCGCGCTTCCTGCGCGAGGTGCCGATCGCGGTGTCGCGCGGCACGATCTTCGATCGCAACGGCGAACCCTTGGCGGTGTCGACGCCGGTGATGTCGATCTGGGCCAATCCCTCGGAGGTGCTCGAGAACGAAGACCGCATTCCCCAGCTCGCCAAGGCGATCGGCATGGACGCGGGTGAGCTCAAGCAATACCTGATGCAGCGCTCGGAGCGCGAATTCGTGTACCTGCGCCGCCAGATGCGTCCGGACGTGGCGCAGACCGTGCTGGATCTGGGCATTCCCGGCGTCAACGGCCAGCGCGAGTACCGCCGCTATTACCCGTCGGGCGAAGTGACCTCGCACATCCTGGGCTTCACCAATATCGACGACCACGGCCAGGAAGGCCTGGAGCTGGCGTTCGACGACTGGCTCGCCGGCAAGCCCGGGGCGAAGCGCGTCATCCGCGATCGCATGGGGCATGTGGTGGAGGACGTCGAGCAGGTGCGTGCCCCGCAGCCCGGCCGCAACCTTACGCTGAGCATCGATCGGCGTATCCAGGTCCTCGCCTACAACGAGTTGAAGAACACCCTGGAACAGTCGCAGGCCGACTCCGGTTCCATGGTGATCCTCGACGTTCCCACCGGCGAAGTGCTGGCGATGGTGAATCTGCCCACTTACAACCCCAACGCCCTGCGCAGCAGCACGGCGTCGCAGCGGCGCAACCGCGCGATGACCGACGTGGTGGAGCCGGGTTCGACCATCAAGCCGATCGTCATGGCCGCCGCTATCTCCAGCGGCAAATACACCCCGAACGGCCCGATGGTCGACACGGGCAACGGGCATTTTTATTACATGACCCATGACATCCGCGACACGCATGCCTACGGCATGTTGTCACCCACCGGCGTGATCCAGAAATCCAGCAACATCGGTGCCGCCAAGATCGCGATGACGCTGGACACCGGGCTCCTCTACGACACCTACCGGGCGTTCGGCTTCGGCAACAGCACCAATAGCGGCTTTCCAGGCGAGGCTTCCGGCTATCTGAAGGTGGGGCGCGACTGGCGTCCGCTGGAGAAGGCGATCATGGCCTACGGCTATGGCCTGAACGTCACCGCGCTCCAGTTGGCCAATGCCTACGCCACCATCGGCGACGGCGGGCTGATGCACGAGCCATCCTTCGTGAAGGGCCCCGCGGGAGAGACCAAGCAGATCATCGCGCCGGAAATCGCCCGGAAGCTGGTGACGATGCTCGAATCGACCACGCAGCCGGGCGGCACGGCGGCGCCCTATGCGTGGATTGCCAACTATGCGGTGGCGGGCAAGACGGGCACGGCGCACAAGGCCCAGGCCGGTGGCTATGCCAAGAACAATTACAGCGCCGCTTTTGCCGGCATCGTCCCGGCCACCAACCCGCGTCTCGCCGCGGTGGTGGTAATCGACGATCCCAAGAAAGGCAGCTACTACGGCGGCCTGGTTTCCGCGCCGGTGTTCGCCAAGGTGATGGACGGTGCGCTGCGCCTGCTGGACGTGCCGCCCGACAACATCGGGCGCTGGTATGTCGGCGGCCCGTTGCAAGGAAACAACGGACTGGTCGGCAGCAAGCCGCCGGATGCGCCGATCGTCGACGACGCGCCGGTCGAGGGAGCGACGCCATGAGCCAGCGCCTCGATCGGCTCCTCCAAGGTATCGCCGACGCCGCGGGCGCCGGCGATATCGCCGTTTCGGGCCTGTCGCTCGATTCGCGTCGCGTGCGTGCGGGCGACGCCTTCTTCGCGCTGCGCGGCACGCGCGGCCATGGCATCGACTTTGCCGCGGGCGCGGTCTAGCGCGGCGCCTGTGTCGTGCTGGCCGAAGCACCCGCCGCAGCAGCGCCATCGCTGGGCGTGCCCGTGATCTGGATCGACCGGTTGCACGCGCAGGTGGGCGAAATCGCGTCGCGCTTCTACGGTCGCCCGTCGGAGGCGATGCACGTCGTGGGCGTCACCGGCACCAATGGCAAGACCTCCACCGTGCAGCTGATCGCGCAGGCTCTGCATCATTTGGGCTACCGTTCGGCCACCATCGGCACCCTCGGGGCCGGCCTGCATGGCCAGGTCGAGGAAGGCGAGCGCACCACGCCGGACGCGATCCACGTGCAGGAGCTGCTGGCTTCGTTCCGCGACGCCGGCGCGACGCACGTGGCGATGGAAGTCTCTTCGCACGCCCTCGAGCAAGGGCGCGTCGGCGCCGTTACATTCGGCACGGCGGTGTTCACCAATCTCACCCGCGACCACCTCGATTACCACGGCAGCATGGAGGCTTATGGCGACGCCAAGGCCAAGCTGTTCGGCTGGCCCACGCTGACGCATGCGGTCATCAATGTGGACGATGCCTTCGGCCGCGAGCTGCTGGGCCGCACGCCGGATCGCGTGCGCAAGCTGCGCGTGAGCGCCGCGGGCGACCTCGCCTCCGATGTACGCGCCAGCAACATCGTCACTTCGGCCGAAGGTATTCGCTTCGACCTGCACACGCCATGGGGCGCGCGTGCGGTACAGACCCATCTAATCGGCCGCTTCAATGTCGACAATCTGCTCGCCGTGGCGGCGGTGCTGGGTGCCCTGGGCGAGTCTTTCGACCGCATGATCGACGCTGTTTCCGCGTTGCAGCCCGTCAATGGGCGCATGAGCCGTCTCGGCGGTCATCGCGGCCAGCCGCTGGTGGTAGTCGACTACGCGCACACGCCAGATGCGCTGGAGCAGTCCCTGCATGCCGTGCGCGCGCACTGCGAGGGCAGGTTGATCTGCGTATTCGGTTGCGGCGGCGAGCGCGATGCGGGCAAGCGGCCGCTGATGGGCGCGATCGCCGAACGTCTGGCCGACGTAGCCATCGTCACCGACGACAACCCGCGTGGCGAGAATGGCGACGCGATCGTGGCTCAGATCATGGCTGGCTTCGCGCATCCGGATGCCGCCGTGGTGCAGCGCGACCGCGCCCTGGCCATCGCTGAGGCCTTGCGCATCGCGCGACCCGGCGACGCCGTGCTGATCGCCGGCAAAGGCCACGAGACCTATCAGGAGGGTGCGGCCGGCAAGCGCCCGTTCGACGATCTGGCAGTCGCTCGTGCTGCGCTGGAGGTGCATGCATGATGCGCTTGACCGCCATTGCCCTATGGACCCGCGGCCACCTCTCCGGTGCCGATGCGGAAGTCACGGGCGTCGGCATCGATACCCGCAAGCTGAAGGCGGGCGATCTGTTCGTCGCGATCAAGGGCGATCGCGTCGATGGCCATGATTTCCTGGCACAGGCCGCAGCCGCCGGCGCCGTGGGTGCACTGGTGGAGCGCAAGGTGGACGCGCCGATTCCCCAGGTCGTCGTGAACGATACGCAGCTGGCGCTGGGCGACCTGGCCAGCGCGGTGCGTGCGCAGAGCAATGTCCGCGTGGTGGGCATCACCGGTTCCAACGGCAAGACCACGGTCAAGACGCTGACCGCGTCGATCCTGTCGCGCCATGGCCGCACGCACGTCAACGCCGGGAACTACAACAACGAACTCGGTCTGCCACTGACCCTGCTGGCGATGCCGCAGGACGCCGAATACGCCGTACTCGAGATGGGGGCCGGCAAGCCCGGAGACATCGCGTACCTGGCGGCGATCGCGCGCCCGGACATCGGCCTGGTCAACACCGTGGCGCCCGCGCACCTGGAGCGCATGGGCAGCCTGGAGGGCGTGGCGGAGACCAAGGGCGCGCTGTATCAGGCGCTGCCGGCGGATGGCGTCGCGGTCATCAATGCGGACGATGCGTTCGCGCGCTTCTTCGCCGGACTGGCTGCCGGGCGCCGGCAGTTGCGGTTCGGCCTGGACCACAAGGCGGACGTCGGCGCCGACATCGTCGAGCAGCGCGTGGACGGCTCGCGCTTCGTGTTGAGTACGCCGATGGGCGACGCGGAAGTGGATCTGCCGCTGGCCGGGCGCCACAACATCGCCAATGCGCTCGCCGCTGCGTCGATCGCGCTCGCCCTGGAGATTCCGCTCGACACGATCGTCGAGGGGCTGGAGCAGGTGCCGGGCGTGGCTGGCCGTCTGAAGCTGGAGCGGATGCCGAGCGGTTGGACGCTGATCGACGACAGTTACAACGCCAATCCGGGTTCGGTCGGCGCCGCCATCGATACGTTAGCCCTGGCGGAAGGCGAGCGCTGGCTGGTGCTGGGCGACATGGCCGAACTGGGGCCTGGCGCCAAGGATCTGCACGCGAGCATCGGCCGGCGCGCGAAAGAACGCGGCATCGAGCGGCTGTTCGCGGTGGGGCCGCTGAGCGCCTCGACCGTCGCGGCCTTCGGCGCGCCTGGCGAGCACCATCCGGACAAGGCCGCGCTGGTCGAGTCTCTGAAGAAACATCTACACGGCGGCGTCACCTGCCTGGTCAAGGGCTCGCGTTCGGCGGGCATGGACCAGGTGGTCGCCGCGCTTCGCAACGACAAGCCGGAGGAGGGCGCATTCCATGCTGCTTGAACTCGCAGACTGGATGGCACGCCACTTCACGGCGCTGCATCTGTTCCAGTACATCACTTTCCGCACCATCATGGCCGCGCTGACCGCGCTGGCGATGTCGCTGCTGTTCGGCCCCGCGCTGATCCGCAAGCTCGCGGAGCTGAAAGCGGGGCAGGTGGTGCGCAAGGATGGTCCACAGACCCATCTGTCCAAGGCGGGCACGCCCACGATGGGCGGAGTGATGATCCTGCTGGCCGTGGCTATCGCCACCCTACTATGGGCGGATCTGCACAACCGCTACGTATGGGTGGTGCTGGCCGTGCTGCTCAGCTTCGGCGTGATCGGCTTCTACGACGACTACAAGAAGCTGGTGCTCAAGGACAGCCGCGGTCTTGCTTCGCGCTGGAAGTATTTCTGGCAATCGGTATTCGGCCTGATCGCTGCGCTGTTCCTCTACTTCACCGCGCCGACGGCGCCTCCGCCGTGCCTCAAGCCAGTGCCGGCGGTAGTTCAGCACGTCGAGACGACCGCTTCCGCGCTGGGCAACCACGTGACCACCGAGCCCGTCGCCGCGGCGCCGGTGTGCGTGAAGGAAGTGGCCGAGACCGCGCTGTTCGTGCCGCTGTTCAAGCAGGTGGCCGTTCCGCTGGGCCTGTTCTTCGTGGTGCTGACCTATTTCATGATCGTGGGCTTCTCCAACGCGGTGAACCTCACCGACGGCTTGGACGGCCTTGCGATCATGCCGACGGTATTGGTCTCGGGTGCGCTGGGTGTCTTCGCCTATCTCGCGGGCAATCGCGTGTTCTCCGAATACCTGGGCATACCGTCCATCCCCGGCGCGGGCGAGCTGGCGATCTTCTGCGGCGCGTTGTCCGGCGCGGGGCTCGGCTTCCTCTGGTTCAACACCTATCCCGCCCAGGTCTTCATGGGCGACGTCGGCGCGCTGGCCATCGGCGCGGCGCTGGCGGCGATCGCGGTGATCGTCCGGCAGGAGATCGTGCTGCTGATCATGGGTGGCGTGTTCGTGATGGAGACCGTGTCGGTGATGCTGCAGGTGGCGAGCTTCAAGCTCACCGGCAAGCGCATCTTCCGCATGGCGCCCATTCACCATCACTTCGAGCTGAAGGGCTGGCCCGAACCCCGGGTGATCGTGCGCTTCTGGATCATCAGCGTCGTGCTGGTGCTGATCGGCCTTGCCACGTTGAAGGTGCGCTGATGCTGTTCGACGCCACCCAGGCCAAACGACGACAAGGGCCGCGCGGCAGCTTCGACCTGCCGCTGCTGGTCGCGCTCGTCGGCCTGGCCTGCGTGGGGTTGGTGATGATCACCTCCAGCTCCATCGCCGTGGCGGACAGCCAGCACTTGGGCGCGTTCTACTTCTTGAAGAAGCACCTGATGGTCCTCGGGCTGGGCCTGGTGCTGACCGGCGTCGCCATGCGTACCGAGCTCAAGGTGCTGGAGAAGAATGCGTTCTTGCTGATGCTTCTGGCCTTCATCCTGTTGCTGGCGGTGTTCCTGCCATTCATTGGCATACGCCTCAATGGCGCGCGGCGCTGGTTGAATCTGATCGTCACGACCTTCCAGCCAGTGGAGGCGGTGAAGCTGATCCTGGTGGTGTACATAGCCAGCTATTTGGTGCGGCACCGCGAAAGTGTCGAAACGCGCTTTCTCGGGTTGCTCAAGCCGATCATGGTGGCAGGCATCATGGTGCTGCTGTTGCTGGCGCAGCCGGACTTCGGCTCGGCGACCCTGGTGATCGCGGTGACCATCGCGATGGTGTGGCTGGGCGGTGCGCGGCCGATCTTTCTGTTCGGCATGGGGCTGCCGCTGATGCCGCTGCTGGCGATCGCCGCGACCAGCGAAAGCTACCGCATGAAGCGCCTGACTTCGTTCATGGACCCGTGGAAGGATCCGTTCAACGACGGGTTCCAGCTGACCCAGTCGCTCATGGCCATCGGTCGCGGCGAATGGACTGGCGTCGGGCTGGGTTCCAGCGTCTTGAAGCTCTCTTATCTGCCCGAGGCGCATACCGACTTCATTTTCGCGGTGATCTCCGAGGAGCTTGGCCTGGCCGGCATCCTGGGCGTGATGAGCCTGTTCGCGCTCGCGGTCGGCCGCGGTCTGTACCTAGGCCTGAAGGGCGTGGAACTGGGTCAGCGCTTCGCCGGATACGTGGCCTTCGGTATCTCGCTGATGATCGGCCTGCAGACCATGGTGTCGATCGGCGTGAACCTCGGTGCCTTGCCGACCAAGGGCTTGACGCTGCCACTGATCAGCTATGGCGGTTCGTCCATGGTGCTGACCTGCGCGATGGCAGGCGTCCTGCTGCGGGCGACCTATGAAATCAATCGTGCCGTGGATGCGCGCCAAATGGCGACCCGCATGCCGGCGGTGGCGGCGGCCGACGCCAATGCGGGTGCGCGCGAGCGCGAGGCGGTGAGCGCATGACCGCCGCGCAGGCTCCCGTGCTGATCATGGCCGGCGGCACCGGCGGCCACATCTTCCCCGGCCTGGCCGTGGCCGAGACGCTGCGCGCGCAGGGCGTGCCGGTGGTGTGGCTGGGCGCCGACGGCGGCATGGAGACCAAGGTCGTTCCCGCGCATGGTGTGCCGCTGCGGACCGTGCCGGTGGGCGGCTTGCGCGGCAAGGGCATCAAGACGCGGCTGATGGCGCCGCTGATGCTGGCGC
>JABLTH010051627.1_pt1 | contig 18918 bp, 19 predicted proteins | sample 7875711 | NCBI WGS metagenome assembly JABLTH01 (sample SAMN14941262, study PRJNA633318) | bioreactor metagenome | isolation source: bioreactor | place: China | collected 2019-03-05 | reverse complement strand
CGGGTTCGATGAGGACAGGCTCAGCCGCACGGCCTCCCGCCAGGCCGGCACCCGCCGCCGGGGAGGCCGGCGACGGCACGCCGTCGCCGGCGAAGCCGCGCAGCTCCAGCGCGGAGGCCACGCGGCTCGCGTGTTCGAGGGTGCGTTCCAGGACCGGGACCAGGGCCCGTGCCCCGAACCGTTCCCCGCGCAGGAGGCAGGCCAGCCGCACCGACCGGACCGCGTCCGCCAGCGCGGGCAGCGCGGCCCACGCCACCACGAGCATCCGAGCGGCCCCGCGCAACGGGCCGCGGCGCGCGAGCACCGTGAACCCGCGGCCCACGTCGACCAGCGAGTTGAGCAGGGCGAACGCCAGGATGCCCGCCGCGATCGGGAGGGCCGACAGGACCGCCTCCCAGAGGCCGGACCCGGTGACGGGCCCCAGGAAGGTGACCGAGGAGTACGGCGCCGGGAGCGGGAACGCGGGGAGGTCGAGGAGGACGGTCCCGCCGTCGTCGGCCCCGTTGAAAATGACGCGGTAAAGGACCCGTGCCACCACGAAGAAGGCGGCGAGGACCGCCCCGGCGCGTAGCGGCGCGGGCCGGAAGGTCACGCCGCGGGCGCGGCCGGGGCGCCGTCGACGGTGAAGAGCAGTTCCAGGCTCTGTCCCGGGCTGACCTTCAGCGTGGCGAGACCTTCCTGCGCGTAGGCCCAGGTCCCGGTGGCCGGTTTGACCCAGAGGGACCAGTACGCGAAGGCGGCGGGCATCTTCTGGCACGGCTCACGGTAGGTGCCGCCCTTGTGGGCGATGTCGAAGTCGGCGGCGGGGACGCCGTTGACGCGGCAGACCAGTTCCTTCGGGTAGGCGGTGGTGCCGACCGTGGTCACCTTCGCGTCCGCGAGGACCTTCGAGGCGGCCGTAGGACCGCTGACCGGCACGCAGACGGGGCCGACGTCGGCGGCGGACTGCTTCAGCGCGCCGGAGGACACGATCACCTTCACGCCGTCGCAGGGGCCGTCCGCGGCAGCGGAGGCCGACGGAGCGCCCGAGGCGGTGGACGCCGTGGAAGCCGGCGCCGACGAGGACGGCGCCGGGCTGGAACAGGCGGCGAGGGTGAGGACGAGGGCCGCGGCGGCGACAGCGCTCGCGGCGGCGGTGCGGAATGTCGTGGAAGTCACGTCACCAGGGTAGGGGGAGCGGGCCGCGGAAACGGAGGCCGTGGCGTTGTGTGACGAGGTCAGCGCGGTGCCGTGCCGATCGCGCGGCGCAGCGTCCACAGATTTCCGTCCTCCGTGCCGTCATGGCGGAACTCGTCCAGGACCGCAAGGGTCAGCGCGAGCCCGCGCCCGGATTCGTTCTCCGCCTCGGGCAGTTCCGCCGACTCCAGGTCGAGCTTGACGGCGGGCGCGGTGTCCCGCACGACCGCCCGCAGCTGCCCCTCGTCGGCCGAGAGCCGCACCTGCACCCGCACGCCCGGCTCACTGTGCTGAACGATGTTGGTCGTCACCTCGCTCACCGCCAGCATGAACAGGGTGCGGTCCTCGGCCGGCACGGAGGGTGCGCCGAGCCAGAGCGTTTCGAGGGCGTCGAGCACCTCGTCGACGAAGCCGGGGGAGGCCTCGCCCTCATGGATCACCGGCTCGCGGTCACCGCTCATCGAACGCCGTCTCCGGCGTCGGGTACTCGCCGAGCACGCGGTCCAGGTTCGTCAGCCGCAGCACGGATCGCACCGCGTCCGGCACGGCCGCGAGGCGGAGGTCGCCGCCCGCCACGCGGGTCCGCTTGAGTCCGCCGATGAGCGCGCCGAGCCCGGAGGAGTCGATGAGCTCGGTGCGGGACAGGTCCACGACCACGCGGGAGGTCCCGTCGCCGATCAGATCCTCCACCGCGCGGCGCAGCAGTGGGGCGCCGGAGGCGATCAGCCGGCCGTCGATCGTGACGACCGCGAAACCGTCGTGGGCGGTGGTGGTGAGGTTCATGAGTCTCCTTCGGCGACGGTTTCTTCGGATGCTGCGACGACGGCGGCCGGCCCGCGGTACCGGGCGGCCTGGATGATGACGCTGAGGACCAGGAGGTCGTAACAGACCCAGGCCGTGTTCACGAGCGTACCCGTCCCGTCCGCCGTCCCCGCGATGACGCGGAGGACGCCGATCACGAGCGCCAACACGAGCACCGCGATCGCGGTGAGCTGCGGCCAGATCTCCCGCCACGGGATGCCCCGGGTGTCCCGGCCGTCCTTCTTGGTCACGGCGAAACTCAGAGGGCGGCCGAACGCGACGTTCGCCACCGCCGTCCAGCAGGCGCGGATCCAGACGGGGAAGAGGGCCAGCGAGTACTGCTGGCCGCGCCAGGTCTTCATGCCCCGGGCCACCACGACGAACAGCAACTGGTTGACGATGAACGCCGGAAGGAACCGGGCGAAGAAGTCGCCGCTCCAGGCCGTCACGGGCAGGACGCCGAAGACCAGATAGATGACCGGGGCCGCGAGGTAGGCCAGCGCGGCGAAGCCGGAGAGGTAGCTCCACATCGTGGCGAAGTACATGAGCCGCTGCCCGCCCGACAGGCCGCGCTTGACCAGTGGATTGTCCTTGAGCATGACCTGGAGGGTGCCCTGCGCCCAGCGGAGCCGCTGCGTCAGCATCGTGCGCAGATCCTCGGGAGCCAGGCCGCGAGCGAGGATCTCGTGGTGGTACACGCTCCGCCAGCCTTGGGCATGCAGCTGCATGGCGGTCGCCATGTCCTCGGTGACGGAGATGGTCGCCATCGGCAGGATGGGCTGGGCCTCGGACCCGCGGTCGATCCGCAGCGTCTCCAGCAGGCGCTGCACGGCCTCGACCGCTCCCAGCGGAGACAGCTCGGCGGCGGCCAGCCGGTCGAGGCGGGTCTCGTCGACCACCAGAAGATCGAGTTCAGCGTCGCGCTCGATCGGCAGGCTCGCGATGATCTCCAGGTCCTCGCGGATGCCGGCGAAGTCGCGTGCCAGGAGGGACTGGGCGGAACGGTCGACGGCGTCGCTCAGCGTGGCGGTCGCCTCGGCCAGCGGGGCGCCGCCGAGCACGGCTTCCCGGGCGCGCACGATCTCGGCGCGCAGCGCACCGAGTTCGCGGCTCAGTTCCGGGTCGTCCGCCGCCCGGGCTTCCCTGCCGATCAGGGTGTCCGCGGCCTTCAGGGCCTTCAGGGTCGACTGCGTGACGTCCTGCACGTAGCCGACGATGCCGAGCCGCATGAGGGCCTCGCGGCGCAGCACCGCGTTGGAGCCGCAGAAGAACGCGGCGTTCCAGCCGTCCTTGCCCTGCTGGATGGGGCCGTAGAACAGGGGCGCCTGGCTGCCGAGCGGATCGGCGTCGTCCACGTTGATGAACCACTGCGGGGTCTGGACGAGGGCGACCTCCGGATCGTCGGCGAAGTAGCCCAGCGTGCGGTGCAGGATCAGCGGATCCGGCACCTGGTCGGCGTCGAGGATTAGGAGGAATTCGCCGTCCGTCTCGAAGAGCGCGTTATTGAGGTTGCCCGCCTTGGCGTGGCGGGGCTTCCCGATCCAGTCGTCGGAGCGGGTCAGGTAGCCGATCCCGGCCTCCTCGGCGGCGCGCTCCATCTCGGGACGGGCGCCGTCGTCGAGGATCCACGTGGTGTGCGGATAGGCGATCCGCTGCGCGGCCCGCGCCGTGGCCATCACGAGTTCGAGAGGCTCGTTGTAGGTGGTGATGAAGACGTCCGCGGTGCCCTGGGGTTCCGACTGCGGCCGGGGCCGGTCCTTGGCACGCCACATGGTGAGGGCGAAGAGGAAGGTGTCGATCAGGCTGTACGTCTCGGCGAGGACGAGCGGCACCGCTATCCACCACGCGGCCCAGTCGACGGAGGCGAGCCAGCGCCAGACGATGTAGTTGACGCCGAGCAGCACCGAGAGGACGGCGAGGATCCGGATCAGCACGAAGCGCGTCGTCATGCGTCCCTCCGGATGATCAGCACGGTGATGTCATCGCTCGCGCGCTCGTCATGCGCCAGTCGGGAAGCCTCCCGCGCGGCGCCCTCGGGACCGAGTTCCCGGATGACGCGTTCCACGTGCCCGAAGGGGTCCTGCGGGTCGAGGACGTCCAGCAGGCCGTCGCTGCAGCAGACGAAGCAGTCGCCGGGCGCGAGGGTCGCGACGGCGGGCTCACGTTCCTCCGCCGTGCCGAGCCCCATGCCGAGCGGCAGTCCGAGGGAGCGCAGGTGGTCCCAGCCGCCGTCGGCGCGGATGATGAAGGCGAGTCCGTGCCCGGCGTCGACCAGTTCCACGCGGCCCGCGCCGGGGTGCACGTCGGCGTGGACCGCGGTCACGAACATGCCGGTGTCGCCGAGGTCCTGTTCCACGAGGCGGTCGGCTTCGGCCATCGCCTCCGCCAGTGAACGGCCAGGCGCGGTGCGCAGCGAGGCGCGCACGCCTGCGGCGACGAGTGCCGGCCCGGTGCCCTTGCCCATGACATCGGCCAGGGTCAGACGGAGGTTCCCGTCGAGGAGCGCGACGTCGTAGAAGTCTCCGGACAGGCGTCCGCGGGGCGTGACCGAGGCCGCGATCGTGTAGCCGTCCAGTTCCGGATTGCCCTGCGGGCGGAGGGAGCGCTGGATGACTTCGGCGTGGTCGAGCTCCTGGTCACGGGCCAGTTCGGTCTGCACCCAGAACGCGAGATCCCGGAGCAGTGCACCTTGGGACTCGCCGAATTCGCGGGGTGTGGTGTCGAGGATGCACAGGGTGCCGATGGGTTCCCCGCCCGGGGCGTGCAACGGGTGTCCGGCGTAGAACCGCAGATGGGGGTCGCCCAGGACGAAAGGATTCTCCGCGAACTCCGGCGTCCTGGTCGCATCCTCGACGATCACGGTGGCATCCTGCCGGACCGTGTAGTCGCAGAAGGAATCCTCACGCGGGGCTTCGGCGCCGCCCAGGCCGATCTGGGATTTGCGCCATTGCCGGTCCCGGTCCAGGAGCGAGACGCTGACCATGGGGACGCCGAACATCTCTTTGGCAAGACGGGCCACACGGTCCACTCTCTCGTCCGGCGGGGTGTCCAGGATCCCCATCCGGTCCAGTGCCTCCTGGCGTCGTGCTTCGTCGACCATGCAGCCCCCTTCATGTCTTACCTGAGTCTAGACATGTGCCGCGTCCCACGTCAGGGGCATGTCGTCAGGAATCTTCGGGGCTCGCCCTCAACCGCGGAAGACGCTGACGAACTCGTCCACCAGGGCGGTGCTCTTCGGCGGCGTCACGACGCCGATCACGCGATGTGCGGCGGGATGGTCGATGGCCACTTCGGCGACCTCGAGGCCGGATCCGAGACTCGGCGGGAGGACGGAAATGCCGAGTCCGGCCGCCGCGAGTCCGCGTGCGTCACGCGTGTCGTCCACTTCGAAGGTGGCGTTCGGCAGCTCGCCGCGGGTCCCGAGAATCCGATGCACCGAGTCATGCAGTCCGTAGCCGCGACGCAGGATGATGAGGTCCTGGGTCTTCAGCTCCGCGGCTGTCACGGGCCTGCCGCGGTGGGCGAACGGATGCTGAGGACTCATGGCGGCCACGAGCGGTTCGGTGAAGAACTCGACGGTGTGCAGATCGTCGACATGTGGCGGATCCGCGACGACGGCGAGGTCCACCTCACCGCCCCGCACCCGGCTGATGCAGGCCGCCCGCGAGCCGTGGCTGAGTTCGAAGCGCACCTTGGGATGGCGCGTGGTCAGCCGCGCGATGGCCCGGGGCACGTACGTCTCGCCGAGGACGTTCTGGTAAGCCACGGAGATCACGGCGTCCTCCTGGCGGCCGAGCGCCCGTGCGGCGGCGACGCCGTCCTCCACCCGAGCGAGGGCGCTCGCGGCCGCCTCGGCCAGGATGCCGCCGGCTTCGGTCAGGCGCACCCCTCGTCCCACGCGTTGGAGCAGTGGCACTCCCAGGAGGTCGCCGAGTCGGGCGAGGGACCGGCTCGCCGAAGGCTGGGGTATCCCGAGTTCCTCGGCCGCTGCCGTCACCGAGCCCGTGCGGGACAGCTCGACCAGCAGTGGCAGATGAGGGAGCAACTGGCGCACGAGCAGAGGATTCATATCCACAATGGATGAGTCTAGGGGGAAATGGCATTAGTCATAACCCCACTGCGTGAGTACCGTCGGAAGGGTGAGTCTTCCAACCTCTTCACCATCCGTCGTAGCGGCGTCCGCACCCGGCGCGCCCGCTCCTGGTGACCGTCGTGCGGATCTCGGGGACGAACCCGCGGAGCAGCGCAGAGACCGCCGGTTGATGGCGGCTCTCGTGGCGGCCGGCGTCGCGAGTTTCGCCCAGTTGTATGCGATTCAGGGGGTGCTGCCGGGGATCGCCCGGGAGCTGTCATTGAGCGCGTCGACGGCGGCCCTGAGTGTCTCGGCCGCGACCACGGGGCTCGCGGTGGGTGTTCTCCTCTGGGCCGCGATCGCCGACCGGATCGGGCGACTGCCGTGCATGCGGATCGCGGTGGCCGGGACCGTGGTGCTCGGCCTGGCCACGGCCCTCGCACCCGGCCTGGAGATCCTTCTCGGACTGCGGTTCCTCACGGGCCTCGTGGTCGGCGGCGTGCCGGTGCTCGCCGTCGCCTATGTGTACGAGCAGCTGGCCGGCGCCCGCGCGGCGGTCGCGGCGACCGTGTACATCTCGGGGACCACCGTCGGGGGAGCGCTGGGGCGGCTCGTGGCCGGACCGCTCGGGGCATGGTTCGGGTGGCGGAGCGCGCTGCTCGGCGTGGGGTTGGTGAGCCTGGCGGCAGCGGTGCTCTTCCTCTGGCTCGCTCCCCGGGAACGGGGACCGCGGTCGGCCGGTGCGGGGAGGAGCCCGGGCCGTAGCACCGATTCCGAGCGGGAGCCGGGACGCATCCGCCAGGCGCTCCAGGCCGCACCGCTCGTCGTGCTGTACGTGCAGGCGTTTCTGGTGACGGGCAGTTTCGTGGCCGTGTTCAACTTCCTGACGTTCCGGCTCGAAGCGGCGCCGTTCTTCCTGCCGGCGGCGCTCGCCTCCTTGGTGTTCCTGGCCTATTTCGCGGGGACGGCGTCGTCGCGGCTGGCCGGACGGTGGCTCAGCCGCCGTGGCTTCGCGTGGACCAGTCTGTGTGGCGTGCTCGCGATGATCGCCGGCCTGGCGGTTCTGCTGGTCAACCGCCTGCCCGCGATCGTCGTGGGCCTGCTGCTCTTCACGGCGGGGAACTTCATGTCCCACGCCGCGGCCGTCGCCACGGTCGGAGCCCGGGCGCGGGAAGGATTCCGCGGACAGGCCAGCGCCCTCTACAACATCGCCTTCTACCTGGGCTCGTCCGTGCTCGGCTGGCTGCTGGGCCTCGCGTTCGACGGCGCGGGCTGGCTCGGGATGAGTTGCGGCATCACCGGCGCGCTGCTCGTCGTCGTGGTCCTCAACGTGGTCGGGCTGCGGCGGGCGGCGGGCCGGTGATCGTCGGATCCGGTCAGGAGGGGCTCTGGATTCGGCGTGCTGGATGCCGTGTACTGAAGCCATGGAACTCCGGCCCTCCCGCTTCGCCCTCGACGCCGTCACCGCCCGCCGCATCGTCGCCGAGGACCCCACCCTCGGAGCACGGCGGGCCCTGGTCGGCCCGGCCGTGCTCCGCAGCGAGGTGCTGTCCTTGCTTTATCGCGAGGCCCACGCGGGGCTCCTGGACGACAAGGACGCCCGGGCGCAGCTCACCGGTCTGGCGGCTCTCCGGATCCGCCTCTTGGGGGACCGCGTCAGCCGCGCCACGGCGTGGAGGATCGCCCGGCAGCTCGGCTGGGACGACGTCCGACCGGCGGAATACCTCGCCGTAGCGTCCCTGCAGGCAGACGCCCTCGTGACGGCCGACGAGCGCCTGATCGCCGCCGCGGACGGGATCATTCCGGTGGTGGCGTATGAGGAGCTGCTCGGCTGACGTCCGTGTCTGAGTACGGACCTAACCGTCCAAACCCTTTCGTCGTGTCAGGGTCCCGCCATGGTCCACTGCGAGGACGGCGTCAATCCCGAGCCGGCCCAGGAACGCGTGGTCATGGCTGACGATGAGAACCGCTCCACGGTAGGCCTCCAATGCCTCGGCGAGGTGCCCGACAGTGGAGACGTCCAGATTGTTGCTCGGTTCGTCGAGGATGAGCAGTTGAGCCGGTGGATCGGCGAGCAGGAGCATGGCCAGGCTGGCCCGGAAGCGCTCGCCGCCCGAGAGCGTGCTGACGGGCCGGTCGGCGGCCGAGCCTCGCAGCAAGAGCCGGGCGAGTTGATTGCGGATCGTTCCCGATGGAGTTCCCGTGGCCACGCGCTGGATGTTCTCCAGGGGGCTCACTGCGTCGTCGAGTCCATCCAGCCGTTGCGGCAGGTAGCCGACCCGATCGGTCAGCAGCGTTCCGCCCGGCCGCCCGGGTTCCACAGGCGCGCCGACGAGAAGGCGCTGCAGCAGGCTCGATTTCCCCGCCCCGTTTGGGCCGACAAGCGCGATCCGTTCGGGGCCTTGAATGACATGGTGGTGCTCGCCATCGGACAGCTCGGCGATGCGGCGCCCCCGCGGAACATCAGGGTCCGGCAAGACGAGGCTGACGTGCTGCTCCTCGCGGACCCGGGCATCTGCGGCGTCGACGGCAGCCTGCGCCGCGGCGACCTTCTGGTCCAGAGTGCTCCGCAGGTTCCCTGCCGATACCTGGGCTTTGCTGGCCCGGTTGCCGGCGAGGATCTTCGGGATCCCGCCGTCCCGCTGCGTCTTTTTCGCGGTGCGTTCCCGCCGCGCGAGCTTCGATTCCGCTTCCTGACGCTGCCGCTTCTCCGTTTTCAAGAGCTGCTGCGCCGATTGGGCCGCTTGCACAGCGGCGGCTTGTGCCTGCTCCCCGTGCTCCCGCCACGCGCTGTAGGGTCCACTGAAGGTGTCGAGTGCGCCTGCGTGCAGCTCCGTGGTCTGGTCCATGACTTCCAGAAGCTCCAGGTCGTGGCTCACGATCACCAGAGAGCCGGACCACTCCTGGACCATTTCCCTGAGGCGAGCACGGGTGGGCCGATCCAGATTGTTGGTCGGCTCATCCAGCAGCGTGACGCCCGAGCGGCGTAACCGCAGCCCTGTGATGGCGATGAGCATCGCCTCTCCTCCAGACAGCTGCGGGACCTGCCGGTGCAGCACTTCTGCGGGAAACCCGATGCTGTCAAGTGCCTCGATGGCGCGTGATTCGATGTCCCAATCGTTGCCGACGGTGTCGAAATGCGCTTGAGCGACGTCTCCGCCTTCAATGGCCTGCAGGGCATCCAGGACGCGCTCGATCCCGAGCAGTTGAGCCACGGTCGTGGTGCGGCTCAAGGTGAGATTCTGTGGCAGGTATCCGACCTCGGACCCGCAGTCGATCCGCCCGCTGGCGGGGGTCAGGACCCTCGCCATCAATTTCAGAAGGGTGGACTTGCCCGCGCCGTTGCGTCCCACCAGGCCGGTCCGGCCGGTGGGGAATGAACCGGTGACGCTGTCGAGCACCACGGTGCCGTCCGGCCACGCGAAGGACAGATCGTGGAGGGTGATCGCTGATTTCATGAGAGCTCTTCTCGTCCGGGCACCAGCGCGACGCAGCGCACGCTGGGCGCGGGTCGGGAGTGCCTCCGGGTAAGGGGACGGGCCGGGCGCTTTGATGAGAGGGCACCAGCCGGAAACGTGAAGCTCCGTCATCTGCACACGGGGCATCAGCATGATGCCTGGATGGCAGGGGTAGGGCGCAGGCCGCGATAAGAACCACTCAGACCAGGAAGAGTCCCGGGAGCTTGCTCTCAACTGGGGCGCTGGCCACCGGAACTCCGGCGGCTAGCTTCTGTCGACCTCGATCTCCATGCGGACGAGGCTATCACGGTGGACGGCGCTGAACCGGCTTACGACACCCGCTCCCACGACTCCACCGGCCCTTCGACCACGGTGAACAGCGGATGCGGCACAGGGCTGCTCGCAGCCCACCGCTCGGCGTCGGCGGGGCTGCGGCGCTCCAGCTTGGCGCCCAGATGGGCCCACTCGTACGCCAGCTGGCCGCTCGTGACCGGGATTTCGCCATCCGGTATTCCCGGGCGAAGGATGCGGTCGGCGTCGAAACGGTACCCGCGCGCGGTCGCCTCGGCCTGGACAGCGCTCAGATACGCGCCGACGGCGGCCAGCGGCTCGGTCGCTGCGCGGAACCGCACCAGTTGCGGATGGTTCTGATAGCCCTGGGTCCGGCCGGACAGCACGGCCTGCGCGAGCAGCGTCTCGCGCCAGCACGCGACGAGCCCGGCCCTGTCCAGTTGGCTGGGATGCACGGACCAGATCCTCACCGGTCACTCACCTCCCGGGGGCGGCGCGCGTCGACTGAAAGGGAAGGTCGTCTGAAAGGGATAAGGGGGCGCCGGGAAACATGCTGAGAGCCTATCGGGCATCTCCGGCAGTCTCGTCCGGTCCAGCCGCACAACACGTCGGCCGAAGCGTCTCTTGTCAGGGCGGTGACGTCGGCGGAGAGTAGTGTCGCTGACAAGTGATGACATCGCACAGGAAAGCAGGTTCACGCATGGACACGGCCGCCAAGGAACGAGTCAAGGAAGCCCTCAAGGCGCAGGCACTCTCGGAGAACAAGGCTGTCGCGGATGACGCGGCAGCGGAACACTCCGCGGCCGAGGTCGACACCAGTTCCCCCATCGAGCCGGACGACCTCTCCCATTCGGACGAGGAAGGCGAGTTCGTCGAGCTCTTCCAGGGCGTGGAAGCTCACCAGAAGGAGCTCCTGGCGGCCATCGACGCGCTCGATGTCAGGGTGACGGAGACCGTGCGCCCGGGTGCCATCGTCGCGTACGGCGGAGACCATTACGTGGTGGGAGTCGTCTCCAGTTCCTTCGACTGCGACGGTGTCAGCTACGAGGGCATCGCCCCGGGTTCGCCCGTGTTCGATGCGATCCAGGGCCTGCGTGAGGGTGACAGCTTCAGCTTCCGCGGTACGGATCACCGGCTCGACCTGGTGGTCTGAGGCTCCGGCCACCGAGCCGGCCGCAGGCGGGTGGCGCACGCCCCCGACCTCGTTCACGGCTTCAGGCACTGCCTGACTGCTCCCTCTGGACCGCCTCGAGTTGATCGCGGAGATGAACCCGCACCGGTTCGTCCACTGTCAGGTGAAGGGCTCGCTCCAGGCATTCGGCGGCCGCGTCGAGGCTTCCTGCACTTCTGAGCGCATCCGCGCGTGTGACGGCGTACGGCTGGAAACGCTCGCATTCCTGCGGATGCTGCTCGGCCAGTTCATCGAGGCGACGGAGGGCGGCCAGGGGTCCGTCCGTGCGCCGGAGGACCGCGGCTTCGGCCACCCGGGAGCCCAGTGTCGGCGCCACGAGGTTCAGTGCGGCGTACAAGGTGCCCAACGCGGTCCACTCCGTCCGGCCGGTCCGGGCGCGGTCGGCGTGCACCGCCTGGATCGCGGCTTCCAGCTGAAACCGCCCCGGTGTGCCGTGATCTCCCGACTCGGAGGTTACGTCCGAGGCCCTCCGCAGGTATCCCTCGGCGCGGTGCAGGAGTGCGGTGTTCCAGGAGCCGGGGTCCTGATCCTCGAGCGGCACGTAGCCGTCCCCGATAGGTCGCGACAAGAGAAACGCGGCCAGCGCGGCCAGGGACCAGGACTCCGCGTCGTTGCCGAGGCTGTCGGCGACGATCTCGGCGAGAAACAGACCCTCGGCCACCATCGGCCGAGGCATGGGATCGCCTTGAACCGGGCGGCTCTGAACCGGGTCGCCCTGAACCGGGTCACCCTGAAGCGGGTCGTCCTGGGCTGAGCCACCCTGAGCCGAGCCCGCGGTGCCGGCCGGCACCGCGATGGACAGGCACCCGTACACCGCTTCCAGGACCGAGGGCAGCCTGGAGGCGAGTGCCTCACGACCCGGCAGCTCGAACGGGATCCCCGCGTCCCTGATCCGGCGCTTCGCCCGCACCAGCCGTTGCGCCATGGTGGCGGCCGGGATCGCGAAGGCGGCGCCGATCTGCGCCGCATCGAACCCCAGCACCGTCTGAAGCATCAGGGGTGTGCGGATGTCTTCCGCGATCGCGGGATGAGCGCAGGTCAGCAGCAACGACAACCGCCGGTCCGGGAAGGCCGTGCCCTCCGGTGAGTCCATCGCCGTCACCTCGATTCCCTCCAGCGCGGCTGCCAGCCGGTGCCGGGCGGACTTCCACTCGTCCCGTTGCCGGTTGCGCGCCACGGTGAGCAGCCAGCCTTCCGGGCTTGCCGGCACGCCGTCCACGGGCCAGCGCCGTAAAGCCCGTTCGAACGCGTCGGCCAAGGCGTCCTCCGCGAGGAGGACGTCTCCGGTGCCGGCGGCCAGGGCGGCGATCAGGCGGCCGTACGACGCGCGGGCGGCCAGTTCCGCTGCGGCCCGCGCATCGGCGTCGTGTTCGGACATCGACCGCAGGGTCAGCCGTTCGGCACCCACACGCCGTCCACGGTATGGGTGGCGCCCGGCCGGATCTCGACGGTGCCCCACTGTGCCCCGGGCGCCTGGCCGGCCCACTCGAGAGCGGCGTCCAGGTCCGGCACGTCCAGCACGAAGTACCCGCCGAGCTGTTCCTTCGTGTCGGCGAAAGGTCCGTCCTGGACTCGCAGTTTCCCGTCCCGGACGGTCACCGTGGTGCTGGCGTGGGAGGGCTGCAGCACCTCCGCGCCGAGCAGCACGCCGGCCTGTTGCAGGGTCGCGGCGTAGGAACGCATCGCCTCCTGACCTTGAGCCAGGACCTCCGGGCCGAGCTCCTCGGGGCTCATCTCCGGGTAATGCAGCAACAGGGTGTATCGCATGACTTTTCCTCCTTCACTCGATGGTGGCCCTTGGCGGGCTCAGCTACAAGACGATCGAGAGGCCTGTGGATGGACAGACCGGAAGAATTTCCACAGAAGTTTCTCGACATCAGCGCCCGGCTGCGACTCGGGATACTGTCGAAGGCGGAAAGGCTCGCGCGACCAGCAGGCGGTCAGCAACAGGCGGACGATCGGAGGCCGAGTGCGGCAGAGGGAGAGGGGAACCGTGGGACATCCCAGGACAGGCAGGAACCGGACCAGCGAGACAGCACGGGCACGGGTTCGGGCCGAGGCGGTGCGGGGAGCATGACCAGGACCTTCCGCATTCTGTATTTCGTGATCCTGGCGGCCTCCGTCGTCTTCGCGGTGGCCCGGGACGACATGTCCTTCTGGGGCCGGTTCCTCACGGTGCTGTTCCCGCTGTTCGTCGTGATCGTCAACGAGATCCAGCTCTGGCGGGACCGGAGGCGAGAAGCCGAGGTCAAGGCCCACGAGCAGCCCGGGCTCGCGAACGACCTGCATCACGCCTACCGCGAAGAGCGCTGACCGGCCGGGGGTGGGGCGGGGCCGAGGGTTGAACCCGAAGGCCGCTGGCCCGACCTCTCAGGCGGAGACCTCCCAGCGGTCCGTGGTGAGGTCTTCCAGCACGTCCGGATCGACGTCCACGCCGAGACCCGGCCGGTCGGACACCAGGACCTCCGGGATGCGGAACTCGAGGTTCCCCGGCTCGCGGGTGAACTTCACCGGACCGGACAGTTCCGTGGACACGATCGCCGGGTGGGCCAGGGCCAGATGGTATCCGGCTGCGGAGGCGATGCTCGTCTCCAGCATCGATCCCACCTGGACCGAGAACCCGGCGAGTTCGGCCTGCGTGGCCAGGCGGTGGCAGGGGGTGATGCCGCCGCTCTTCTGGAGCTTGAGGTTCACCATGTCCACGCTGCGGGCCTTGACGAAGCGGGCGAGGTCCGCCTGGGACACCACCGCCTCGTCCGCCATCAGCCGGACTCCGACCTGGGCTCTGATCAGTTCGAACCCGTCCACGTCGTCCGCGCGGATGGGCTGCTCCACCCAGTCGATTCCGAACGGCTCGAGTTCCCGGATCATCGCGATCGCGGTGGCGGGGTCGCCCCATCCTTGGTTGGCGTCCACGCGGATGGCGAGGTCGTGGCCGATCGCGGCGCGCACCGACCGGACCCGCTCGACGTCGAGCCCATCGCGGCCGCCGAGCTTCATCTTCAGGTGACGGAATCCCTCGTCCCTCGCCTCCACGGCCTGGGCGGCCAGGGTGTCGGGGGCGAGGATGCTCATGACACGAGCGATCGTGGGGTTCTCCGGCTTCCGTCCACCGAGCAGTGCGTAGACCGGGCGGTCCGCGGCCTTGCCCGCGAGGTCCCAGCAGGCGATGTCGACGGCGGCCTTGGCCGATCCGTTGCCTTTCAGCGCCGCGTCCATCCGCTGGTGGACCGCGGTGATCTCACGCGGGTCCAGACCGAGGACCGCCGGCACCAGCAGGGTGCGCAAGGCCTCCACCGCGCCTCTTGGAGTCTCGCCCGTGACGTGCGCGTCCGGCACGCTCTCTCCGAAACCGACCAGGCCGTCGTCGGTCTCCAGGGTCAGCACGATGCTGGGCATGGTGGCGTACGTGTCGTACGAGACCACGAACGGCTCCTTCAGCGGAACCTCCAGCAGGGAGATGGAGGCCTTGGTGATCTTCATCGTGCGTTCTCCAGATCGTCGAGCTTGGTGGACACGGTCGCAGGGGCGGGGGAGAGGCGGTACCAGCCGTCGCGTGTCACACCGTCGGCGGTCCGTCCCGCAGCGAACGCGGCTTCAAAGACGTCCCTCAACTCTCGGCGCCAGGCTGCGGCAAGGTCGGGCTTCTGCGTGCGCAGGGCCACGATGTCCCGGGGCGCCCGCGCCCACAGCGTGTCCTCTGACTGCAGCAAGTGCGCCTCGCCGTCCGGGCCGGCCCCGAGGACCGTGGTGTCGCGGCCGGAGGGGAGCTCGACGTCGCGGGGGCGGCCTTCGCTGCAGGCCACGGCGTCGTCGCTCGCGAGCGGCCAGACGGCCACCAGACGGTCGCTCTCGTCATGGGCATTGATCTCGTCGTCCATGATCCCGTAGAAGTTCCGGGCGTATTCGGTGACGTGCGCCCCGAGTTTGGCCAGGTTGAAGCGGGCGTTCCGGCTCACGAGCGGGTCGAAGGTCCAGTTCATGGTCTCGATGCCCCGTTCCAGGCACCAGGCCCTCTGGTGTTGCTTGAGAGCGAAGCCCACACCCTTGTCGCCGATGTCCGGGGCCACCCCTGCGATGAGCGAGTAGCTGCCGTGTTCCGGAGTGACGAGCGCGACCGCCGCACCACAGACGCGTCCATCCGGCAGATACGCGGTGGAGATGTTGCAGCCCGCGTGTGAGATGCCTCGGAGCACATCGAACGGGATGGGGGCGCCTTGCGGGGACATGCCCCAGATGGACACCAGGAGCGCCTCGATCTCACGATGGCGTTCGAGGTCATGCTCATCACGGACGGTCACGCCGGCGGCGTCGGCGGCGGCTTGGGCCGCCCGCTGCGCCTGAGCCGTCAACGGATGCGGGGAGAAGAGGGAAGACATGGTTCCACTCTGGCGGAGGGCCACGCGATCCGGCTTCGGTGGAAAGCACTAAGATCATGTCGATTCGTAGTGCTGTGCCACTAAGCAGAGACCGTCGCGGCAAAGCGTGCGGACATCCGACCGCAGCCAGATCCAGGAGAGCTCATGGAACCGATAGACCGCACTCCGGCCGCGCGCTCCGTGCGCGACCTTACCGCGGTGCTGAACTCGTCCGGCCTGGCCGTGGACCATCTGGGGCCGGACAGGCCGCTCACCCTGGTGAGCCCTGTGATCCTGGACCCTCTGGAATCGCTTCAGGACGCGCCCGGAGGCCTGCTGCTCGGCGTCGGCGTCACGGAGGACGGGGCCGCCTCCACCCTGCGGGATGCGGCGGATGCCGGCTACGCCGCCGTCGTGCTCAAACGGACGGCGAGCCCGGCGGCGGAGCCAGGCAGGGCCCGTCGTCTGAGCGCGGCGGCGGCATCGGCCGACGTCGCCGTGCTCGTGGTGGAGGGGGAGCTGTCCTGGCGGCAGCTCGACACGCTCCTGGAGTCCGCGCTGGGTGCGGTCGCCGAGGCCGGCGGCGCCCCCACAGCTCTGGGTGCTGGAGACCTGTTCGCGCTCGCCAACGCCATCGCCGCGATGGTGGGCGGCGCCACGACGATCGAGAACCTTCAGGAGGAGGTCCTCGCCTATTCCACGCTGCCCGATCAGCCGATCGACCTGGACCGCCAGCAGGGCATCCTGGGGCGGCAGGTCCCGTATCTTCCGGAGAACGCCGCGCAGTACGCCACGGTCTTCCGCGCTCGCGGCGCCGTGCGGATTCCTGGTTCGGGTGATGCGATGGGCCGGATGGCGGTCGCGGTCCGCGCCGGAAACGAGCCACTCGGCTCCGTGTGGGTGGTGGACCCCGGCGATGACCTCCCCGACCACGCCGCAGCGGCCCTTGAACGCGCCGCCGACATCGCGGCGCTCCACCTGCTCAGGGCTCGCAGTGGCCGCGACCTGGCGCGACTGCGACGCTCCGAAGGCCTGCGCCGGCTGATCCACGGCGACGACGACGCCCCGCTGGTCGCGCGCCACCTGAACCTCGGGCTGCGGCCGCCCTTCGCCGTGCTCGCCTTCGAACCTGACCCCACCCCTGGCGCTGACGTGGTCACTCTGACCCGCTTGACCGACCTGGTGAGCACGCTGACGGAATCGCAGCGCCGGGGGACGTGGTGCGTGGAGGAGGACGGGGTGATCTACGCGGTGCTCGGGGAGGTGGGCGCGAAGGAACAGCCGGCGATCCGCACCCTGGCCCGTCGTGTCATGGACCGTGCCTCCGGAGCTCTCAGTGTGACGCTCCGGACGGCCCTGGGCACGGTCGTGTCATCGGTGACGGCCATCGCGACCTCTCGGCGTGCGGCCGATCAGGCGCTGCTGCTCCTGGACCCGGAGGGGGAGCGCTTCGTCAGCGCGTCCGATCTGCACAGCAGGCTGGCCCTTCTGGAATTCGGAGCATTCCTCCAGACGAAGGAACAACTTTTCTCTCCGGCGGCTCTGGAGATCGTCCGTCATGACGACGACCATGGCAGCGAGTACGCCCGGACCCTCCTCGCGTACCTCGAATCGGGCCGCGATTCGGCGACGACGGCTGCGCGGCTCTCCCTCCACCAGAACACGCTCCGGTACCGGTTGAAGCGGATTCAGGAGCTGTTCGGCGTGGATCTCCATCATGCGGACGACGTGCTCCTGCTCTGGATCAGTCTCAGGGTGGTGCTGATGACTCAGACTCCTGTAGACTGAAACTGTTGTTGTGTTTGGCATTTCGTATTTCAGTAATTGCGGTCCCCGGACCGTTCCTTTCTGAAGCATCGGTGGAGAACACCCCACACCGGAGGCCCGAACGTCGGGATCAACCTCCCCTTCAGTGAGGACTGAATTATGGCTACAGGTACAGTGAAGTGGTTCAACGCGGAAAAGGGCTTCGGCTTCATTTCCCCCGATGACGGCAGCCAGGACGTGTTCGCGCACTTCTCCGCGATCAACTCCTCGGGCTACCGCTCCCTCGAAGAGAACCAGAAGGTCTCCTTCGAGATCCAGCAGGGCCCCAAGGGCCCGCAGGCTGCAGACATCCAGCCTCTCTGAGACTCTCAGTTTCCATCACAGGGCCGGTTTTCACCGGCCCTGCGGTGTTTTAAGGGGCCCTGTCTTGAGGGAATACCGGCTACACAGCCCCGGTGGTGATGACGATCTTCCCGTGGACGTGGCCTCGGATCGATGCCCGGTAGGCGCCTTGTACGTCCTCCAGACCGAAGGTCGCTGAGATCGGCAGGATGAGCTCTCCGAATGCGATCCGCTGCCCGATCTTCTCTAGTTCGGCCACACCGGCTGCGGCCCCACCAACTCCGGCGACTCCATACTTCTCGCGGGCGTCGTAGTCCGCGATCGTGTTGATGCGGCGGCTGTCGACGCCGAGTGCGAGCGCAGTCTCCACCGTGCCGTGTCCGACCGTATCGAGCACGGCATCGATTCCTTGAGGTGTGATCGCACGCAGCCTGGCGATCAAATCAGCCCCGTACTCGACAGGATGGACTCCCGCCGCAGCCAGCTGATCGTGCCAGGTCCGACTCGCCGTTCCGATCACCCGCGCGCCGGCTGCTACGCAGACTTGTGCCGTGAGAAAGCCGACACCTCCCGCGGCGCCACTGACCAGCACGGTCTCGCCGTCCTGGATCTTTTGGGAAGCGACCGCCGCGTATGCCGTGCGGCCGACCACGTTGAGGGCCCCGGCCTCCACGAGGTCCAGCCCGGCGGGCACTCGCGCGAGTTGAGAGGGATCGATGATCAGATGATCGGCTTGGGCCTCGTAGCGGAGGCCTCCGAACACGGCATCGCCGGGAGTCCAGCCGGTGACCCCGGTGCCAACGGAATCGATGATGCCGGAAAAGTCGTAGCCATTTCCCGAGGGGAGATGGCGCTCGTAGGGGTCACGCATCGGCTTCCCGCTGAACAGCTTCCAGTCCACCGGATTCACGCCGGCCGCAATGACCCGCACACGCACCTGGCCGTCCTCCGGCACAGGAATCGGTCGCGTTTCGAGTTCGAGGACTTCAGGCCCTCCGAAGCGGCGGAACACGACGCGTCGCGACTCTCCGAACGGGACATCGGCGGGCAAGATGGAGTCGAGGCTTGGCGTCTGCACACCGGCGGCAACGCACAGCAGGCTCCCTTGATTCCGAATCGCTCGGCCTGGCTATCGAGCCCTGCGAGGTGCCAGCCGTCCTAGCCCTCCGCCGTCGCCCGCCGGACGAGTTCCACGATCCTCGCCTCGACCTCCGGCGTGAGCTTCGTGAGAGCGTACGAGGTGGGCCACAGGTCACCGTCGTCCAGGGTAGCGCTCTCCTGGAAGCCCAGCGTCGCGTAGCGGGCCTTGAACTTCTTCGCATCCTGGAAGAACACGACCGATTTCCCGGCCTTGTTTGCATAGCTCTGCATGCCGTACCAGAGCTTGGGGCTGAGCTGCGGCGCGTGTTCCAGGACGATCTGGTGGACCTTCTCCGCCAGGATCCGGTCGGCCTCATCCAT
>JABLTH010134993.1_pt1 | contig 18956 bp, 23 predicted proteins | sample 7875711 | NCBI WGS metagenome assembly JABLTH01 (sample SAMN14941262, study PRJNA633318) | bioreactor metagenome | isolation source: bioreactor | place: China | collected 2019-03-05 | reverse complement strand
GAGCCGCATCAAGTCCACCCGCGAGAACCTCGACCGCGTGCGCGACGTGCGCGACGAGGTGGACAAGCAGCTCGAGCACCTCAACCGCCAGGCCCGCGCTGCCGAGCGCTGGAAGGCGCTGAAGGAAGAGCAGACCCGCAAGGAGGCCGAGCTGCGCGCGCTGGAATACCGCGCGCTCAAGGGCCAGCACGATGGCGAAGGGCAGGGGCTGTCCGCCGCCGAGATCGCGATCGAGAAGAAGCTCGCCGAGCAGCGCCACGTCGAGGCGCAACTGGAAACCGTGCGCGAGCGGCACGTAGCCGCCAGCGATCACCTGAACAGCGTGCAGGCCGAGGTCTACAAGGTCGGCGCCGAGATCGCCCGCGTCGAGCAGCAGGTCCGCTTCAACAAGGAAACCGCCGAGCGCCTGCAGCGCGCTCAGGGCGAGGCCGAGCGCGAGCACGCCGAGCTGGCCTCCCACATCGCCACCGACCGCGAGCAGGTCGAGACGCTGCGCCTGGCGCTGGCCGAGGGCGAGCCCAAGCTCGAAGCGCTGCAGCAGATGCAGGACGAGACCGCCGAGGCCCAGCGCAGCACCGAGTCCAAGCTGGCCGACTGGCAGCAGCGCTGGGACGGCTACACTCGCACCGCCGGCGAATCCAGCCGTGCGGCGGAAGTGGAACGCACCAAGCTCAACTACCTCGACCGCCAGGCGGTCGACCTGGCCAGGCGCCGCGAAGCGCTGGAAACCGAACAGAAGGCCACCGACGTCACCGCACTGGACGCCGCCGCCGAGCAACTGGAGACCGAGCACGAGACCCAGCGCGAGCGGGTCGAGACGCTGGGCCAGATGCTCGACCAGCACAAGGCCCAGCACGAGAAGGTGCTCGACGAGGAGCGCCAGGTGCAGGGTGCCCTGAACGAAGCGCGCCAGCAACTGCAGACCGCGCGCGGCCGGCTGTCCTCGCTGGAAGCGTTGCAGCATGCCGCGCTGGGCCAGGAGGAATCGGCCGCCAGCGGCTGGCTGGCCGGTTTCGGGCTGGACAAGGCAAGCCGGCTGGGCGAGTCGCTGCAGGTGGACGCCGGCTGGGAGTCGGCGGTGGAAACCGTGCTGGCCGGCCTGCTCGACGGCGTGCTGGTGGACAATCCGCTGGCCCTGGCCAACGACTTCGGCTCACTCGGCGAGGCCGACATCGCGCTGCTGGCTGCGCAGTCCGGCGGGCAGGGCGCCGAAGGCACGCTGGCCGCGTGCGTGCGTGGCCCGGCGGCGGCCTTGCAGCTGCTGGCCGACGTGCAGATCGCCGAGACGCTGGAAGAAGCCCGCAATCGCGTGTCGTCGCTCGGCACCGGCCAGTCGGTGATCACCCGCACCGGCGAATGGCTGGCCCCGCAGTGGGCCCGTGTGCGCCGCGCGCAGGGCAACCAGGTCGGCGTGCTGGCGCGCGAGCGCGAGATCCGCCTGCTGGCCGAGCAGATCGCCACGCTGGAAGCGCACATCGAGGAGGCCACCGGCCAACTCGACGACCTGCGCACCGCCAAGTTCGAAGCCGAGCGTGGGCGCGACGATGCCCAGCGCGAGCTGTACAACGCGCACCGTCGGCAGTCCGAGCTGGCCGGCCAGTTGCAGAGCCATCGCGGCAAGGTCGAGACCGCCCGCGCCCGCGCCGAAAAGGTGGCCGGCGAGCTGTCCACCCTGATCGAGCAGCTCGACGAGCTGCAGGGACAAACCCGCGAGGCCCGTGCGCGGCTGGACGAGTCGGTCAACCACATGGGCGACCTGGAAGACCAGCGCCGCGAACTGGAAAACGAACGCCGCGCGCTGCTGGAAGCCCGCGAGGAAGCCCGCATGAACGCCCGCGAGGCGGCCGACCAGGCGCACGCGCTGGCGCTGTCGATGGAGTCCAAGCGTTCCTCGCTGGCCTCGCTGGAGCAGGCGCTGGCCCGCCTGGACACCCAACTGCGCACGGTCGAGGCCCGCCGCACCGAGATCGCCGAACAGCTCGCTTCCGGCGCCGATCCAATCGCCGAACTGGAGGCCGAGCGGCAGACCTACCTGGACCAGCGCCTGCTGGTCGACCGCCAGCTGGTCGAGGCGCGGCGCGCACTGGAGGATTGCGACATCGAAGTGCGCAAGCTGGAACAGCAGCGCCAGTTGCACGAGCAGGAGCTGGCCGCGCTGCGCGAGCAGCATTCGGAGAAGCGCCTCGCTGCGCAGGCCCTGCAGATGCGTGCGCAGCAGCTGGCCGACGCCATCGTGGCCTCCGGTCTCGAACTGGAGCCGCTGCTGGCCGAGCTGGCCGAAGACGCCGATGCCGACGCCTGGCGCCGCCAGCTGACCGACATCGGCCAGAAGATCGTGCGGCTGGAGCCGGTGAACCTGGCCGCGATCCAGGAACACGCCGAGCAGAGCGAGCGCAAGACCTACCTGGACAACCAGCTCAACGACCTGACCAGCGCGATGGAAACGCTGGAGGATGCGATCAAGAAGATCGACCGCGAGACGCGCCAGCGCTTCAAGGAGACCTTCGACCGCGTCAACGCCGGCGTGCAGGAGCTGTTCCCGCGCCTGTTCGGCGGCGGCCACGCCTACCTGGAGCTGACCGGCGACGACCTGCTCAGCACCGGCGTGGCGATCATGGCGCGCCCGCCCGGCAAGCGCGTGTCGAACATCTCGCTGCTCTCCGGTGGCGAGAAGGCACTGACCGCAGTCTCCCTGGTGTTCTCCATCTTCGGCCTCAACCCGGCGCCGTTCTGCCTGCTCGACGAGGTGGACGCGCCGCTGGACGAGGCCAACGTGGGCCGCTTCTCCGCGATGGTGCGCGAGATGAGCGAGAAGGTGCAGTTCATCTTCATCAGCCACAACAAGGCCACGATGGAAGCGGCCACCCAGTTGTGCGGCGTCACGATGCGCGAGCCGGGCGTATCGCGCCTGGTGCAGGTGGACCTGGCCGAAGCGGCTAAACTTGCCGGCGCTGCCTAAAGGACATTTGCCATGACGCTCGAGATCCCACTCGCTCTGGCCTGGAACCCGAACGTCGGCGTTCCGCTACTGATCGCCGGCCTGATCGTGTTCGGCCTGATCTGGCTGTTCGGCCAGCCCAAGAAAGAGCAGGGCAAGCGCCGGCCTGCGCCGGAGCCTGCAGCCGCCGGCGGCCCGCACGAACGGCGCGAGCCGACCGTGGGGCACACCAGCCTTGCCGACGACCCGTTCTTCAGCTCGCTCGATCGTGTGGCCGAGGCGCCGCAGCCGGAGTCGCCGGAGCAGGGCGAACTGGACATGGGATTGCGCGAGGAACTGGAAAAGCTCGGCGCGACGCTCGCCGGCGAACGCGGCAACGAGTCCGACCACCCGCGCAAATCGCCGCGGCCGTCCAGCCAGGCCGAGTCGATCATCAACGCCTTGCGTTCGCCAGGGAGCCTGTTCGGTACCGGTGCAGACACACCGGCGCCCGCGCCCCAGCCATTGACCGCAGCGCCTCCAGCCCCCGCGCCGGCACCCACGCCGGCACCGGCACCCGCACCGCGCCCGGTGCCGCGCTCCGACCTGGGCCGCCGACCGCCGCAGTTGCCGGTCGACCGCATCGTGACGCTGTTCGTGGTGGCCCGCGAGGGCGAGCTGTTCCACGGTCCGGATCTCGTCGTGGCGGCGGAAAAGGCGGGCCTCGAGTTCGGCGACATGGGCATCTATCACCGCCTGGTCGACGGCAAGCGCGAGCTGGGCCCCATCTTCAGCGTGGCCAACATGCTCAAGCCCGGCAATTTCGACATTGCGCGGCTGGAATCGCTACGCACGCCGGGACTCAGCTTCTTCATGACGCTGCCAGCGCCGATTCCCGCGCTCGACGCCTGGGACGCCATGCTGCCGACCGCGCAGCGCATCGCCGAACTGCTCGACGGCCACGTCCTCGACGAGGAGCGCAATGCGCTCGGCCGTCAGCGCATCGCGCACATCCGCGACGAGCTGCGCGGCTGGGACCGCGACCACGAGGGCGAAGAGATCATCTTCGGCCGCTGAGGCACCAGGCTATTTGCGAGGGTGAGCGCGGGCCAGCCGCGCGGGGACAGCGGTCTACGTGCACGGCATGCGTGACCTGACGAGGCAGAGCCTGTACGAGTCCATGGTGACGGACACCCCGAAAGTCCGCTTCACGTGGTTCATGTGGGCGCTGCCGGTCGCATTGGTGGTGCTTGGCGTGCTGCTATGGCGCGTGTGGGCGTTCTTCAATCCGGAGAAACTCAACCCGCCCCGGGCCGGTGGCTCCCGTCACGTTGAAAGCGGATCCGAGCAAGTGCCTGTCGCTGAGTAGTGGCACCAGCACGCTTCCGGATGACCTATTTGCTTGTTTCAACCGCGGATTGAGGGCCGACGCGGACGGCGCTGGCTTGTGATAGCCGTCCGATAGTGGCCGACCCGGAGGTGCACTGCATTGTCGTGGACGATGGCTGTTACAGCTGCATGCTAGAGCAGGGAGCGCGTTACGCGGTGGACAAGAAGATCTGCGGATCGGCCGCGGCAAATTGAACCTGCAACCCGTTCTGGCGCCAGGCCGGGTAATGCTCAACAGGGGCAGGCAAGTCAAGCGCGTCAGCCGCAGCAGGTGCGACAGGAAAAGGCGAGCGAGGTCGAAGTGCCTAGTGGGGGAGCTTACGGGTCGGCGGCCTGGCCAGGCGGGGTTGAGGCACAGTCCTGCGTGCCGCCAGGTCCACCACGCTCTTGAAATGCGGATGCTTTCGGCAATTCTGGCAAGCCTGGATAGAGAGCCCAGTGGGCTAGAGATGCCGGCACCCACGTCCGGTTATGCTCCAATGTATAGGCGAGTCTCCAAGTGCGCAGATTTTTGGATTTGGTCAATAAAGTAGGGGGCGGTGTGAATCAGGCATCAAAAGGTAATGCGGAGCAATCGTTGCTTCACGTCATTACCGCGCTTCTTTCGGTCGCAGGCGCTTGCGCTGGTGGTGGATTGTGGATCGGGAGAACACTTGCTGTGTCCAATTCGAGGACGGAAATTGCGACGTATCAGGGGCAGGTCGCAGAGCTCAAGCAAAAAGTTGAGCTGGCTCAGTCTCGCGAGGACCTTGCAATACAAGCTGGACGGCAGTTGAAATCTGCGTATGACAATCTCCAAGTCGTTCTTTCTCAACAAAGCAAGAAAATATCCGATCTCGCCTCTCAGCTTGGAAAAGAGAGAAACTGCGATTTTGTACATCAACAAATCTTAGCCACACAGCAAGAGATTTCCGCGTCGGAGAATGCTGGGTATTGGACCTCGGATAGGAATTGGCAACAAGAACAGAAGATTGAGCAAGACGTGCTGGAGAAGCGGCTCGCAACATATCAGCAACAACTTGGAAGCTGTAATCGATGATCTACCTTCTCTTTAAGGAACCTGCTGGCTCGGGAGCAATGTCCTAAAGTTCTACTTTCAACATGTCTGCCTAGCGGGGGGGGCTTACGATAAGCACCTGCAGGGAATATATATATGAACAGTAATCATTATTTGCAATACGTGATTCCGCATCGTGTAATATCCAATACTGTGCTGATGGAGTCGATCAAGGTTTATGCTCAATGCATAAGCCTTGACAAGCCAGTGCGTGCACGCCTCTCGGTAGGGGAGATCGTCACCATTGAAAGTAGCGCGTTTTCCCTGCTAAACCCCATCATTGAGTCCGGGCTTTTGAATATTCGATGCCTTGTAGAGTTTCTTGGATTTAAGCGAAATTCAAAAAATGGCGATCTAGTGGCTCGGGCAGGACGTTCCGACGACGTCGTTATCGAGTCCTTTGATTTTGGAGGTGTTCCGCTCTCCAAGGTCACACCAGAAGATTTTTGCTCTCTTTCGAGGGGTTATCCGCCCGAAGCTGTTCGCGAAGCTACATGTCATACGTTGGAGATGGCTGATAAGGCAATTGCCCACTTAACGGAAGATCGTAGCGTTATCACTACGGATCTGAGACGGGTTGCCGTGACTGCGGAATGTGTGGAAGCTGCTTTGATGAAATTTCTCTACGATGCTATGGGGCTTCAACGGCCGAGCAATGGGCTAAGGATCGTTAAGTAAAAGGGTTTTGGGGCGCAGTCGAGCCCAGAAGGGGCGTCCATCAGACCGGTCGTGATCCTTGTTACTAGTGATCACCAGGCCGGCCGCACTTCCTCCCCTCTAACCCGCTGAGACGATGCCTTCCCTCCGAACCCGTTTTTTCTTGCGTTATCCTCGTCTGAGGAACCGGGGGCATAGGGATATGGCAAAGGTCTTTTGGGGCGTGCTGCTTGCGCTGCTGGCGTTTTCTGCGATCACCATGACCCTGTTCTTTATGGGCGTGATCGGCTTCGCTTCGGCGGTGCATCTGGCCGTCGAGGAGAACGGCCGGCAGGTGCAGGCCGACATCCAAGGTCGACAGCGGGCGCTGGCGTATCAGCAGCGAATGGCGGCGTTTCGCCGTGCCGAGGATCTGCGGCGCCGGGAGCTGGCAGTGGATGAGCGCTGTGTCGGTGGGACGGTGATTCAGGTGCGCGGGACGGTCTACACCCAGCTGCTGGGCGCAAATGGGCGACCACAGCCGTGCTCGGGCCGCTACCGCTTGCAGTAGGTGGCGCTGCCCAGCGCAGGAACGCTGCGAGGTTGTGCGGCTTTAGGTGCACGCCTCCCATGCAAGCCAGCCGGCGCAGCCGCATCCGAAATTGCGCATAATGTATAGTTTTCCCGGATTTTCTCAGCCATTTTCAACCCCCGCCGGACAGGGATTATCAACGGCATTTTCAGCGGGGTGCAAACTGTTCCCCTGAAGACGTAAAAAATCGGCACCGGACCAGTGTAAATCTTCGGTCGCGCTTCCATGGTCACAGGGAATATTCCGCTCTGAAGCTTCGCGGCAGAGCCGGCGCGTCAAGGCGACGTGGAACAGGAAAACGAAATAGCCCTGACTCGACCACTGGTCGGGTTCGGGATCATCTGCCGGAGGCTCGATCTCTCGGCAAGCTTGGTAGTAGGAGGCCAGTGCCCAGCGCAGGGCATCCTCAGCCGTAAACCAACGCCAAGCCTTTGCTACATCTCGTTTCATGCGATCATTCCTTGGGGCTTCGGCCCCGGTTGGTCTCTGCCAATCGCCGCCCCCGGGTATCCGCCAAGACACCCCGGGGGCGGCACTCTCAAGCCGTCACGGTCGCCCGTGACACCGCTTGTACTTCTGGCCGCTGCCGCACGGGCAGGGCTGATTCGCCCCGACCTTTGGCACGCTGCCGACCTCGCGCTGCACCTGGCCAACCGCCTGCGGCTCGACCACATCGAAGGACACCCGCCGGGACTGTTGCTGCCGGCGGACGAGCCGTTGCGCGTGGTAGTCGACGGCCGACTTCACCGCCTCGACGATGAACCCGTTAAGGCTCTGAGACATGGCCGCGGCGACGTGTGCCGCGTCCTCACGTAGCTGCACAGGCAGGCGCAGGTTCAACTTACTGATCTCCTCGGCCATGGCTCGACTTCCGCTGGAATGATGGCCCTATTGTGGCCCCATCATGGCCCCGCGTCGATCCGTCGCAAACCGCGCTGCTATGCGGTTCTCCCGGTTCGCGCGGCCTTTGTTGTAGAAGAGTCAAGTTCCGCAAGCCGGCCGGCGACACCGGCGCCGCTCGCTGCGCTCGCGTCGCCGCTCCCGCCGTCCGTAAAGCCACCTCTTCGGCCACAGGGCCGAGCAGCTGGAGAAGAGCGGTCAGCAGGGGATCGGCTCCGATCGGAGGGGAGGGCAAAGCTTCGGTGACGACTTCCGCCTGCCAGACTTCGGGTTGAAGCGTCACGGCCTGCGGCCTCGCGGGGGCCAAGGCCCCCACACCACGGGCCGCGCGGCGGTCATAGTCCTGCCGCCACATGCGTGCCTGCTCGCAGATGCCCTGCCAGTTGGCAAAACCCTTGGGTTCGAAGGTGTAGCCGCTGGGGCTGACCAGCTCGCCGGACCGCGCGTTGATCATCCAGCCGGCCCAGCCGTCGTGGAGTGCACCGAGGTCGCCCAGGCGGTGCAGGCGCAGAATGCGGACCACAGACCACGGCACCCGGCAGCGGCCGGCATCCCAGTGGCGGACGGTGCGAAGCGAGACGCCGAGGAACTCGGCGCACGCCTTGGGCGTCAGGAAGCAGCTGTGCCGCAGCTCGCGGAAGCCTTCCGGGGAGATATGCCAGAGCCGCCGAGGGCGGGCCTTACGCGTGGATCTGGCTGCACCCGCAATTGCGCATAATGTATATTATGTAAAATAAAGAATGGCCCCACGACGGGCTTGGTGTCGGAAATTTCGATTGCTGTCATTTTCCAAAAGTTCACGCTTACCTTTGATTTTGAAAAACTTTTCCGTGGCGGCGCGACAGAGACTTTACTAATTACGAAACACGTCCACGCCAAGACTCCGAGCGTAGTCTCGATTGATATAGCGCCGGTAGCGTGAATCGGTTGATGGCAACCCTTCTATCCATTGTTCGAGAAAAGCCCGCGAAGCGGGACGAAGTACGCTGGCACACCGCGCCAGACCTTGCCGCTCGGGCCGCGCATAGCAGACTTGACCTCCGGGTAAGAGTTCATGGTCGAAGCCGGGGCGCTCAGGCCACCAGCCAATAATCTCAGCTAGCCCGATCGAGCGGGCGTGGGACGCCTGAGGAATGGGGGTCTCAAGCCAGACCGCCATCACGGCCTCAGCCATGACGTGAATGCCCTGACGAACTTCGTTCGGAGCCCCGGGAAATGCCCCAAGCGGACTCCTCTTCGCCTCCGTCGGCCACCCAAATTGGGTGCAAAGAATAGGGATGATGCGTCGGTACAACGTTTCCAAACTCCGAAGCGTTAGATGTCTGGGGCGCCACGTCACGGAATCGCCAAACTTCCCTTGCAGCAATAAAGACTCCAGATGAATCGCGCGTATGTCATCCCCGAGTACCATGCAAACAAATTCCGGCATCCTTGTCATACGTTCCCTTGGAAAATGGAACGCAATCTGCGGGAAAAACGTCATTTCACGCGCCTCCGCAGCAATGGTATGGGGCCGGCTCGGGTAATTCCGGCGACGCTCTGTATCAAGCAGTGGCCCGTGTTTTTGGCATGTTGTAAAGCACACGAGGTCCCAGCGAGGATCCTTGTGCATTTGCTCTCCCTGGCTTAATTGATTTAGCCAGCACGCGGGGCAATACAGAGTCTGGTCTTCTTTAGCTAACAACATGGAGAGCATCGTCAAGTACCTCTTTTCTGGCGCTGCTCGGCCAAGATGTCATCAAGAGTTCGGATATGCCCATGCTTGACCGCCCTCAGGTCGTAGCCGGCCCCTTCCAGTAGTCGCACCAAGATGGACACGCTCATGTCGCCCTTGGCTAGGGTTTCCATGCGAGCCACGGTGGTTCGCGCGACACCTGCTCGGTTAGCAAGCTCTTCCTGGGAAAGCCCGGCTTCTAGGCGCACTCGTCTGAGAAATTCAGCCACGTCGGCGAGGCTCGTCATTTGTAGCCCTCGGGCATCAGAATCCTTAGTACACGACCAAGCTGTAGCCTCAGGGCCACATTCTGGCGTGCCCCGCTCCGCTAAGCGCTCGATCGACCGTCGAATTTACTCTCCTGCCAATCTTCGGGAGTGATGTCACCCGCTGCGCGATACAGCGGTCGTTGGTGGCTCCCGAACAAGAACCGCATGCGTGAAGCGTCTCGGCCGACGAATAGCCAGAGGAACTGCTTGTCGAACTGAAATCTGGATCGAAATGGATACGTGGGGCCCTCGTGGGTGTAGTCCCCGAACACGTCGAAACCGCGGAGAATCAGTAGCGTCGGAACGGACTCGCTGGCAGCTGATTGGTATTCGTCTATCGATGCCGCGAGCCGTGCCGTGATGGCATCCAGCCTTTCAGCGGGTGCCGGCCGCACGTCGATGACTTCAACCGTGATTCCCCGTGTGGACGCCGCAGCCGTCACCGCTTCCATGACAGCCAGCTCTGCCTCGTCAGATGGACATACGAGACGCGCCGGTGGCCGAAATGCAGGCGCCAGACGATGGATAAACGCGCTCGCGACCTGCTCAGCGATCGCCTGAGGCGATCTTGGTTCGGTACCCGTTCGTGCGAGGTCCTCGCGCTTGTTCATGTCGCTCGCCTCGGCCATACGTGACGATGAGGTGTACACCTCTGAGACCTCTGTACATATCAGTGCCAACTTTCATCGAACGAGGCGCCGAGCAGGACCGTTACCGGCCTTGGAGCGAGCTCTCAATGAACATTCTCAGCCGTTCAAAGCGGCCCAGCCTAACCATATCTCGCGGCGCCACGTCACCCAGCAGAGGGTTCACCGCCTTGAACCACGCCTGGGCCTTCTTTAGGTCACCATCGAAGATCTCGGCAACCAGGTTGCACATTGCTGCGACTTCGACCAAATGCTTGCGGACCGGAACTGCAGCAGCATCGCCATGCGCAGCGTCCGCCAGCCGAGCCAGGTCTTCCGTGCCCAGTGCCAGCCACTCGGCCACACGGCTGGGCTGAAACTCCGCACCCACCCCGAATCCAAGCCAATCCCTCCCGGGCGCACCGGTTCCAATGTTCGAGCCGACGGGATGATTCGCGCTGCCTTGGTCCGTCACGACGTGGAGCCTCTTGAGGGGGCGTGCGTCAAGTCTGCTCTTTCTTGGCTCGCGCCGCTGGCTGTACCCGTCTGGGTTGAGCTTTTTTCTTGGGCTTCGGCGGGATTTGTTTGCTCAGGGCCTTCTCCAGGCCTGCCACCTGTCCCGCGTAGCGAGCGATCTCGCGGTCAGCGTCGCGCAGTTGGTCTCGCAGCGCTCCAAGCTCCTTCCGTAGGGTTGTCTCGGCGTCCCGATGTGACCGTTCGGCCGCCTCGAGCCGCTGCTGCCACTGCTTGGCGTCCTGTCGCAGCCGATCGACTTCCTGGTGGGCGCGATCCTCGAGGTTACGGACGTACGCCTCTTGGCGGGCCCGTTCTGCAGCGGCGGCTTGCTGCTGCTCGGCCAGCTGGGCGCGCAGCCCTTGAAGCTCGGCACTCAGCTGATCGGACTGCGCCTGCAGCCGGTCCCGCTGTTGGGCCAGATCGGCCCGAAGGGCGTGGCTGTCCTGCAATTGGGCATCCAGGGTGGCACAGGCGTGTTCGGCCAGATCCTTGGCCGCCAGGGCTCGGGCTCGATCAGTCTCCGCGGCCTCCAGGCGGGCAGTCCAATCCTCCCGTTCGGCGGCTAACTCTCTGCGATCGGCTTCCAACGCTGCCCGCTCCTCGGCAAAGCGCCCGGCGATCGCCTGGCCCGCCTGCTCCGTGGCCAGCTGCCACAGGCCCATCATCGCCTGCCCCACGGGCGTCGGCAGCTCCGGCAAGGCGCTGAGCTGGCGCAAGCGTTCGCCCAGCTGATTGCGCCACGCATCGAGCATGCGCGTCACGGTGTTGGGCGAACCGGTCCCAAGCTCGGCGCGCACTTTTTCCACGGTCGGATTCTCGCCGGCGCCCAGGATGGCGTCGGCGGCGGCATTGACCTGGTCCTGGGTGATGCCTCGTGGCATGAAACGGTCTCCTCGATCGGCGCCCTGCCCTCTGGGTTTTCTACTGGCGATAAGTGATGACTAATCACCTGTGCTTGCACTTGGCGCGGTACACGTCACCTAGCATCCAAGAAAAAAGTCAGCGCTCTTCATAAAAGTGCTCACGGAACGAGTTGCGGAAGCGACGATGGCAAGCAAGACAGCTCTGCTGTATCAAAGAAAACTCGTGTATGACAGCCTGACCATCACCTCTCTCTGCAGCCTCGCCCATGCTCACGGCGGCCTTGTGAACTGCCGCGTCAAATTCACGGAATCTCGCCGCATCGGTGCCAAGCCAGGCAAAAATGCGCATTTTTTCCGACAGCGATGGTTGGGGATGGTTGGCAATGTTCGGTGCAAGCCCTACAACCGCCGGCCAGTCTTCCCTTGAAATCGCACCCGTCGCAGCCTGCATGTCATGCCCTAGTTGCCTCATCATGTTCTGAAGAACCGTACGCTTCGGAGGTTCTTTCGCGTTCGAGTGAAATGTCGAGCCAGTCGCGAGTAGCGCGACAACCATAATCACTGCTTGGAGTGACGGCCGATTGGTGTGGGCCATACCGATGGCTCACCCCTCTTTGCGCATCGGGCAGGTACTCATGCCCAGCAGACGGTAGCCCGGACAACGGCCTGCCAATCCGGTAATCAGGGGCATCAGACCGATCAGGCCCAGCCAGCGCCACGGCGTATCCAGCCAGAAAGGCAGGCTCAAGAGTGCAAGGCCAATGGCTACACGGACGATACGATCAGCATTTCCGACATTGATTTGCATGAGTGTCGCTCCTGATTACGAGTGGGGATTGCCCGTGTCGGGCGTCGCGGCATGAAACTCGATGTAAAACCGCACCGGACCGAGCGGGGCTACTTGGTGCCGCGTCGCGGGTTCGACGATGCCCACGATATCGGGGGTGAGTCGATGTCGTTCCTCGGTGGGCTCGAGGATGTGGTAGTCGAGTGCACCCTGGGTCACCTGAATCACCGCCCACACGCCAGCTTGGTGGTGTGGTCTTTGAGCAGGCCTTGCGGGATCGTGGTTTCGGTGAATTTGAGTGTACTTCGATATGGACGCACATCGGCCGGCAGGGTCTTCATTGTGGTGTACTCGTGGAGTCGTTGCGTCCGTTGAAATCACGCCCTTCGCCAGCTTCCTCGTGGGTCACGCCGTCGCGAATGTGATAGATGCGCTTGAAGGTGGGAATGATCTTTTCGTCGTGGGTAACGACGATGATGGCTGTCTCATACTTCTTTGCCATGTCGTTGAGTATGCGGATGACCGCCATGGCGCGTTCAGAATCCAGGGGCGCGGTGGGCTCGTCGGCAAGAATCACCGGCGGGCGGTTGACCAAGCCGCGCGCAATGGCCACACGCTGTTGCTCGCCGCCAGAAAGCTGCGAAGGCATGGCCTTTGCTCGATGGTGTACGTCCAGCGCGGTAAGCAGGTCTAACGCGCGTTGGCGTGCCTCTGCGTTGGGTACGCCGGCCAGCATCGGCAGCAGCGCAACGTTGTCGGTGACATCGAGAAATGGGATCAGGTACGGTGCCTGGAATACGAAGCCGATCCTGTCGCGGCGTAAGGCACGTAGGTCGCGCACTTGCCAGCCTGCGTCGTAGATCAGCTCGTCGCCCAGCGTCATGCGACCGTCAGTAGGGTCGATAACGGCGCCCAGGCACTTGAGCAAGGTGCTCTTTCCCGAGCCGGACGGGCCGATCAGTCCCACCACTTCGCCGGGGGCGACCACCATGTTCACGCCCTTGAGGGCATCCACTGCCGTGTCGCCTTCGCCATAGCGCTTTTTCAGACCTTCAATGCGGATACCTCTCGCGCTCATCTCAGCCTCCGATCGCTTCGGCCGGATCGACCTTGAGCGCCATACGGATGGCGACCACGCTGGCTAGCGCACAGATCAGTAGTATGACAAAGAATCCGACAACGGAATCTCGCGGCATCAGCAGCACGTACTTGGGAAAGCGCGGTGCGGCGAAGGTGGCGGTAATCTTGCCGACAGCAAAGCCGATCAATCCCAACACAAGAGCCTGCTGCATGATCATGGCGGCAATCGTGCGGTTGCGCGTACCGATGAGCTTGAGCACGGCAATCTCGCGGATCTTGTCCATGGTCAGTGTGTAGATGATGAAGGCTACGATGGCGGCGCTGACAAATGCGAGGATGACCAGGAACATACCGATCTGTTTGGCCGAGGTCGCGATGAGCTTGCCGATCAGGATCTTCTCCATCTGCGACCGCGTATACACCGTCAGCCGTTTCCAGCGTCGAATCGGCTCGGCTACTTCTTGCGGGCGGTACCCGGGTGCGATACGAACCAATACCGCGTTGACATAGTTGTTGGTGGTCTGCGAAGCGATCACCGTATCGAGCAAACCCGGCACACCAGGACGGTTGAACGCCGGGTTGGCTCCGGTGCGGCGGCGCTGCATCAGGATGGCGTCGTTGTCCTTGAGGAATTGCGCTTCCTGCGCGTCCTTGAGGGGAATGAACACCATCGGATCACCGCTGGACGACACCATGCGTCGCGTCAGACCAACGACCCTAAAGTGGTTGCGACGAATCTTGAGCACGTCGCCCAGCTTGAAACCCGTTGCGATGTCGACTACCGCCTCGTAATGCCCGCGAGTGATCTGACGACCTGCCACCAGAAACGGCGGCCAGCCGGGGCCGCCCGGCACGCCTGCGGTGATACCCACCACCATCGCTCTTACGTCCTTGTCTCCCCTGCCGACCTGCATAGTCAGGTAGGTAACGTTGGAAGCCGCAGCTACCCCCGGCATCGCGCGTACGCCGCGCCAGAGGTTGTCGTACACGCTGGACGACTCAGCGTAGGGGCCTAGCGTGCCCTTCTGCACCACCCATAGGTCGGCACCGCTGTTGTCGAGCAGAGCCTCGCCGTCCGCAACCATGCCGCGATAAACACCAGCCATAGTCAGCGTCACGCCTATCAGCAGGCCTAAGCCGATGCCGGTGAAGATGAACTTCCCCCAAGTATGCAAGATGTCACGGCCTGCGAGGCTGATCATGGCGATACACCAGGAATGCGGGCCACCACATGGATGTTGCTGGTGCTGCGCAAGGCCTTGGCGCTATAGACCACGACACGATCACCTACGCCCAGCCCCTTTTTGACTTGCACGTTTCCGTGCAGATCTGCGCGCCCGAGCACTACCGGCGCGAATTCGAGTCCGCCGTCTTCAACCTTCCATACACCAAGCTGACCATTTATTTCGCGGATAGCGGCGTTGGGGATCGTGGGGGCTGATGACAATTCGGGGAGTTGTAGCGTGACTTCGGCCAGCTCTCCTACCGGAGGCAGCGACTTGGGAACATCGTCGAATACGATCTTGGCCAGGGCTTCTTCGGTGACTTGGTCGGCTAGAGGCTCAACGCGCAGCACACGCCCCTTCAGTGCATGCCCGCGCCTCGATCGCAGGACAATCTGCGCTGGCAAGCCGGCGGCAAGTCCTTCGGCGCTGATCTGGTCGAACCGTGTGTCAATCCACAGGCTCGCCGGGTCAATGAGTTCGACCACTGCTTGGCCGGCAACCAGAGTTGTCCCTGGATCGGCATCACGTGCGACCACTAGCCCGCTCACTGGCGCAATTAGACTCAAATTGGTGCGCTGTGCGCGCAACGCCTGGGCATCAGCCCTCAATCTGTTCAAGTCCTCGCGCGCAGCAGACAGCGCAGCATCGGCCACTGCCAGTTCCTGCCGTTTCGTTGCAACCATTTCCTCGCTGACACTGTGTGTGTCGAGCAGTCGCGCGTAGCGATTCGCCTGTGTCTGCGCAAAGACACGTTTGGCTTGAGCTTGTCGCCATGCGGCTTCGCCGCTCTTGATGGCGGCCGTCTGCGCGGCAATGCGTTCATTCAGATCCACCGGGTCCATTTCGCCCAGCGACTGACCGGCCTTGACCATCTCGCCCACTTGCACATCCACCCGCTTGACGCGTCCAGCGTATGTGGGGCCGATCTTGTAAACGTAACGCGCTTGCACCGTCCCGATGCCGAACAGTGCAGGCGTCAGAGGGCGCGCTTGCACCGGGGTCACTGTAACTGACACTGGCGCCAGCGGGCCGGAGCGAAGCGCGACATAAACGAAGAGCGCAAGCAGCGGCGCGATGACGACGATCAGCGCCAGCGTCCGGCGCTGCACCTGGGGGAATCTCATTGGAAGCTCCTGATGCCGCGCCGATAGATGGCAAATGCGCCCGGGGCATCGCGGCGCATACTTGCAGCGTCTCCCGCCAGCAGCGACTGCATCACCAACCCCTGAATGGTCCCGATGAAGAGGACGGTTGCTGAATCTGTATCCAGATCCGCGTCAAGCTCCCCCTGAGCCACGCCAGCTTCAAGTAGGCTGCGCAGCCGTTCTGCGTAGCGACGAATGAGCGTCTGCACAATTTGCTTCGGCGAGGTCTCTCCTGTCCGCTGCAATTCCCCGAAGAGCATCCTTGGCACGCCTGGATGTTCTGACACGAAGTTGATGTGCGTCATGAACGTTGCTTCGAGGGCGGCAAGTGGGGACGTTGCCTCCTTTGCAGCCGTGTCCACGCGCGCAAGCAAACGATCCTGAACCCAGGTCATCACCGCCTGCAGGATGGCGTCCTTGGTTGGGAAGTGTCGGAAGAGCGCGCCTTGCGTCAGCCCCATGCGCTGAGCAATCGCGGTCGTTGTGATGTCGCTGGGGTTCTGCTCCGCCGCCAGCTCGACCACAGCTTCCACAGTGGCTGAACGTCGCTGATCAGCCGGAAGGTGCTTGGGTTGTCCGCTCACTGTAGTCACCACATAGTAAGTAATCACTTACTATCTTATGGCGCTGTGTCGTGATTTCAAGTGCCGTGGTGGCAGTGCGAGCGCTTCGCCACGGAATCTTGCAGCGCCAAGCTCGAACTCGGTGCGCGTCCTCGCCCTGGCCGAAGTCCAGCGGACGTGATGTGCACATCCCCAGGACTATGCTGGATTTGATCCAGCGGTCCTGCCCGATCGATGACTATTCTCGTCGTCCTCACGCATAGTGACTTGGCGGCTGCCCGACATGCCGGGTGAACGCCACACTGAAAGCACTGATCGAGCCGTAGCCGACACGTTCGGCGATCTCGGAGATGGATAGGTCTTCCTGACGCAGGAGCGTCTTCGCAATTTCCATCCGCCATGAGAGCAGATAGGTCATGGGCGCAGCTCCGACCATGCGCGTGAATCGATCAAAGAAGCTGGACCGCGATAGGGCCGCGATCTTGGCCAGTCGGTCAACCGACCAGCGCTCGCCGATATGGGCGTGCATCTGTTTCAACGCGACCGCCAGTCGCTCGTCGCCCAGTCCTCGGAGCAAGCCTGGCGGGGCGCTCCCGGATGTCGTTGAGCGCATGGCTTCGACGAGCAGCATTTCGGCCAGCCCGGAGCGCATGAATTCATGGCCGGGCTTTTCCTCCGCGGACTCCTCGCCCACCATCTGTACCAACTGCGACAGTCGCATCGAGCCTTGCACGTGCACCACGGTGGGCAGCAGTGACACCAGCAGGCCCGGATCGGCACAGTCGAAGAGGAACAAGCCTCCCAATGAACGCATGTCCGGTGGGCCGCCCTGCTCGCCATAGCGCAATTCTTCCCGTGCCTCTCGCACCTGGTGGGGATCGATGTGGCTGAAGTCGTCTGGGATGCGGCCAACGACACCTCGAGCCGACTGACTGCATTTCCCGGCGGGTGCCGACGCCCTCGCGTTGGCGCGAGCCGCCTGATGCCGGGTCCACTCGCCTCGAAACATGAAATGAAGACGATACGGATCACGGGTTGCGCGTCGTTTTCGCCCCCAAACAGAGTAATGGCACCTGCACCTGCTGATCGGCGCAATCGTGGCCACGCGAACTAACAGGGATGCCTAAAAAAATGACGCAAATCAGGGCAAAGCGTCGTCCCTGCACCGATGCTTCGCTCGTTCGCCGACACAGACCTCGATGTCACACCCCGCCCCCTGGTGCCGCCACCCGCGGCGCATGGACAGTCCCCATGAATGCTTCACCTCTGCCTGCGAACGAACCGCGCGACCACACGCTGGATGCCTGCTTCCTCGGCCCCTATGGCGAGAACGACGCCTTGCTGGAAAAGCTGCTGGTGGAGTTCCTGCGCGACCACGTGTACTGGCGACGCAACTTCCATCCGGAGGATCCGCCGGCGATCGGCACCGCGGCCGCGCAGCATCCCGACTACCTCGCCTTCGAGTCGCGCATGCGGCGCGAGCTGCACCTGCTCTCCGCGCAACTGAAGAAGTCGGTGCCGTTCCATAGCCCGCGCTACATCGGCCACATGGCCAGCGACCTGCTGCTGCCCGGGCTTGCCGCGCAGATGCTCACCCTGCCCTACAACCCCAACAACGTCAGCGAGGATGCGGCACCGGTCACCGTGGACATGGAGGTGCGGGCCGGCCTGCAGCTGGCGCGCATGCTGGGCTATCCGCACGACCCCGCGCAGCCGGCCTGCGCCTTCGGCCACCTCACCTCCGGTGGCACGCTGGCCAACTACCAGGCGCTGCGTCTCGCGCTGGCGCTCAAGGCCTTCCCGGTGGCTCTGCGCGCGGCACAGGTGCCCGACCTCGAGCTGCCCGGGGACGACTGGACCGCGTTCAACCTGTCGCAGGCCGAGGGCATCGCCCTGCTGGAAACCTGGCAGGGCTGGCTGGCCGCGCAAGCACCCGCCGAGCGCAGGCGCTGGATCGCGCGGGTGGAACGCGAGCGCATCGAGCAACGCGGCCTGGTGGATTTCTTCGCCACGCACCCTGGGCTACGTGTCCCCAAGGTGCTGGTGCCGATCACCGCCCACTACTCGTGGAGCAAGGGAGCGAAACTGCTGGGCCTGGGCCGTGACCAGCTCGAACTCTTGCCCACCATCGGCATGCGGCTGGACGCCGATGCGCTATGCGACCTCCTGGCACGCTTCGCCCGCGAGCGGCAGAGCGTGTTGATGGCGGTGGCGGTGCTGGGTGGTACCGAGTACGGCACCATCGACCCCATCGACCGGGTGCTTGCCGCGCGCCAGGAGGCCCGCCGCGCCGGGCTGGATTTCGCCGTGCACGTGGACGCCGCCTGGGGCGGCTACCTCGCCACCCTGTTCCGCCGCGAGGACGGCTCGCTGCGCAACCGCGAGGAAGTGGCCGCCGACTACGTGGCCTTCCCTTCGCCCGCCGTGCATGCCGCCTTCGCCGCGTTGGGCGATACCGACTCCGTCACCGTCGACCCGCACAAGCTCGGCTACCTGCCCTATGGCAGCGGCGCCTTCGTCTGCCGCGACCACCGCGCGATGGCGCTTCTGGCCGAGCGCGCCGACTACGTCTTCCACGGCGAGGCGACTGGCGACTACCTCACGCGCTATCGCAGCCTGGGCCAGTACATCCCGGAGGGCTCCAAATCCGGCGCCGCTGCCGCCGCGGTGTACGTC
>JABLTH010026360.1_pt1 | contig 18982 bp, 20 predicted proteins | sample 7875711 | NCBI WGS metagenome assembly JABLTH01 (sample SAMN14941262, study PRJNA633318) | bioreactor metagenome | isolation source: bioreactor | place: China | collected 2019-03-05 | reverse complement strand
CGTCGCGATCTACGCAACCAATTTCACGCTGTTCCAGATGGCGGGCCCCGTGCTCGTGAGCCAGATCGCCGGTGCGACGAGCATCCGCTTCGCGCTGTGCGGCGCGCTGTTCCTGCTCGCGCTGCCGACGCTCGCGACGATCCGGCGCGCGCCGCTCGCCGGCGACGACGCGCATCACGAAGCGCACGGCCGCTGGCTCGACGTGCTGCCGCGCATGCCCGCGCTGATCATCGGCACCGGTTTCTTCGCGCTGTTCGATACGCTCGCGCTGTCGCTGCTGCCGCTCTACGCGATGGATCACGGCGTCGCGAGCGCCACGGCCGTGCTGCTCGCGTCGATCATGCTGTTCGGCGATACCGCGATGCAGTTCCCGATCGGCTGGCTCGCGGACAAGCTCGGCCGCGAACGCGTGCACCTCGGTGCGGGCTGGATCGTGCTGGCCGGCCTGCCGCTGCTGCCGCTCGTCATCGCGAACCCATGGCTGTGCTGGCCGCTGCTGTTCGTGCTCGGCGCGGCGGCCGGCAGCATCTACACGCTGTCGCTCGTCGCGTGCGGCGAACGCTTCCGCGGCGCGGCGCTCGTCACCGCGAGTTCGCTCGTGTCGGCGTCGTGGAGCGCCGCGAGCTTCGGCGGCCCGCTGGTCGCCGGCGCGTTGATGGAGCAACTGGGCAGCAACGCGCTGGTCGGCGTGCTGGTCGTCTGTGTCGCCGCGTTCGTCGCTGCCGCGCTGTGGGAGCGCCGCGCCGCGTTGCAGCGCGCGGTCTGATATCGGCGCTGTCGATGTCGATGTCGATGTCGCAGACGCAGACGCAGACGCAGACGCAGACTCAAACATTAACGCTCATACTCGGCGCCCCACACGGACGCACACGCGCCGCCCCCGGCCTGCCAAACGAAAACGGCCCGCGCAATGCGGGCCGCCCTGTCCTTCCGGACGATCTGTTGCGTATCGCACCGCGCCCCGTCACGCGCTCCGCGCGGGCAGGATCTTGCCCGCACACGTGCCGAAGCCGACGCGATAGCCGTCGCCCTGGCACCATCCGGCGAGCGTGAGTTCGTCGCCGTCCTCGATGAAGGTGCGGCTGCCGCCGCCGTTCAGCGCGACCGGCTCCTTGCCGTTCCACGTCAGTTCGAGCAGGCTGCCGAACGAATCCTTCGTCGGCCCGCTGATCGTGCCCGAACCCATCAGGTCGCCCACGCGCGTGTTGCAGCCGGCCACCGTGTGATGCGCGAGCTGCTGCGCCATCGTCCAGTACATGTGCCTGAAATTCGTGCGGCAGATCGACGTGGCCTCGGCCGCCCCTTCCGCGCGCAGCGTCACTTCGAGCGCGATATCGAACGCATGCTTGCCCGCATGGCGCAGATACGCGAGCGGCTGCGGCGACTGCTCAGGCTGCGCGACGCGGAACGGTTCGAGCGCGTCGAGCGTGACGATCCACGGCGAGATCGTCGTCGCGAAGCCCTTCGAGTTGAACGGGCCGAGCGGCACGTATTCCCACTGCTGGATGTCGCGCGCGCTCCAGTCGTTCAGCAGCACCATCCCGAAGATGTGCGCTTCCGCGTCCTCGCACGCGATCGGCTCGCCGAGCGCGTTGCCCTTGCCGACGATGAAACCCGTCTCCAGTTCGATGTCGAGCTTGCGGCACGCGCCGAACACCGGGCGCTCCTGGTCGGGCAGCTTCAGTTGCCCGTTCGGCCGCCGCACCGGCGTGCCGCTGACGACCACCGACGATGCGCGGCCGTTGTAGCCGATCGGCATCTCCGACCAGTTCGGCAGCAGCGCGTTCTTCGGATCGCGGAACATCGAGCCGACGTTGGTCGCATGTTCCTTCGACGAATAGAAATCGGTGTAGCCGGGAATCTCGACCGGCAGATGCAGCACCGCGTCGCGCTGCGCGACGAGCACCTGCGCGCGCAGCGCTGCGTCGTCGCGCAGTGTCGCGTTATCGTTCGAGAACAGCGCCGACAGTTGCACACGCACGCTGCGCCACGCGTCGCGGCCGAGCGCGATGAACGCGTTGAGCGTCGGCGCGGCGAACGCATCGACATCGGTCGGCAGCGTCACGAGGCCCGCACGCACGAGCGCCGCAAGATCGACGATCTGGTCGCCGAGCGCGACGCCCGCGCGGCGCGCCGGTTGCTTCGCATCGCTGAAGATCCCGAACGGCAGGTTCTGGATCGGGAAATCGCAGGCGGGATCGTTCGCCGTCTCGACCCAGCTCTTGCGGGCCGGGTCGAGCGTCGCGCGCCAGTCTTGGGTATCGCTCATCGTTGCTCCGGATTGAAGTGTTTCTTGATGCCTTGCCAGCATTCGAAGTAGTCGGCCTGCAGCTGCGCGGTGTCGAGCGCGTAGCGCGTCGGCCGGATCAGCGTGCGGGTTTCGAACATGAACGCCATCGTCGCGTCGACCTTGTGCGGCTTGCTCGTATCGCTCGCGGACGCCTTCTCGAACGTGTCCGCGTCGGGCCCGTGGCCCGACATGCAGTTGTGCAGGCTCGCGCCGCCCGGCACGAAGCCTTCGGCCTTCGCGTCGTACGCGCCGTGCACGAGCCCCATGAACTCGCTCGCGACGTTGCGGTGGAACCAGGGCGGGCGGAACGTATCCTCGGCCGCGAGCCAGCGCGGCGGGAAGATCACGAAGTCGATCGTGTCGACGCCCGGCGTGTCGCTCTGCGACTGCAGCACCAGGAAGATCGACGGATCGGGATGGTCGTAGCTGATCGAGCCGATCGTGTTGAACAGGCGCAGGTCGTATTTGTACGGCGCGTAGTTGCCGTGCCACGCAACGACGTCGAGCGGCGAATGGCCGATGTCCGCGCGCCACAGCCGGCCGTTCAGCTTCGCGATCAACTCGAACGCGCCTTCGCGGTCTTCGTAAGCGGCCTGCGGCGTCAGGAAGTCGCGCGGGTTCGCGAGGCCGTTCGAGCCGATCGGGCCGAGGTCCGGCAGGCGCAGCAGCGCGCCGAAGTTTTCGCAGATGTAGCCGCGCGCATCGCCGTCCGGCAGCGCGACGGAGAAACGCACGCCGCGCGGGATCACCGCGATCTCGAACGGCTCGACGTCGAGCCGGCCGAATTCCGTCGCGATGAACAGGCGCCCCTGCTGCGGCACGATCAGCAGTTCGCCGTCGGCGCTGTAGAAAAAGCGCTCCTGCATCGAGCGGTTCGCCGCGTACAGGTGGATCGCGCAACCGTTCATCGCGGCGGCCGACCCGTTGCCGGCCATCGTCACCAGCCCTTCGACGAAATCGGTCGGCTCGACCGGCATCGGCAGCGGGTCCCAGCGCAGCTGGTTCGGCGGCGTCGGCGGCACGTCGGCCGAGTCGCCGAATTCCGACACGAGCTGCTGCGGGCCCGCGTACGGCTCGAACGGCCGATGCACGGCCGCCGGGCGGATGCGGTACAGCCACGAGCGGCGGTTGTGGCCACGCGGCGCGGTAAACGCGGTGCCCGACAGTTGCTCCGCATACAGCCCGTACGGCGCGCGCTGCGGCGAGTTGCGGCCGTGCGGCAGCGCGCCGGGCAGTGCCTCGGTCGCGAATTCGTTCGCGAAACCGCTCAGGTAGCCGGCATTTGCCGGTTTCGACAGGTCAAGCGTCATCGTTTCCTTTCTCCCTCAATTCGTGGCGGCGGTCGGCGCCTGCACGCCGTTGCGCCGCGTTACGCCCGCAAGCCCGAGGACGAACAGCGCCGAGCACAGCACGGGCACCGCGGCCGCGTGGAACAGCGCGCCGTTCGACCAGTTGAGCGCAATCAGTTGCCCGCCGACGAGCGGCCCGAGCACCGAGCCGATCCGGCCGATGCCGAGGCTCCAGCCGATGCCCGTCGAGCGCAGCGACGTCGGGTAATACTGGCCCGCGAGCGCGTTCACGGCCGGCTGCCCGCCGACCACGCAGAACCCGCCCGCGAACACGACCACGAGCAGCCACGGCAGCGCATGCGCGACCGAGCCGATCAACCCGACCGACACCGCGGCGCACGCAAAGCAGGCGAACAGCACACGCACGAAGCCGTAGCGTTCGATGAACCAGCCGAGCGACAGCGTGCCGATCACGCCGCCCGTCTGCAGTACCGTGCCGACGATCACGGCCGTACCCGGCGAATAACCGGCATCGCGCATCACCGTCGGCAGCCAGTTCGACAGGAAATACAGGTCGATCAGGTTCATGAAGCTGATCGACCACAGCAGCAGCGTGACCGGCAGGCGGCCATGGCTGAATAGCTCGGCGACCGGCGCGCCGGTCGCGGCCCGCTCGCGCACGACGAGCCGCGTGTTCGCATCGATGCCGGCCTGCGGCGCGAAACCCGCGAGCCAGTCGCGCGCCTGCGCGACACGCCCTTTCAGCACCAGGAACTGCAGCGATTCGGGCAGCCGCGCGACCATCGCGATCGTGAGCACGAGCGGCACCGCGCCGCCGACGAAGAACACCGAACGCCAGCCGAGCGCCGGAATCAGCGCGGCGCTGATGAAGCCACCGAGCGCCGCGCCGAGCGTGAAGCCGCACGATACGATCATCATCCGCTTCACACGATGCGCGGCCGGGCTGAACTCGCCGACCAGCGCCATCGCGTTCGGCATGATGCAGCCGAGGCCGAGGCCCGTGACGAAGCGCAGCGCCATCAGCACCGGGATCGAACCCGCGAACGGCGTCGCGAGCATCGTCACCGCGAAGAACAGCGTCGAGCCGATCAGCACCGGGCGCCGCCCGATCCGGTCGGCCAGCACCGACAGCCCGAGCGCGCCGAGCAGCATCCCGAACAGGCTCGCGCTGAACACCGGCCCGAGCGCCTGCTTCGGCACGCCCCATTCGGCAATCACGCTCGGGGCGACGTAGCCCATCGCCTGCGCATCGAACCCGTCGATCACGAGGCACAGCCCGCACAGCACGAGCAGCATCCAGTGAAAGCCCGGGCGATGGGTTTCGTCGATCACATGCTCGACTTCGAGCACGCGCGCGTCGGCCGGCGCCGCGCTCATTGCGCGACCTCGGCGGCCGGATGCACGGGCGGCGTCACGCCCTGGCGCGCGAGCGCCATCGCTTCGCGCAGCACGTCGGCGTCGCCGATCTGGTTCGCGAGCAGCAGGATCAGCTTCGCGTTGACGAGCTGGCTATCGGCGTCGGACAGGTCGCGATGCATGTCGATCAGCGCTTCGTAGAACGCGTCCGGGTCAGCCAGGCGCGGGCGGGTGTCGAGTGAGGGCATGACGGAGTCTCCGGTGTCTTTATCGTATTCAGCGTGCGCAGGTCGCGCGCGCCAGCGCGTCGGCAAGCGCCTGGCGCTCGAGCGTGCGCATGCGGGCGCACACATGCTGGTCGGGGCGCAGCAGGTAGAACGTGCCGGGCTTCGCGTCGTAGCGTTGCGCGGCGAAACCGTCGACGTCCTCCACGACGTCGACACCCGCGACCGGCTGCGCGTGCCCGGCCGGCACCACGAGCACGGGCCGCACCGGCAGCGCGAGGCCGTCGAGCGCCTGCGCGAGCGCGCCCGCATCGCCCGGCAGCCCGAACAGCACGCCGGTGAAGCCGCTGCCCAGATGCCGCAGCAGCCAGCCCGGCGCGCCCTGCGCACGCACCGGCGCATCGGCTGCCGCCGCGCCCGGGCGCATCGCACCCGCGAATGCGTCGCCATTACGGTCCGGCGTGTTCAGCGGCGAGTCGGCCAGCACCGCCGGCACCGACAGGCGGCCGCTGTTCACGAGCTTGCGCGCGAACTCGCAGTCGCGCGCGAGCTTCAGCGTCGCGTCGCGGAATACGCGCGACACCGGGCTTTTCGGCGTGATGAAGTCCGTCGAGCGCGTCGAGTTGCGGATGTTCTCGTCGGCCGCGAACTCGCGCTCGCTCGCATACGTATCGAGCAGGCGGTCGGCCGAACGCCCGTCGAGCACGAGCTTCAGCTTCCAGGCGAGGTTGTCGGCGTCCTGCACGCCGCTGTTCGCGCCGCGCGCGCCGAACGGCGACACGCCGTGCGCGGAGTCGCCCGCGAACAGTACGCGGCCGTGACGGAACGTATCCATCCGCTGGCAGCGGAACGTATAGACGCTCACCCATTCGAGCTCGAACTCGACGTCCGGCCCGAGCAGCGCGCGCACGCGCGGGATCACGCGCTCCGGCTGCTTCTCGGCGACCGGATCGGCATCCCAGCCGAGCTGGAAGTCGATGCGCCACACGTTGTCCGGCTGGCGATGCAGCAGCACCGACTGATTGGGGTGGAACGGCGGGTCGAACCAGAACCAGCGCTCGGTCGGAAACTCCGCCTTCATCTTCACGTCGGCGATCAGGAAGCGGTCCTTGAACGTGCGGCCGTGGCTTTCGAGGCCCATCATCGTGCGCATCGGGCTGCGCGAGCCGTCGGCCGCGATCACGTACTGCGCGCGCAGCGTCGCGAGGCCTTCCGGCGTCTCGATCGTCAGCACCGCGTGTTCGGCCGCCTGGTCGATGCCCGTCACCTTGTGCTTCCAGCGGATATCGATGTTCGGCAGCTCGAACGCGCGATCGGCCAGATAACCTTCGACGTAGTACTGCTGCAGGTTGATGAACGCGGGGCGCGCATGCCCTTCCTCGGGCAGCAGGTCGAATGCGTACAGCTGCTCGTCCTGCAGGAACACCTTGCCGACGTGCCAGCTGACACCCTTGTCGACGAAGCGCTCGCCGCAGCCGAGCCGGTCGAAGATCTCGAGCGTGCGCTTCGCGAAGCAGATCGCGCGCGAGCCGGTGGACAGCGTGTCGTCGTCGTCGAGCAGCACGACGGGCACGCCCTGCTGCGCGAGGTCGATCGCCGCCGCGAGGCCCACCGGGCCCGCGCCGACGACGATCACCGGGTGAACGGTTGCGTCCTGCGCACGCGGACGGTATTCGAACTTCAGCGTCTGGTAATCGATGCTCATGGTCGCCGTCCGCCCCTCAACCCTGCCGGGCGCGCGCCGGCTCGCCCGTCATCCCGCCCGTCGCCTGCCGGCGCGCCGCGCCGCCGTCCCGCGTGCCATTCCTGTCAACCGCCACGTCTCGCTCCTTGCTTCCTGTTGATTCGCGAACGGCGCCGTTTCGCGGCGCCCGCCTGCCGCATTTCTTGATCGGCGACAAATTCTGGATTTACGAATAGTAAAACCAATTACGAATAGTGAAATCAACGTAAACCCTAGGCGGAGGCTCGAAGACGGGATAACCATATAAGTGAAACGCCGAGCCGAGCTTGGCCGGCACTGCTAATATCAAGCTACGAGGCGGCCCGTTCGGCCGCCGTTTTTCCTTCTCACGCCGATGATTCCGCCCACCATTCCCGAGCTGGTCGCCCGTGCCGGGCAACTGCCGTATCTGCGGGATCACCTCGCGCTCGCCGATGGCGGCACCGCAAGCGCGAACCTGCCCGAGCGCACGCTCGGCAGCGCCTACGAACCGATCTACGACGTGACGATGCCGGGCGCGCCGCAATCGACGTCGTTCGCCGACGCCATCGAGCGCTATGGCGACGAACTCGGCTTCCAGGCCGTGACGGTCGTCACGGGCGCGCCGCACGATCCGGTCGACTCGGCCGTCGACGACCAGACGCTCGTGGCGATCGACCGCCTGTCGCGCGCACTGCACGCAATCAATTTCTTCGGCGCCCAGCGCCACGGGCTGTTGTTCCTGCGCGTGCACGAACGCCTGCTGAAGAGCGTGAAGTACGACCACGGCAAGCATTTCTCGTCGGTGCTGCAGCGCTTCGGGCTGCCGCCCGAGCGGATCGTGATCGAGCTGCCGGCGGTCGCGGTCGCGCACAAGACCTTCCTCGGCTACCTGACACGCAGCTACCAGCATCACGGCTTCAAGGTGGCGGACAAGCTGCCCGACCCGGGCCGCATCCTCGCGGTCGAATCCGACATGGCGCGCCCCGACTACATCAAGATGGATGCGGGCATCGCGTTGCGCGACGGGATGGTCAAGGCGCTCGTCGCATATGCGCAGCGCGTGCGGATTCCGCTGATCTTCGACGGCGTCGTCGACGAAACGCAGTGCGAGCTGCTACGCCAGCACGACGTGCGGTTCATGCAGGGGCCGGTGTTCGCGAAGGTCGTGACGGCCTGAACGGACAGGAGGTAGCCGGCGCACGCGGGGAGCGGCGCGCCGGATGCGCGGCAAGGGTGTGGCGCCGCTTGAAGAAGGATGAAGCGATCGGATGGCCTGGCGCGGCGCCTGCCCGTCGGTGCAGACGGTTACCGCTTACGCGCTTCCACCATCGTCGTACTTGGGCAGATCGTCGTCGATCTCGATGCCCGGGAAACGATCCCGATACCAGACGTGCCACGCCGGACGTAGCCGCGACGGCTCATCGAGCGTGGCGTAATTGATCTCGACCGTTTTCGGCGCGTCGCTCAGCCGGTATTCGAGCTGCGCGCCGCAACGGCCGCAGAAGCGCCGCTCGCCCCACGCGCTCGACGCGTAGACGGTCGGTTCGCCCTGCAGGTATTCGAACGCGTCGATCGGCACCGATGCCGATGCGACGACCGCCGCACCGGTCGTGCGCTGGCAGAGCCGGCAGTGGCAGAAGCCGGCGTCGGTCGGGACCTGGGCGATACGGTAGCGGATCGCGCCGCACGCGCATCCGCCTTCCATGGATTCGGGGTGAGACATCGCAGACCTCGTCGTCGGGAAGCTGGCGAACGATGATGAGCGAGGTTCGAGCGCGCCACAAGAGACGGCGGCGGCCGCCTCCCGCTGCCACCGTCACCAACACCTTCACCTGCGACGACGCGGTTGCGGTGCGAGGGCAACGCGCGCCGCGTTTCTCAGGCCGTCTGCCCGAGCCGCTGGGCGAGCGCCTTCAGCTTCGGCCCGACCTGCGTGCGAAACACCTCCTCGTCCATCGACGATGCGGGGCCGCTGCAGCTCAGGATCAGCCAGCGCCCCTCGCGCGGCTCGCGAAACGGCACGGCCGCCGCGTTGACGTCCATGTGCCACGCCCGGAACGAATAACAGCAACCGCCCGCCGGGAACTCGGCCACCGCGTGCTGCGCGGCGGCGACGAGCGCATCGGCGTCGGCCGCGCCGCCGGCCGCGCGGTGCAGCTCCGCATAGAGCGCGCGGCGCACGTCTTCCGGCTGCACGGCCAGGTACGCGCGCCCCATCGAACTCGTCAGCATCGACAGCCGCGAACCGGGCGCGAGCCCGAGCGTCAGCGCGGTCTCGCTGCGGATCGTCTCCAGATAGATCATGTCGAGCCCGTCGCGGCAGCCGAGCGACACGGCCGCGCCGATGTCGCGCGCGAGCGCCTGCATGTGCGGCCGCGCGAGGTCGAGCGTCCCCGAGCCGGACAGCAGCGCGTAGCCGAGCGACAGCACGCCGGCGTCGAGCGCATACTTTCCGAGCGTCTCGTCGTAGCGCAGGTAGCCGAGCACGGTCAGCGTATAGGCGAGCCGGTTCACGGTCGCCTTCGGCAGCCCCGTGCGCTCCGCGAAGTCGCGGTTGCCGAGCATCGGCTCGCCGGGCCGGAATGCGCGCAGCAGGTCGAGCCCGCGCGCGAGCGCGACGACGAACTTGCGCTCGTCGATCGTGGTTTCGTCGATGGTTGAAAGTGTCATCTGGTGCTACACTGGGTTCGATTTGCAAAACATTGTTCCGCACAGCGGAACACGAGTCAAGCGAACTTTTGGCATGGGGCCGGAGCAAGCGCTGAAGCGACAGCTCTGCCCGACAGGAGATGAGACGATGAGTGCTGCAACTTTTCATTGGGACGATCCGCTGCTGCTCGACCAGCAACTGACCGAAGAAGAGCGGATGGTGCGCGACGCGGCGCAGGCGTATGCGCAGGACAAGCTTGCCCCGCGCGTCACCGAGGCGTTCCGCCACGAGCGCACCGACGCCGAAATCTTCCGCGAGATGGGCGAAGTCGGCCTGCTCGGCCCGACGATTCCCGAGGAATACGGCGGCCCCGGCCTCAATTACGTGAGCTACGGACTGATCGCGCGCGAAGTCGAACGCGTCGATTCGGGCTACCGGTCGATGATGTCCGTCCAGTCGTCGCTCGTGATGGTGCCGATTTACGAATTCGGCTCCGACGCGCAGAAGCAGAAATACCTGCCGAAGCTCGCGACCGGTGAATGGATCGGCTGTTTCGGGCTGACCGAGCCGAACCACGGCTCCGACCCGGGCAGCATGGTCACCCGCGCGAAGAAGGTGCCCGGCGGCTACTCGCTGTCCGGCGCGAAGATGTGGATCACGAACTCGCCGATCGCCGACGTCTTCGTCGTGTGGGCGAAGCTCGAGGAGAACGGCAAGGACGCGATCCGTGGTTTCATCCTCGAAAAGGGCTGGAAGGGCCTGTCGGCGCCCGCGATCCACGGCAAGGTCGGGCTGCGCGCATCGATCACCGGCGAGATCGTCCTCGACGAGGTGTTCGTACCGGAAGAGAACCTGATGCCGAACGTGAGCGGCCTGCGCGGCCCGTTCACGTGCCTGAACTCGGCCCGCTACGGGATCGCCTGGGGCGCGCTGGGCGCCGCCGAATCGTGCTGGCACACCGCGCGCCAGTACGTGCTCGACCGCCAGCAGTTCGGCCGGCCGCTCGCCGCGAACCAGCTGATCCAGAAGAAGCTCGCGGACATGCAGACCGAAATCACGCTCGGCCTGCAAGGCGTGCTGCGCCTCGGCCGGATGAAGGACGAAGGCACGGCGGCCGTCGAAATCACGTCGATCATGAAGCGCAACTCGTGCGGCAAGGCGCTCGACATCGCCCGGCTCGCGCGCGACATGCTCGGCGGCAACGGCATCTCCGACGAATTCGGCGTCGCGCGCCACCTCGTGAACCTCGAAGTGGTCAACACGTACGAAGGCACGCACGACATCCACGCGCTGATCCTCGGCCGCGCGCAGACGGGCATCCAGGCGTTCTTCTGACCGGCCACCGGCCGGATGCGACGCGCCCGGCAGCCACGCCGCACCGCGCCGCGCACGCATAACCGACACGGCCCGCCCGGCATCACTGCCGGGCGGGCCGTTTTTCATCGGATCCGCGCTCCGGGCCGGCGGCCCGGTATCGCGTTCACGTGCCGCCGATGCTTACTTGTTCGGCTGCGGCGTGAGGCGCAGATACGGACGCACTGCTTTGAAGCCCTTCGGGAAGCGCTTCTTCAGCTCTTCCGGATCCTGCAGCGACGGCACGATCACGACGTCGTCGCCATCCTTCCAGTTGCCGGGCGTCGCGACCTTGTAGTTGTCGGTCAGTTGCAGCGAGTCGATCACGCGCAGCACTTCGTCGAAGTTGCGCCCCGTGCTGGCCGGATACGTGATGATGAGCCGCACCTTCTTGTTCGGGTCGATCACGAACAGCGAACGCACCGTCAGCGTTTCGTTCGCGTTCGGGTGGATCATGTCGTACAGCTGCGAAACCTTGCGGTCCGCATCGGCGATGATCGGGAAGCCGACGACGGTCGACTGCGTTTCGTTGATGTCGTTGATCCAGCCCTTGTGCGATTCGACGCCGTCGACCGACAGCGCGATCACCTTCACGTTGCGCTTCTCGAATTCGCCCTTCAGTTTCGAGGTCAGCCCGAGTTCGGTCGTGCATACCGGCGTGTAGTCGGCCGGATGGGAGAACAGGACACCCCAGCCGTCACCCAGCCACTCGTGAAACTTGATCGGGCCCAGGCTCGATTCCTGCTCGAAATCCGGTGCGATGTCGCCAAGACGCAGACTCATGATGTTCCCTCCTCGAACGATGCTGGTTGAAACCGCGCCCGGGTCGGCGCGGGAAAGTCTGTCAGCTTACGGGAAGCAATGGGGCATGCGAACGATTATTCCGTTTGATATTCATACTTTTTTGTCATTTTTGCCCGGTACCGGTGCAGCGCGGGCAGCCCTGCGGGAAACTTTTCACCCCGTTTGCCGCTCTGTTGATGATTACAAATCGTTTACCATGCGGTCTTGCGCTGCCGTCGTGTTTCTTCCCGGCTCGCCAGCAGGCAGGCGTTTCGCTACGATGTGAACCTGCAGCATGACAGCATGAAGGGAGTTGCAATGTCGGAAATCAACAAGGAGAAACTGATGTCGGATATCAAAACCGTTCTGTCGGACGCCGAAGACCTGCTCAAGCAAGCTGCGAGCAGCACGGGCGACCGTGCGGCCGAGCTGCGCGAGAAAGCCATGTCGCGCCTGAAGCAGGCCAAGGAAAAGGCAGCCGACGTCCAGGTCGTCGTGGTCGAGAAAGGCAAGAAGGCCGCCCGCGCGACCGACGATTACGTGCACGAGCATCCGTGGACGTCGATCGGCGTCGCCGCCGGCGTCGGCGTGCTGATCGGCCTGCTGATCAACCGCAAGTAACGCGCCCTGCGCGTTCCGTCCCGCGGGCCGCTTCACGCGGCCTGCGGGCGTCGAAGCCAGCCGGCGGTTTCCGCCGGCCGGCTTTGTCCTAGCTGCACACTGCACGCGCACGCACCTCACCCATGACGACAGACACCACCTCGCAGCCGTCCGGCCAAGGACCGCTGCGCCGCCTCGTCGGCTCCGCGATCGGGCTTTTGCAAACGCGCCTCGAACTGGTGGGCATCGAGCTTGCCGAGGAGAAGGAGCGCCTGATGGGCGTGCTGTTCCTCGGGCTCGCCGCGATGATGCTCGCGACGATGGCACTCATCAGCCTGACCGTACTCGTCGCGATTGCGTTCTGGGATACCTACCGCTGGCAGTCGCTCGCGGCGATCACCGCGCTCTATGCCGCAGGCGGGATCGCGTGCGCACTGAAAGCCCGTTCGGGCCTGCGCGACGCGCCGACCGTATTCGAGGCGACGCTCGCCGAACTCGAGAAAGACCGCGAACTGTTCCGCGGCAAGCCGTGAACGCAGTCGCGCTCCCCCCTCCCACCTACTTCGCCGACGCGCCATGAGCCAGAACGTCACGGGCAATTCCCCCCGCTCCCATTCGTCGCGATCGAACTGGAGCGCGTCGCAGCATCGCGCGCTCCGCAAGGAACTGTTGATCCTGCGATCCGAAGTCGAGCGGCTCGAACTCGCGGAAGCCGCCGGCGAAATGCGCCAGGCCGTCACGCGCTTCAGCTGGCTCAAGGTGTTCATCCCCGGCCTGTCCAGCAACAAGTTCGGCCAGTCCGCCAGGAACCTGAACGCGAGCCTCGGCCAGCTCGTCAACCAGTACCCGATGCTGAGTTCGCTCGCATCGCTCGTGCTCGCCAAACCCGTTCGCTCGCTGCTGCGCGCGAGCGCGGGTCCCGCGCTGAAGTGGGGCACCCTCGGTTTCGCTGCATGGGAGGTCTACCGGATCTGGAAGGCGTCCCGCGACGAGCGCGGGCTCGACGCGCACGACGACTGATCGTCGGCATCCTGCGCGCACGGCCATCCGCCGTGGCGCGCCTTTCGTTCGAACTCAACGCACACCCCAGCACGCGGCGACCTGTCCGTCGACGGCATCACTTCGGACATTGCCTTTCGCCCCGTCCGAGCGCAACGTGAACGCGCCGCATGCATCGCCGTGCATCGGGCCGGTGTCGAGCGGGATGGCTTCCAGCTCGTAGCTCACGGCCGAATCGTCGCCGTCCGGCCGCCGGAGCGCCAACCGATAGACCGCGCGGCCGTCCGGCGGCGCTTGCGCGAGTGCCGTGGGCAATGCCGAAGGCGGTACGCCCTCCAGTGCTTCGAGATATTGGGCCGCCCGGTACAGCGCAGCGACCGCCGATGCGCGATGAGCGCGCGCCACCTGCTCGCGATACGACGGAATGCCCCATCCGGCCAGCACCGCGACGATCGCGAGCACGATCATCAGCTCGATCAGCGTGAATCCCGCCGCGCGTTGCATGGATGGGCCACCGCTCATCGAAGCACCGTCGCGACGTGACGCCAGCGCAAGGCGACGATGTGTCCGTCGCGGATCGCGACCTGATGCTGCAGCCAGACGGCGCTCGATGCATGCGCACCGACACCGCGCGCGGTGACCACGTACGCACGGGCATCGGCCGGCCCTGCCCCGCGCCACGCTTCGATCAGGCATCGTGGCGGTTGCCCGACCGCCGGCCATCCTGCGAACGGCGCGAACGCTTCGGCCGCCGCCAGCGCCGGCGTGCGCCGCCACGCGTCGGGCTCCGCATACGACTCGCCTTCGCTTACGTAGGGCGCCGAGCCCCGGCGCAATCGCGCTGTGCACGCAGCAAGCGCGGCATCGGCCGCGTGAAATGCGACCAGCCGATCGGACAACGCGCGCGTGCGGCGCGATTCCGTCAGCGCAGCCTCGAACCACGTGCCAGTCAGCGCCGCAACCGCCGCGCCGACCGCGATCACCGCGGGCAATGCAAGGCCCGCTTCGCGACGCCGATCGCGGCTGGTTGACCGCAAGCGCAGGTGCGGCGCTCGCCGTCTCGACGCCAGGGCCTCCGCACCCGCAGCCCGCCGCAGGTCTTCGCCACTTGTCGCGACACGTTCGTGCGTGTGGCCTGCCGCGCCGCATCCCGACCGCTGCGGCGCGTACCGCCCCGCTCCGCTCATCGCGGCACCTCGCGTTCATCCGTTGCATCGCGCGGCGTATCGTCGAATGCGCCCGCGACATTCCTCAACGCGACGATGCGATCGAGCGTCATGCGCGCGCGGCCGTCTTGTGCAACGACGGTGCGACCATCGCAGTCGACGTGCCGCGCCGGCTCGCCCGACGGTTCACCGCGCGCCCGCACGCAGACATGCGCGGCCACGACCTCGCGCCAGTCGTCGACGCGCATGGCATCGGCATCGACGAACTGCGTGCCGCCGCGACGAAGATAGCGCACCCGCAACTGATCGATTCCCGACACGACCGGCTGCGGCGTGCCCGGACGGCCGTTTCCTTCGCAATACAGTTCGGGCTCGCCCGTCGACGGACTAACGTGCACATCGAAGCGGTTCTCCACCGGCGCACGTTCGCCGGCCCCGCCAATACCCTGCCCGAGGCAATCCGGCACCTGGCCGCTAACGGTGGGCCACGTCGACACGGCGTCGCCGACATACCGGACCAGCAGCGCGTCCGATACAGCGCGCACGGGCTCGCACCGCACTTGCGCGCCACTTCCCCTCACACGCGCCATCGAACAGCCGAACACCGGCGGCAACGACGACACGCCCCCTGCATCGAGCGGCCGGAATCCTGCCATCTGGATCTGCTGGCCGATCAGCATCAGTGCGGTGCCGGCCGCATCGCGCATCCGGAACCCGTCGTCCGCACGCCGCTGGGCAATGCGCTGCGCGTGGAGCAGCGCACCGGCCGCCACGAGCACGAGCAGACCGACGGTCATCGCAATCAATACTTCAAGCAGCGTATGCGCACGCGTGCGGCGATCAGCGTTCATCGGCGTCAGTCTCCCGATACGGAATCCGGACGCAAGACGGCGGCTGCGCCGGCCTGCCCGTCGCATCGCATCGCGGCCCGGTAGCCGCATGACCGCCGCGCCAGCCGACAACTGCGTAGCTGACGCCACCCGGCCCATCGCCACGCATCATCGCGCCGCCGGGCAGCGACGCCGCGGCCCGCGCCGCGAGGCCATCGTCAGCCTGCGCGGCCACGTGCAAGCGCTCGATACGCGCATCAGCCAGCCACAGCGCGCGTTCACGCCAGATCGTCGCGCGCTGCGCACGCGCCATCGCAAGCTGGCTGCCCGCCACGGCCAGCATGACGGCCGCGAGGAGCGCGACGGCCAGCATCGCTTCGAGCAGCGACGTGCCGCGCATTGCGTTGCGCATGACATTCACGCCGCGTCGCAGCGGCCGGCGACAACCCGCGCCCGGCCACCTGCCGCGATCCGCACGCAACGCGACGCACGTGTGGCGTCAGCCCCCGATATGTCGCGTCGTGGACTCAATTCGAACCGCCGGATACCACCGATTGCCTGACCGACCGGCGGCGCAAACGCGAGATCGTGCGCCGCACCCGCGACGGCCACCTCGACATCGCGCGGATAGCGCCTCAGCACGCGTGACTGCCCGTCGACCTGCCCGCTGACGATCCAGTCGCACGACCATTCGGCCGGATCGCACCGCTCACCCGCACGCAAACAGGTGCCGCCGCTCCCGGCCCTGCACAGCGTGACGCGCACGCCGAGGCGCATCGCCTCGGTACGTGCAAACGACAGCGCGCCGAGCAACGCGCGCGAGCGTGCATCCACACGTTCACGCATGCGCCACTGATCGAAGGCGGGCGCCGCATGGAGCGCGAGCCCGGCCGCCAGCGAGAGCGCGACCATCAGCTCGACGAGCGTGAACCCGCCCGAGCGGCGCAACACATTTTTCAGGGGTAAAGCGTGCAGTCCCATCGCAGCCGTCCTTCGCCAAGGTGATGCGACGACTGTAGCGACGCGTGCGGACGCGCGCCATTTGCCGAACGGCCGACTGGCGACATGCGATCGCGACCGACACAATCGGCGCGAACTGATCCAACGGAGAAGACGATGAACGGACGCAGCGCGTCAGCGCTTACGCGGAGTCTTGGCGGGAGAGGCGCGACGGAACTCTTCGATCACGTCGGCAAATTCGGAAACGTCCTCGAACCGGCGATACACCGATGCGAAGCGGACATAAGCGATCGTATCGAGGCCGCGCAACTCGTTCATCACGAGTTCGCCGAGCTTCTCGCTACGCACTTCGCGCTCGCCTGTCGCGAGCAGTTGATACTCGATGCGGGCGACCGCCGCGTCGATCGCGTCGGCAGCAACCGGCCGCTTGCGCAGCGCGAGTTGCATGCTGGCGACGATCTTGCGACGGTCGAATTCCGTGCGGCTGCCGTCCTTCTTCACGACGAACGGCAGGGACAACTCGACCCGCTCGTACGTCGTGAAGCGCTTGTCGCAAGCCGAGCAGCGACGGCGCCGCCGGATCGCGGCGCCATCTTCGGACACGCGCGAGTCCACGACCTGCGTGTCGTCATGCCGGCAGAACGGGCAGCGCATCGTCGATCAGCGATAGACCGGGAAACGCTTGGTCAGCTCGGCGACCTGCGCGCGCACGCGCTCGATCGTCGCTGCATCTTCCGGGTTGTCCAGCACGTCAGCGATCAGGTTGCCCACCTGTTCCGCTTCCGCCGGACCGAACCCGCGCGTCGTCATCGCCGGCGAGCCCAGGCGCACGCCGCTCGTCACGAACGGCTTTTCCGGATCGTTCGGGATCGCGTTCTTGTTCACCGTGATGTGCGCGGCGCCCAGCGCCGCTTCCGCTGCCTTGCCCGTGATGTGCTTCGCACGCAGGTCCACCAGCATCACGTGGCTTTCCGTGCGGCCCGACACGATCCGCAGCCCGCGCTTCACCAGCGTTTCAGCCAGCACGCGTGCGTTCTCGACCACCTTCTCCTGGTACGCCTTGAATTCCGGCGACAGGGCTTCCTTGAACGCCACCGCCTTGCCCGCGATCACGTGCATCAGCGGGCCGCCCTGGATCCCCGGGAAGATCGCCGAATTGATCGGCTTCTCGTACTCCGCCTTCATCAGGATCACGCCGCCGCGCGGGCCGCGCAGGCTCTTGTGCGTCGTCGTCGTCACGAAGTCCGCGTGCGGCACCGGGTTCGGGTACACGCCTGCCGCGATCAGGCCGGCGTAGTGCGCCATGTCGACCATCAGGTACGCACCGACCGACTTCGCGATCTTCGCCAGACGCTCGAAATCGATCTTCAGCGAGAACGCCGACGCGCCCGCGACGATCAGCTTCGGCTTGTGTTCCTGCGCCAGCTTCTCGGCCGCTTCGTAATCGATGTCTTCGTTCTCGTTCAGGCCGTAGCTCACCACGTTGAACCACTTGCCCGACATGTTCACCGGCGAACCGTGCGTCAGGTGGCCGCCGTGCGCGAGGCTCATGCCCATGATCGTGTCGCCCGGCTTGAGCATTGCGAAGAACACACCCTGGTTCGCCTGCGAACCCGAGTTCGGCTGCACGTTCGCCGCTTCCGCGCCGAACAGCTGCTTCACGCGATCGATCGCCAGCTGCTCGACCACGTCCACGTATTCGCAGCCGCCGTAGTAGCGCTTGCCCGGATAGCCTTCCGCGTACTTGTTCGTGAGCTGCGAACCCTGCGCGGCCATCACCGCCGGGCTCGTGTAGTTTTCCGACGCGATCAGCTCGATGTGATCTTCCTGGCGGCGGTTTTCCTGCTCGATCGCAGCAAAGATTTCGGGATCGACGTTCGCGATGGTGCTTTGGGCTCTGTCAAACATACGGTTTCCGTTAAGTGTGTACAGGTTGACCGAAGTGGCCGAGTACGGTGCGCTGCTGGCGGGACCAGCTCGACGTGGCGGAAGAATCCGTATGACGCGAGGCAGGACAGCCACCGGCGATGCACGCGACGGCGCACAACGGCTGCCCAGGCGAACGGCAAAAACGGCGCCCCGCGCTTCACGGTGGGATGCTCCACCTTGAACCCGAAGGGTTCTATCGCCAGTCACGCAGGGGTGATGAGCGCGTTAGTGTATTGGATGCGTCATGAATAGGCAACCGCACGGCGGTGCGCCCGAAGCAATTGGGGCCAGACTCTACGCGCCCGTGCCGGAACGCTTTGCCGCCTTGCCGCGGTGCGGCATTCTCAGTAGGCTTGCGGGATATCACCCGCTATTTTGTCTTCGACCAGGAGCAGCAATGATCGTGTTCGTCACAGGCGCGTCCGCCGGCTTCGGCGCCGCCATCGCCCGTGCCTTTGTCAACGGAGGCCACCGCGTCGTCGCGACCGCGCGTCGCAAGGATCGTCTCGATGCGCTCGCCGCCGAACTCGGCGATTCGCTTCTGCCGCTCGAGCTCGACGTACGCGATCGCGCGGCCGTCGAGGCCGTGCCGGCCGCCCTTCCCGCCGAATTCGCGGCGCTCGACGTGCTCGTCAACAACGCCGGCCTCGCGCTCGGCGTCGAGCCGGCCCAGAAGGCCAGCCTCGACGAATGGCACACGATGATCGACACGAACTGCACGGGCCTCGTCACGGTCACGCACGCGCTGCTGCCCGGCATGATCGAGCGCGGCCGCGGCCATATCTTCAACCTTGGCTCGGTCGCGGGTTCGTACCCTTATGCAGGCG
>JABLTH010083046.1_pt1 | contig 18985 bp, 19 predicted proteins | sample 7875711 | NCBI WGS metagenome assembly JABLTH01 (sample SAMN14941262, study PRJNA633318) | bioreactor metagenome | isolation source: bioreactor | place: China | collected 2019-03-05 | reverse complement strand
GCCACGCCAGCGCACGCAGTGGACGGCTGCAAGGTCCTGCTGTGCTTCGCGGGCAACTGGCGCGACATCAGCCAGTGCCGTCCCGAAGTCGAGCAGGCGCTCAAGGACCAGGCCAAAGGCAAGGGCTGGCCGACCTGCAAGACCACGCAGGCCAACGGCAGTCAACAGACGGCCAACAGCATCACCTCCAAGGTGATCTACGGCTCGTCCTGCCCGTACTACTTCCGCACCTGGACGTTCGTTCCGAACCCCGCCTACAACACGCTCGAAAGCGGTACTTCCTGGGATGGCAAGGTCTACGGCACATGGCGGATGACCTGTCAGGTCACCGAAGCTTTGGCGACGACGATCAATGGGCAGCCGTGGAAGGCATCGTACGTGGCGCCCGACGGTTCGTCAGTAGACCACTGGCTGCCAGCGGCTCTGGCGGCAATGCCGGAAATGGCATCCGACCCGAACAGCGTCGCCCAGATCGAAGCGGCGTGGGTTGCGGCGGGTTCTCCGATGACCAGACCGGCACTCCCTGGCCCGAACTACGTGGACCTGTCCAGCGGGGCGTACGAGTCGTGCTACCCCTACTCGGACAACGACCCGAACATGTGCCACTGGTTCAACGACGGAGTCTTCGTGCCGTGGTGAACCTGGGCGTCCTCGTTGCGCAGTGCGCGCCGCTGGTGGCCCCCGCGACGGCCCATGCCGTCGTCGCGGTGGAGTCCGGCGGCAACCCGCACGCCATCGGCGTCGTGGGCGGCCACCTGGTGCGCCAGCCGCGCGACCTCGCCGAGGCCATTGCCACGGTCAAGGCGCTCGAGGCGCAGGGCATGAACTACTCGGTCGGGCTCGCGCAGATCAATCGCGGGAACTTCACTCGGCTGGGCTTAACGGCCGAGACCGCTTTCGAGCCGTGCGCCAACCTGCGCGCGATGCAGGCAGTCCTCGGCGACTGCTTCGAGCGCGCGTCGACCACAGAACCCCAGCAGCCGGCCTTGCGAAAGGCCCTCAGCTGCTACTACTCGGGCAACTACTCGACGGGCTTTCGGGAGGGCTACGTCGATCGAGTGCTCGCCGCCTGGCGAGCAAATGAAGCGGCCAACAAGGCGACAACAAGAAAGGAGACCACCCCCGCCGCGCCGCTTCCCTCCCCCACCCTTTCTCGCAGCGCTCCGTGAGCTGCGTCTTCACACACCCAACCACAGGAGTCTTCCGAAGTGAATCCGACCAAGAATGAACAGCAGCGCACCGATGCCCCAACGGGCAGGTGGATCGGCCAGGCCACGCAGCGCATGCTGATGCTGGCGATGTTCGCCGCCGCAGGCGCCGCGCGCGCGGGCGGTGGCCCCATCCAAGGCGTGGTCAACGGCGTGAACATCGTGCTGGCCACCGTGACGGCGGTGTGCCTGGCGCTGGCGACGATCGGCGTGGGCATCTGCGGCTACAAGGTCATTTTCGATGGCGCCACGTTCCGCGACGTGAGCAACAAGTTGCTCGGCTCGGCGATCGCGGGCAGCGCCGGTGCGATCGCTGCGATGTTCATGACGAACTGACGCGGACGCCCATCGTGATCGAGGCCATCTACAAGGGCGCGACGCGCCCCGCGATGAAGTGGGGCGTGCCGTTGCTCGGCCTGGTAGGCGTACTCACGCCCATCTTCCTTGTGACGATGTGGATTGGCTCGCTGCTCACGCCGTGGGCCTTCCCCGTGGGCTTCGCCTGCGGCGGCGCGTGCTTCGGCTGGATGCGCTACGTCACCGCCAAGGACGATCAGCGCCTGGCGCAGTGGGTCCAGGCACTGAAGCTCACGATGGCGAACCGCAACCGGCGCCTTTTTGGCGTGCGCAGCTATGGCGCGTACCGAGCGGCCGGCGCGCGCGAGACCTGGCGCAAGTAGCTCACGCATGCCCAAAGACCGAAGGTTCAGCCACTGCCGCGCGTGAGCCGGCTCGCGGCTTTATCACTCTGGAGAACAAACCCTTGAGCATCTACAACAAGTCCGCCGTCGCGCGCCGCTCATTCGGACCAGTGGTCCGCGCCAAGGCGAGCATTGCCATCGGTGATGCGCACGACCCTGCCGACGCATCTTCCCGCGAGACACCAAATGATCGCGCCTGAGGAAGCGGCTGTCAGCCGGGGTCGCGAGGGGCGCAAAGCCAGCGCCAAGTTCTGGAACGAGGGCCAGCGCGACACGACGGTCCACGAGTTCGTGAGCTTCTCGGTGCCAGTGTCTGAGCACGACACGCTCACGCGCAGCGGCGACTACCTGCGCACCTGGCGCTTGGGCGGTGTCACGTTCGAGGGCGTCGACGAGCGGCGGGTGCAGGCTCGCCACGAGGCGCTATGCAACCTGCTGCGCAACCTCCCAGAGGGGCGGTGCGTGGTGTACCAACACCGCATCCAGCGCCGCGCCTCCGATCGCCTGATCGATCCGCAAACGCCGCACTTCTCCGCGGCGTTCAGCCGCGCGTACCAGGACAAGCTCGAGCGCCAGCCGTACCTGCTCAAGGAGTTCTATCTCACGCTGCTGTATCGCCCCTTCGAGAACGAGCGCGACCGACGCATGGCCAAAGCGACGCGCACTGCGGCGTCGCAGGAGCGCTGGATCAAGGACGCGATCGACCGGATGAACGACTTGAGCAACCTGGTCGAAACCACGCTCGCCGAGTTCGACCCGATTGCTCTCGGCATCCGACACGAGGCATCGCCTGGCGGCGCTGACACCGGTGGCATCGACTACTGGGAAGCGGGCGAGCTCTACTCGTTCCTGGTCAACGGCATCTGGGACCGCGTGCCCCTGCCCGATGGCCCGGCCTGGCGCGTTCTGCCCCGAGCACGGCTGAACTTCGGGGGCAGCGCCCTGGAGATGCGGGCGCTGGAGGGTCGGCGCTACGCCACGCTGATGGACATCAAGGAGTACCCGGCGCAGGTCGACCCAGGCTCATTGAGCCCGCTGCTCTACATCGACAGCGAGTACATCGAGACCCAGTGCCTGGCATTGCTGCCGCGGCGCCAGGCGATGGCGGCACTGCGCGTGCAGCGTGACCAGCTGATCGCCTCCGACGACGTCGTGCACACGCAGATCACGGCCATGGACGACGCGATGAATGCGCTGGGCGATGGCCAGATCACGATGGGCGAGTACAGCTACACGCTGGCGGTCTTCGGCGACAGCGCGGCCGAGTCGCGCCGCCGCGCGACCCAAGCCGCCGCTGCGGTAGCGCGCTTGAACGCGACCCAGCTGGTGCCGGTGGAACTGCTGGCCGATGCGGCCTGGTTCTCGCAGCAACCGGGCAATCTCCACTTCCGCACTCGCAAGGCCTCCATCAGCTCACGCGCTTTCGCGGCGCTCGGCTGCTGCCACACCTTCTTGCTCGGCAAACGCGACGGCAACCCTTGGGGCCAGGCCCTGGCCATCATGCGCACGCCAGCGGGCCACCCGTTCTACTTCAGCCTCCACGTATCCAGCGCCACGGACGACGACGAAGGCAAGAAGCTTCCGGGCAACACGATCTTCATCGGCCAGACCGGCAGCGGCAAGACGACGCTGCTGACCGCGCTGATGGCACTCACGCCCAAGTGGGCGCAGCCACCGCGGATCATCTCCTTCAGTCTGGACCGCGACACGGAAATCGTCATCCGTGCGCTGGGCGGAAGCTTCCACCGCTTCGAGTACGGCCGACCGACGGGCCTGAACCCGCTTCAGCGGCCGATCACCGAGGCCCGGATCGGTCACTGGTGCGCGCTCGTGCGCAAGTGCATCGAGACGCCCCAGCTTCCGCTGCTGCCCAACGAGCTGCAGGCGATCGAGTCGGCGGTGCGCGGCTTGGAGCACCTGGATGTCCACGAGCGCAGTTTCACGACGCTTCAATCGCTGCTGCCGCGTGACGGCGAGAACAGTCTCTTCAACCGCCTGCAACGTTGGACTGCAGCCGGCGAGATGGGATGGGTATTCGATGGTGGCCCGGACTCTATCGGCGAAGTGACGCGGCACCGGTACCTGGGCTTCGACTACACCGGCATCCTGGCCGCTGACGAGGTGCGCGTTCCCGTGATGATGGACCTGCTGTCCATCGTCGAGGAGCTCGTTGACGGCACACCGCTGATCTACCACGTAGCCGAGTGCTGGAAGGCCCTGGGCGACCCCGTCTTCGCCAAGTTCGTCAAGCACGGCCAGAAGACCATCCGCAAGAAGAACGGCCTGGGCCTCTTCGACACCCAGGAGGTCGCCGATCTGCTGGAGAACGAAAACGGCCGCACGATGATCGAGCAGTCGGTCACCAAGGTGTTCCTGCCCAACAAGGACGCGGACAAGGCCGAGTACATGAAGGCCGGCCTCACCGAGACCGAGTTCGAGCTCGTGCGGCGCCTCGGCCAGGACGGCACTCGGCAGTTCCTGGTCAAGCAGAACGGCAGCAGCACGCTGTGCGAGTTCGACCTGGGCGGACTCGACGACGAACTCGCCGTGCTGTCCACAACGCTGGACAACGTGCAGTTGCTCGACCAGGTCCGGGAGGACTTGGGCCCCGGCGCAGCCGATGACCCGGCGGCTTGGTTGCCGGTTTTCTACCAGCGCGTGCGCGAGGCGCGCGCTCGCAACAGGAGGGCCACATGATGCGCTCGAGAACCATCACTCGCTGTGCAGGAGTGATCGCCTGCGCGGGCGTCATCAGCATCCAGGCGGCTCCGCCCACAAACGAAGCGCCGTCCGGCATTGGTGCCACCGTCGCCTACAACGAGGCGGTCCGCTTGGTGAATGGAAAGCGCGTGGTCCAGCTACCACCGCTGAACCCCTACAACCCAAAGCAGTACGTAGCGCCTGCGAGCAGCTACGTCATGCGCGTTCAAGCATTCATGATCGAGACCCAAGAGGGACTCGTGCAGTGCACTGTCCCCTTCTTCGCGAAAGTGGGCTGCGAGCCGTCCACCTTCGGTCAGGTCAAGCGCTCCCGCACCTGGATCGTTTTGCGCGCCGGCCGATGGGACGCCTGCATCGGCATCGACAAGCCCACCAAGTGTCGGGAGATCTATCCGAAGCCTGGCAGTGCCGACTATCACCTGGGCGGCGTGATGCCGAGTGAGGTGTCCTGATCATGTACATGACCGATCTGGGGAACTGGCTCAACACGTTCCTCACGGGCTACGTTGCCCAGGTGGTGAGCCAACTATGCGGCTACCTCTGGCCACTGGCGGTCGCGATGCTGACTCTGTACATCGCGAACTATGGGCTTGCCGTGCAACGCGGCGAAGTGTCCGAGCCGATCGAAGTCTTCGCCTGGAAGATCGTCAAGCTGGGCATCACGATGACCGTGGCGCTGTCGGCCGGGTTCTACATGACGAACATCAACGCGGCCTTCGACAGCCTCTCCAACGGCATGGCGACGGTGTTCGTGTCTGACGGTGGGGGCGGAAACTTCTCGGGCGTCACCGACAGCACCGGTGCCTTCGGCGCGCTGGACCAGGTCTTCAACAAGGGCACCACCGCGGTCAATGCGCTGTGGGCCGCGACCAGCTGGACGAGCCTGGACGTGTTCTTCGCGAGCATCGTCTTCACGCTCGGCATGGACATCTTCATGTTCATCGCAGGTGCCATCACGGTGATGGCCAAGGTGTTCATGTCCTTCGCGTTAGCCATCGGACCCGCGGCGATCCTGTGCCTGATGTTCAAGCCCACGGCCAAGTTCTTCGATAGCTGGCTGAGCTTCGCTCTATCGGCCTGCGTGATGACTTGGTTCGTCTTCTTCTCGCTGGGGCTGTCGCTCTTCATTGTTGACAAGGTGATCGTCGATCTACAGGCAAAGGGCGCCTTCAATCCAACAGGAGGCGGCGCTTTGGTGAGCCCTGTTGACGGGGCAATGGCAATGCTCGTGATGTACGTGATGACAGCCATCCTCATCTGGCAGTCGCCCCGCCTGGCATCGGCGCTCACCGGCGGCCCCGCCATGACCAGTGGGGCCGCAATGGTCATGAGCTATGTCCTTGGTCGCGGCGCCGGTGGTGGCAGCGGCAACGGCGGCTCGAGCGGCGGGGACGCCAGCAATCGGGTTCACGGAGGCGGGGGCGCCTCCTACGTCGCAGGTCAGGCCGCGGGGTACTCGTACCAGCGCGTGTCGGGCTTGTTCGGTGGACGGCGCTGAAGTCGTTCGATCACTTCTAACCTTAGGAGAGTCTCCATGTTCAAGCACTTCCTCAAACTCGCCCTCGTGGTGTGCGTGTGGGTCACCCCGCACGCGGCCCGCGCAGGCATCCCCGTGATCGATGTCGCCTCTCTCGCGCAGGCGATCGCCGACGCCGCGACGATGCTCGAGCAGCTGGGCCAGCTCGAACAGCAGCTCACGACGCTTAAGGACACCTACACCCAGGCGCAGCGCCAGGTCGAAGCGATCAAGGGTGCGCGCAATCTCGGCCAGATCCTGAACAACCCCGCGCTGCAGAACTACATCCCCAAGGACGCCCGCCAGGTGATGACGGGCATTCAGCAGGGTGGCTATTCGGGCCTGAGCAGTTCGGCCAAGGCGCTGCGCGATGCGGCCAAGGTCTACAACTGCGAGAACCTGGCTGACGCGGGCGAGCGCTCGGGCTGCGAGGTCGAACTCAACAAGCCGTACCAGTACCAGGCCTACTTCCAGGACGCCCTGCAACCGGCCGCAAGCCGTACCGAGCAGATCAATCAACTGCTCGAGCGCGCCGGCAGCACCCAGGACGCCAAGGAGATCGCCGAGGTGCAAGCGCGCATCGCCGGCGAAGGTGCGCTGCTGCAGCACGAGCTCTCGCAGATCAACTTGATGCGCAGCATGGCCGAGGCCGATGCTCGTGTGGCCGAAGCCCGCGCCAAGGAGCTGCAGCGCGCTCGCGCCTCGCGCACCGGCACGATGGGCGGCATCACGACGGGAGCGCTGTGATGAGCTTGCCCGCCACCGATGCCGGCGCAGCATTTGACTTGCCCAAGTCACCTGCTGCGCTCAAGAAGATCGCCCAGGCAAGCCTCTGGGCGGTCGAGATGGAGTTGATCAACGCGCAGTCACGGCGGCGGGCTTGGATGGTCGCAGGCGTGGCTTGCGTGCTGGCGGTGTTGGGGGTGAGTGCTGCGCTGGTGCAGTTCATGCAGCCGCCGCCCGCCCCGAAGGTACTGATGGTGGACAAGACCACGGGCGAGTCCGTGGTCCTGCCCAACCTGGACGACAAGACCGTACCCCAGGTCATGGCGATGGATCTGCACAACGCGGCGCGCTACGTGCGTGCTCGCGAGTCCTACAACTACTCGATGCTCAATGCCGACTACCAGCAGGTCGCGCGCATGAGCACGGCGGAGATCTTCGCGCCGTATCAGCGCCTGTTCGTCGGACCTGAGGCGATCCACGAGAAGCTGCAGGACAAGGAACTGCGCCGGGTCACCGTGATCGGCGTGCGCCCGAGCGGTAGCCCGACCGGTGAGATGACGCCCGGCAAGTCCGGTGAGGCGCTCGTGACCTACGAGCGCGAGGTGCGCAGCCAGGGCATTCCCACGCCGGTGGTCACCCGCTACGTGGCCACAGTGCGCTACGAGTACCGACCGGCCTCGGTGAAGAAGCCCGCCGATCGGCTGGAGAACCCCTTTGGCTTCGTCGTGACGGCCTACCGCACGGATGCCGAGGTAGCGCCCTCGCGCGTCGAAGCAGCGGCCGCAGCCGCTGCGCCGCAAGGAGGATCGTGATGAGCGCCGGCCTTAACACTGCAGTCCTGCTCAGCCTGGGGCTTTGGACCATGCTGCCGGCCAGCGCCGCAGGCCCGAACCCCGCTGGGATGACCCCAGGAACCACAGCCGGTGCGCGCTCCAGCGCGGCGAGCGTGTCGCTCGAGGACCCGCGCATCCGGCGCATCGAGTATTCGGCCGATGCGGTCGTGGCGGTGCATACCCGCCGCGGCCAGGTCACGCACATCGTGCTCGCGCCCGATGAGCAACTGCTTGGCGACCCAGCCACCGGGCAAGGGGCGAACTGCGAGGCCCCGCAGGACACCTGGTGCGTCGCCGTGGGCCCGACCGGCCGAGATATCTTCGTGAAGCCGCGAGAGGGAGCGCAGGTGAATAACCTGAGCGTGATCACCAGCCGCAGGCGCTACGCCTTCGAGCTGGTTCCCATCGACAAGGGCGTGGCAGCGATGCGGGTGGTGATAACGGTGCCCGCGCCGCCGCCAGCTCCTGCGCCGGTCGTGCTCAAAGCCGAGGCGCCGCGGGCGCCTGCCATCGTGTTGCCCGAGGTTCCCCCACCACTATCGGCTGAAGAGCTCGTGGCCAACCGCATGCGCGCAACGCCGCTGGTGCGCAACGCCGAGTATTCGGTGGCGCTGGGCCCCAAGGGTGAGGATCTGGTGCCCACGATGGTGTTCGACGACGGGCGCTCGACCTACTTCCGCTTTGCCGGCAACAGGCCCCTGCCCGCCCTGTTCGCAACCGCCGCCGACGGTTCGGAAGAAACCGTCAATGCGCGAATGAACGAGGACGGGTTGCTCGTGGCCGATCGTGTCGGCAAGCGCTTCGTGCTGCGATTGGGCGATGCCGCGGCAGCCGTCGTCAACGAGGCCTTCGACCCCGAAGGCGAGCGCCCGCGCGAGGGCACCGCGGTGCCTGGCGTCTCGCGCGTGGTCGTGCTGGACAAGCAGGACAAGGCGGGAGGAACGCGATGAGCTCCGAACCGAACAACGCCCGCCCGCAGCTCGAAGGCGATGCAATCCCCGGTCTCACCCCGGCACGCAAGCAGGGCATGTCGATGAAGGCCGTTGCGGCGCTTGCCTTCGTGGTCCTGTCGATCGGCGCAGTCAGCGTCGTCGTGGCTAAGCGCTACTTCGACGGCAAGCGGGCCGCACAGCCGCAGAAGACACCCGAGGTGGCCAGCGCCACCGCGCAGAAGCTGCGCATGGTCGATCCCAAAGCAGTCACGCTGCCGCAGTTCCAAGGCACCCCGGCATCGGCGCCCGAAGCGGCAGAACCCACCGGCACCAAGGTCCCGGCGATCAAGGAGAACGGCGAGGCCAAGCCCATCGCCGTCGTACGCAATGGCGAGACAAGACCTGCTGGCGGCACCGCACAGCCCGGGCACAACGGCGCACCGCCTGCGATCAACCCAATGGACGCGCCAGTCTTCGCCAGCCAGCGCGCCTTGGCACCAGGCGCGCGGTCGCATCCGGGGCGCGGTGCCGCCGCAGGCGCGGCTGTGGTTGGGGACGCTCCAGTGGACGAAGAGGCCCGCGCCAGCTCGCTCGCGCGAACGATGGAAGAGCTTCGCGCGCACAAGGCACGGCTGGAGGCCGAGTACGAGCGCCGCACGGGCAAGACCGTCTCGGGAGATCCTGCCCCGGAGCGCGCTGCGGGTGCCAGTGACCGAGCGGGCCAACGCGCGAGCGAGGCGCAATCAGCGATCACTGCACTGACTTCGCGTTTTGGGCCCCCCATCCTCCCGGATGCCGCTGCCTCCCAGGTCGGCTCAGGTCGCCTGCTGGGCGGCCTGGATCACAGCGCGACGCCGCGTGCTAGCGCGCAGCGCCCTTTCAACCGCACGCTGACAGTGCCCAAGGGCACGATCTTCCAGTGCGCGCTGCAGACACGCGTGGTCACCGCCACCTCGGGTTTTGTGAACTGCCTCGTGCAGCGCGACGTGTACGGGCACGACGGCAAGGTGGTGCTAGTCGAACGCGGCTCGAGCCTGGTGGGCGAATACCGCATGGTGGCCGTGCGGCCAGGCCTCACGCGCATCCCGGTCGTGTGGACCCGCGTGCTCACGCCCACCGCGGTGTCGGTGGATCTGGAGTCCCCCGCCATTGGCCAGCTTGGCGAAAGCGGGCTTGGCGGCTACGTCGACAACCGCTGGCCCGAGCGTATCGGCGCCGCGCTACTGCTGTCGATGGTCGATGACGCGATCAAGCTGGCCAGCGAGCGGCAGGACTCCAGCGGCAATACGGTCTATCTGCCATCGACCACCGCACAGGGCTCCAAGCTCGCCGAGGAGGTCCTGAAGTCGACCATCAACATCCCGCCCCTGCTGTACCAGAACCAAGGCGGCCTGGTTGGGGTGTACGTCGCACGCGACCTGGACTTCTCCAACGTCTATCGGCTCGTCGCCGAGTAACCCCAACGGATCAAGGAACAAGCCATGAAAGTCGTGGTGATGAATTTCAGCGGCAACGTGGGCAAGAGCACCCTCGCCGCTCACATGCTGGCGCCTCGCATGAAGGAAGCTCGGATCTTCGCCGTGGAATCCCTCAACGTGGACGCCAGCGACGAGGGCGTGGATGTCGAGCGGGTGCGCGGCAAGCGCTTCGCGGAACTGCTCGACGAGGTCATCCTGGCCGACACCGCCATCGTCGACGTCGGCGCGAGCAACGCGGAGGACTTCATGCGCGGTCTACGAGCGTTGGCGGGCTCTCACGAGGAATTCGACTACTTCGTCATCCCGGTCGTTGCGTCGACAAAGCAAATCGTCGACACGATCAACACGATCAGCTCGTTGTCAGCCCTCGGTGTCGAGCGGGAACGCATTCGGGTGCTCTTCAACCGAGTCGATGACGGAGATACGGTCCAAGAGGAATTCAGCGCCCTGTTCGCGGTAGCTAACGAAGGTCAAGAGTTCCTGTTACGACCGGAGGCCACCGTCTACGCCAACGAAGTGTTCGGCCGTCTGAAGGGCGCCGGAATCTCGTTGGCGAATATCTGCAGCGACAACACGCCATGGCGCGAGCGCATTCGGACTGCTCAGACTGAAAACGAGCGCAATCACGCCATGGACATGCTCAAGCTCAAGCGCATGTCCGGCAGCGCGAGCGCGAACCTCGACGCGGCCTTCCGGGCGCTGTTCGCATGAGCGCCGTTGCCCGCCCCGTCCAGGGCATGCCGTTCCCGGCCGTGCCGCAGATCGACGAGACCACGGCCGTTCGCGCACTGCTGCGCCCACTGCGCCCCTACCTGGACGCCCCGGGCGTCATCGAGGTCTGCATGAACCGACCGGGCGAGGTCTGGGTCGAAACCTATGAAGGCTGGCAGCGGCACGAGAACGTGGCGCTGAGCGCCGACATGCTCAAGAGCCTGGCTCGCGCGATCGCCACCGTCACCTCGCAGCAAACGGGCGAACGCGCGCCGCTGCTCAGTGCATCGTTGCCCACCGGCGAGCGCATCCAGATCGCGCAGTCCCCGGCGACGAAGCAGGGCATGGTCGGCTTGGCCATGCGCAAGCCCAGCGATGGCGTCAAGCGCCTGTCCGACCTGGAGGGCTCTGGCCTCTTCATGCACGCGAGCGGCCGCCAGGAGCACGCGATCACGGCTGAGCGCCAGCTGCTCGAGCTCAAGGCGGCCGGTCACTACGGGGAGTTCCTGCGGCGCGCGGTGCTCGAGCGCAAGACCATCGTGCTCGCGGGCGCCACCGGCTCGGGCAAGACCACCTTTATGAAGGCGCTGGCCGAAGAGATCCCGAAGGACCAGCGACTCATCACCATCGAAGACGCCGAAGAGGTGAAGCTGCCCAACCACCCGAACAAGCTGCACCTGTTTTACTCCAAGGGCGGCCAGGGCGTGGCCCCGATCACCGCGAACGCGCTGCTCGAAGCCTGCATGCGCTTCCGGCCAGACCGCATCCTGCTGGCCGAGGTTCGAGGCGAAGAGGCCTTCTCGTTCCTCGATTCGGCCGCTTCGGGCCACCCAGGCTCCATGACCACGATCCACGCGGGCTCCTGCGAGGAAGCGATGGAGCGCATGGCGCTGCTGGTTCGCAAGTCCGCCGCCGGTGGCGGCATGACGATGCCCGAGATCAAGCAACTGGCCGCTTCGGTGGTCGACATCGTCGTGCACTTCGCGCGCGTCAATGGCAAGTTCGCCGTGACGGGCCTGCTATACCGCCCTCGCCTCATCCTGGGCCCGGAGGAGACCAGCCGTGGGCACCATTGAGCAGGTTGTGCCGGCGCCGACGTCCGCCGAAGGCAAGGGGCAAACGCGGGCGAAGCAGCGGCCGGCCGGCAGTCACTCGGGCGGCAACCCGGCGCTGCGAGCGCTCGCCGTCTTGGGCATCCTGGCCTACATCGTCGCGGCGTGCCTGGGCACCGTCTTCGGTGCCTCGGCACTGTTCATGGCCTTGCACAAGCAGATGCCACGCGACCTGAGCTTCGAGCGCTTCGAGCAGCAATGGGCGGACTCAGGCTCTGACCCGATCGAGCGCCGCAAGCTCAAGGTGGGCCTGGTGCTCTGCGGTGTGCTGCTGTTCGTGGTGGTCCCCGCCGCGATCGGCGCAGCCGGCGGCCGCAGGCGCGAGTTGCACGGCAGCGCCCGGTGGGCCAACCCGGGCGAGGTCCGCAAGGCCGGCTTGATGTCAGGCGAGCGCGGCATCGTCGTTGGCAAGCTCAATGGTCGCTTCCTCACGCTGCGGGGCCAGCTCTCGGTGCTGCTGAGCGCCCCAACCCGCTCGGGCAAGGGCGTGGGCATCGTCATCCCCAATCTGCTGTCCTGGCCGGACTCGGTCGTGACGGTGGACATCAAGGGCGAGAACTTCGCGCGAACAGCGGGCTTCAGGGCAGCGCATGGCCAAAAGGTCTACCTCTGGTCCCCCTTCGCCGACGACAACCGTTCCCACCGTTGGAATCCGTTGAGCGCCATCCGCGTCGACGAGCGCAACACCATCGGCGACATCCTGGCCATCGGCCAGGTCCTGTATCCGACAGACCTGAAGGGCTCTGGCGGCACGGAGGCCTTCTTCAACGACCAGGCGCGCAATCTGTTCCTGGGCCTCGCGCTGTACCTGGTGCAGACGCCCGAGCTGCCGCGCACGATCGGCGAATTGCTGCGCCAGGCCTCGGGCAAGGGACGCTCGCTCAAGGAGCACCTGCAGACTATTCTGAGCGAACGCGCCAAGTCCGGCCGGCCGCTGTCCGATGACTGCGTCGATGCACTGAACCGGTTCCTGGGCACTTCGGAGAACACGCTCACCAGCATCCTGGCCACGCTCAATGCCCCGCTCACGATCTTCGTGGAGCCACTGGTGGATGCCGTGACCAGCCGCGATGACTTCTCGCTCGGCGATCTGCGGCGCGAGCGCATGAGCGTCTATGTGGTCGTGCCGCCGAACCGGCTCGCCGACTCCGCGGTGCTGCTGAACCTGTTTTTCAGCCAGGCCATCAACCTCAATACGCGCACGCTGCCCGAGCAGGACGCAACGCTGAAGCACCAGTGCCTTTTCGTGCTCGACGAGTTCACCGCCATGGGGCGTGTGGGCATCGTCTCCAAGGCTGTGGGCTACCTGGCCGGCTACAACCTACGCTTGTTGACCGTTATCCAGGCGGTGAGCCAGCTCGATGAAGTCTATGGTCGCGAAGGCGCACGCACCTTCGCGACCAATCACGCGCTGCAGATCCTGTACGCCCCGCGCGAGCAGCGCGATGCCAACGAGTACAGCGAGATGCTGGGCACGCTCACCGAGCGCTCTGCGAGCGAAGGCCGCTCTGTCGCCACCGGCGGCAAGGGTGGTTCATCACGTTCAACAAACCTGAGCCCACAGCGGCGCGCGCTGCTCATGCCCCAGGAATTCAAGGAGCTCGGCGAGGACCGGCAGGTGGTGATCCTCGAGAACTGCAAGCCCATCCTCGCCGAAAAGATCCGCTACTACCGGGACCCCATCCTCTGCGCGCGGGTCGTGCCGCCGGCGCAGGCCCCGCTGATCGACCTCGGCCACCATCGCGCGCGCGTCGAGCAGCGCATCCGCCCCGCCAGTGACGACGAGGAGTTCACCCTCGACCAACTCGCGGGCACCTTCGACGCCCTGCCGCCCTTGAGAGTTGGCGCCGCCGCCGCCGAGGTGGCGACCTGGGTGGCGAAGGCGTTCGCCTCTTCGGCCATCGAGATCGTGCCGGACCCGGCCGCAACGCCCGACCGGCACCCACCTCTCGGTGAGCACGCGGTGATTCAGGCCGCGCCGCTGCCGCGCGCTGCGTCCGCGGACGGAGGCAGCGATGACGCCGAGGACGAAGCGCCTGACGCGCTGTTCGTCATCGCCGAGTCGGGCGATGAGGCCAGCGAAGCCACTGGCGAACCCAACCCTGGTCCCGACACGAATGGCGTGACTGAAACCCGGCGCGTCGAGGCGGACCGCGAGTTTCTCTGACCAACAACTCCACCCCACAGAGCCAAGTCCATGCGCAACTTCTTCGTGATCTTCATGGCCACCGCCATCGCGGCCGCCACCGGCGGCTGCTCCTCCCCGCCGCAAGCGCCGACGGTCGACGACAGCGTGCGCCGCCCGGTGAACAACCCGCAGGCGCTGGAGATCCAGCGCTGCACGGGCGAGCTATCGGCCACACGCATTGCACTGACCGAGGCCGCGCATCGGGCGAACCGGGCAGTGGCGGGCGCCACGGCGCAGGCGATGGAAGCCGCTCGTCGAGCGGCTGACAACTGCCCGAGCTTCCCGGCGGCACCCGACAAGGTCAGCGCCAATCAGGTGTTCGTCGTCCCCTTCAAGGTCGGCTCGGCCTCGATCGAGCTCGAGTCCGAGCAAGCCTCGCGTCTGGCCAAGGCCGCCGCGGGCGCGCACCTGGTCGTCGTGCGTGGGCGCACCGACGCGGCCGCGGACTCGATGGCCGAGACCGCCCTCGCCCAACGTCGCGCGCAGGCCGCCGGGGAATTCCTCGTGCTGCGCGCTGGGGTAGCGCGCGACCGGCTGCGAGTTCAGTGGCAGGGCTCTGGCGATCAGCTAGAGGCGGGCAGCGCGCCCACCCAGCGCCAACGCAACCGGCGTGTCGAAGTCGAGGTGTACGCCGCGGCGCCGGCCGTGGAGTTCCTCGCCAACTCGGCGAACTGAAGAGGCGAACGGAAGCGTCAAGGAAGGACATTCATGGACACCGATCGCAAGCAAGGCAAGCCCCTCGCACCACGCTCCGTCGACGTTGCTTCGATGGTCAAAGATGCGACCGACCAGGCCGGCAGCATCTCCGTCGGCCGGTTTCATCAGAACCTGCACGCGACTGTGCAAGCCGCGCTGGACGCCGGCGAGCGCGTGACCCTCTACGCCGACGGCAAGCCGGCCAACATCGTCGCAATCGAGCGCAGCATGCTGCGCGATGAGAAGGGTCAGCGTTGGGGGGCGATGACGCTGATGTCCGACCCCGATGGAAGGCACGGCAACCGGCTGACGATCGGCGCGGTCGGGCAAGCACCTGAACGCGCCCCCAGCACCCACGGCGCCCCCGCTCAGAGTCTCAGTGCCTTGGCGGATGCGCGCTCCGATGTCCGCGCGCACGTAGCCCAGGTGCGCGGCTGGTCGCCCGAGGAAGCTGCACGGCAGGCCGCGGCTGACTTGTCAGCGTATCACGCACCACGCGACTCCCGGGCGGGCGACACCAATGCGATGCAGCACCTGCGTAAGGACATGGCCCTGCGCTCTCGCAACAGCGAACCGTACCGCGCCGAGCTGCAGCGGCTGGACCCCGGAACGCTGCGCGACGTGCTCTTGCAGCCCATTGCTTCACGAGGCCGCGGTGGCCCGGAGCCGACCGAGCAAGCACAGCCGTCCTCGCGCTCACACGAGGCGGGGTCGTCCACCCCGCAGCAACGGGCGGTTCCAGCGAAGGAGGAACCGGGCAAGGCCGCCGGGACACCCGAGAACATCGTTGCAGCGGTCACCGGCCTCAAGCGCAGCGTCGAGTCCGAGCTCGATGCCCAGCAGCGCCAGGCCGCCAAGGCGACCATCGGGGCGAACGACCGGCAGGGCGATGCCAAGCGCGATGTCATCGACCACATGACCTCCGATGAGCTCAAGCGCTTTACTGCAGCCGGCGCCGACAAGTCCAAGGCCGAGCAGGTCCTGCGCGAAGCAGCAAGCCGCGAAGAGCGTGCCGCAGCCACGGGTGCGGTGCGTGAGCCCGTACCGCCGCTGGCCGAGCGGTTCAACATCACGCGCCGTCTTTTCACCAAGGAGTACGAGTTCCGCGACCAGCCGGGCAAGGTCGCCTTCTCGGAGCGCTTCAACACCCTGCGCTCGGGACACAACACGCCGACGGCCGCGATCGCCATGATCGACCGCGCCGGCGAGCGCGGCTGGAGCACGGTGCGCCTGACGGGGGCGGCCGAGTTCGTGCGGCAGGCCTGGATCGCCGCCGAAGCCCGCGGGATCAAGGCCATCGGGTACGAACCCACCAAGGGCGACATCGAAGCTGCCCGCGCGGAGCGGGAACGGCTTGGCAAGACCGCTCAGTGGCAGGGCGGTATGGTGGAGCGGGCTGCTGATCGGGCAGCATCCGTCCCGGATCGCGCCCCCGATCGCACCGCCGATCGCACAGCCGACCGGCCGCCTGCCGAAGCGGCGCGAGATGGCACCCGCCCGGCCTCGGAACAGAGCGGGCAACGCAACGATGCCCGCACGCTGGAGCCGCTCATTGCCGCAGCCGCGAGCGCCAGGCAGAGCGAAGAGGCCATCCGGCGCGATCCCAACACCGACGATGAGCGGCGGTCACTGGCGAAGGAAGAGCGCAAGGTCGCCGAGTTTGCTGCGATGACGGACCGGGCCGCGCCCGAACAGGCGAGCAACGGCAAGGCTGCCAATTCCTCGCTTGAACCCGTGGTCGCGGACATTCCGAGCCTGGCCGCCGCATCGGCATCCCGCGACAGCAAGGCTGCCGAGCGCAATGACAAGGAACGAGACCCCTCACGGTCCAACGCCGAGAAGCATCGCGAGCGCAGCGACAGGACCGATGAGCGGCTGGTGCGAGGCGTAGGCGCGGTCGCCTTTATGCGCGCGCTCGAGCAAGTGATGGAGCGCGATGGCGTGCCGCAGCAGCTGCGTCCCGAGATCCGCACGGTCGCCCAGGCCCAGTTCGCTGCGCTGCGAGCAGAAGGCAAGACGGTGCGCGTGCCGCTGGTCGACCGAACCGCGCCGCGCCGCGTGCCGGTCCAGCTGCCGCACCACGACATCAAGCGCGCCGCGCAGGAGCGCACCCGATGACCGGCCTGGCCAAGCCCAGGGCGGCCGCAGCGCTGCCAACCGGCAGCCTGCCGCGCTTGGCAATTGCGGACGGCACGGTGGAGGCCCTGAAGTGGCTCGCCTTCGCGCTCATGCTGATCGACCACGTCAACAAGTACTTGTTCGACTGGACGGTGCCGTGGATGTTCAACGTCGGGCGCCTGGCCATGCCGGTCTTCGCGATGGTACTGGGCTACAACCTCGCGCGATTCAGCCCGGCAGACACCCGCGGGCTCGGTAGGTTACTGGCGAGGCTCACCTTCTCTGCTGCCGTTGCTTCGGTGCCCTTCATCGCCCTGGACAAGCTGTCTGCAGGTGGCTGGTGGCCACTGAACATACTCGCGACACTGGCCACCGCTGTGGCCGTTCTGCTGCTATGGCGCAGCAGCTTCGTGCTCCACCGAAGCGCTGCCGTCCTGGTCTTCATCCTGGGTGGCGCCCTCGGTGAATTCTTCTGGCCCGCGATTGGCATCGTGCTGGTCAGCTGCAGTTATGCGCGGGCACCCAACGCGATGGCGCTCGCGGTCGGCCTCGGTTGCACCGCGGTGCTTGGCCTCATCAACGGCAATGCATGGGCCCTCGCAGGCCTGGTGGTCGTCGCTTTGGCGTCGCAAGTGCGCCTAAATGTGCCGCGGCTGTCCTGGTTCTTCTACGTAGCCTACCCCGCCCACCTTGCACTGCTGTGGCTGGCGCTGCATGCGCGCGCCTGGTAGGCAATGGACCCGTGAGATCCCGCGATCAGATCCTCGAACCGTTCGACCCGAAACTCAACTCAATCGGAGCCACCCCTTGATGCTGATCGCCTTAAGCGTTGCACTGGCCACCGCGCAGGGCCACTTGCCAGGTGCAGCCCTCCTTGACGCGCCCGAAGCGCAAGCGCTGTGCAGTGCCCCCATCCTGGCGCTCACCGCGTTCTCGCGCGTTCCCACGTGATCACCCGCCCTTGCCTGATCGTGGGCGCCACGAGCGAGATCGGGCGGGCGGTCACGGCTCGGCTCATCGTGGACGGGAGACCCGTCGCCCTCACCCACTCGCCCGGCACCCTGCCGAAGAATTCCATTGAGTGCGGCCGTCGCCCCGACTACATGGTCCAGTGGTATCCCTACGACGTGCGCGACCCCAGTGGCGCCGCCGCGCTGGTGGACCGTGTCGAACAGGATCTGGTGGGCGTCCCCGACCTCGTGTACTGCGCCGGCGCCATGCGTGATCGCCTGATCGCACAGACGAGCGACGAGGATTGGCACGATGTGCTGGCCAGCAACCTGCACGGCCCCTTCTACCTCGCTCGCGCGCTCGCGCCCAAGCTCCCCAAGGTCGAAGGCGGCCGACTGATCTTCGTCAGCTCAGTGGCAGCCGCCAAGCCCCACTCCGGCCAGGCCAACTACGCTGCAGCCAAGGGCGGGCTCGAGGCGCTGGCCAGGCAACTGGCCGTCGAGCTCGGACCCGTAGGCACCACCTGCAACGTCGTGGCGCCTGGTGTCCTGGAGGGCGCGATGGCCGACCAGATGCCCGCACGAGCCGTGGCTGACGTCCTGCGCAAGACGCCGCTGCGCCAGCTCGGTCGCGCCAGCGATGTCGCCGGCGTGGTCGCTTGGCTCATGAGCGAGCAGGGCAGCTACGTCACCGGCCAGACCATCCGCATCGACGGCGGCCTCACCGCAACCTGAACATGATCTTCAAACCGAACCGTACCAAGGTGGCCAGCGCTGTACGCACCATCAGCGCGTTCGCCTTCGCCGCCATCACCTTGACGACGGCCTGCAGCCGCGAACGGGCCCCGCACCCCGTCGCCCCTAAGCTGCAGATGCCCGGCCAGATCACCGGCAAGGTCATCCACGTCGACGACGGCGACACGCTGATCATGCTCGACGACCAGGGTTTCAAGCGCGTGATCCGGCTCTCCGACATCGACGCGCCCGAGACCAGCCACGGTGCCAAGCGGGGTCTCCTCGTTTTCAGTGCAATAAGTGACGGTACGAAAAGCTAGCACTGGCGCGGAGGTGGTGTTGGTAGATCGTTGATTTCAT
>JABLTH010094093.1_pt1 | contig 19005 bp, 12 predicted proteins | sample 7875711 | NCBI WGS metagenome assembly JABLTH01 (sample SAMN14941262, study PRJNA633318) | bioreactor metagenome | isolation source: bioreactor | place: China | collected 2019-03-05 | reverse complement strand
CCCGCCTCCCGCGGATGCGGGAATCGATTCGGTCTGCGCGGGGACGCATGCACCACGCAAGGGCAGAAGCATCTCCAGCCCCAGCCTCTGAGCTGTCCCCCAAACATACGCCCAGCGGATGCCCCACGCCCCTCCTTGTAGGAGCCCGCTCGCGGGCGATGCCCTTCGTTCCATTGCGCCACGCGAAAGCAGGAGCATCGCCCGCGAGCGGGCTCCTACCGGGGTTTCGCGTTGTGTGGCGTTCGGCAGTGGGGCGTGGCGTGCGCTTCGGTCAGCGACGAAAGCGCACGTATGCCCGCTTCGCCAGGTACAACAGATGCCCGCCGATGCCCTTGTCCTGGGCTTTGCGCAAGGCGGTGTTCTCCGCGTACAGCATGCGGATGTGCGCGTCGCGCTCCTGCAGCAGGCGGGTCAGTTCCGTCACGTCGTGACCGTCCAGCACATGGACTTCGACGAGCTGTTCCGGCAGCTGCCGCTTCACGTAATAGGTGGTGTGCCGCGGAGCGGTCTCCTCCGCCGGCCGCTCGTGCGAATAGAAATACAGCGCCACCGAGCGGCGGGTCAGATCCTCCCGTCCGGCCGGCAGGGCGATCCGGTCGAAGGCATGCCACGACCGCTCGGACGTCTCGAAGATCACGCAGCGGTTGAAGCGCGGCACCACCGAACGGGTCGGCCGGCGATCCTCGTGCGGATCGCGGAACAGCTCCAGGTTGCCGCCCCAGTTCGCCTCCCACTCGGGGTTGAGGTAGACGATCAGGTTGAGCCGCCGGTGCCAGCGCTCGCTGGGGTGGTAGTTGAAGTCCACGTGCGGGTCGAGGCTCATTCCGTGGCGGTTTTCGTGCGTGCCGCCGCCGAGATACCACGGGTCGTAGAGCAAGCCGTCGATGCCGGTGATCTCGCCGATCAGGCGCAGGAACGCCGGGCTCTGGATCGCATCGTCCAGCCGCTGGTACGCCGGACCCAGCGCCCGCACCCGCTCCAGCGTGGATTTGCCGCCCACCTTGCCGTCGTCGCCCACGGCATTGCCGCGCTCGAATGCGGGGAAGTTGGCGAGCAGCGCCGCGGCGAACTCCGGCGCGAAGAAGTCGTCGATCACCACGTGGGGAAACGGGTCGCCGGACGCGAAGGCCTCGCGATGATCGGCGCACGAGGCCAGCACGCGTTGATCGAGAATCGAGAGAGGCTCGGCACCTTCCATGGTTGTCATCCTGGGAGTGGCCCTCGATTGTAGCTGGCGCGGGAGGCGAGCCCATGCCAACGCGTCACCAAAAAAGAGAGGCCCCGCATGGCGGGGCCTCCGGTGACATCACATCTGAACCGCTCAATCGGCGTGCTTGGCCAGCCAGGCATCCACATCGGACAGGCGATCGTTGCGGATCATCATCCGGTACTGGATGTTGGCGATTACCGAATTGGCCACGCGCTGCGAGCTCTTGGCGATATGCGCATCGGCGAAGGCCTTGATCTTGTCGATCATCTCCGGCTTCAGCGAGTTCGCGCCAAGTGCCGGGTAGTAGCGGCTGGACGAGGTGGAGTCGACCAGCTTGTCCACCTGCCCGCGGTGCGCCACGGCGAAGTCGAACGCCATGTCCGGATGGCGGAATGCCACCACGCGGATCATGCCCGCGCTGTTGGTTGCGCCCGGCTCGGTGGTCAGGGCCAGGTCCAGCGCCTGCTGCGCCAGCTTGTCGTCCTTGGCCACCGACAGCATCGCGTACAACTGGTCCTTGATCAGCGGGGTGGTCTCGGACTTGGCCTCGGCATGCAACTGGTTCCAGGTCGCGGTATCGGCGTTTTCAGCGACGATCGCGGTGACGGTCTTGCGCAACGCCACCGGCAACGCCTTCGGATCGGTCTTCTGCGCGGCGAAGCGACGACGCGCCTCGGCGATCACGTCCTGATCGCCCAGGTTGGCCAGGGTGCCGATCAGCTCGGTACGCAGCAGCGCGGTCGGCGTACCCTCACCGGCCTTCGCTTCCCAGCCGACGCGGGCGAACACCGGCTGCAGGCGTCCGCGCGCGAAGGCACGGAAGCGCTCCTGCCGCGCGGCGTCGCCGTCGTAGTAGCGATCGATGGCGGCGAAGTAGCCGGCCACCTCGCCCCACACCTGCGGGTCGGCGTCGGCCGGGGTGGCCTGGGCCAGCGCCAGCACGTTCGCGACCGGCTCCTGGCCGGCCATCGCCAGCGCCCAGGTGTCGCCCATCAGGCCGAGCTGGTCGATCGGCTTGAGCTTGGCGAAGTCGCCCTTCAGCGCGTCGAACTGCGCCTGGGTGTACAGCGTGCGGTAGTAGCCGGTCTGGCCGGCGTTCACCAGCACCGGCGCGCAGCCCGGCACGCTCAGCGTGCCCTTGCCGTCCACCACCGTGGTGACCGGCTTGCCGCCAACCGTCTCGGCGATCACCGGCACGTGCCAGCGCAGCGGCGTCTTGTTCGGGCGGTCCTTGGTGAACTCGCCCTGGCTCAGCAGCACCTCGGTCTTGCCGGCGTTGCAGGCGGTGGTCTGCACGCGGATCAACGGAATGCCCGGCTGCAGCGTGAAGTCGTGCGCGATCTGCATGATCGGCTTGCCGGCCGCGGCCTGGACCGACTGCCACAGGTCGTCGGACACGGTGTTGCCGTGCTCGTGTGCCTTGATGTAGTTGCGCACGCCGGTGCGCCAGGTCGCCGGGCCCACATAGGCCTCGAGCATGGTGATCACCGCCTCGCCCTTGGAGTAGGTGATCGAGTCGAACGCCTGGCTGGCCTGCTCCACCGTCTCCACGTGCTGCACCACCGGGTGGGTGGTGGCGACCGCGTCCTGCGACATCGCGCGCTCGCGGGTGCCGACCAGGTCGAGGTTGGTGTGCCATTCCGGATGCAGCTTCTCGGTGGTGCGTGCGGCCATCCACGAGGCAAACCCCTCGTTGAGCCACAGGTCGTCCCACCAGCTCATCGTCACCAGGTCGCCGAACCACTGGTGCGCCATCTCGTGCGCGGCGGTGTTGAACACGCGCTGCTTGTCGTCCTGGGTGGAGATGCTCGGGTCGAGCAGCAGCGCGTACTCGAAGGTGAAGATCGCGCCCCAGTTCTCCATCGCCGAGAAGAACTGGCTCTGCCCCGGCGCGGCGATGTTGTCGAGCTTCGGCAGCGGGTACGGCACACCGAAGTAGTCGTTGTATTCCTTCAGCACGGCGCGGGCCGAGTCCAGCGTGAAGTCGGCCTGCTTGACCATGCCCTTCTGGGTGATCACGCCGATCTCGGTGCCGTCCACCTTCTCGGTGGCGCGCTCGAAGTCGCCGACGCTGAAGAACAGCAGGTAGGTGGACATCGTCGGCGACTCGCCGAAGTGCACTTCGGTGAGGCCGTTGCCGAGGTCCTTCTTGGAGGCGATCGGCATGTTGCTCACCGCCATCTCGTCGGTCGGCACGGTGGCGGTGAGGTCGAAGGTGGCCTTGTAGTTCGGCTCGTCCCACGAGGGGATGAAGCGGCGCGCGTCGGAGTTCTCGAACTGCGTGTACAGCGCACGCTTCTTGCCGGCCTTGGTGTCGTAGTCCAGCGCGAACAGGCCATTGGCCTGGGTCTCGATCTTGCCGCTGTAGTCCATCGCCAGCTTGTACTGGCCGGCCGGCAACGGGTGGGCGAAGGTGAAGGTGGCGGTCTGCGCCTTGTCGTCCACCGAGACCTTCGGTGCACCCACCGCGATCTTCAGCCGGGTCGGCGTCAGCGTGGCGGAGTGGAAGCTCAGGTCCGCTGCGTTCAGCGTGATCGAGCTGGTCGGCTTGAGCACGTCCAGCGTGATGGTGACCTTGCCGTCGAACGACAGCTTGCCCGCATGCGGCACGATGGACACGTCGTAATGCGACGGCACCACGCCACGCGGCAACTGGGTGGTGGCTTCGCGCACCGGCGCCGCCTTGGCGTGGGCGGCGAGCGGTGCCATCGAGACGCCGGCCAGGGCCAGCGCAATGGCGGAAACGAGATATCGACGCATGACTACTCCTGCTGGGTGAACCCGGCACGGCCGTCGGCGGACGCCAACACCGCCCGGAAAACGGAAACGAATGCCCCTGATTGCCGCCATGGTGCGGGCACGCCCCAGCGGTCGGACACCGCCGGAAGTCACGCCCTTTCGTGCTGCAACGCCGCGTATCTGAATCGCCGGCATCGGCCTGCGGCGTGCCCCGTATCGCGCCGGCCCCGGCAGCGCTACTGTCCGCCCCGCATCGATGCCGAAAGACGCAACCCCTTGTTTCGCAAACACTTGCGAACCATGCAGGCCACTCCATCCGCCACCACCAAGGACCCGTCCATGACGCTCAATTCCGCCCTCCGCCGCAGCCTGATCGCCCTGCTCGCCACCAGCGCCCTCGCCGCCACCGGCGCCATGGCGCAGACCGCCCCGGTGCCGCACCACCCACGCGTCAACGAAGTGAACAAGCGCGTCGACAATCAGCAGAAGCGCATCGACAAGGGCATCGCCAACGGCACCGTCACCGGCAAGCAGGCCGCCCGCGACGAAAAGCACGACGCCAACATCGCCCAGCGCGCCAGCGCCGACGAGGCGAAGCACAACGGTCACCTCACCAAGAAGGAAACCCGCAACCTCAACCGCGCGGAGAACCGCAACAGCCGGCATATCCGAAAGCAGCGGAGGCGCTGAGAGATTCGTCGAAGCCCGCGCAGATCGCCTTGCCTGCGCACCCTCCGCCGGACGCGCTCCCTGCCGCAATGACGGTCGCTTGAAATGCCGCCTTGCCCGAGATCGGGCAAGGCGGCGAGGCGCCCCTTGATGGCGCTGCCTGATCGCTGCTCCGATTGGCGTCTGGTCGCGTCGGTCGGCTCGATCGGCCGTTTGAGCCCAGTCACCTCGCCGGAGGATGCCGGCACGCCCAGTGTGTAGTCCTGCCGGGCGCTGCAAGCGCACCATCCGCTGCCGGCACCGACCGCCTTGCAACCGCCGGCCACCACCATCGTCCCGACCCAGCCGCCCAGTAGCCTCGCGGCTCTCCAACGGGCTTGCCCGCCGTTTCAGTCCGATGCGCGCGATCACAGTCATGCCGGCGCCCAGCGCTACGCGGGCTGTGGGGCAATTCCACGCGCTCCAGGGCACGACGGCGGACGATATTTCTGGCACCAATCCAGCGCCTCATCTGGCACTACTTGGCGTGCTGCCTTGCACAGACACTGGCGCCATTGATGGAGGTTCGCCATGAGCAAGAACAGCGATTGGGTACAGCGCCGGGCCAACGCCCTTCCCCGGGGTATCGCCACGGCCATGCCGATATGCGTGGATCGGGCCTCGAACGCCGAGCTGTGGGACGTCGACGGTCGACGCTTCATCGACTTTGCCGCGGGCATCGCGGTGCTGAACGTGGGTCACCAGCATCCGCGCGTGGTGGCGGCGGTGCAGGCGCAGATGCAGCGCTTTGCGCATACCGCGTTCCAGGTGGCCGCGTATGACGTCTACATCGAACTGTGCGAGCGCCTGAACGCGCTGGCGCCGATTGCCGGCACACGCAAGTCGATCCTGTTTTCGACCGGCGCCGAAGCGGTGGAGAACGCGATCAAGATCGCCCGCGCCGCCACCCGGCGGCATGCCGTGATTGCGTTCCATGGCGGGTTCCACGGCCGCAGCTTCATGGCTATGGCGCTGACCGGCAAGACCGCGCCGTACAAGCGTGGCTTTGGTCCGTTGTCTGCCGGGGTCTTCCATGCGCCGTTCCCCAGCGCGCATCGGGGTATCGGCGTGGCGGACAGCCTGCAGGCGATCGAGCGCATTTTCATGGCCGACGTGGCCGCCGAGGATGTGGCTGCCATCATCGTGGAGCCGGTGCAGGGCGAGGGCGGGTTCAATCCGGCGCCCGATGAACTGCTGCAGGGCCTACGCGAACTGGCGGACCGGCACGGCATCCTGCTGGTCGCCGACGAGGTGCAGAGCGGCATCGCCCGCACCGGACGCCTGTTCGGCATGGAGCACAGCGGTGTGCAGCCGGACCTGATGATCGTGGCCAAGTCGCTGGCGGGCGGATTTCCGCTGTCCGCCGTGATCGGTCGCGCCGATGTGATGGACGCGGTCGACCCGGGCGGGCTGGGCGGTACCTACGCCGGTTCGCCCACGGCATGCGCCGCGGCCCTGGCGGTACTCGATCTTGTTCAAGAGCAAGGCCTGGCGGCGCGTGCCGAAGCGTTGGGGCAGCGGGTGCGGGATTTCCTTCAAGGCCTGCAGGGGCGGCCCGACCTGCATCCGATCGGACATATCCGCGGTCGTGGCTCGATGCTGGCATTCGACTTGTTGCAATCGGCCGGTGCCGATGCGGTGGCGCCGGAGAAAACCCGCGAAGTGATCCGGCGCGCGCACGAGCTGGGACTGGTGGTGCTGGGCTGCGGCGCCTACGGCGAATCGATCCGCCTGCTGTACCCGCTGACCATTGCCGAACAGGTACTCGACGAGGGACTGGGTCTGCTGGAGCAGGCACTGAAAAACCCAGACTGACGACCGCTCAGGGGCCGCTTGCAGGCGCGCGCGGCAGGCCGGGCCATGTGTGAATATTCAGCCATGCCTGCACGCTGCCCGGAGCCGAAGTCTTGGAGGATTTGAACATCCTGCTGGATCCCGCCAGCCCGACGAGCCTGCAGCATCAGTTGCGGCAGAAGCTCATCGACGCCATCTACAGCGGCGTGCTGCGCCCGGGGCAACGGCTGCCATCGACCCGCAACCTGGCCAGGCGCATCAACGTCTCGCGGAATACGATCAGCCTGGCCTACGACGCGCTGATCGCCGAGGGCCATCTGGACAGCCGTCCGCGCAGCGGTATCTACGTTGCCCGGGAGGTGGCCGGGGCACATGTTGCGACCGGCCGCCGGGAGCACCACAACGGCGCGCTGTTCACCTCGCGGATGCGCTCGCGCGAACCGTCGTCCGGGTTCCAGCTACCGGGCAACTGGAGCCAATACCCCTACCCCTTCATCGATGGTTGCGGCGACCTGGCGCTGCTGCCGGTGGATGAATGGCGCGAGGCCATGCGCCTTGCCTGCACCCGCCACGAACTGAGTCGGGCCTGGCAAGGACCGGGGGACAACCGCAACCTGACCCTGGTCGAGGAAGTACGCACCAAGGTATTGCCCACCAATGGCATCGTCGCCGGGGCCGATGAAGTACTGGTTGCGCAATCTGCGCGTCATGCGCTGCAGTTGCTGGCCGACCTGCTGATCCAGCGCGGCACGCCGGTGCTACTGGAGGAGCCCGCGGACGAAAGCCTCGGGAACTGGCTGGCGCAGAACCAGGTACCTACTGCCACGCTTGACCCGGCATTGCCTGCTCCGCTGCCGCAACGCGCCGTCGTGTTTACCGGCGCACGGCGCTCGCCACTGTTTCAGCGCCCGGAGCCGCGCCGCCTGCTCGAGGTCGTGACAGCGGCCGACGGCATCATCATCGAGCACGCCATGCTGCCGGGGATGTTCGACGAGGCCGCGACCACGTCAGCGCTTCGGGCGATGGATTCGAGCGGGCGCGTGATCCACGTCGGCAGCTTGGCGTCATGGCTGTCCTGTGACAATCCGCTGGGTCTGGTGGTCGCCGCGGCGCCCCTGATCGAACGCCTGCGCCAGAGCCAGCGTGCACTCGGCACGGTCCCGTCGACGGTGGTGCAGACCGGCTGGGCGTACTTCATCAGCCTGGGACATTATTCGGCATCGCTGGGACGCGCCCGACGCGTGCTGGAAAGGCGCAAGACCGCATTGCGCGACGCGCTCAATCACTACCTGCACAAGTCGGTCAGCATCACCACCGTGCCCGGCGCGTCGGCGTACTGGGTCAAGCTGAAGGACGACACCGGCATGAGCGCACTGGAGCTGGCGCAGCGTGCCGCCAAGATCGGCGTACTGATGGAGCCCATGCAATTGTCCAGCGGCGAATCGGCCCTGTGCATGGGCGTGACCAGCCTGGATGAGCCCCGGATACGCGCAGGCGTCAAGGCATTGTCGCGGCTCCTGCGGGGCGACCTGGCGGCGACCCCGGCGTCGTTGCGCGATGAGTCGATTGCCCCGCTGCGCGGCGACTCGCTCGCACGGGCCATGTCTGGCGTGCGGCTGGTCTACACCACGGTTTATGGTGAGCCGTGCACCCTGGAGCTGCTCGCCGACGGCCAGCTTCAGGGGGTCGCCGGGCACGCCGGCGAGGACTGCGACCGCGGCCGCTGGTGGATCGAGGAGGACCGCTGGTTCCGCCAGTGGGAACACTGGGCCTATGGCGAGGTTTCCGGCTACAGCGTGGTGGTCGACGGCGACCAGGTGCGCTGGTACGACCAGCAAGGCTTGCTGGCCGACGTGGCGGTGATCATTCGTGGCGCTGGCAACCCGCCGGGTCCGCTGGAACCAGGCAGTGAGGCCAGGGGCAAACTGGTCCCATGATTGGCAACTGACTGGCTCTAATTCAGCGAGCGCACTGGTTCTACGGTGGCCATGAAACTGGCCACACCGGAACCCATGTGATCAAGCAAGTCAGCCCCCACGCAGCGCCCCGTGACGGCATCTTCGGCATTGCCGCCCTGCAGCTCGCGCTGTGCCCCGGCGACAACGTCGAGCAGATCGTGCTCGAGGTCGCGCGGGTGGCGACGCGCTTTCCCTGGGTGAGCATGGTGGTGGCCAGCGAGCTGTGCGCTTTTGGCACCGCTCCGGACAAGGCGCAGAGCATGCCCGGCGACGCCGAGCGGATGCTGTGTGATGCAGCGCGCGCACACGGCCTGTGGCTGGTGCCCGGATCGTTGTACGAGTCCTCGGGGGGCAAGGTCTACAACACCACGCCGGTGATCAACCCCGATGGCGAGGTGGTGGCGCGCTATCGCAAGGTATTTCCCTTCTACCCGTACGAGAAAGGCATCTCGCCGGGCGAGGAATTCGTGGTGTTCGACGTGCCTGGCGCCGGCCGCTTCGGCATCTCGATCTGCTACGACATGTGGTTTCCGGAAACCACCCGGTCGCTGGTCAGCATGGGCGCCGAGGTGATCCTGCACCCGACGCTGACCAACACCATCGATCGCGATGTGGAGCTGGCGATGGCGCGGGCCAGTGCCGCCAGCAACCAGTGCTATTTCGTCGACGTCAACGCCGGAGGCGAACTGGGGCTGGGCCGATCCCTGTTCTGCGGTCCGGGCGGCGAAGTGATTTATCAGGCCGGCAGCGGCCGCGACATCATGACCTTCGAGATCGACTTCCACTACGTGCGCCGCTGCCGCGAAAACGGCTGGCATGGGCTGGGACAGCCCTTGAAGAGTTTCAGGGACCACAAGGTGACCTTTCCCGCCTATGGGGTGGCGCGGGCCGAATCGGCAGCGCTGGCAGGACTGGGACCATTGCAATTGCCCGGATACGGCAAGCCCGGTTGACCAGCTCAACCCGCGATCAAACCATCCTTTTGGGGGGAGAACCAGACCATGAACGCATCACGCAAGACCTTGCCGTCAGATTCCAGGGGAACGCTCCGCCATTCGCTGCTGGTCAGCGCCATTGTGCTTGGACTGGGCGCGTGTGGCGGGGCCGCTGCGCAGGACGCGACGGTGCCAGGCCAGGGCCGCGCGCAGAAGCCTGCCGACAAGGACAAGGCGAACTCGCAGATCAAGGAGCTCGGCGCCATCACCGTCACCGCACAGGGCCGCACGGAAGACATCCTCAAGGTGCCCTACAACATCAGTGCGGTGTCGGGCGATGCCATCGAGCAGGATCAGATCCTCGACACCGCCGAATTGATGCGTCGCGTGCCGGGCGTCGGCGTGGTCGATCGCGGACCCCGCAATTCGAATGTGGTCAGCGGCATTCGCATCCGTGGCCTGAATGTCGACAGCTCGGCGATGGGTGACTACGCCGTCGGGGCCAGCGCCACGGTGGCCACCTATGTCGACAGCACGCCGCTGTTCGCCAACTTCCTGCTGTCCGACATCGATCGCGTGGAAGTCCTGCGCGGGCCGCAGGGAACGCTGTACGGATCGGGCGCGCTCGGCGGCGCCGTGCGCTACATCATGCGCAAGCCGGAGCTGGAAAGCTTCAACGGCAAGGTAAGCCTGAGCGCGTCCGGCGTCGACCACGCCGGAGGGGTCGGCAAGTCCGGCACGGTCACCTTGAATGTGCCGCTCGCCAGCTCCCTCGCGGTGCGCTTCGACGGCACGACGAACCGCTATCCCGGCATCACCGACTATCGCAACGTCTACGTTCTCGACCAGCAGGGCACGCCTGTGGCTCCCAACGGCGTGCTTGCTCCGGACGCCCGGTATCAGGACAAGAAGAACGCCGACTATGTGGACCAGTCCTATGCACGCGCGGCCTTGCTGTGGAAACCCAACGACTGGTTCGACCTGACCCTGAGCCACATGGCGCAGGCGGACACCTTCGGCGGCCGGCGCGGAACGACCCTGGGTACGGACGGTTGGGGCGTGCCCTACGGCGACCTGCAGATCGGCTCGGTGCAACTGGAACCGGCCAAGCGCCACGTCCACCTGACCGGCCTCGAAGCCAACGTCGACCTGGGCTTTGCCACCCTGACCTCCAGCTCGTCGTCGTACGACCAGCGCGGCGACATCACCAGCGAGAATACGGGCTTCTACGCCCAGAACCACTGGCTGTCGGCGTTCTACTACAACTACCCCAGGCCGATGGCCTCGGCGGTGCGTACCTACGGCGACAAGGCGTTCATCCAGGAATTGCGCCTGGTGTCGAAGCAGGGGCCGAGGTTCTCCTACATCGTTGGCGCCTTCTACCAGAACCAGCACCGGGTCAGCACCCAGAACAGCTACCTGCGCGGCTTCAAGCAGTGGTGGGACGCGGCCTACCCCGCCTACGCGGCGGCGGTGGTGAGCGACAACGACTACCTGTATCGCCAGAACGAGCACTTCCAGGAAAGCGCGGTCTATGGCGAGTTGACCTGGCACGCCACCGACACCCTGGATTTCACCGGCGGCTTCCGCTACTTCCGCGACCAGACCCACACCGACGTACATCAGGTGACAGGCCTGTATGCCTCCATCAGGGAGGGCTCGGACTCGCAGGGCAGCGAAACCGATTCCCGGCCCTTGTTCAAAGGCAATGTCGCCTGGACGTTTGCTCCCGACAACCAGCTCTACGCGACCATTTCCGAAGGTTATCGCCGCGGCGGGACCAATGGCACGCCCACCACCGGCAACTTTGCCGAAAGCCCCGCCTGGTTGACGTACAAGCCCGATACGGTGCGCAACTACGATCTGGGCATCAAGGGCCGGATGGGCCGTACCACCTACAACGCCGACGTGTTCTACGTGGACTGGAGGAACGCGCAGATCAACAGCTCGACCACCAACTGGGGCTTCTTCGCCGTACAGAATGTCGGCAAGGCGCACACCCGGGGTGTCGAGTTGAGCCTGGAGTCGAACGTCGGCAAAGCCTTCAACTACGGGATGGGCTACACCTACACGGACGCCTCGCTGGACCAGGCTGCGGTGGCCGCCGACAACGCCTACGTGATTGCCCCCAGCGGCACCCGCCTGCCGGGCACCCCGAAGCAGCGGTTCAATGCCTGGGCAAGCTATGGCATCCCCGTCGGCGCGGGGTTCCTCACCCTGCGCGGCGACGCCTACGTGCAATCCAGCGCGCAGAACGCCCTCAGCCAGAACCCCAAGTTCCATGTCGAGATGCCGGGCTTCAGCCTGTTCAATCTGTCGGCCACGTACAGCCGGGATGCCTGGGACCTGACCCTGTGGATCAAGAACCTGACCAACCAGGCCGCCGTCACCGGTGTATACACCCAGCAGTACATGGGCTCCTCGCCGGCACAGAACTACTACGGCAATGGTTCCAAGGCATTGGTTTCGCTGCCGCGAACCGTGGGCCTGACACTCACCTACCAGTTCTGATTCCATGTCAGCCAACGGCGCCACGGACAGTGTGATGGCAGCAGCGGATATGCACGAGCTGCAGGCAGTGCACCGCATCGAGTCGCTCTTGCAGCGCGGCGATATCGGCGCTGCGAGGGCGATCGCGATGCAGGCCAGCAGCCAATGGCCACGCAGCGTGCCGATCCGGGTGCTGCTGGGCCACGCATTGTGTCGCGACGGCCAGGCGGCGGAAGCACTGGACACGGCCGATGCCGCACTGGCGCTGGACCGGCATGATCCGGCACCACGCATGCTGCGCATCGATGCCTTGCTGCAACTGGGGCGCAATGAGGAGGCACTGGCCAACCTGCGGGTGCTGCAGGCGCGGCCCGACATCCGTCATGCGCGACTGCTGCAGGACATCGCGCAGCGCCTTACGGCGCTCGGGCAACACGTCGATGCCGAGTGCTGCCAGGCACGGGCACGCGCGCTGCAGCCGGCCGACCCCGGCGCGATCTACAACCACGCCACCAGCCTGATCGCGCTGGGCAAGCTGCAGGAGGCGGAGGCGGCGCTGGACAAAGTGATCGCGCTGAAGCCGGACGACAGCGATGCCTGGTACAACCGCGCCACCCTGCGCAAGCAGACTGCCGAGCGCAATCACGTGGCGGAAATCGAACGGCACGTGCAACTGGCCGATCATGGGCAGGCCGACCCGGTACCGCTGTACTTCGCGCTGGCCAAGGAACAGGAGGACCTCGGCTGTCACGAGGCCTCGTTCGCGGCGCTCAGGCGCGGCGCCGACCTGCGCCGCAGCCGCCTGAGCTACGGCGTCGAAGAGGACATCGACACCATGCGCCTGATCGCGGCGGCCTTCGACGGCGAGCAACTGGCGGCGGCCGCACCGGGCCACGCCGATCCGCGGCCGGTGTTCATCGTCGGCCTGCCGCGCAGCGGCACGACGCTGGTGGACCGTATCCTCAGTTCGCACAGCGCGGTGGTCAGCCGCGGCGAGACCACGGACCTGGCCCTGTCGGTGGTGCGCGAGGCGGGTCCGGCACGCAGCAAGGCCGAACTGATCCGGCTGTCCGCCACGCTCGATCCGGCGGCCCTGGGGCGGCGCTATTGCAGTCATCTGCCGGCTGCTTCCGGCGCCATGCAGATCGACAAGACGCCGACCAACTTCCTCTACCTGGGGCTGGTGGCGGCAGCGTTGCCGCAGGCACGCATCATCCATGTGCGGCGCCACCCGATGGATGTGTGCTACGCCATGTACAAGACGCTGTTCCGCATGGCCTACCCGTTTTCCTACGCGCTGGACGATCTGGGACGCTACTGGCTGGCATGGAACACGCTGATGACGCATTGGCGCCGCGTCTTGCCGGCAGAGCGCTATCTGGAGATCGACTACGAAGATTTGATCGAGCATCAGGAGCCCGTCAGCCGCCGCCTGGTGGCGCACCTGGGACTGCCGTGGGAGGAAGCCTGCATGGCCTTCGAGCAGAATCGGCAGCCTTCGCTGACCGCCAGCGCGGCACAGGTGCGCCAACCGATCTATCGGTCATCGATGGGGTTGTGGAAAAACTATCGCCGGCAACTGGCGCCGCTTCGCGAAATGTTCGAGTCCGCCGGCATCGCCGTCGAGGCCCACGACACGGGTCGCCGCGAGTGAGCGCGGCGACCCGCCACAGGGAGCAGGCCACCGGGCCGGCAAAGCGGCTCGACAGCCTGTGGGTGTATGCCCTGCTGGCGCTGGTCGCGACCGCCGGCTTCTTCTACGTCAACCTGATGGCGGCGATCGTCGACGGCCTGGTGACCGGCCTCGCTTTCAGCAACGCCCAGGCAGGCATGGTCGGTGCGGCGAACACCTATGGCGCCACGGCCGGTGCGCTGATCGCGGTTTTCCTGGTCGGGCGCCTGCGCTGGAAGCCGGTCGTGGTAGTCCTGCTGGCCGCCATGATTGGTATCGATCTGCTGTCGACCCTGGTCCACGCCCCCTGGTTGATGATCGCCTTGCGTGGACTGGACGGTCTGCTCGGCGGCATGGCGACGGGTCTGATCTATGCGGTGATGGCGCGGACCGGTTCGCCGGATCGTGCGTTTGGCATGTTGCTGGCCGTGCAGTTCGGGCTCGGCGGCCTCGGCATGATGCTGTTGCCGCCACTGGTACCTGCGCTAGGCGCGAAGATCCTGTTCCTGTCGCTGGCCGGGGTTTCCTGCATGGCCTTGCTGGCGATCCTCGCCATCCCGCGGATCGAGACCGGCAAGGGCGCCGGCAGCATCGCCTACCAGCCGATAGGCACGCGCAAGACGATCACCGTCAGCCTGGTCATGCTGGGGCTGTTCCTGTTTCAGGCCGCCAACATGGCGCTGCTGGCCTTCATCATCGGTCTCGGCGAGCACGCCGGACTGTCGCGCGCGTTCATCGGCCAGGCGCTGGGCTGGGCAACCTGGGTGGCGATCCTCGGCGCGCTCCTGGTGGTGTTCATGGGCGAGCGCTTCGGACGCTTCCAGCCGCTGTGGATCGCCTTCGTGCTCACCCTGGTCGGAACGGTCGGGTTCTATGGGAGCGCGTCCGGCGCCATCTACTTTATCGCCAACGTGGGTACCGGCATCACCTGGTCGTTTGTGGTGCCGTACCTGTTCGGCATGGCCTCGAGCATCGACGCCAGTGGTCGCCTGACGTCGCTGGCCGGGTTCGTCTCCCACCTCGGCCTGGCCAGCGGCCCGCTGGCAGCCGGGCTGGTGCTGGGCAGCGGCCAATTCCACTTTCTGATAACGGCGGCGCTGGCTGTGCTGGCCGCCTCTGCCGCAGCTACGTTGCTGGCGGCGCGTCGCATAGATTCCCCGGAGCACGCACGATGAACGAGCCTCTCGACTCGCACCCGTCCCTGTCGCTCAGCGACCCTACCCTGCTGCGAACGCAGTGCCTGATCGACGGCTCCTGGCGTGACGCCGACGGCGGTGCCGTCTGCGCAGTAAACAACCCGGCCAGCGGCGCGCGGCTGGGTACGGTTCCCGACATGGGGGCGGCCGAGACCACACGTGCGATCGAAGCGGCGCATGCTGCCCTCCCCGCCTGGGCGGCGCTGACGGCAAAACAGCGCGCACACATTCTGCGCAGGATGCACGACCTGATGCTCCAGCACCAGGACGACCTGGCCCGCCTGATGACGGCCGAGCAGGGCAAGCCGCTGGCCGAGGCACGCGGAGAAATTGCCTATTCCGCCGCCTTTCTGGAGTGGTTCGCCGAAGAGGGAAAGCGGCTGTACGGCGACGTCATCCCCGCTCACGCCAGCGACAAGCGCATCCTCGTACTGCGTCAGCCCATCGGCGTGGTCGCCGCGATCACACCGTGGAATTTCCCGTCGGCTATGCTCGGCCGAAAGATCGGGCCGGCGCTCGCGGCCGGATGCACCGTGGTGTGCAAGCCGGCGCTGCAGACACCGTATTCGGCGCTGGCGATCGCCGAATTGGCGATGCGCGCGGGATTGCCAAGGGGTGTGCTCAACATCGTTACCGGCCAGGATGCGGCGGCCATCGGCGAAACCATGACGTCCCATCCTGCGGTCCGGAAGATCAGCTTTACCGGCTCGACCGGGGTGGGCAAGCGACTGTTGGCCCAATGCGCGCCGGGAATGAAACGCGTCTCGCTGGAACTGGGCGGCAACGCCCCGTTCATCGTGTTCGAGGATGCCGACCTGGATGCCGCGGTGACCGGCGCGATGGCCAGCAAGTACCGCAACAGCGGCCAAACCTGCGTCTGCGCCAATCGCCTGTTCGTGCATGCCGATATCTACGACGCATTCGCGGAAAAGTTGATGGTGGCCGTGTCCGCGTTGCGCGTCGGCGACGGTCTGGCCGGCCCCACGGAGCAGGGCCCGCTGATCGATGAAAAAGCGATGCTCAAGGTCGAGCAGCATGTCGCAGACGCCTGCGCCAAGGGCGCGCGCGTGGCCATGGGCGGCAGGCGCCATGCGCTGGGCGGGATGTTCTACGAGCCGACGGTGTTGCTCGACGCGAGCGTCGACATGCTGGTGGCGCAGGAGGAAACCTTCGGCCCGGTAGCGCCGCTGATCCGCTTCGACAGCGAACAGCAGGTGATCGCCATGGCCAACGCGACCGAGGCGGGCCTGGCCGGTTACTTCTACACCCGCGATCTCGGGCGCTGCTGGCGCGTCACCGAGGCTCTCGAATGCGGCATCGTGGGCGTGAATACCGGCCTCATCTCCACCGAGGTGGCGCCATTCGGCGGCATCAAGCAATCCGGTTTCGGCCGCGAGGGCTCCAAGTACGGCCTGCACGATTACACCGAGATCAAGTACGCCTGCATCAGTGGGATCTGAGGTGCGCAGATGGCCGCTCGACGCGTGTCTTGCGACGCTGTTGCTGCTTGGCGCAACCGCGCTGCAGGCACGCGGGACACTCGACTTCAAAGCCATGCAGTCGGGCCAGGGCTATCGCAGCAGTGTCGATCTGTCCGCGTTCGCGCCCGATGACGCCAGCCTGCCGGCGACGCATCGGTTCGAAGGCCGCCTGCAGCTCTCCGGCCAGCCGCAGACGCGCACCTTGCTGGCCGACACGGATTTCCTCGCCTTCACCGAGGCGGACTACCGGCAGGCGCGCACGATCCCGCAGGATTTCGACTATGCGTTCGTGCAGGACAAGGACGCGCTGATTCCGGTGCGCCGAGGACCGATTCCGAGCGACCACCCATGGTGGGAGTTCATCCTGGAGCCCGGCAAGGTGTGGGACGAACCGGGCGACCGCGGCTACACCCGCGCGGCCATTCCGTTCTCGCTGGCGCAGAAGAACCAGAACTGCACCAGCAACGGCGTGCTGATGCTGCTGTTCAACGCACAGGGCGCGCTGGCGCATGCCGCCTTCCAGGTGAGCAGCGAGACCTGCCGTTACCTGCACATGGACATGTGGGGTTTCCTGCAGGCGCGCTACCTCCCGGGAGCCGTGGCCAACAAGGCCGCGATCGTTGCCGCCTACCGCGCCGAACTCGCCGCCCGGCTGCCGACCCGGCCGCTGTCCGCCTTGAAAGCGGCTTACCCTGATCTCGACCTCGCCCGGCTGGCGATCGGCGACCCGGCAGCACGCACCCGCTATGGGCTGTATGTCGACGGCGTCGACTATGCCTCGCCGTGCCCCACCCGGCACGGCAACTACCCGTATTGCCAGGTGATGGACCTGCCGTCCTACTCGACCGCGAAAACCATCGTGGCCGGCATCGCCGCGATGCGCATGCAGCGACGCTGGCCCGGCGTGATGCAGCAGCGCGTCGGCGACTATGCCCCCACCCCGGCATGCACGGCCGCGCGCTGGCGTGACGTCAGCTTCATGAACCTGCTGGACATGGCCAGCGGCAACTATGGCGCGGCCGACTACATGGCCGACGAGGACTCGCCCAAGGTCGCGGCCCTGCTGCGGCCGCTGACCAACGCGGGCAAGCTTCGGGCGGCGTGTTCGTCGTGGCCACGCAATGCGCCACCCGGCAGTCGCTGGGTCTATCACACCTCCGACACCTACCTGCTGGGCGTCGTGCTCAACCGGTTCCTGCGCACCCAGACGGGCCAGGCGGACCTGGATGTGTTTTCCAGCGTCCTGTTGCCGGACGTGCTTGCCCCGCTGCAGTTGAGTCCGACGGCCCGCGTCAGTCGACGCACACTGGACGCCGACGCGCAGCCGTTCTTCGGCTACGGGCTGTTCGTGCACGCCGACGACTTCATCAAGCTGGCGCGGTTCCTCGACGCCGATCGCGGCCGCATCGACGGTCGGCAGGTCCTCGACCCGCAGATGCTGGACGCCGCCATGCAGCGGAACCCCGAGCAGCGGGGATTGCCGGTGACCTCGCTGGAACGGACCTTCCGCTATCAGCACGCCGTCTGGGCGCGCAACGTGCAGACGCTGCTGGACTGCAAGACGGCAGTGTGGGTGCCTTTCATGTCCGGCTACGGCGGCATCACCGTGGCCATGTTTCCCAACGGCGTCGTCTGGTACAACGTCGCCGACGACGGCAAGACCGCCTCGTTCGATTTCGCCGATCCCGCACGCCAGATCAACAAGATTCGCGGCTATTGCCCTGGGTAGCGCGCCGGCCGAGTCCGGCGGAGGCAGGGGAAAGCGCCTTAGCTCCATATATTTCGAGATGGCACTGGAACCGGACTATGAACATTGACATCCAGGCATTGCAGGCCGCCCTGCGCACCTTTGCCAACGAACGGAAGTGGGAACAGTTTCATTCGCCCAAAAATCTAGCCGCGGCCCTTTCGGTCGAGGCCGCCGAACTGCTTGAGCACTTCCAGTGGCTGACAGACGAGCAAAGCCGGTCGATGCCGGAAGCGAAGCGCGACGCCGTTGCCGAGGAAGTGGCCGACGTATTCCTCTATCTGCTTCAGCTTTCGGACAAGCTTGGCATCGACCCACTGGATGCGGCCCGCAAGAAGCTGCAACTCAACGCCGTCAAGTACCCCGTCGAACGCGCCAAGGGGACGAGCAAGAAGTATTCTGAGCTATGACCTAAGGCCATGGGGAGGGCCGTATCGTGATTGTCTATCAAGCCGACAAGAGCAGGTTTCTTGACGATCACGACAACCGGGACATCGAATATGTCATCGCTGCCAAGTTCCTGCAGCAAACCGGGCGGTATGCCGCCGAATCCGAGTTCCGTTCCTGGAAGAACTCCCTAGGCGAAATGGCCAAGGTGCTTCGCGACCCCGGCATTCCCGACAACATCGGAGTCGGCGTCGAGTTCGGTATTCCCCAAACCTCCAAGCGGATCGACTTCATCCTCTCCGGGCGCACCGATGAGGGCCCGAAGCTCATCATCGTGGAGCTCAAGCAGTGGTCGGAGGCGAAGCTCTCTCCGAAGGATGGCCTCGTCATCGCGCGCCGTGGCGGCCACGCCCCGGAAAGTGAGGGCACTCACCCCTGCTATCAGGCGTGGTCCTACGCGGCTCTGCTCGAAGGCTTCAATGAGGCCGTCTACGAACGCAACGTCGCGCTGAACCCTTGTGCCTATCTCCACAACTACGTGCAGGACGGCGTCATCGACGATCCTCAGCACTACGGGGACTACATCCGGAAAGCTCCACTGGGGTTCTACCCCGTTTCCACGGACGGTTTGATTAAGGCTGAAAACTCCCGATCGCGCCGGGCGACTCTACGACGCATGCGTGGGTTG
>JABLTH010106034.1_pt1 | contig 19013 bp, 19 predicted proteins | sample 7875711 | NCBI WGS metagenome assembly JABLTH01 (sample SAMN14941262, study PRJNA633318) | bioreactor metagenome | isolation source: bioreactor | place: China | collected 2019-03-05 | reverse complement strand
ATAATGGCGCCCAGCAAGGCAAAACTCAAGGTGAATGCCATCGGCGAGAAAATTTTTCCTTCTACGCGTTGAAAGGTAAAAATCGGCAAAAAGGCAGTGATGATGATGGCTTTGGAGAAAAGAATCGGGTGCCCCATGTCGATCGCCGTACTTTTCAAGGTCTGCATGCGCCAGGCCAGCCCCATATTGCCTTGTGTTTTATCCACCTCAGCCACCGCCAGGCGCACCATCAGCGCCTCTACCAGCACCACTGCACTATCAATAATAATGCCAAAGTCTACCGCCCCGAGCGAAATCAGGTTGGCGGAGACACCGCGTAAATCCATGACAATAAAGGCAAATAACAGGGATAACGGAATCACCGAAGCCACAATCAGGGCGGCGCGCCAGTTGCGCAAAAACACTACCAGAATCGTCACCACCAGCAACGCGCCGACAATCAGGTTTTCTGCCACGGTATGCACGGTGTGGTGAACCAGGCCGGTGCGATCATAAAAAGGCACGATTTTGACCCCGGGCGGCAGGGTCTGATTGACCAGATCCACCTTCTCGCGCAAGGCGTCGATCACTTTGGCGGCATTCTGGCCCTTGGTCATCAGCACGATGCCTTCAATAATGTCATCCTGCTGATTAAAGGAAACGATGCCTGAACGGGGGCGATCACCAATCACCACCTGACCAAGGTCGCTGACCAGAATCGGCTTGCCATCCCGCGTATCCACCACGGATTGCGCAATATCATCCAGACTGCGAAACAGGCCGATGCCACGCACCACCAGCGACTCGTCGCCTCTGTGCATGAGTCCGCCACCCACGTTACTGCTGTTGTTGCTGACCGCCTGGTTAACCTGATCAATACTCACATCAAACTTTTTCAAGCGGTAAGGGTCCAGCTTGATTTGGTATTCCTTGACCGTCCCGCCAAAACTGGTGATATCGGCCACCCCTGGCACCATGCGCAGTTGCGGGATAATTTTCCAGTCCTGGATAGCGCGGATTTCGCGTTGCGGCATCTCTGCCGGCGCTTCAACCAGGTAGCGGTAAACCTCCCCCACCGCCGTCGTCAGCGGCGCCAGCGTGGGTTGCAAGCCGATGGGCAAGCTCACCCCTTGTAAACGCTCTAACACCTGCTGCCGCGCAAAATAATCTTGCGTGCGCTCGGCAAAAGTGAGGGTGACCACGGAGAGCCCGGTAATAGACACCGAACGGATTTGTGCCAGTCCCGGCACCCCGCTCATCCCATGCTCAATCGGCAGTGAAACAACACGCTCGACCTCTTCTGGCGCCATCCCTGGTGATTGTGTCACGATAATCACGTGCACATCTTCAACATCGGGGAACGCTTCAATTGGCAGGTTTTGCACCGCAAACCAGCCAAAAATCATGAGCACAACCGCGCCAATCAGCAGAAATACACGCTGTTGCAGTGAGAAGGTGATCAAGCCTTTTAACATCGCCTATTTACTCACGGACAAATCTGAATTGAGCAGAATGGCGCCGCTGGTCACGATGCGCTCACCCGGGTTTAAGCCGGTTTTCACGGTGGCATATTCCCGCCGTTGTAAATCCAGCACGACTTTACGCTTGCTAAAATGCAAGGGCTGCTCTTCTACAAAGACATAGCTGTAGAGTCCCTCGGTAATCAGGGCACTGTTGGGCACGCGGATGACGCGATGCTGGCTGGTATCCAGCGGCGTGATGCGCGCATACATTTCTGGCTTGAGCTTGCCTTTGCTGTCGAGCAGGCAACGCACAGGAATACGGCGCGTGGTCGGGTCTACCATGATGCCTATTGTTTTAATTTCGCCGTCAAACACCTCGTCAGGATAGGCATCCACCTGGACACTGAGCTTTTGCCCTTGCGAAATCCGGCTCAAGTCCCGCTCTGGCAAATCGATACTGGCCCAGACGTGGCTGGGGTCCGTGATCAAAAACAAAGGATCTGCCGCATCGGGGCGGACCTCGCTGCCGGGATTCACTTTCCGGTCAACCACCACCCCCGCGATTGGCGAGCGCACGACATAGCGATCACTTGCCCCGGTCGACACCCGCAGGTTTTTCAACCTCGCCATCGCGCGCTCATGTTCTGCACGCGCACTCGCCCAGTCCGCCTGTGCGACTTCCATGTCTTTTCTGGCCAGCACGCCGCCCTCTACCAGCATGCGGCTACGCTCCAGCGCCTGTTGTTTGAGTCCCAAATCTGCCTGTGCTTTGCGCACATCCGCGACCGCTGCCCCCACATCCGGCGAGTCCATCACCAGCAAGGGCTGACCGGCTTTCACGGCTTCGCCTATTTGTGCCTGAATATTCAGCGCTCGTCCGGCCACTGGCGAATACACCCGTGCTGTTCGGTTTTCATCAAACACAATCTTGCCGTTGAGCGGCTCGGTCACTGGCACCGGGATCTCGGTGACGGGTTCAATTTTGAGACTGTTTAATTGTGGCGAACCCGACGTCAGTACAATCTGGTTAGCAGGCTGCGCGGGCACGCGGGTATTTTTGTCTGCAGCCATGGCTGAAGCCATGCAAACCCCTATCGCGCACAAGATAAATACGATCTGGCCCATCGCCTTGACGGTAGCAGGAGGGCAAGCCATGGAAGTGAATGAGCTCATCATAAAATTATTCTTGATAGACAAATGCCTGGCGGGTGGCCGCTAACCAGGCGGATAATGACTTGGCATAATCAGCCTTGACGCTGACTGCCTCCAGTTGGAGCGTACGTAAAATACGTCGTGCATCGAGCAAATCCATGACATTCATGGCGCCATGCTTGTAAGCAAACTCTGCCGCATCTGCTGCGTTTTGCGCTTCCCGCAGAATGCTCTGGTCAAAACGTCGATTTTTATCAATCGCGGCATCCAAATCTGCTTTGGCCTGCCTCATTTCGGCAATCGCCGCCGCCTGCACGCGCTCTCTGGCCTCGATTGCACTGGTATAGCCAACTTCAGCCCGTGCGGCCTCGCCCTCATACTGATAATTGGTAAACAAGGTAATACTCAATGAAGCGCCTATGGTATCTGGTGCCGATCCAGGCTCCTGCCCGGGAAAATGCTGGTAAGCAAACGACCAGGTAAAATCTCTGACCTTGAGCGACTCTGCAAGCCTTCTGGTCTGCTGAGCCTGCTCCATGCGCGCTTCAGCCGCCTTCACATCCGGACGTTGTGGTAACCAGCCAGTGTCTTTCTCAGCCGCTGGATTGGCCGATGGCTCTGTAATCAGGGCAGGCCAGGGGTCCGTCACATGGAGCTTGCTCGCATCCTGATCCTTGCCAAGCAAGTAAGCCAGCATGGCTTGCGCTTTTTGCACAGTCGCCTCAGCCTGGCGCAAATCATTGCTGGCCCGCAGGGCATCTACCCGGATGCGCGCTACATCGGCCGACGCCACATCGCCTGCTTTCAGACGTAATTGCGCTGCCTGCAGTGTTTTCTCGTAACTACTGACATTCGCCTGCTGAATGAGCAGACTTTCCTGGGCAAGTTTGAGATCAAAATAGGCCGTGGCCATGGCCAATGCCTGTTGACGATAGGTTTCCCCCAGGTCGAGCCGGCTCGCTTTGACCGCACTTTCCGCCACGGCAGAACGCAGTGCCCGCTTGTCACCACGCTCATACAACTGAGTGACCTGCACCGCCGAGTTATAGGTTTGATCCAACAGGTCTCGTTTGCCGTTTTGGTTTTTATTGCCTTGGCCGCGATTGAGGTTGAGACTGGAAAGGCCGAGTGACAAGACCGGGTTTGGTTTTTGGCCAGCAATCAGGGTATCGGCTTCTGCACTTTCAATCGCCCGCTTGGCAGCGAGCAGATCACGGTTATTGCCTGCAAATACAAGTTCCGCCTGTTGCAGGCTGAGCTGGTCCCATGCAACTGCTGGAGCGACACCGGAATCCGCAACCGCCTCTAAACAGATCATCAGCAATACGCAAAACCAGCCCTGCTGACGCCTCAACATAACACCTATCCCTGTGCTCATCACTTAAATTTTTATGGTATACACCTGATTATCCTTATCATAGTAGGCTTATCTGCTTACGACAATCTTTCACTGAACGCATCCTGACAAAAAAGAGTCTATTGTAAACACCGTCAGCCATGGACAAGGCCGCGGGCTTTATAGACAATCCTCCTTATGACACAACATTTCAAGATTCCCGTTTCCGCATTGGTGTTGATTCATACGCCAGATTTGCAAGTACTGTTGATGGAGCGTACGGACAAACCGGGATACTGGCAGTCAGTGACCGGGAGCATAGAAGCAGAAGAATCGCCCTATCAGGCAGCGATTCGCGAAGTGCGGGAAGAAACCGGCCTGGACGCGCTGGCTTACGACTTTGAAGATTGGCACGCCAGCAATGTGTATGAAATCTACCCGCATTGGCGTCACCGATATGCGCCCGGCATCACGCAAAACACCGAGCACCTGTTTGGCTTGTGTCTGCCGGAACCACAACCAGTCACGCTGGCGCCAGACGAACACACGCGCTATGAATGGGTAGACTGGCGGCAAGCGGCTAAAAAAGTCTTCAGCTGGACGAATGTGGATGCCCTTAGACGGCTGGGTGAAAAACACCGTTTAACACTGTAATTGCCAGCTTTGCAATTGGGATAAATCCACATCGGTTGTAAAATAGCGTTTTACCCTCAACTAATGGCTATGACCATGCAAACCGCCACTATCAAATTTGAAAAGTTCCAGTCGGCCAAAGACGATGACTGTCAGGCCCGTATTCTGGCTGCCCGCGAAAAGCTGGGTAAGCGACTGGTGATTCTGGGCCACCATTACCAGCACGAGAGTGTTTACCGCCATGCGGATTACTCTGGTGACTCACTGAAACTGTCTAAATATTGTGACAGCCTGGATGCGGAATACATCGTCTTTCTGGGTGTGCATTTCATGGCCGAGGTGGCTGACATCTTGAGCCGCCCGGATCAGGTCGTGATCTTGCCAGACTTGGCCGCAGGCTGCTCCATGGCAGACATGGCCAATCTGGCCAAGGTTGAGCGTAGCTATCGAGAACTCAGCAAAGTCCTTAATTTTGATGAGACCATCACACCGGTCACGTATATCAACTCCGCGGCGGACCTGAAAGCCTTCTGTGGTGAACATGGCGGCATTGTGTGCACCAGCACCAACGCCCCCAAAATCCTGGAGTGGGGTTTCAGCCAGCGCGAAAAAATCCTGTTCTTTCCGGATCAGCATCTGGGCCGTTGGAGCGGCTACAAAATGGGTATCCCATTAGAGCAAATGCCTGTCTGGGATCCAGATCTGCCCATGGGCGGCTTGACCGAACAGCAAATCAAAGACGCAAAAATCCTGCTGTGGAAAGGTCATTGCTCAGTACACCAGATGTTCCGCAAACAGAATATCGACCAGTTCCGCGCCCAGCATCCAGATGGCAAAGTCATCTCTCACCCTGAAACGGCGTTTGAGGTCTGCATCAACTCAGATTATGTCGGTTCTACAGAATACATCTTGCGTACCGTGAGTGAAGCCGAGCCTGGGACGAAATGGCTGGTAGGCACCGAATTGAACCTGGTCACACGCCTGGCCGAAGAAATGAAACCGCAAAACAAGCTGGTACAGTTCATGAGCCATGTGGTTTGCGAATGCTCAACCATGGCACGTATTGACCCGCAACACCTGGCCTGGTGCCTGGAAAACCTGGCCGAAGGTAATGTGGTCAACCAGATTAAAGTGCCAGCGCATGAAGCGAAACTGGCCAAACTCACACTGGATAGAATGCTGGCCGTTTCCTGATGCGTGATTGCCCGCTGTGCCAACCAACCCCCTACGACTTGCTATGGCAGGATGATTTTTGCCGGGTAGTGTTATTGCACGACGCAGATTACCCTGCCTATTGCCGGGTGGAATTAATTGCACATATCAAGGAAATGACCGACCTGCCTCCCGCAGCGCGAGCACGCACCATGAAAGTCGTGTTTGCTGTCGAAACAGCGCTGCGGGAAGTCATACAACCGGATAAAATCAACCTGGCTAGCCTGGGCAATAAAACGCCGCATATGCACTGGCATGTGTTGCCAAGATTCGAGAGTGACAAACACTTTCCGAATAGCCACTGGGGCAGCGCGATGCGGGATTCCGAGAGTCGACCACTGATTCAAGCAGTAAGGGATCAATTGGAAAGAGTTGTGATTGCGCGTGTAGAGTGCGCATTAAAATCTTAATTCTACTGAATCTCAGAACTTGGTTCTTAATTTAACAAATCTGTTTCGCCTGTCTGCGAAACTAATGATTTTGGTTGCCAGAAGAGCGCAAATGGACGATAAATGTTTCCACTTCATCGGGAGGGTAAATTCCAACATCTTTTCGGACTTGATAAAGCAAATCACTTAGCAATTTATCATGCTCATCTAAAGGCAAACTCTTGTTTACGGTAATCGCTTCAACAAATTTATAGAGTTCCTTAAGCACCTGTTGGGGAGCAAATAACATTAAATTATTTACCGCCTTCGAAAACTCTTTCTGGTTTTGATGTGTATGCTCGCCATTAACCACCCCACTCAAGCTATCCACAAATGCTTTGTAATAAGCTAGTTTTTCTTTACGCCACTCAGCCTCTCGCTCTTTTTTCTTAGTAAACCAGAATGTTGCAGCTGCGATAAACAAGCCACCAACAATAGCCAGAACTTGAGCAAAAATCGCACTCATCGTTATGCTTTTAACCATCTCGCGATATCCATCGCATAATAAGTTAGCACGCCGTCCGCTCCGGCGCGTTTAAACCCAAGCATTGCTTCCAGCACACAGGCTTTTTCATCCAGCCAGCCATTTTGTGCAACGGCTTTGAGCATGGCGTATTCACCGCTAACATGATATGCATAAGTCGGTACGCCAAACTCGTCTTTGACACGGCGTACGATATCCAGATAGGGCATGCCTGGTTTAACCATGACCATATCCGCGCCTTCTTCCAAATCCAGTGCGACTTCTTTTAATGCTTCATCAGAATTGGCTGGGTCCATCTGGTAGTTGTATTTGTTGCTTTTGCCCAGATTGGCCGCTGAACCGACCGCATCGCGGAAAGGACCGTAAAACGCTGAGGCGTATTTGGCAGAGTAAGCAAGAATTCGCGTGTAGATGTAGCCTTGCTCTTCAAGCGCATCACGAATGGCGCCAATACGGCCATCCATCATGTCAGAGGGCGCAACTACATCTGCACCCGCTTCTGCGTGACATAACGCCTGCTTGACCAGCACTTCAACAGTTTCGTCATTCAGGACATAGCCGGTATCGTCGATCAGGCCATCCTGGCCGTGAGTGGTGTACGGGTCTAAAGCCACGTCAGTGATCACGCCCAAGTCCGGGAAAGCCTTTTTCAGTGCACGCACAGTCCGTGGCACCAAGCCTTCAGGGTTATAGGCCTCTTTGGCATCCAGGCTTTTAAATTCTTGTGGCACCACCGGAAATAAAGCCAGCGCTGGAATACCTAGTTTTACGCACTCTTCAGCGGTCTTGAGCAGCACATCCAGGCTTTGACGCTGTACGCCAGGCATCGATTTGACTTCTTCAATCGCGCCTTCACCCTCAAGCACAAACACCGGGTAAATCAAGTCATTGGTGGTGAGAACGTTTTCACGCATCAAGCGACGTGAAAATTCGTCTTTGCGCATACGGCGTGGACGGAGGGCTAAAAATTGATTACTCATATCGATTCCTTTTTTGACCACAGCATCTGGTCAAACTGCGTGCGCTTTCAATCATTGCGCCTGATTTGGACACGCTCATGCAGGGCATACCTTTGCACTCACGCTGTTTAAAACTTCTCCTAACCAAAGACCCTGGCGAGTTCTGCACCTGGATCCTCTTGCCGCATAAATGCTTCGCCGACCAAAAAACCATTCACCTGATGGCTGCGCATCAAAGCCACATCCTCTGGTGTGAAGATGCCAGACTCAGTGACGACAAAACGGTCTTCCGGCATGTTCTCGAGCAGGTCGAGCGTGGTTTGCAAGGTGACATCGAACGTGCGCAAATTGCGGTTGTTGATTCCCAGTAGCGGCGTTTCCAGTTGCAGCGCGAGTTCAAGCTCATCCGCGTCATGGACTTCGACGAGTACCGCCATGCCCAGATTGTGGGCCGTCAGCTCCAGTTCCTGCATTTGTGACAGTTCGAGAGCAGCCACGATGAGCAACACGCAGTCAGCGCCCATGGCTCGGGCTTCGTAAATCTGATAAGGATCTATCATGAAATCTTTGCGCAACACTGGCAATTTGCAGGCCGCGCGCGCTTGCTGAAGGTATGCAGCAGATCCCTGAAAATATTGCTCGTCAGTCAGTACCGACAAACAGGCCGCGCCGCCTTTTTCATAGCTTTTAGCAATGGCGGCCGGATTAAAGTCAGCACGGATGATGCCTTTGGAGGGGCTGGCTTTTTTAATTTCAGCAATCACGGCAGGTTTATCTGCATCCACCTTTTTAACAATATTGCCGATAAAGTCACGGCAATCCGGCTGACTCAACGCTTCCTCACGCATCGCATCCAATGACTTGCTGGCTTGCGCTTTGCTGATTTCTTCACGTTTGGTCGCTAAAATTTTATTTAAAATATCGGACATAATCTGCTCGCATGCCTTATTCGTAAGTGTGATTTTGATGTTTGATCCACCCATGCTGGTGGCCCTGCGGGTCATGATGCGTCCAGTGCATAATGCCGCCTTTGGGGTTATAAATATATTCGCCTTTAAAACTGATCTGATCCCCTATGTTCAGGTTTTCTACCCTGGGCGCGAGGTCAATATTATGCGCAAATAATAATGTTTGCTCTGGCGACACGCTCACCAGAAACCGCTGGTGCCTGGCACCTTGAGTGTCATCGGGCAACAGCTTCTTCACCGTGCCGCTGCCTTCGAGCCAGACATGAGTTTGCTTTTGGGCAAACGCCTGCTTAAGCGCTGCATTCTCTTCAGTGACGAGTGCTGCCGAGAGCGGTTGCAGGTGTAGAGACTGCACCTGCGATTTTACCTCTAGCGCAGACTGTGGCTGATTCAGCGGACTGGACTGCTCTGCTTGCTGGCAGGCGGCCAGCAGGCAGAATATTGCAATCAGCGCCCCTTGTTTCATGCTGCCTGACTCAAGGCCTTCAATTGTTGCAGTTTACGCAACGCTGCGCCTGAATCAATCGATTGCGCGGCTTGCGCAATGCCTGATGGCAAGTCGCTTGCCAGGCCAGACACATAAATCGCCGCCCCTGCATTGAGCAAGACGATATCGCGGGCAGGCCCTGTTTCACCAGAGAGCAGGCCTAAGATAATGTCACTCGAATGCTGCGCACTTTCCACATGGATGCTGTTCACATCATGTACGGGCATGCCAAACTGGGTAGGGTTTAAAGTGTATTGACTCACTTGACCATGCTTGAGCTCGGCCACATAGGTATCCGCTGAAAAAGAAATTTCATCCATTTCATCTGCACTGTGCACCACCATCACATGCTCGCTGCCGAGCTTTTGCAAGGTTTGCGCCAGCAAAGGCACCAGGTCACGGTGAAAAACCCCCATCACCTGACGCTTGGCGCCGGCCGGATTGGTCATGGGGCCTAACAGGTTGAACATGGTGCGCACGCCCAGCTCACGGCGCACCGGGGCAGCATATTTCATGGCCGCGTGGTGGTTAGGCGCAAACATAAAGCCGATTCCGGCCTCGTTCACGCAGCGCGCCACTTGCTCAGCCGTTAAGCCAATGTTGACGCCCAGGGCTTCCAGCACATCGGCGGAACCGCTCTTGGACGAAGCGGCCCGGCCACCATGCTTGGCGATTTTGGCGCCGGCCCCGGCCGCCACAAACGCGGATGCGGTAGACACATTAAAGGCTTTGTTGGGCGCACCGCCAGTGCCGCAGGTGTCAATTAAATGCGTAGAATCGGTAATTTCTACCTTGCTGGACAGGTCGCGCATCACCTGTGCAGCAGCGGCGATTTCGGTGACGGTTTCACCCTTGACGCGCAGGGCCGACAAAAAGCCGGCAATCTGGATTTGGGTAAACTCGCCGCTCATGATCTGCTGCATGATTTCCAGCATTTCTTCATGCGTGAAATCTGTATGGTCAATCAGGCGCTGTAAGGCGATTTTAGGTGTGATGGCCATCAATAGCCTTTCAGGAAGTTATCCAGCAGCTCATGCCCATATTCAGTCAAGATAGACTCGGGGTGAAACTGTACGCCTTCCACGGCCAGTGTTTTATGCTTGACGCCCATGATCTCGCCATCTTCGGTCCAGGCTGTAATCTCCAGGCAATCCGGAATAGTTTCGCGCTCGATGACCAGCGAATGGTAACGCGTCGCGGTATAGGGATTAGGCAGGTTTCTGAACACACCGGTATTGGTATGGTGGATCAATGAGGTTTTGCCGTGCATCAGGGTTTTGGCCTTGATGATGTTGCCGCCAAACGCCTGGCCTATGCTCTGGTGACCCAAACAGACGCCCAGCAAAGGAATCTTGCCGGCAAACTCATGAATCAGTGGCACAGAAATCCCAGCTTCGTTTGGTGTGCACGGTCCGGGAGAAATCACGATTTTTTCCGGCGCCATCGCTTTGATCTGTTCAAGCGTGATTTCGTCATTGCGGTGCACATGAACATCTTGCCCCAGCTCGCCAAAATACTGCACGAGGTTATAGGTAAAAGAGTCGTAGTTATCAATCATCAACAACATATCAGGCTCCTTTTCCTGCATGGGTTTGAACATTAGCGGCCTGGCTATCCAGGCCTGCCTGCACCAGTTCGGCGGCGCGGATGACGGCTTTGGCCTTGTTTTGGGTTTCTTCCCATTCGCTTTGCGGCACCGAGTCGGCCACAATGCCGGCGCCCGCCTGCACATAGAGTTTTTTGTTTTTGATCACGGCCGTACGGATCGCAATTGCCACATCCATATCGCCATTAAAGCCTAAATAGCCGACGGCGCCAGCATAAATGCCACGTTTGGAAGGCTCCAGTTCTTCAATGATTTCCATGGCGCGCACTTTAGGGGCACCAGACACGGTCCCGGCAGGGAAAGTCGCTTTAAGCACGTCAATCGCATCCAAGCCTGGCTTGAGCTGACCTTCAACATTGCTGACGATATGCATGACGTGTGAATAACGCTCTATCGTCATGTTGTCGGTGACTTTCACAGTACCCGTGAGCGCGACGCGACCCACATCATTGCGGCCCAGATCCATCAACTGCACATGCTCGGCACGCTCTTTAGGGTCAGCCAGCAGCTCGGCTTCGAGGGCCAGGTCATGATCACGGTTTTTACCGCGTGGGCGTGTCCCGGCCATCGGCCGTGATGTCACGGTGGTCTCTTCCAGGCGCACCAAGATTTCTGGTGAAGCACCGACCACATGGTGATCATCCATATCATAATAGAACATATATGGGGAGGGATTGAGGCTACGCAAGGCGCGGTACAAGCTCAATGGTGACGCGTCAAAGTCTTGCGACATCCGCTGGCTCAATACCACCTGCATGATGTCACCTTCTAAAATATATTGCTGTGCTTTTTTGACTGCCGCTTTGAAGTTGTCTTCACCAAACTCAGAAATAGCCTCTGTTTTAGCACTGGGCAATGCAGCAGGAATCTCTACGCTACACCGTAACGTCCCGACCAAGGTGTGCATGCGTGCGCATGCAGTTTCATAGGCATTGGCTTTAGCCGGGTCAGCATACACGATGAAATACAGTTTGCCGGAGAGGTTATCCACCACGGCAATTTCTTCTGACACCATCAATAATATATCTGGCGTACCAATCACATCTGGCTTTTTCTGCTTACCCAGACGTTTTTCAATGTATTGAATAGTCTCATAGCCAAAATAGCCAGCCAGGCCACCGGTAAAGCGCGGCAAACCATCGTAAGGCGGCGTTTTAAAGCGCGCCTGATAGGCCTTGATAAAGTCCAGCGGATTTTGATCGCTATGCGATTCAATGACTTGATGATCCTGAATCACCTGCAATTGCTGCTCACGCACCACAATCCGCGTGGTGGCAGGCAGGCCTATGATCGAATAGCGGCCAAAGCGCTCGCCGCCTTGTACGCTTTCGAGCAGGTAGGACTAAGGTTGATTGGCCAGTTTAAGATACAGTGATAAGGGCGTATCCAGATCGGCAAAGGTTTCTAGCACCAGCGGAATACGGTTGTAGCCTTGCGCCGCTAGCGCGTCGAATTCGGTCTTGCTTAATGTGCTTAACATGATGCTTTTTTCCAGTTTGATTCGTAGAGTGCCGTGCAAACAATCACAGCAGGTCGGTGCAAATGGCGCGCACCTGCGCGTGGGGCAGGACTAGCCCCGCCACGAACGACGCCAGCTTAATACTGGCCAACTGGAAGAATGATGAGCACAAAACATCATGGTAATAAGGTCTGTTTTTTATGATCCCTGCTTTAAGAGAGCAGGTAACTCCAGCAAGGTCACCACCTCGGTAAGTTGCTGTACGGTGGCATCCACCGTCGCGACATCAATTTCGCGGCCTTGATTATACCCATAAGGCACGGTGACGACAAAGCATCCGGCAGCATGCGCGGCCTGAATATCCGTCTCCGAGTCCCCTACCAGCACCGCTTCAGCAGGCAGCACACCTAGCTTTTGGCAAATATGCAACAAAGGCAAGGGGTCAGGCTTCTTTTTCGGCAAGCTGTCGCCAGAAATAATGACCTCAAAAAAATCAGCCAACCCTGCTTGTTGCAGCAAAGGTAAGGTGAATTTTTCGGGTTTGTTGGTCACACAAGCCAGGCGGTAGCCGTGTTTCTTGAGCTGTTGCAAAGCAGGGACAACCCCTGCGAATGGCTGGCTTTGGGTGGCGTTGGCGGTATAAAAGTCATGATACAGCGGCTGCGCCTGCGCAAACAAATCGGCCTCCGGCTCCACCTGCACGCTCCCTGTGAGGCAGCGCTTGATCAGGTTTTGCACACCTTCGCCAATATAAGTGGCGATTTGTGCTTGCGGCAACATGGGTTTGCCCAAAGCCACCAACATACGGTTGGCAGCTTCGGCAATTTGCGGCGCGGTATCCAGCAGGGTGCCGTCCAGATCGAACATCACCAACTTGACTTGAAACCGCATCACAACAGGCTTTTTAAATTAAACAGTGGCTAAAGAAGCACGCATCGCCGCAACAACCGTGTCATAACGGTTAGGATCGGTGTCTTTAGGTGAGCCGAAAATCGCGCTGCCTGCAACAAAGGTATCCGCACCGGCTTTGGCGATCTCTGCGATGTTGTTGGCGTTCACACCACCGTCCACTTCCAGCCAGATTTGACGGCCAGTTTTTTCGTAATAAGCATCAATGCGTGCACGCGCTTGTTTCAGTTTGTCCAGCGTGGCAGGAATGAATTTTTGGCCACCAAAGCCTGGGTTGACCGACATCAGCAAAATCATGTCCACTTTATCCATCACGTAATCCAGGTAATGCAATGGTGTTGCTGGGTTAAATACCAAGCCAGACTTACAGCCGCTATCACGGATCAAGGCCAGGCTACGGTCAATATGGTCAGACGCTTCAGGGTGGAAAGTGATGATGTCCGCACCCGCTTTGGCAAAGTCTGGGATGATACGGTCAACAGGTTTAACCATCAGGTGCACGTCGATGAGCGCGCCAACATTGTGTGACAGGTCACGAATCGCGTCACATACCAATGGACCAATGGTCAGGTTAGGCACGTAATGGTTGTCCATCACGTCAAAGTGCACGATATCGGTGCCGGATTTGATCACGTTTTCGATTTCCTGGCCCAACTTGGCAAAGTTGGCAGACAGAATACTGGGGGCAATGCGGAAAGTTTTGTCCATGCGCTTGATGTTCCGTAAATGAATCTAATAAAAAGTTAGCAAAACCAATATTTTAACGCCATTTTGTGACAAATTGACAGGATTCTTGCTTGCCGCCGCCGAATATAAGAAAATGTCGGCACTTTTGACATGGATGCCTCTCCAATTCGCCATGAACCACCTGCAAGCGCCCACGTGTTTCACTTTTGACCCTGTCCCGCAGGTAAAATAGCGCCATGCAACTGTATACCATTGGTGTCAACCACACCACCGCCCCTATTGCCATCCGCGAGAACGTTGCGTTTAACAACGAAACCTTGCCGCAAGCACTGGCTGATCTGGCACGACACAATGTGGCAGAGGTGGCGATCCTGTCCACCTGCAACCGCACCGAAATTTACGTGCAATCGATCCGGCCAGAAGTGGTGATTGATTGGCTGGCAGCGTATCACCGCCTGGAGGCAGACAAGTTGCTGCCCTACACCTACACCTTGAGCAGCCACGAGGCCGTCAAACACGCCTTCCGCGTGGCCAGCGGCTTGGATAGTATGGTACTGGGCGAGGCGCAAATACTTGGGCAATTCAAGCAGTCAGTCAAAATTGCGCAGGATGCAGGTACGCTGGGCACCCTGCTGCACAAACTGTTTCAACGCACGTTTGAAGTGGCCAAAGAAGTGCGCACCAATACCGATATCGGTGGCAGCTCGATTTCGATGGCTGCTGCGGCGGTGAAACTGGCACAACGTATTTTTGGTGATTTGAGTGCGCAACGGGTGCTGTTTATTGGCGCCGGTGAAATGATAGAGCTCTGTGCTGACCATTTTGCTGCGCAAAAACCGAAAAAAATCACTGTGGCAAACCGTACACTGGAGCGCGGCGAACAACTGGCAGACAAGATTCGCGGCCAGGGCCTCAATGTGCAGGCCATTTTACTCAACGACCTGCCAGAGCGTTTTCAGGAATTCGACATCGTCATCACCAGCACCGCCAGTCAGCTGCCGATTGTTGGCTTGGGCATGGTAGAACGCGCCATTAAAGCGCGTAAGCACAGACCGATGTTTATGGTAGACCTGGCCGTGCCGCGGGATATCGAGCCCGAAGTTTCCGCGCTCGATGACGTATTTTTGTACACCGTAGACGATTTGGCGCAAGTGGTTTCCGAAGGCCTGGGCAATCGCAAAGAAGCCGCGATAGATGCAGAAATGATCGTCAACTCGCGTGTTGAACATTTTATGCAATGGCTCAAGCAACGCGAAGCAGTGCCCACCATCAAGGCCCTGCGTGATCAGGTAGACAGCCTACGCAAAGCTGAGGTGGAAAAATCGCTCAAATTGCTGCAAAAAGGCGAGCCGCCCGAAAAAGTACTCGAACATCTCAGCAATGCACTGACCAACAAGTTTTTGCATGGCCCCAGCCACGCACTCAACAACACCGAAGGCGATGCCCATGCGCACATGGAGCATCTGGTCAAACAACTTTTTCAGCTAAAAGAATAACTTTTTCAAGATATCGGCCTCCGCTGACGCTTTGAATTTTAGGGTCCCACAATGAAACCAAGCATGTTGCAAAAGCTCGCCAATTTAAGCGAGCGCCTTGAAGAACTTAACCGCCTGCTTAGTAGCGAAGGCGTGACGGACAATATGGATAACTACCGTAAAATCATGCAGGAACACACGGAAATCACCCCGATTGTCGAGCAGTATCACGTCTATGCGCCAACCGAGTCCGACATCAAAGAGGCGCATGCCATGCTGTCTGACCCTGAGATGAAAGAGTTTGCCCAGGAAGAAATCGAGACTGGCAAAAAACGTCTGGAAGAAGTGGCGCTCACCCTGCAAAAACTGCTGCTGCCTAAAGACCCCAACGATGACAAAAATATTTTCCTCGAAATCCGTGCCGGTACCGGCGGCGATGAGTCTGGCCTGTTTGCCGGTGACCTGTTCCGTATGTATTCGCGCTATGCCGACCGGCAGGGCTGGAAGGTAGAAGTGGTCTCTGCCAACGAAGGCGAGGTCGGCGGCTACAAAGAAATTATTGCCAAAATTATCGGCTACGGAGCATATTCAAAACTCAAATTCGAGTCCGGTGGCCACCGCGTACAGCGAGTGCCCGATACCGAAACACAAGGCCGGATTCACACCTCCGCTTGCACGGTCGCGATTTTGCCCGAAGTGGAAGAGGTGGGTGATGTAGAAATCAACCCTGCGGACATTCGTATCGACACCTTCCGCGCCAGTGGTGCAGGTGGTCAGCACATTAACAAAACCGACTCCGCCGTGCGTATTACGCACGCGCCCACCGGCATTGTGGTCGAATGCCAAGACGGCCGCAGCCAGCACGCCAACAAGGCGCAAGCCATGCAAGTGCTGGCCGCGCGCATTAAAGCCAAACAAGTCGATGAGCAACAAAGCAAAATCGCCTCCGAGCGGCGCAACCTGATCGGTTCGGGTGACCGCTCAGAACGTATTCGCACTTACAACTACCCGCAAGGCCGCATTACCGACCACCGCATCAACCTGACACTGTATAAAATTGATGCGATTACCGAGGGCGATATGGATGAGTTGATTAATGCGCTGGCGACTGAATATCAGGCGGATTTGTTGGCGAGTTTGGGCGAAGACGCCTAATTGAAAAATATGGTGACAGAAACTCATCTCCACCATCGAGGCAGTTGCCTATGTGAAGCGGTGCACTATGAAGTCAGAGGCGCACTGGGAGAACTGGTATATTGCCACTGTCAACGTTGCCGCAAAGCGACCGGCTCTGCCTTTATTGCAGTTGCCCCTGTGCCCAAGGCCAACTTCAGCATCACGCAGGGCGAGACGGCACTTAAAACTTACCGCAGTGAAGCAGGGGTTTGTCGTGTATTTTGCAGTCATTGTGGCTCGCCCATCATGGCTTACCGCGAGAGTGCACCCGATATCTTGCGACTTCGAATCGGGACCCTAGATACGCCGCTCCCCACTCATGTATCAGCCCATATCTTTGTTGGCTCCAAAGCAGACTGGCATGAGATTCACGATGATGCGCCCCAATATGTTGAGCGCCCGTGACTGAATCGTCCCCGCACATGACCCCATTTCGCATCCCTGTTGCGCCGCGTAGTATCCAGAAAGATAATCCAATCAAGTTTTTACTGGATACTGAAGCCGTCGACTGCTTGGCACATAATATCGGATTAGTGCATTCGGCTTTTGATGGACACGCGTTCAAAAGCTTGGCGCTCACCAACATTGCAGCGCTGGGGATTATGGACCGCTCAGCGCATATTGCGGTGGCATTAAAAGCGACCTTACCCGCAAAGTTTTCTGAAGCCACGGACATTCTGCTCAGCACGCTAACGCCGCCGAATGTACACACCGAACGTCTCGGCTTGAGTGTGTTTTTTTACTTGCCGCATACACGCTTCATTGCCGACTACGGGCGTGATCCTCAACACAACGCGGGCGAAGATCCTTTTGACACGGCCATGCGTGCCCAATATGAATTGACGCGCCGCTTTACCGCCGAATTTTCGATCCGTCCGTTCCTGATGCATGATTTTGAGCGCACCTTGAATCAACTGACCTTGTGGCTGAATGACGCGGATCCGCATGTACGCCGCTTATGCTCTGAAGGCTGTCGTCCCCGCTTACCTTGGGGCGCGCGTATTCACCAGTTGATTAAAGACCCCAGGCCGACACTGCCTATTCTGGAAGCCCTGAAAAATGACCCCAGCCTGTATGTACGCCGCAGTGTTGCCAATCATCTGGGCGATATCGCCAAAGACCATCCAGCATTGGCATTTGAGGTGTGTGAGCGCTGGCTGACTAATGCGGATAAAGACTTGAAATGGGTGATCCGCCATGCGGTGCGCCATCCTGCCAAGCAAGGCAACGCGCATGCGCGTGCTATCCGGCTGGCGGCAGGAGGAAAATAAATGCTACCGACCATCCGCGCCTGCCTGGATGCTGCAAAAATCCAATTGATGCAAACCATCCTGGCTGACGAAGCCAGCATAGAAGCCCGCATGTTATTAATGGAGGTGCTCAAGGTGAACCATGCCTGGCTACTCGGTCATGCACTGGATTTGCTGGATACGCAAAAACAAGCGGACTTTAAGGTCTTAATTGACCGCCGCCTAAAAGGGGAGCCCATCGCGCATATTTTGGGCTATAGGGAATTTTTCGGGCTCGCGCTCAGAGTGACGCCTGACACCTTAATCCCGCGACCAGATACTGAAACTCTGGTAGAGGCTGCCTTGGAAAAAATCAACCAGCATGCGCGCGGCAAACCGCTTGAAGTGTTGGACCTGGGCACAGGAACCGGGGCTATCGCACTCGCGCTGGCCAAACATGGATCAGACTGCAATGTGACTGCGGTGGATGCCTCTGAAGCGGCCTGGGCCGTCGCGAAAGACAACGCTTATGCGTTGGGCATTGAGAATACGCAGTTTGTGTTAAGCGACTGGTTTTCAGCGCTGGCTCCCAAACCTTACCATGTAATCGTGAGTAATCCGCCCTATATCGAAGCGGATGACCCGCATCTACAACAAGGCGATTTGCGTTTTGAACCCTTATCGGCGCTGGCTTCAGGGGCAGACGGTTTGCAAGCAATCCGGCAGATTATTGCCCAGGCGCCTGGCTATTTGACTGAAAATGGCTGGCTCATGCTGGAGCACGGTTACAACCAGGCGGACGCCGTGCAATCACTCTTAAAAGCACAAGGGTTTGCAGAGATTGCAACGATGCATGATCTGGGTAATCAGCCCCGAGTCACGTCAGGAAAATGGCCACTAGCAAAACCAGTATGATTTTTGCTAGATTGAAAACAAAACCTTTATCTAAGGAGTTGTGATGCAGCCTATCCCTAATATTAAAGCCGTGCTATTTGACCTGGATGGCGTGTTGTATATCGGTAATCAAGTCATCAATGGCGCGATCGCGGCCGTGAAACAACTGCGCGAAGCGGGCATTGCGGTCCGCTTTGTTACCAACACTAGCACGCTATCCTTAGCGTCCTTGCAATCCAAGCTGAATGCGTTGGGCTTCAATGTAGTGCCCGAAGAAATCATGAGTGCACCACAAGCGACCATCCAGTACCTGAAAAAGCAGCCGAATCCAGTGTGTAAATTGTTGCTGGCAGACGATGTGAAAAAAGATTTTGCCTGTTTTGATCAATCAGAAACCGCTGCCAATTATGTGGTGATCGGCGATATTGGCGACCGCTGGTCTTACCAACTACTCAATGAAGTGTTTACCTGCCTGGT
>JABLTH010100773.1_pt1 | contig 19024 bp, 19 predicted proteins | sample 7875711 | NCBI WGS metagenome assembly JABLTH01 (sample SAMN14941262, study PRJNA633318) | bioreactor metagenome | isolation source: bioreactor | place: China | collected 2019-03-05 | reverse complement strand
TCGGGCGCGCCGACCTAGTCGCGCGCGAAGGGCACGGCGCGTCGCTCGCGGCGGACCTTGCGGCGTGGTTCGCGGACGATGCGTCCGGCGCGCCGCGGCGCGTGGTCGTCCCCGCGGCGGACCGCGCCGGGCGGCAGCTCGAAGAGGTGCTGGAACCGCTCGGGGTCGACGTCGTGCGGCTGACCGTCTACCGCACGGTGCCGGCTCCCGAGGCGGCGGAGAAGCAGGACCTGGCGGCGCTCGGCGTGGACGCCGTGCTCCTCGCGAGCCCTTCGGCCGCGGAGGGGCTCGTCCACCAGGCGCGTGTGCCGGACACGATGACGGTGATTTCAATCGGACCCTCGACCACCGAGGCCGCGCGGCGATTCGGGCTGCGCGTGGCCGCCGAGGCGACCCGCCCCGGGCTCGACGGGCTCCTGGAGGTCGTGCCATGAAAGACGAACAGGACATCCTGCCGATCACGCTGCCGGGCCGTTCGCGCCCGCGCCGCATGCGCCGCACGCCGCTGTTCCGCCAGATGGTGGCCGAAACGCGCGTCGTCGCCGACCAGCTGATCATGCCGCACTTCATCCTGCCGTCGGACCACGGGCTGCAGGAGATCGGCTCGATGCCGGGCATCTACCGCTACGGCATCGAGGACCTCCTGAAGGCGGTCGAGAAGGACCGCGAGCTGGGCGTGCGCAGCGTCCTGCTGTTCGGGCTCCCCGAGGACTCCGACAAGGACGCCACCGGCGCCTGCGCGCACGACGACGAGGGCCCGGTGCCGAAGGCGACGCGCGAGCTCAAGAAGCGCTTCGGCGACGACCTGTGCGTGATCACCGACGTGTGCCTGTGCGAGTACACCGACCACGGCCACTGCGGGATCCTCGACGAGGTCGGCGTGAACAACGACCAGACGCTGCCCGAGCTGGTCGCGATGGCGCTGTGCCACGTCGCGGCCGGCGCGGACATCGTCGCGCCGTCGGACATGATGGACGGCCGCGTCGGCGCGATCCGCGACGCGCTCGACGAGAGCGGCTACGAGAGCACGCCGATCCTGTCCTACGCGGTGAAGTTCGCGTCGGGCTACTACGGGCCGTTCCGCGAGGCCGCGAAGTCGGCGCCGGGGAAGGGCGACCGGCAGGGCTACCAGATGGACTGCCGCAACGGCCGCGAGGCGCTGCGCGAAGCCCTGCTCGACGTCGACGAGGGCGCGGACATGCTGATGGTGAAGCCCGCGCTGCCGTACCTCGACATCATCCGCCAGGTCCGCGACGCGACTAACCTGCCGCTCGCCGCCTACAACGTGTCGGGCGAGTTCTCCGCGGTGAAGGCCGCCGCGCGCAACGGCTGGCTCGACGAGGCGCGCGTGGTGCGCGAGAACCTGCTCGGCATCGCGCGGGCGGGCGCCGACCTGATCATCACCTACCACGCGCGCGAGGCGCTGGCGGGGAGGTGGCTGTGAGCGCAGGACCCCACTCCGAGGCGATCTTCGCCCGGATGCAGAAGGCGCTGCCCGGCGGCGTGAACTCGCCGGTGCGCGCGTTCCGCGCGGTCGGCGGCACGCCGATCGTGATGCGCCGCGGACAGGGCGCCGAGGTCGAGGACGAGGACGGGCGGCGCTACGTCGACTTCGTCGGCTCGTGGGGCCCGCTGATCCTCGGCCACGCGCACCCCGCGGTCGTGGAGGCGGTGGCGAAAACGGCCGCCGACGGCATGAGCTTCGGCGCGCCGTGCAAGCTCGAGGTCGAGCTCGCCGAGAAGGTGATCTCGATGTACCCCGGCCTCGAACAGGTGCGCTTCGTCTCGTCCGGCACCGAGGCCGTGATGAGCGCGATCCGGCTCGCGCGGGGCGCGACCGGGCGCGACCTGATCCTCAAGTTCAGCGGCTGCTACCACGGCCACGCCGACCACCTCCTCGTCGCCGCGGGTTCGGGGCTCGTGACGTTCGGCCAGCCGTCCTCGGCCGGCGTGCCGAAGGACTTCGCCGGCCTCACGCGCGTGCTGCCGCTCGCCGACGCCGACAAGGTGCAGGAGCTGTTCGACCGCGAGGGCGACCGCATCGCGGCCGTGATCCTCGAGCCGATCCCGGCCAACAACGGGCTCCTGCTGCAGACGAAGGAGTTCCTGCAGTTCCTGCGTGCGATCACGCAGAAGCACGGCACGCTCCTGATCTTCGACGAGGTGATCTCGGGCTTCCGCGTCGGCCCCGGCGGCGCCGCCGCGCACTACGGCATCACGCCCGACCTCGCGACGTTCGGCAAGGTGATCGGCGGCGGCATGCCGGTCGGCGCGTTCGGCGGCTCGGCGACGCTGATGGGCCACCTCGCGCCGCTCGGCCCGGTGTACCAGGCGGGCACGCTGTCGGGGAACCCGGTCGCGATGGCCGCGGGCCTCGCGACGCTGCGCGTGATGGCCACCGAGAACGGCTGGGCGCAGCTCGAACGGAAGGGCGCGCTCGCCGAGGCCGAGCTCACGGCCGCGCTCGGCCGCGCCGCGTTCGCGTCGTCGGTCGTACGCGTCGGCTCGATCTTCTGGATGTCCCTCCAGGAAGGGGCCGCGCCGCGCGCCGCCGAGTGCATCGCGAACGAGGCCGCGCCGCGCTACACGACGATCTTCCACGCGCTCCTCGACCGGGGCATCTCGATCGCTCCCTCCGCCTACGAGGTCGGCTTCCTGTCGCTCGCCCACACGGACGAGCACGTGAAGCGGCTCGGCAAGGCGCTGGGCGACGCGGTCGCCGGGCTGGGCTGACGCTTGAAGATCCCCTTCCGGCTCGACTCGACCCGCGCGCTGCAGGCCGGCTTCCTCGTGCTGCTGGCGATCTGCGCGGGACAGGTCGTGTTCTGGATCCTCGACGACGTCGAGCACACCCGCGTCCTGTCCGAGCGGCTGATGCAGCAGTACCAGCGCGAGATCAATGCCGCGCAGCGCATGGTGGCGCTCGGCATCGACCCGAACGAGGTCGACCGGCTGTTTCCCGAGCTGATCTTCTCGAGCGGGCCGGAACGGATCACGGTCAACCCGCAGGCGCTGTCGCTGCTCCGCGAGGACCAGCGGCGGCGCATGTACCGCTACGGCTGGGAAGGATCGTTCTTCCTCATCGTGCTCGTCTCCGCGATGGCGGTGATCGCGCACGCGATCCGCCAGGACGCGGAGCTGCGGCGCCGCCAGCAGAACTTCCTCGCCGCGGTGACGCACGAGTTCAAGAGCCCCCTGGCCAGCCTGCGCCTGTCGGCCGAGACGCTCGCGCTGCGCGACCCGCCGCCGCCCGCGCGGCAGAAGATCGTGCAGCGCGTGCTCGACGACCTCACGCGCTTCGAGACGATGATCGGCAACATCCTCGACACCGCGCGCCTCGAAGAGGGCCGCGTGACGCTGCGTCCCGAGCGCGTCGTGCTCGGGGCCGCGGTGCGGCAGGTGTTCGAGGAGCTGGGCGAACGCGCGCGCGCCGGGAACGTCGCCCTCGAGGCCGAGATCCCCGGCGACCTCGACGTCGAGGCCGATCCCGTCGCGGTGCGCACGGTGCTGCGGAACCTCGTCGACAATGCGGTCAAGGCGACCGTCGCCAACGGCGGCGGCCGCGTGCGCGTCGCCGCGCACGTCGAGGACGACGCGGCGGCGATCGAGGTGCGCGACGACGGCGTCGGCTTCGCGCCCGACGAGGCGCAGAAGCTGTTCGACAAGTTCTACCGGCCCGGGGACGAGCTGCGCCGCACGAGCAGCGGCTCGGGCCTCGGCCTGTACATCGTCCGCCGGTTCATGCAGCTGACCGGCGGCCGCGTGGCCGCACGGAGCGACGGTCCCGGCAAGGGCGCCACCTTCACCCTCCGCTGGCCCGTCGCGCGTCCGGATGACGGCGTAGGGGCCGAGCTTGCTCGGCCCAGGGAGAATCGGTGACCGACGAAAAGGCCCACATCCTCGTCGTCGAGGACGAAAAGCACCTCGCCGAGGGCATCCGCGAGAACCTCGAGCTCGAGGGCTACTCGGTCGACACCGTCGCCGACGGCAATTCCGGCCTCGAGGCGATCCGCCGCGGCGGCCTCGACCTGGTGCTCCTCGACGTGATGCTCCCGGGGCTCGACGGCTTCGCCGTGTGCGAGATGGCGCGCGAGGAAGGGAACCAGGTCCCGATCCTGTTCCTCACCGCGCGCGGCTCGGCCGACGACCGGATCCGCGGGCTCGAGGCGGGCGGCGACGACTACCTCCCCAAGCCGTTCCAGCTGAAGGAGCTCCTCCTGCGCGTCGCCGCGATCCTGCGCCGCCGCACGTGGTACGGCGCGATGCCGGACGACGGCGAGGTGCTGCGCTTCGCCGGCAACGAGATCGACTTCCGCACGTACAAGGGGCGCTCGTGGGACGGCCAGGACCAGGCGCTCACGCAGAAGGAAGTCATGATCGTGAAGGCGCTCGCGGAGAAGGACGGCGAGGTCGTCGGCCGCGAGGAGATCCTCGAGAAGGTGTGGGGCTACGACGTGTTCCCGTCGACCCGCACCGTCGACAACTTCATCGTCCGGCTGCGCCGCCGCTTCGAGCGCGACCCGGACAACCCGCGCCACATCCACACCGTGCGCGGCGTCGGCTATCGCTTCACGCGCGAACCCGAAGGCGGAGCGAGCTCCGCCCCCACGCACTGACGGGGCCGGGGCATCCCGGGCCGGAAAGAGGACCCCTTGAACGACCTGATCCTGAAAGCCCTGCACGGCGAGCCCGTTCCGCGGCGCCCGCTGTGGATCATGCGGCAGGCCGGCCGCTACCTGCCGGAGTACCGCGAACTGCGCAAGAAGCACTCGTTCGAGGAGCTGTGCGAGCAGCCCGAGCTCGCCGCCGAGGTGACGCTGCAGCCCCTGCGCCGCTTCCCGCTCGACGCCGCGATCATCTTCGCCGACCTCGTGACCCCGCTCGCCGCGATCGGCCGCCCGTTCCGCTTCAACCCGGGCCCCGTGCTCGACAGGCCGGTGCGCACCGCCGAGGACATCGAGAACCTGCCCGAGCCCGAGGCGGAGGAGATCGCACCCGAGGTGCCGCGCGCGCTCGGCCTCGTCAAGCAGGAGCTCGGCGGCAAGGCCGTGCTGCTCGGCTTCGGCGGCGCGCCGTGGTCGCTCGCCGCGTACCTCATCGAAGGCCACCACGTGAACGGGTTCCCGACGATCCGCGCGATGGCCGCGGGCCGTCCCGACCTGCTCGGCGAACTGCTCGGCAAGCTCGCGCGGCTGACCGCGAAGTACCTCGTCGCGCAGCACCGCGCCGGGGCCGACGCCGTGCAGGTGTTCGACACGTGGGCCGGCCTGTTGCCGCTCGAGGACTGGAAGCGGCTCGCGCGCCCGCACCTCCATTGGCTCCTCGAGGAGCCGGGACGCAACGGCGTGCCGCGCATCATGTTCCTGCAGGACGCGCCGCACCTCCTCGACGCCTACGCCGCGCTGCCCAGCGAGGCGCTCGCGATCGACTGGCGCACCGACCTGGGCTCGCTGCGCGAACGCCTCGGGCCCGGCAAGGCGCTGCAGGGGAACCTCGATCCCGCGGTCCTGCTCGCCGGTCCCCAGGTGACCCGCGCCGCCGCCCGCGAACTGCTCCGCCGCGTCCCGCCGCGGGGCCACATCGTGAACCTCGGCCACGGCATCATGCCCGAGACCTCGATCGCCAGCGTCGAGGCGCTCCTCGCCGCCGTGCACGAGGAGGAGATCCGCTCATGAACGAAGAGACCGGAACGCCGGCCGGAACGCCGGACGGCAGCCGGCCCGTCGCGCGCGCCGTCACGGTCGACCTCCTGAAGCGCTACGACCGCCCCGGTCCGCGCTATACGAGCTACCCGACCGCCGTCGAGTTCGACGAGAAGGTGACGGCCACGACGTACGAAGAGCGGCTCGCGGAAGCGGACAAGCTCGGCGACGCGCCGCTCTCGGCCTACGTGCACCTGCCGTTCTGCGAGCACCGCTGCCTGTTCTGCGGCTGCCACGTGATCATCTCGCCCGACAAGCAGAAGGTCGGCTCGTACCTCGACCACCTCAAGCGCGAGATCGACATGGTCGCCGCGCGCCTGCCGCACCGCCGCAAGATCAGCCAGCTGCACCTCGGCGGCGGCACGCCGACCTATCACCGCCCGGAGGAGCTGGCGTCGTTCCTGCGCCACTTCTTCTCGCACTTCACGCCGGTCCCCGGCGCGGAGCTGGCGGTCGAGGTCGACCCGCGCGTGACGACGCCCGAGCACCTCGACGCGCTCGCCGAGCTGGGCTTCAACCGCGTGTCGATGGGCGTCCAGGACTTCACGCCCGCCGTGCAGGAGGCGATCGACCGGATCCAGTCGCGCGCCCAGACCGAGGCGCTCATCAGGCACGCGCGCGAGCGCGGCTACACCGGCACCAACGTCGACCTGATCTACGGCCTGCCGCTGCAGACCGTCGAGGGCTTCGAGCGCACCGTCGAGGACGTCATTCAGATGGGCGTCGACCGCACCGCGGTCTACTCGTTCGCCTTCGTGCCGTGGATCCGCGGCAACCAGAAGAAGCTCGAGGAAGAGGACCTGCCGCCGGCCGAGGTGAAGGCCACGCTGTTCGCGCTCGCGCGCGAGCGGTTCCTCGACGCGGGCTACGAGCCGATCGGCATGGACCACTTCGCCCTGCCCGACGACGAGCTCGCGCGCGCCAAGCGCGAGGGCCGCCTGCGCCGCAACTTCCAGGGCTACACCGTGATCCCGGCCGAGGACGTGCTCGGCTTCGGCATCTCCGCGATCGGCGACGTGCGCGGCGCCTATGTCCAGAACCTCAAGAAGCTCTCGCAGTACGAGTACGTCGTGAAGCAGGGCCAGCTGCCCGTCGAGCGCGGCGTGATGCGCAACGACGACGACGAGCTGCGCCGCACGGTGATCCACCAGCTGATGTGCAACTTCTGGGTCGAGCCGCCGGCGATCGAGAAGGCCTTCGGCATCAAGTTCGGGGAGTACTTCCAGGAAGACCTGCGGCGGCTCGAGGAGCACGTGCGCGAGGGCCTGGTGCGCGTGTCTCCGGAGCGCATCCAGGCGACCCCGGCGGGCGAGCTGTTCATCCGCAACATCGCGATGTGCTTCGACCGCTACTGGCGCGACAAGCACGAGGGCGCGTCGAAGCCGGTCTTCTCGAGGACGGTCTGACCTTGAAGAAGCTCATCGTCATCGGGGGCGGGATCTCGGGGCTCGCGGCGGCCCACGCCGCGAGCGTCCGGCTCCAGGGCAAGGACGTCGACGTCACGGTGCTCGAGCGCGACGCCGACGTGGGCGGGAAGGCGCTGACGATCCGCGACCAGGGCTTCGTCGTCGAGGGCGGCCCCACGGGCTACCTCGACAACGAGCCCGAGGTCGACCTCCTCGTCGAAGCCGCGGGCCTCACCAAGGTGCCCGCGAACCAGGCCTCCGCGCGCCGCTTCCTCGTGCGCTCGGGCCGCATGCGCGAGATCAAGGCCAACCCGCTGCAGTTTGCGCTGAGCGGGATCCTCTCGCCCCTCGGGCTCATGCGCGTGCCGTTCGAGTTCCTCGTCCCCAAGCAGACCAACGGCAAGGACGAGTCGGTGTGGGACTTCGCCGCGCGCCGCATCGGGCCGCAGGGCGCCGATCGCCTCATCGCCCCGATGATGCTCGGCATCTTCGCCGGCGACGCGAAGCAGCTCTCGCTCAAGGCCGCGCTGCCGCGCCTCCACGACATCGAGCAGCAGTACGGCTCCCTGTTCAAGGGCCTCCTCGCGATCAAGAAGACCAAGAAGAACGCGAGCGCCGCGGGCCCCTCGGGCGTCCTCACCTCGTTCCCCGAGGGCCTGCAGCAGCTGCCGCGCCAGCTCGCCGCGCGCGGCCGCTTCACCACGCGCTGCAACGCCGCCGTCAAGGCGGTCGTGAAGCGCGTCGGCGGCGGGTGGGTCGTGAAGCTCGAGGACGGGTCCGCGCTCGAGGCCGACGGCGTCGTGTTCTCGTGCGAGCCGTGGGCGATGGCGGCGTTGGTCAAGGAGCAGCTGCCGGCGCTCGCGAAGCCGCTCGACGCGATCTACTGCCCGCCGGTGGCCGTGATCGCGCTCGGCTACGGCCCGGCCGCCTTCGAGAAGGTGCCGCAGGGCTTCGGCGTCCTCATCCCGCGCGGCGACAAGTACCGCATCCTCGGCTGCCTGTGGGACACGTTCCTCTTCAACGGGCGCAGCCCGGAGAAGAAGCTCCTCCTGCGCACGATGATCGGCGGCGGCGTCGACCCCGAGGGCGGCTCGATGTCCGACCTCGAACTGATCGACCAGGCCAAGCAGGACCTCGCCGGCCTCCTCGACCTCAAGCTGCAGCCGCTGTACCAGAAGGTCGTCGTGTGGCCGCGCGCGATCCCGCAGTACACGATCGGCCACTCGGACCGCGTCGCCGCGGTGGAGAAGGAACTCGCCGCGAACCCCGGCCTGTTCGTCGCCGGCAATGCGCTGTACGGCGTCGCGTTCTCGAAGGCCGCGGTCGCGGGATTGAGGGCGGGGGAGAAGGCCGCCGCGTACCTGTGATGGATCGCTGACGGCGTGCGGCCCTGAGCCGGCGGGGATTGGGGGGCAGCGATGGAGCACCCGGTGCTGCAGAGCCTGGGCCTGGTCGGCCTGGGGGTGGTCCTGTTGCTCTTGGGCCAGATTCCCGACAATCCCAACGACAGCCGCACGGTCTACAGCGAACGCTACGGAATCGACATGCGGCGCAGCACGTCGTGCCGCGTCGCCGGGTTCATCACGACCGTATGTGGACTCGCGGCGCTGGTCATTTCGCTCGTGCGGACGTTTAGATAACGGATCGACCGAGAGTCTGTGCGTCGACGCGACCCGTCTCAGCGCGGAGGCGCGGATCCGTCTCCGGGCGTGGGCACCTCGAACGTCTCGAGTTTCTGATCCCGCGCGCCCGCAATGCGCCGGTCGTCGGGCGACCACGCGGGGGCCAGGAGACACGGGACGGTCTGCGAACGCGCGGTCTTCCCCGACAGGTCGACGACGACCCCGTGCCCGCCCTCGTGATCGCACCAGTACACGGCATCGCGCGCGTTGGCCCACACGAGGCCGTGGCCCTCGCCGGGTCGCCGTGCCGCGTCGACGAACTCGCACCCCAGCGGCTCGAAGAGGATCGACTCCTGCACCACGTGGACGGGGTCCGGGTCACGGCCGGAGGCCGCGACCCAGAGACCGGACGGGCCGCGCGGTGAAAAGCACGAGTACGCGAGGCGGCCGTCGCGCGGATTGCGCGCTGGCCGGCGCGCGTTGCCGCGGCAGAGTGCGGACACGTCGTCGTCTGGGGACCGTGCGGGCGGCTCGAACGGACGGTCGGAGACCGCGCCGTCGAACGAAACCCACGCGCGCGCCGTGCGGACCTCCGTGGAGCCGCTCGTGTGCACGCGCAGGGCGATGTCGAAGCCGCGCGCGGCAGTGTCTCCCGTCGCGTGCTCGATCGTGAACCACACCCGCGTCGGCGGCGTCGCCCCCAGCGGCTTGCGGCCGCGTGCGTTCACGAGCACGAGCCGGCCGAGCTTCACGGCCATGTGGTCGTCGACCCCGCCGGGCCCGTAGCTCTGGCGCTTCGTCACCGTGCATTCCTGCGCGAGCGCGACGGGCTCACCCCGGTCCCACGAGGTCGCGACGATCCGGTCGAAGCTCCGCGATCCGCGCGGAATCGTGAAGCACGCGACGCCCAGGCCCGTGAGCGCGAGGAGCAGCAGCGACGTGAGACGCATGGGGACCCCCGGGCCATGATATTCCGGGCGGACGATTACCAGTGCGCCTTCACCCGTATGGCGCGCGCCAGCCGCTTCTTGTACTCGCGTGCGGGGATCTCGATCGCGCCGAACTGCCGCATGTGCGGCCCGACGAGGTACTGCGAGTCGAGCAGCACGAAGCCGTTCGCGCGCAGGCGTTCGACGAGGTGCACGAACGCGACCTTCGACGCGTCGGTCACGCGGCTGAACATGCTCTCGCCCGCGAACAGGCCGCCGATCGCGACGCCGTAGAGCCCGCCGACGAGCTCGCCCTCGAGCCACGCCTCGACCGAGTGCGCGAAGCCGAGGCGGTGCAGCTCGGAGTAGGCGTGCACCATCTCGCCCGAGATCCACGTCTCCTCGCGGCCCGGGCCCGTGACGGCGCACTCGCGCATCACCGTCTCGAAGGCCGTGTCGGTACGGATCTCGAAGCGCGCCTGGCGCACGGTCTTCGCCAGGCGGCGCGGCACGTGGAACGCGTCGAGCGGGAGGATGCCGCGCGGGTCGGGGTCGTACCAGAGGATCGTGCCGTCTTCCTCCGCCATGGGGAAGAGGCCCTGGCAGTAGGCGGCGACGAGCAGGTCGGGTGTGAGGCGCATCACGCGTGCGTGCGGGGCCGCAGCGGGCGGGGCGGGCCCCGCCGTTACGGGGTCTCGAGTTTCTTGAGGCGGTCGAAGAGTTCGGGCAGGCGGCGGATCAGCGCCTGCTGGCGCAGCTCGGCCTTGTGCTCCTGCGCGGGGAAGCCCGAGACGACGAGGCCCGCGCCGACGCTCGACGTCACGCCGCCGCGGCCCGCGACGATCGTGCCCTTGCCGACCGTGACGTGCGGGTTCACGCCGGCCTGCGCGGCGAGCACGACGCCGTCCTCGAGCGTCGCGCTGCCCGCGACGCCGGTGAAGGCGACGAGCAGGCAGTTCGCGCCGATGTGGCAGTTGTGGCCGACGTGGACCTGGTCGTCGAGCTTCGTGCCGCGGCCGATGCGGGTCTCGCCGAGCGTCGCGCGGTCGACCGTGCACTTCGCGCCGATCTCGACATCGTCTTCGATCACCACGCGGCCGACCTGCGGGATCTTGCGGTGCCCGCCGTGACCGTCGGGGATGAAGCCGAAGCCGTCGGCGCCGATCACCGTGCCGCCGTGGATCAGGACGCCGGCGCCGATCGTCGTGCCCTCGCACAGCACGACGTGCGGCTCGATGCGCGAGCGTTCGCCGACGACGACGTCCGCGCCGACGTGCACCTGCGCCTCGAGCACGGCGCCGTCGGCGAGGCGCGCGCCGGGGCCGACGACGCACAAGGGGCCGACGGTGGCGGCGGGGGAGATCGTCGCGGTCGGGTCGACGACCGCGCTGGGGTGGACGCCCGGCGCGAAGCGCTTGGGCGGCGCGAAGAGCGCGAGCAGGTCGGGGAGGGCGGCGCGCGGGTCGGCGACCTCGACGCCCTCGCGTCCCGGGCCGAACGCTTCCGCGGGTGCGAGGAGCGGCACGTCGGGCGCGAGCTTCTGCGCGAGGCGCGTCTGCCACACGACGCACAGCGCGATGGGGCGGGCCTGCTCGGGCGGGAGCACGCCGGCGACGGTGCGGGCCGGATCGCCGTGCACCGTGCCGCCGACGCGCGCGGCGATCTCCGACAGCGGGACCTGTTTCATGGCGGGCTGCCCCCTTGGAGTATCCTGCTACGGCTCGGATTATGCCCGATGTGCCGCACGGGGGTGCCCGATGTGCTCTGCGGGGTGCCCGATCCGCTGCAAGGAGACCGGACCATGCTGACGCTGCGTTACCACGGCCACGACTGCTGGGAGTTCGACGACGGACAGCACCGCGTGCTGATCGACCCGTTCCTCACGGGGAACCCGCTCGCCGACACGACGCCCGACGCGTTCACGAAGCTCGACGCGATCCTCGTCACCCACGGCCACGGCGATCACGTGGGCGACGCGGCCGCGATCGCGAAAAAGACCGGCGCGCTCGTCGTGTCGAACTTCGAGATCGTGAACTACCTCGGCGCGCAGGGCTGCAAGGGCCACCCGATGCACATCGGCGGCGGGCGCACGTTCCCCTTCGGGCACGTGAAGCTGACGATCGCGCACCACGGCTCGACCGGTCCCAACGGCGAGGCGCTGGGGAACCCGGTGGGCATGATCGTGACGATGGGCGGGCGCAAGGTCTACCACTCCGGCGACACGGGCCTGTTCCTCGACATGCAGCTGATCGGCGAGGCGTGGGGTCCGCTCGACGTCGCGCTGCTGCCGATCGGCGACAACTTCACGATGGACGTCGACGACGCGGTGCGCGCGGCGAAGTTCCTCAAGCCCGGCGTGGCCGTGCCGATGCACTACGACACGTTCGACATCATCAAGGCCGACCCGCAGGAGTTCGCGCGGAAGTGCGAGGCCGCGGGGATCAAGGCCACGGTCGTGAAGCCCGGCGGTGAATTGAAGTTGGGCTAGCCGCCCACGAACGCTAACCGCCCACGAACGTGCGCGGGTCGGGGTCCGGCCCGCGCGGACCGGGCGGGGGTGGCGACGGCTCGTCGAGGAACGTGCGCACGATGCGGCCGAAGCGGTCGGTGTCGATCAGGAACGCGTCGTGCCCGTACACCGAGTCGAGCCGCAGGAAGCGGCAGTCGCGGCCCCACTCGCGCAGGATGCGTGCGATCTCCTCCTGCTGGTGCACGGGGAACAGGAGGTCGGTCGTGACGCCGACCACGAGCGCGTGCGCGCGGATCCGCGCGACGCCCTCGTCGTACGACGCGGCGCCGTCGCCGAGGTCGAACAGGTCCATCGCCTTCGAGATGTACAGGTAGGAGTTCGCGTCGTAGCCGCCGACGAAGCGGTCGCCCTGGTGCACGAGGTACGACTCGACCTGGAAGTCCGGCCCGCGCAGTTCGGCCGACGCGGCGGAGCGCTCGCGCGCGAAGCGCCGGTCCCACTCGGGGCCCGAGCGGTAGGTGATCGTCCCGATCTGCCGCGCGACGTGCAGCCCGTGGTGCGGACCGGCGCCGGGGTAGTAGTCGCCGTCCTTCCAGTCGGGGTCGCGCATCACGGCCTGGCGCTGCACGAAGCGCAGCGCGATCGACAGCGGGTACGAGCGTCCCGGCGTCGAGATCGCGATCAGCCGCCGCGCGCGCCGCGGGAACGCGGCCGCGAAGGCGAGCGCCTGCATCCCGCCCATCGAGGAGCCGATCGCGGTGTCGACGCAGGCGACGCCGAGGTGGTCGAGCACGAGCGCCTGCGCGGCGACGAAGTCCCACACGGTGACGAGCGGGAAGCGCATCGCCCACGGCGCGCCGGTCGCGGGGTCGGGCGACGCGGGGCCGGTCGAGCCGAAGCAGCCGCCGAGGACGTTGCAGCAGACGACGTACCAGCGGTCGGTGTCGATCGGCTGGCCGGGACCGATCATCGGCTCCCACCAGCCGGGCCGCGGATCGGCGGGGCTGCTCTTCGCGTGCGAGGAGGCCGACAGGCCGGTGAACAGCAGCACCGAGTTGTCGCGTGCGGCGTTGAGCGAGCCCCAGGTCTCGTAAGCGATGCGGAACGCCGGCAGGACGCCGCCGAGGTGCAGCGTCCACGGGGCGTCGTGCACGTAGAACGAGGCGCCCGGAGGCGCACTCGGAGGAGACGGCGCTCCCGCGTTCACGAAACGCGTCCGAAGGCCGTCACCCGCACCTCCCGCCGGTCAGAAGCGGTAGGCGAAGTCCACCGCGGGCACGATGGAGAAGCGCGTGCCGCCGATCACCGCCGAGGCGTCCTTCGGCTCGGTCTGCCGGCCGGTGAACTGGATGCGCAGCGCCCAGTGCTTCGCCAGCCCGAACTGTACGCCCGCACCGAGCTCGTACCACAGCTTGATGTCGGTGCTGTCCGGCAGACCGTTGTACTGCTCCGGCGCGCGCGGGTTGGTGTAGTCGATCTTGCCGGTCCCGGCCCCGAGGATGCCGAACAGCTGCAGCGCGGGGTCGCCGGCGAGGATCATCGTCGCGTTCAGGCCGTAGGTCTTGACCTTCACGTCGCCGCGCGGCCAGTTCGGGATCGACGAGTTCGTCGTCTGCGTCTCGTAGACCGCGAACAGGCTTACCTTGGGCGAGACGCGGAAGCCGAGCTTGCCGTGGAACCCGAGGCCCTGGTCGGCGTAGTACTTCTGGCTGAGGAGGGGATAGTGGATCCCGCCCACGACCTCGAAGCGCGTTTCCTGGGCCAGCGCCGGAAGGGTCAGCCCGGCGACCAGCACGACGACCCACAGGGACAACCGGACGAGACGCTTCATCAGAAGTTCCTCGATGGGGGGGCCGAGCGCGCGATGGCCCGGACGCGGAGCGGGATTGTTCCAGAACGCGCCCGGGGCGGCAACAGGGTCGCGAACCGGCCGCGCGGGGCCGGATCCGCAGGCCTCAGAGCCCGTGGATCCGGGTCAGCTCGGCGGTCAGGTGGTCGTAGGCCTCGTCCACGGTGTCGACGATGCGGAAATAGTCGAGGTCCCCGCGGTCGATGACCCCCCACTCGATCAGCGTCTGCCAGCCCACGACCTTCTCCCAGTACTCGCGCCCGAACAGGACCACCGGCCGCGGGCGGCTGGCCTTGTGCGTCTGGATCAGCGTCAGCACCTCGAACAGCTCGTCGAGCGTGCCGAACCCGCCGGGGAAGACGACCAGCGCGCGGGACAGGTAGACGAACCAGAACTTGCGCATGAAGAAGTAGTGGAACTCGATCGCGAGCTCGCGCGAGACGAACTCGTTGATGCCCTGTTCCATCGGCAGGCTGATGCCGAGCCCCATCGACAGGCCGCGCGCGCGCGACGCGCCGCGGTTGGCGGCCTCCATGATCCCCGGCCCGCCGCCCGAGCAGACGATGAAGCGGTGCTTGGAGTGCGAGAGGCTCTTCGACCAGTTGGTCATGCGGAAGGCCAGCTCTTCCGCCGCGGCGTAGGCCGCGTTCATGCGCGGGTTGTCCGGGTCCATCGACTTCGCGCGCGCCGAGCCGAAGAACACGATCGTGTCCTCGACGTTGTAGCGCTCGAAGCGCGCCTCGGGCTCGAGGTACTCGGAGAGCAGGCGGATCACGCGTGCCTGCGGGCTCCCGAGGAAGTCGGTGTTGCGGTACGCCTTCACCAGCGAGCCCTTGCCCTTGTTGTTTCCGGCCATCGTTCGGTCCCTCGAGTCGTGCGTGGCCGCCGATTATCGGCCCGGCGCCCGCCGTTTGCCCGCGCGGCGGGAGCGTTGGCGGGCGGCACTGTATATTGGTCGGCGTCCAACGTGTGGAGGATCGAATCGATGACCGGTCGCCGCCTCGCGCTGTCCGTGCTGGTTCTCCTGCCGCTCTGTGCCGTGTTCGGTGCCGTTTCCGAGGCGTCCGCGGCCGAGCCCAAGGCCGTGTTCCCGGAGCTTTCGTGGGATGCCGGGGACGTCCGGCTCGGCACGGACCTCGAGCATGATTTCGTGATCCAGAACGTCGGGGACGGCCCGCTGCACATCACCGAGGCCCGGCCGTCCTGCGGCTGCACCGTGGTGGACTACCCGAAGGAGGTCCCGGCGGGCGGCCAGGCCGTGATCAAGGCCAAGATCAAGACCAAGGACCTCCCGGCCGGGCGCGCCTCGAAGTCGATCACGATCGGGACCGACGCCGAGAACGCCGACCGCGTCGTCCTGCAGGTCAAGCTGAACTTCGTCCCGCCGGTCGAGTTCATGATCCAGGGCAAGGGCGTGATCTACATGATGGCCGAGAAGGGCAAGTCGGCCGAGGACAAGATCCTCGTCCGCCCGCACCTGCCGGGCATGCGGATCACGGGCGCCACGTCGACCAACCCGGGCTTCGAGGTCACCCTCGAGCCGGCCAAGCCGGCGGCGCGGAAGGGTGAGGGGCTGGCCTCGCGGCTGCTCCCCGAGCCGGGGGACTTCTGGGTCGCGGTGAAGCTGAAGCCCGACCTGCCGGTCGGCCAGCTGCACGGCGAGATCAACGTCGCGACGTCCGACGCGTCCTTCCCGAGCGCATCGTTCCGCGTGCAGGCGATCGTGAAGGAACCGGCGCCCCCCAAGGCCGCGAACAAGCAGCCGTAAAACGGCGGCAAATCCGCGAAGCGCCGTTCGCCTTCCGCCCGGACCGGCCGCCGCCGTTCCGGGCGTTCCGTTTCCGTCCGCAAAAGCCCCGGCTGCGTCAACTTGTTTCCGCGCGTCCTTCGCCCGATGTTCTATTCCGGAGGACTTTTTCGTGGCGGACGCGCGCGCTCTCGAGCCGCACGCGACGGCGGTCATCGCGCACCTCCTCGGCACCCGGGAGGACCTGGGACCGGACCGGGAAGCGCTGTACCGCCGCGCGCTCGAGCTGTTGCCCGCCGTCCTTCCGCGCGGTCCGTGGGAGCCCCTGCGCGCGATCGCCGTGCACGCGCGCGGCGACGCGCTCAACGGCGGCGCGGACCCGGACCTGCGGCGCCGCGCGCTCTCCGTCCTCGCCTGGCTCGCGCGCCCCGCGACGGCCGACGTGCTCGTGCGCGCGGCGCTCGACGGCGCCGCCGGCGATCCCGCGCTCGCGGGACTGCTCGCCGCGGCCGGGCCCGACGCGATCGTGATCGTCGCGCGCCGTCTCGCGAGCCCCGTCGAGCCGCGCGCCGCCGAGCGCCTCATGGAGACGCTCGTGCACTTCGGCGAGGGCGTCTGGCGTTCGCTCGCCGAGCGCACGGGCGGCCTCGACGTGCGCTCCGCGCGCGCGGTCGTGCGGCTCGCCGCGCGGCTGCCGCGGCGCGTGGCGCGCGAGACGCTGCACGCGTGCTGCGTGCACCCCGATCCCGGCGTCGCCGAAGAGGCGCGCATCGCGCTCGCCGGAGATCACGGGGGCGCCGCGTGAGCCAGACCATCAACGTCGGCCAGCAGCTCGCGCGCGCCCTCTCGCTCGCCTATCGCGCGATCCGGCTCTACCCGGCCGGCCACCCGCAGCGCGAGAAGGCGGAGTTCGCGGTCCAGTCGATGTGGTCGGCGCTGCTCACGCACACGCCGGAGGTCGTGATCGACCTCGAGCGGCACGAGATCCGCGCCGGGAACACGTACCCGGCGCCGCTCGGGCAGGCGTTGCAGCCCGAGATCCTGACGGCCGCGCGCTCGGCGGGCCTGAACGAGCTGCGCTTCGAGGGCCGCGGCGGCGCGGAGCGCGTGCTCGCCGTGCTCGAGCTGCTGACGCAGGCCCCCGGACGCGTGCGCGCCGAGGTCGTCGCGCCCGCGGGACCCCGGCCGGACCGCGACGCGGCGTACGCGCTCACGCGTTACTGGAACGCGATCGCGCAGCGCCGCGAGCGCGACGAAGCGGCGCTGCACGAAGTGCTCGAGTTCGTCGGCGGGCAGACGGGCGACGGCCTGGTCCGCCCCGTGGCGCTGATCGGCGGTGGCGGCGACAGCCACCCCGTGCACGCGCACGCACTCGACGTGGCGCGCCTCGCGATGCTCGCGGGCCGCGCGCTCGGCATGGACGCGGCCGGGCTCGCGGAGCTGGGGGAGGCGGCGCTGGCGATGGACGTCGGCATGACCGTGGTGCCCGCGGAGATCCTGAACCGTCCCCTGCGGCTCGAGAAGGACGAGTTCCGCGCGATCCGCGTCCACCCGCTGGCGGGCTCCGCGTGGCTCCTGGCGACCCCCGGGATCCCCCCGCTCGCGGGCGTGCTCGCGTTCGAGCACCACCTGCGCGAGGACGGGCGCGGCTACCCGCAACTGTCCGCGCCATGGCCCGCGCACCCGCTCTCGCGCATCGTGCAGGTGTGTGACACGTACGCGGCGCTGCGCTCCGAGCGGCCGTTCCGCCCGCCGCTCGGCGAGGTCGAGGCGCGCCAGCTGCTGCGCCGGCTCGCCGGGACCGCGCTCGACGCGGAGGCGGTCGAGATGCTGCTCGCGCGCGCGGCGCCCGCCGGGTGCGTCACGCAGAACGCGCTCGTCACGGCCTGATCCGCCGCGCGCGTCGTACAATAGCCGGGTGCAGAGAGAACTCGAGATCGCGCTCGATCTCGCGCGCCGTGCCGGCGACGCGATCATGGAAGTCCACGCCGGGCACTTCGACGTGCACGAGAAGAGCGGCGACGAGGGCCCCGTCACCATCGCCGACCACCGCGCCGACGCGTTGATCCGCGCCGGGCTCGCGGCCGCGTTCCCCAACGACGCGCTCCTCACCGAGGAGAGCCCCGACGACCTCGAGCGCCTCAAGGAGCGGCGCGTGTGGATCGTCGACCCGCTCGACGGCACGCGGCAGTTCGTGCAGCGCGGGACCGAGTTCGCGGTCATGATCGGCCTCGCGATCGACGGGCGCGCCGTGCTCGGCGTCGTGCACATGCCCGCGGAGGACATGACCTACGCGGGCGCGGAGGGCCACCCCACGGTCGAGTACGCGCACGGGGGCGCGCCGCGCCGCCTCGCGCTCGATCCGCGGCCGGCGGACCCGGAGCGGCTCGTGGTCACGATCAGCCGGTCGCACTACGGCAGCCGCACGAAGCGCGTCGTCGAGGCGCTGCGCCCGGCGCGCGTGTTCGAGTCGGGCTCCGTCGGGCGCAAGGCCGCCCTGGTGGCCGCCGGGCACGCCGACCTGTACGTCAACATGAGCAGCCGTTCGCGCCACTGGGACGCCTGCGCGCCGGACGCGATCGTGCGCTACGCGAACGGCGCGTTCCGCGACGTGCGCGGCCGCGAGATGCGCTACAACACCGAACAGACGCGCAACATGTCCGGCCTGCTCGCCTGCCGGACCGGTCTCGTCGAGACCGTGGTCGCCGCGGTGGAGGCCGTCGCCGGCCCCGCCCGGCCGGAGAACTGAGACGATGTCCCATCCGGAATCGCTGCCGGAGCTGATCGAAGGGTTGTCGCGTCCCGGCGTGCTGCCGCTCGCCGGTGACGGGTTGACGCAGGTCGTGCAGACGCACATCAGCGCGGTGTTCCTCACGCGCGAGCACGCGTTCAAGCTCAAGAAGCCGGTCGACTTCGGCTTCCTCGACTTCTCGACCGCCGAGCGCCGCGCGTTCTTCTGCCGCGAGGAGCTGCGCCTCAACCGGCGCCTCTCGCCCGAGGTGTACGTCGGGCTGTCGCCGGTGTGGCGGCGCGCGAAGGGCCGCATCGAGGTCGGCCCGCCGGTGGAGCAGCCCCCGCCGTGCGACGAGCTGCTCGTCGTGATGCAGCGCCTGCCCGAGGACCGGATGATGGACCGCCTCCTCGCGGCGGGCGGCGTCGAGCCGCTGCACGTCGAGCGCCTGGCGCGGCTCATCGCGGCGTTCCACGGGCGCGCGGAGCGCGGGCCGGAGATCGAGCGCTACGGCACGCGCGAGGCCGCGGGCCGGCTCGCGCTCGAGAACTTCGACCAGACCACGGGC
>JABLTH010044594.1_pt1 | contig 19032 bp, 14 predicted proteins | sample 7875711 | NCBI WGS metagenome assembly JABLTH01 (sample SAMN14941262, study PRJNA633318) | bioreactor metagenome | isolation source: bioreactor | place: China | collected 2019-03-05 | reverse complement strand
GGTGATCGACGCCGCCGGCGTCAGGCGGCGCCGCCCTCGTAGTGCGCCTGGTAGCGCTGGCGCAGCTCGAACTTCTGGATCTTGCCGGTCGACGTCATGGGCAGCAGGTCCAGCACCACGATGTCCTTCGGCACCTCGAAGCCACCCAGGTGGGCGCGGCAGTGCGCGTCCAGCTCGCCCGGCTCCACCGCCGCGCCCGGCTTGAGGGTGACGAAGGCGGTGACCGCCTCGCCCCAGCGCTGGTGCGACAGGCCCACGGCCGCCGCATTGGCCACCGCGCCATGGCGCAGCAGCACCTCCTCCACCTTGATCGAGGGCACGTTCTCCCCGCCGCTCTTGATCATGTCCTTGATGCGGTCCAGGAACAGCAGCTGGCCGTCCTCGTCCATCTGCCCCAGGTCACCGGTGTGGTGCCAGCCGAAGCGCTGCGCCCGCCGGGTGGCCTCGGCATCCTTGTAGTAGCCCAGCATCACGTTGGGGCCGCGGAAGACGATCTCGCCGGTCTCGCCCGGGCCCAGCAGCCGGCCCTCGTCATCCATCACGGCGACCTCGTTGGCCACCGTGCCGACGCCCCAGTACGGGCCGAAGCGCCGGCGCTGCTCCTCCGGTTCGAAGATGGTCGCCGCCGGGTACATCTCGGTCTGCCCGGAGCACAGTGCGAAATCCGGGCAGAACGCCTGCTGCAGCTTCAGCAGCAGCGTCTTGGGCAGCGGCGCCATGCCGTAGATGCACATGCGCACGCTGGACAGGTCGGTGGCGGGAAAGGCGGGGTGCTCGAGCATGGCGCGGTACATCATCGGCAGCGCCACCACCACGCTGACCCGGTGGCGCGCGACGGCCGCCAGCACCTGGCCCGCGTCGAAGCCGCGCGTGACCACCACCGTGTGGCCGCCCAGCAGCGCGCTCATGGTATTGCCGTGCTGGGCGCAGTGGAAGACCGGCAGCAGGCAGGTGTAGACGTCGGTGCCGGGGCGCCCGCCGATGTCGAGCAGGTTGGGCGCCAGCACCGAATGTACCGAGGCATGCGAGTGCATCACGCCCTTCTGCGGTCCGGTGGTGCCGCTGGTGTACATGATCTGGGCCAGCTGCCCGCTGGCGATATCCACCGCCGGCAGGGTCTCCGGCTGCCCGTTCAGCGTGGCGGCGAAGGGCTGCGCGCCGGGCGGCGGCGCCGGCTCGCCGGGCTGCTGCAGCGCCACCACCGGGATGCCGAGCGCCGGCGCCAGTTCGCCGATGCCGGCCCGTGCCAGCACGCTGGTATCCGCCACCAGGCGCGCCACCTCGGCATGCTCCAGGATGTAGCGCACCGCGTCCGGCGCCAGCCCGGTATTGATCGGCACCCATACCAGCCCCGCCTTCTGGATGCCGAGCAGGGCGACGATCATCTCGATGGAGTTGTTGCACAGCATGCCGATGCGCTCGCCGTTGCGCAGGCCCTGCGCCAGCAGGTAGTGGGCGAAGCGGTTGGTGGCGGCATCCAGCTCGGCGTAGCTGAGGCGGCGCTCGCCTTCGATCAGCGCGGTGCGCGCGCCGAAGCGGCGCGCCGAGCGGTGGATCACGTCGCCGAGCGCGATGCGGCCGATCCGTTCGCGGGCGGCGGCCAGGGAAGAGGCAAGGTCGTTGAGGGTCATGGCATGGCCTATCGGTTGGCAGGGTGCGGGTCGCCGACCCGCTGCGTTCATTTCTCGGTCGAGACCTGCTTGGGCAGCTCCAGGTAGTCGCTCTCGTTCACCCACTTGTCGCCGGCGACGCGGGTGATGCGGATCCTGGCATTGCTCAGCCGGCTGGCCTTGCTGACGGCGAAGGCCGGATTGCCGAGCGCGTCGGCCGGCAGCGGGCTGGCTTCCATGGCCGCGTTGAAGCTTTCCGGGGTCAGGTTGCGGCCGGTCTTGTCGGCGATCAGCGCGAAGGTGGTCATGGCGTAGTAGCTGAACATCGAGTACAGGCCCGGGTCCTCGTTGAAGCGCTTCTTGTAGGCGGCCACCCAGCGTGCCACCGCGGGATTCGGGTCATCGCCATAGGGCAGCGTGATGAAGGCCGAGCCGTAGACGCCGTCCAGGGCCTTGCCGCCGAGCAGCGGCACCTGCTGCGAGTAGTTGGCGCCGGTACCGACGAAGACCGGGTTGAAGCCGATCTTGCGCGCCTCGCCGACCGAAGCCACGTACTCGCGCAGTGTCGACACGTTCAGCACCAGGTCGCAGTTGGCGGCCTTGAGCTTGGCCATCTGCGAGGAGAAATCGGTGGCGCCGCGCTTGTACGAGACCTTCTCGACGAAGTCCATCTTCTTCGTCTTCAGGTAGTCCTGCGCGCCCTCCAGCGTCTCGCGGCCGTAGTCGTCGTCCTGGTAGAGCACGCCGATGCGCTGGTAGGGCTTCTGCTTGAGGAACCAGTCCATGGTGATGGCCGCGCTGCGGTAGTAGGACGGTGCCAGTGCCACCTTGTAGGGGCTGGGCGGGTCGTACATCTCGCGCACCGCGCTCTGCGGCATGAAGTTGAAGACCTTGTTCTGGATCAGGAAGGGCAGCGTGGCCATGTTGGGCGCGGTGCCGAGCTGCCCGACGATGGCGAACACGCCGTCCTGCGTCACCAGCTTCTGCGCCGCCAGCACCGCGCGCCGCGGCTCGTAGCCGCTGTCCTCCACCAGCACGCGCACCTTGCGGCCGTGGATGCCGCCGCGCGCATTGATCTCCTCGGCCGCCAGCGTGGCGCCGTTGCGCGACTCCTTGCCATAGTTGGCGATCGGGCCGGACAGGTCGGTGATCAGGCCGAGCCGGATCTCGCTGTCGCTGACGCCGCGCGACTGCGCGCCGGCGGCGGAACTCAACAGCAGGGCCGCGGCGGCCAGTGCGGTCTTCCATTGCATGGTTGTCTCCTTCGGTTGGCTTGCTTGTCGTGGTGGCCCCGGCAGGCGCCGCGCTCAGTGCTTCGGCGGCGTGCCGTCCTGCCCGTCGCCGGGCGGCCACGGCCCGGCCGCGGACGCGCTGCCCGCGCCCGCCCTGCTCCAGTCGGAAAGCCTGCCGCCATGCCGCGCCAGCGAGGCCAGCAGCGGCGACACGTCCCAGTAGTCGAAAGCGTTGCCGCGCTCGCGGCCATAGCGCTCCAGCCCGGCCACGATGCGCGCCAGCCCCACGCGGTCGGCCAGCCAGACCGGGCCGCCGAGGTAGTCGGGGAAGCCGTAGCCGGCGGTCCAGACCATGTCGATGTCGCCAGGCCGGCTCGCCACGCCCTCCTCCAGCAGCCGCGCGGCCTCGTTGACCAGCGGATAGAACAGCCGCTCGGCGATCTCGCGCTCGCCGATGCCGGCGCGCTGCGCCACGCCGGTCTCGCGCGCCAGCGCGCGGCAGATCGCCTCCACCGCCGCATCGGGCCGTGGCGTGCGCTCGCCCGGCGCATAGCGGTAAAGGCCCGCGCCCGACTTCTGTCCGTGGCGGCCCAGCGCGTAGAGACGGCGCACCACGGCGCGGTAGGCGGGGTCGGGTGGCAGGCCGCCCGCCTTGCCGTACTCGATGACGGCGCGCGCGGCCACATCCACTCCCGCCAGGTCGAGCGCGCGGCAGGGCCCCATCGCCATGCCGTGCGCCTGCGCCACGGCGTCGATGCGCTGCGGGCTGACGCCCTCCTGCAGCAGGAACTCGGTCTCGCGCAGATAGGCCTCGGCCATGCGGTTGCCGATGAATCCGTAGCACACACCCGACACCACCGGCACCTTGCCCAGCCGGCGCGCCAGCGCCAGCGCCGTGGCCAGCACCTCGGGCGCGGTGCGCTCCGCCCGCACCACCTCCAGCAGCCGCATCGCGCCGGCCGGGCTGAACAAGTGCATGCCCAGCACGTCGGCAGGACGCCCGCTGGCATCGGCCAGCACCTCGACGTCGAGCGTGGCGGTATGCGAGGCCAGGATGGCGCCGGGGCGGCACACCCGGCCCAGCCGGGCGAAGACCTGCTGCTTCAACGCCATGTCCTCGTAGACCGCCTCCACCACCAGGTCGCAGCCGGCCAGCGCGGCCAGGTCCAGCGCTCCCTCCAGCCGCGCGATGCCGGCCTCGGCCTGGGCCAGGCTCAGGCGGCCGCGCGCGGCCGCGTGCCGGGCCGCCGCCTGCGTGCGCGCCAGGCCGGCCGCCAGCGCCGCGCCATCCGCTTCCACCAGCACCACGCGCAGGCCGACGCCGGCCAGCGCGGCGGCGATCGCGCTGCCCATCGCTCCGCCGCCGACCACGCCCGCCGCCTGCAGCGGGCGCGGCGGCAGGCCGGCGGGCAGGCCCGGCACCTGCGCGGCGCGCCGCTCGGCGAAGAACAGATGGCGCAGCGCACGCGAAGGCTCGGACACGACGCAGGCGCGCAGCAGCTCCGCCTCCACCGCCTCGCCCTGCGCGAACGGCAGCGTGGCCGCCGCCTCCACCGCACGCACGATGGCCGCGCGCGCCGGATAGCGGGCGAAGCTGGCGGCCTCGCGGGTGCGCACCGCGGCGAAGAAGCCGGCCGGCAGCCCCGCCAGCGCGACCGGCCGCTCGCTCAAGCGGCGCGGCGGCGCGCCACGCGCCATCAGTGTGCGCAGGAAATCCAGCCCCGCCGCCAGCGCCTGCGCGGCGGCATCGTCGCCCCCAGCCGCCACCGGCGCGGCCGCGGCCACCGCGTCGACGATGCCCGCGGCGCGCGCCGCTTCCGCGCCTAACATGCGGCCGCTCAGCATCAATTCCAGCGCCAGCTCCGCCCCGCAGGCGCGCGGCAGCCGCTGCGAACCCAGCGAGCCGGGCAGCAGGCCGAGGCGCACCTCGGGCAGGCCGACGCGCGTGTCCGCCAGCGCGATGCGGTAGTGGCAGGCCAGTGCCAGTTCCAGGCCGCCGCCCAGCGCGGTGCCGTGCAGGGCGGCCAGCACCAGGCGCCGGCTGCCTTCGAGCCGCGCCAGGATGCGGTTGAAAGGCGCGGCATCGAAGTCCGGCGCGTCGAAGGCAGCGATGTCGCCGCCGGCGACGAAGGTGCGCCCGGCGCAGTGGACCAGCAGCGCGTCCAGGCCGCCGTCGCCCTCGAAGGCCGCCACGGCCTCATCGAGCGCCGCCACCACTGCCGGCGACAGCGCGTTGACCGGGGCGTGGTCGATGCACAGCAGGCCGATGCCGCCCCGCCGCGACAGCGTCACGCCCGGCCCCGCCCGGCCGCTCGCCGCCGGCGGCACGGCCGGCCCCACCGACACCCGGCTCTCCATTGCCCGCCTCCCTCCCGCCGTCCGCGCCGCCCGAGCCATGCGCGCCGCCCGCTCAGGCAACCTTGGCCTCGTACATCGATTCGATCATCTCGCCGTACTTCTGGTTGACCAGCTTGCGCTTGAGCTTCATGGTCGGCGTCAGTTCCTCGTCCTCTGCGCTCAGCCGGGTCTCGATCAGGCGGAAGGCCTTGATCTGCTCGACGCGCGCGAACTGGCCGTTGACGCGCGCCACCTCCTGCGCGATCAGGCCGACCACCTCGGCACTGCGGCACAGCGAGCGGTAGTCGGAGAACTGCACGCCGTGCTCCTGCGCCCAGCGCTCGACGTTGTCGTGGTCGATCATCACCAGGCAGGTCAGGAAGGGCCGGCGGTCGCCGATCACCACGGCGTCCGTTACGTAGGGGCTGAACTTGAGCTGGTTCTCCCACTCCGACGGCGTGACGTTCTTGCCGCCGGCGGTGATGATCAGGTCCTTCATGCGATCGGTGATGTAGAAGTAGCCCTGCTCGTCCACCCGCCCCACGTCGCCGGTGCGCAGCCAGCCGTCGACGATGGTCTCGGCGGTCTTCTCCGGCAGGTTCAGGTAGCCGAGGAAGACCTGGGGACCGCGCACCAGCAGCTCGCCCTCTTCCGACACCCGCACCTCGGTGTGCGGCAGCGCCACGCCGATGCTGCCCGGCCGCATGCGCCCGGGCGGGTTGCAGGTGGCCGCCCCGGTGATCTCGGTCATGCCCCACAACTCGTGAACGACGATGCCCAGCGCCATGAACCAGCGGATCAGGTCGGGCGAGATCGGCGCCGCGCCGGTGACGGCCATGCGGGTGCGGTCGAGGCCCATCATGCGCCGCACATTGCCCAGCACCAGCGCATCGGCCAGCCAGGCCGCCGCGCGCGTGCGCGCCGGCAGCGCCCGTCCGGCCTCGATACAGGCCGCGCGCGCCTGCCCGGCGCGCAGGGCCAGCGCGTAGGCGCGCCGCTGCAGCGGCGTGGCCTCGCGCAAGGCGATCACCACCGAGGAATAGAGCTTCTCCCACACGCGCGGCACCGCCATGAAGACGTCGGGCTGGATCTCGCGCAGGTTGTCGAACACCGTGTCCGGGCTCTCGGCGAAGTTCATCACGGCACCCAGCAGGATCGCGTGGTACTCGCCGAAGATGCGCTCGGCCACGTGGCACAGCGGCAGGAAGCACATGCGCTCGCCGAGCGGCGCAGCCGGCAGGAAGTCGCGCAGGGTCAGGCAGCTGCGCAGGATGTTGCGATGCGACAGCATCGCGCCCTTGGGACGGCCGGTGGTACCCGAGGTATAGACCAGCACCGCCACGTCGTCCGGCCCGGCCGCCCCCAGCCGTTCCTCCACCAGGCCGGGCTGCGCCGCGCGCAGCGCCCGCCCCTGCGCCAGCAGCGCGTCGAAGGCGAGGATGGCGGGATCGTCCAGCGCCGCCAGCCCTTCCATGTCGTAGACCACCACCTTGCGCACGCGCGGCAGGCGCGCGCGCACCTCCAGGTACTTGTCGAGCTGCTCCTCGTTTTCGACGAAGAGGAAGGCGGTGCCCGAGTCGGCGCACAGGTACTCGACCTGGGCCGGCGCGTCGGTCGGATAGATGCCGCTGACCACCGCGCCCGCGCTCTGCGCGCCGAGGTCGGTCCAGACCCATTCGCGCTGGGTGTTGGACAGCACCGAGACCACCTCGCCCGGGCGCAGCCCGAGCGCCGCCAGCCCGGCGGCCACGTCGGCGACGATCTCGCCGACCTCGCGCCAGCCATAGGCACGCCATACGCCGAAATCCTTCTGCCGCATCATTACCGCGTCGCCGCGCACGCGCACCGCGTGCCAGAACAGGCGCGGCACGGTATCGAAGGCCCGCTCGGACAGCGGCTCGCCGCGGGACCCGCTGCCGGGCCGGTACTGGTGGGACTCGCTCTGCATCGTCAGCCGTCTCCTTGCGCGCCGCTCAGCGCCAGGTCTTGCGCCGTTTCCAGCGCCGTTCGCCGCGCACGCCGGCGTCCTTCATGCCCAGGTAGAACTCCTTGATATCGTCCTTCTCGCGCAGCGCGGCGCAGCTGTCCTCGGCCACGATGCGGCCGGTCTCCAGCACGTAGCCGTAGTCGGCCACGTTCATCGCCATGTTGGCGTTCTGCTCGACCAGCAGGATGGTGGTGCCGCGCTCGCGGTTGATGCGCACCACGATCTCGAAGATCTCGCGCGTCAGCTTGGGCGACAGGCCCAGGCTGGGTTCGTCGAGCAGCACCAGCTCGGGCGCCCCCATCAGCGCGCGCGAGATCGCCAGCATCTGCTGCTGGCCGCCGGACAGCAGGCCGGCATGCTGGCCGGCACGCTCGCGCAGGATGGGGAAGTAGCCGTACACCGTTTCCAGGTCGCGCGCCACGCCGTCGCGGTCGTGCCGCGTGTAGGCCCCCATCATCAGGTTGTCGCGCACCGACAGCAGCGGGAATACCTCGCGCCCCTCCGGCACGTGGCACAGCCCGCGCCGCACGATGCGCGCCGGATCGTGCCCGGTGATGTCCTCGCCGCGGAAGCGGACGGACCCGCAGGTGGGGTCGAGCACGCCCGAAATGGTCTTGAGAATGGTGCTCTTGCCGGCGCCGTTGGCGCCCAGCACGGTGGCGATGCTGCCGCGCCGCACCGCCAGGCTGACGCCGCGGATGGCTTTGACCGGGCCGTAGGCGCTCTCCAGGTTGGCCAGCGCGAGCAGTGCCGCGCCATGGTCCGGCGCGGTGGCGAAGGCATGGATCCCGGCCACGGTGCTCATGCCGCCCTCCGCAACGAAGCCACGTCGTCGATCGCGCCGAGATAGGCCTCGGCCACGCCGGGATGCGCCTGCACTTCGCGCGGCGTGCCCTGCGCCAGCACGCGTCCCTGGTTGATCGCCAGCACGCGGTCGGACACGCGCGAGACCAGGCTCATGTCGTGCTCCACCATCAGCACCGTCACGCCGAGCTCGCTGCGGATATCGCGGATCCACCACGACATGTCCTCGGTCTCCTCGACATTGAGGCCGGACGAGGGCTCGTCGAGCAGCAGCAGGCGCGGCCCCGTGCACAGCGCGCGCGCCAGCTCGACCACCTTGCGCACACCGTAGGGCAGGCCCGCCACCAGCGCGTCGCGGTGCGGCTGCAGGCGCAGCAGGTCCATCACTTCCTCGGCCTTGCGCCGCGCGGCGAGTTCGCCGCGCCGCACCGACGGGGTGTGCAGCAGGTCGGCCCAGAAGCCGGTGCAGCGGTGGACATGGAAGCCGATCAGCAGGTTCTGCAGCACCGAGGCATGCTCGAACAGCTCGATGTTCTGGAAGGTGCGGGCGATGCCCAGCGCGGCGATCGCGTGCGCGGGCAGTGCCGTCAGCTCGCGTCCCTGCCAGCGGATGCTGCCGCCGCTCGGCGCCACCAGCCGGCTGATCAGGTTGAACACGGTGGTCTTGCCAGCGCCGTTGGGGCCGATCAGCGTCAGCACTTCGCCGGCCGCTACGTCGAAACTGACATGGTCCACCGCCAGCACGCCGCCGAAGCGCACCGACAGGTCGCGCACCGACAGCAGGCCGGTATCGCCGCCGGGTCCGCCTGCCGCATCGAATCCTTTCGAAGTCATCGCCGCCCTCCTTCAGCGCAGCCGCTCGGATTTCTGGAAGGCCTTCTGGCGCCGGAACATGCCCTGGCGGTAGAAGGGGAACAACTCCAGGTAGGTGCGGATCTTGAGCCAGCGCCCGTACAGGCCCATCGGCTCGAACAGCACGAAGCCCATCAGCACCACGCCGTAGACCACCGCCTGCAGGCCGCTGGCCTGGCCGATCGCCGGCGGCAGCCAGTCCTTGGCCAGCGCGATGCCCTGCGGCATCATGATCAGGAACAGCGCGCCGAAGAAGGCACCGTGCACCGAGCCCAGCCCGCCCACCACCACCAGCAGCAGCAGGTCGATCGACTGGCCGATGCCGAACTGCTCCGGCGAGATGAAGTTCAGCAGGTGCGCATAGAGCCCGCCGGCGATGCCGACGATGGCCGCCGACAAGGCGAAGGCCAGCGTCTTGTAGCGCGCCAGCTGGATGCCCATGCTCTGCGCCGAGATCTCCGAATCGCGCACCGCGATGAAGGCACGCCCGGTCGGGCTGCGCAACAGGTTGAGCAGGCCCAGCGTGACCAGCACGCAGACCGCCAGCGCGAGGTAGTAGAAGCCGGCCGGGCCGGCTACGCTCACGCCGGCCAGCGCCGGCGGCTGCACCGGCATGCCGGCATTGCCTCCGGTCACGCTCTCCCAGCGCGCCAGCACCTCCTCCACGATGAAGCCGAACGCCAGCGTGGCGATGGCCAGGTAGATGCCGCGCACGCGCAGCGCCGGCAGCCCCACCACCACGCCGGCCAGGCCGGACAGCAGCGCCGCCGCGGCCAGCGCCAGCGGGAAGGGCCAGCCGTGCGCCACCAGCCAGGCCTGGGCATAGGCGCCGATGCCGAGAAAGGCCGCGTGGCCGATCGAGATCAGGCCGGCATAGCCCGCCAGCAGCATCAGCCCGAGGCCGGCGATGGCATAGACCAGCACGAAGCCGAGCTGGGTCACCCAGTAGGCACTGGCCCAGGCCGGCGCCAGCAGGGCCAGCACCAGCAACAGGCCATACCAGAGCCCCTGGCGCGGCCGCGCCGCCAGGCGCAGGTCCTGGCGGTAGTCCGTCTTCAGCAGGAACCGCATCGTCCCTCCTCCGTCGATGAACTTCGATGACTTCCGATGACTTCCGATGACTTCCGATGACTTTGAAGACCGCCGGGCGCCGTGCCCGGCGGCTAGACCCGCTTGCGCTCGTTGCCGCCGAACAGGCCGTTGGGCCGGATCGCCAGCATCAGCAGCACCACCACGTAGGCGGCCACGTCCTTGAACCCCTCCGGCAGGTAGAAGCCGGCGAAGGACTCCACCAGGCCGATCACCAGCCCGCCCACCACGGCCCCCGGCAGGCTGCCGAAGCCCCCCACCACCGCGGCCGGAAAGGCCTTGAGCCCGAGCAGCCCCATATTGGCGTGGACGAAGGTGATCGGCGCCAGCAGCAGCCCGGCCAGCGCCGCCACCGCCGCCGACAGCCCCCACACCAGGCCGTTCAGCCGGCGCACCGGGATGCCCATGTAGTAGGCGGCGAGCTGGTTCTGCGAACTGGCCTGCATGGCGATTCCCGCCTTGCTGAAGCGGAAGCCCGCATAGAGCAGGGCGCACAGCAGCGCGGTGGCGCCGATCACCGCCACCTGCTCGGCGCTCAGCACCAGGCCGCCCGCCGCGATCACCTTGCCGGCGTACGGCACCGCCAGCGCATGCGTCTCGGCGCCGAAACCCGGCACCATGGTGACCGCGCCGCGCATCACGTAGCCCATGCCGATGGTCAGCATCACCACGGTGAACTGCGGCTGGCCGAGGATGGGCCGCACCGCCAGCCGCTCCACCAGCGCGCCGAAGCCCGCCATGCCCGCCACCGCCAGCAGCGCCGCCGCCCAGAACGGCAGGCCCAGCGCCGTCAGCAGCAGCGCGGCGAAGGCGCCCAGCATCATGAACTCGCCCTGGGCGAAGTTCACCGTCTCGGTCGCCTTGTAGATCATCACGAAGCCGAGGGCGATCAGCGCGTAGATGCAGCCCAGCGCGATACCCGAGAGAGTCAGTTGCAGCCACGCCAAGCCCGTCTCCCCATGCGGCACCAGGCCGCCCGCCGCGCCGCCTGCGCCGGCCGCGCCGAAGCGCCCGGCCGGTGGCGGTCACGCGGCCACCTTAGCGAATTTCGCCGGGAGGCTCTTGTGTCTAGTGGCTATGGGAGGCCGGGCCGGGGGTTATCCGGGATGGGGTTTCTACCAGCGTGGGCTTCGTTCTGGCGATGGCGTGCGGGGTCACGCGGTTGGCTTCGTTTCTGTGCTTGCGGGCTGGATCGCACCGTTGGCTTCGTCTCTGCGCTTGCGGGCTGGATCGCACCGAGGGCTTCGTCTCTGCGCTCGTGTGCTGGATCACACCGTTGACTTCGTCTTTGCGCTCGTGTGCTGGATCACACCGTTGGCTTCGTCTCTGCGCTCGCGCGCTGCACCACACCGTTGGCTTCGCTTGAGCGTGGCGCCTTGCTAAACCACCCCTCTCCCCCGCCCTCTCCCCGCGCGGGGAGAGGGAGCCAAGACCTCGTGCTTGACGCTTGGTGTTGGCGCATCTCGTTTCGGCTTCGTTCGGCGTGAAGGGCTTCGCACCATGCAGCCCCGCCGTCCGCCCGCGCCCCTAGCGCCGCCGCAGCACCACCGCCAGTTCGAACGCGCCGCCCGGATGCCGCACCGCGGCATAGGGCGGCTTCGGCCAGTCCCAGCGCTCCGATGGGAACAGCGCCCGCATGCCGTTGATATCGCAGTGGTAGGGAGGCCCTTCGACCCGCCCTTCGTCGGCACCGGGCCGGCGCGCCTGCATGAACATGGCCAGCAGCAGCCCACCCGGCTTCAGCCAGGCATGCAGCTGCTCGCCGTAGCGCACCCAGTGGTCCGGATGCAAGGCGCACAGGCAGGTCTGCTCATAGATGGCCTCGACCGGCGCGCCCGGCGACCAGGCCAGCACGTCGGCCTGCTCCAGGCGTGCCGACAGGCCCTGTGCCTGCAGCCGCGCCCGCGTGCGCTCGAGCGCCGCGGGTGTGTAGTCGATACCGGTCACGCGCAGGCCCGCCGCGGCCAGCTCGGCGACGTCCCAGCCGCTGCCGCAGCCGGGCACCAGCACCTCGGTGCCCCGTGCCAGGGTGCCGTCGGCGATCCAGGCCTGCAATTGCGGGCCGGGCGCGCCGCGGTCCCAGGGCGTCTGCCCGCTGTCGAACTTGTCTTGCCAGAAATCGATGGAAGGTCCAGCCATTGTCATAGGTCTCCGTGTCTGGCTGGCGGCGCGCCTCCGGCGATTGCCGGCGATCCGCGGCCGGCGCTCAGCGTCCGGTCCAGACCGGCTTGCGCTTCTCGTTGAACGCCGCCATGCCCTCTCTTGCATCCTCGGTCATGGCAAGCAGCGCGATCTGGCTCTCGGTGTAGGCGATGCCTTCGTCGAAGGACATCGCCGCCATGGCCCGCATGGCGTACTTGCCGCGCCGGATCGCGGTCGGCGACTTGTCGACCAGGCGCGCCACCAGCCAGTCGATTTTACCGTCCAGCGCGCCGGCCGGCGCCACATGATTGAGCAGGCCTGCCGCCTGGGCCTCGGCGGCGCCGAAAGGCTCGCCGCCGATGCACCATTCGCGCACCAGGCGCGGCGGTGCCAGTCCCTGCAGCAGGCTCAGCACCTGCATCGGGAAGACGCCGACCTTGACCTCGGGCAGGCCGAACACGGCGCGCTCGTCGGCCACCGCCATGTCGGTCATGCACAGCAGCCCCATGCCGCCGGCCATGCAGGCGCCGTTGACGCGGGCGATGGTGGGCAGCGTGGCCTGCTGCGCTTCGCGCAGCATGTCGGCATAGTCGAGATTGGGCCGCGCCAGGTCGAAGGCGAAGCCCTTGCCGGGCTGCAGGTCGGCACCGGCGCAGAAGGCCTTGTCGCCGGCCCCGGTCAGCACGATGGCGCGCACGCCGGGATCGGCATGCGCGCGGCGATAGCCGTCGCGGATGCCGGCGATGACGTCGGCGTTCAGCGCATTGCGCTTGTCGGGCCGGTTGATGGTGATCCAGAAGGCGTGGCCGCGCTTCTCGTGCAGCACGATGTCGTGGTCGCTCATGGCAGCGGTTCTCCTGCGAGGAATGGTCGGAAGATGTCGGAAGTTGTCGGAAGGTGGAAGACACGGCTCAGGCCGCGCGGGCCTCGGCAGCCTCGCCAGCCTCTGCGGCCTCGGGCAGGACCTCGGCGATCAGCCGGCGCGCCGCCGCCTGGTCGCCCGCGATCACGTGCAAGGCGGCCACCCGCCCCGTCACCGGCGCCACATGGATATGCTCCATCTTCATCGCCTCCAGCGTGACCATCGGCTGCCCGGCCTCGACGCGGTCGCCGACCGCCACCATCACGCTGACCACGCGGCCGTTCATCGACGCCAGCAGCCTGCCGTCGCCACCCGCGGCGGCGGCACGCAGGGCGGCCGCGCGGCTGCGGTCCTCGACACGGCAGGGACGCCCGTCCAGGTGCATCAGCAAGGCCTCGCCGTCGCGCGCGAACACCACGCTGCCGGTCACGCCATCGCACTGCAGGCGCGCCCGGCCTTCGCCCAGCGCCACGGTTTCGAGGGCGAAACGGCGCGCCTCGGTGGCCCCGCCCAGGCGGACCTCGGCCTCGAAGCGCGGCCCGCCCAGGCAGCGCAGCGCGCATTCGCAGGCTTCGCCGTCGATGTCGAAGCGCAGGCCGATCGGCAACCGGTGCGCCAGCAGGCTGGCCGCGCGCGCGGCGCCGGAGGCGGTCTCGTGCAGCAGCAGCGCCGCCACCGCGGCGGCGCGCGCGCGCCCTGCCTCGTCGGCCTGCAGCAGGGCCGCCTGGTGGCGCTCGATGAAGGCCGTGGTGGCACCGCCGGCGGCGAACTCGCCATGCGCGAGGCCGCGCGCGAGGAAATCCTGGTTGGTGGTGACGCCCAGCGCCACCGTGTCCTGCAGGCCGTGCAGCAAGCGCCGGCGCGCCTCTTCGCGGTTGGCGCCGTGCGCCACCAGCTTGGCGATCATGGAGTCGTAGTACGGCGACACCGTGGCCCCCGGCGCCAGCGCGTGTTCGGTGCGCAGCGCCGCCGCCGGCTGCCAGCGCACCATGGTGCCGCTCTGCGGCAGGAAGCCCTGGCCGGCATCCTCGGCACACAGCCGCACCTCGATGGCATGGCCGCTGAAACGCACGTCCTGCTGCGCCAGCGGCAGCGGCTCGCCCGCGGCCACGCGCAGCTGCAGCGCCACCAGGTCGAGCCCGGTGATGGCCTCGGTCACCGGGTGCTCCACCTGCAGCCGGGTGTTCATCTCCATGAAGTAGTAGTTGCCGGCGGCATCCAGCAGGAACTCCAGCGTGCCAGCCCCCTCGTAGCCGATCGCGCGCGCCGCCGCCACGGCGGTGGCGCCCATGCGCGCGCGCAGTTCCGGCCCGACCGCCGGCGACGGCGCCTCTTCGATCAGCTTCTGGTGGCGGCGCTGCACCGAGCAATCGCGCTCACCCAGATGGATCACGTTGCCGTGCCGGTCGGCGAAGACCTGGATCTCGATATGGCGCGGCGCCACGATGGCGCGCTCCAGGATCACCTCGGGATTGCCGAAGGCACCCTGCGCCTCCGAGCGCGCGCTGTGCAGCAGCGCGAGGAAGTCCGGCTGGCGCTCGACCAGCCGCATGCCGCGCCCGCCGCCGCCGGCGGCGGCCTTGATCATGACCGGAAAGCCGATGCGCGCGGCCTCGGCCGCCATGCGTTCGTCGCTCTGGTCCTCGCCCTGGTAGCCAGGGATGCAGGGCACGTCGGCGTCCCGCATCAGGCGCTTGGCGCCGGCCTTGTTGCCCATGGCGTCGATGGCCTCCGGCGAGGGGCCGATGAAGACCAGCCCGGCCGCGCGGCAGGCGCGCGCGAAGTCGGCGTTCTCGGCCAGGAAGCCGTAGCCTGGGTGGACCGCGTCGGCGCCGCTGCGGCGCGCCGCCTCGATGATGGCCTCGCTGCGCAGGTAGGACTGCGCCGGCAGCGCTTCGCCGATGCAGACCGCCTGGTCGGCCTCCAGCACATGGCGCGCGCCGGCGTCGGCGCTCGAATAGACCGCCACCGTGCGGTAGCCCAGCGCAGCGGCGCTGCGCATCACGCGCAAGGCGATCTCGCCGCGGTTGGCGATCAGGATCTTGTGGAAAGGGGTGGACTGGGTCATGGTGTGGAGTGTTCTTGCTGCGTGTCTTGATTGGATGCGGACTTCCTGCGGGGTGGTCGGCGCCGCGGACGGGATACAAGGTGCCATCTGCCTGCCTCTGCCTGCTTCGCGCTTGCCCTTTCCGCGGCCGGGCAAGTGGCCGGATCGCGATGGCGAGCGCCGGCCCTCTCCCCCGCCCCTCTCCAGCATGCGGGAGAGGGGAGAAAACCAGTGGCACCGGTAGCGGACGGCAGGCGGGCGGCAAGCCATCGGACCGGCCAGCGCACGCGCGCGGACCGTGCCAGCGCCCCCACCACGCAACCGGCCACGCCGGACAGGAAGTGGCCGCCAGCCTCGGTAGCGGCAGGAGGGTCGAACGACCTCGGCGACTCGCCATCAGGGGACCGCGATCCCTGCTCCCGGCGCTGGCAGGCACCTGCCACGCCGGTCTCGGACGCGGCAGCGGCCTGCGGAAGCGGCGCGCCCACCGCAGCTGGAGATGCCGCCGGAAAGCCTTGTTGCTCTGCCCCCGGCAGGGTCTGCTTTCTTTGGGTTACTTTTCTTTGCAGAACGCAAAGAAAAGTGACCGGCAGCCCCGCGCAGCGGGGATGTCGTATGGTCGTTGGGTTCAATGGCCAACGCCCTCCAGGCAAGCGCGGAAAACGTGCGGCCACCTCGGTCCCCTTTTCGCCATACCGGTCTCTACCGCCCCACCGGAAACGTCCCCATGAACTTGCACAGGATCTGCAGCATGACCTCGTCGGCGCCGCCGCCGATCGAGGTCAGCCTCCCATCGCGATAGATGCGCGAGATCGGGCTCTCCATCACATAACCCATGCCGCCCCAGAACTGCAGGCAGCGGTCGGCGGTCTCGCGCACCAGGCGGCCGGCCTTGAGCTTGGCCATGGTGGCCAGGCGGGTGGCATCCTCGCCGCCCACCATGACCTCCACCGCGTGCCAGCACAGCGCGCGCAGCGCCTCCACCTCGGTCTGCAGCTCGGCCAGCGTGAAGTGCACCCACTGGTTGTCCAGCAACGGGCGCCCGAACACGCTGCGCTCGCGCGTGTACTCGATGGTCAGGTCGATCGCCTTCTGGCAGACCGCGCGCGTATTGAGCGCGCCCCACAGCCGCTCCACCTGGAACTGCTCCATCTGGTAGGTGAAGCCCATGCCTTCCTCGCCGATGCGCCAGCGCGCCGGCACGCGCACGTCGTCGAAGAAGAGCTGGGCCGTGTCGGAGGCGTCCATGCCGATCTTGCGCAGCTTCTTGGCCACCGACACGCCGCGCGTCTCCATCGGCACCACGATCAGGCTCTTGTTGCGGTGGGGCGCGCCCTCCGAGGTATTGGCCAGCACGCAGCAGAAATCGGCCTGGGTGCCATTGGTGGTCCACATCTTGCCGCCGTTGATCACGTAGTCGTCGCCGTCGCGGCGCGCGGTGGTGCGGACCGAGGCCACGTCGGAGCCGCTGCCGACCTCCGACACGCCCAGGCAGGCGACATACTCGCCGCGGATGGCCGGCTCGAGGAAGGTGCGCCGCACCTCCTCGCTGCCGCGGTGCGCCAGCGCCGGTGTGGCCATGTCGGTCTGCACGCCGATCGCCATCGGCACGCCGCCGCAATTGATGTCGGCCAGGCTCTCGGCCAGCACGGCGCTGTAGGAGTAGTCGAGGCCGGCGCCGCCGTTCTCCTCGGGCTTGGACAGGCCGAGCAGGCCCAGCGCGCCCATCTTGCGGAAGACCTCGTGGGCCGGGAAGGTTTCCGCCTCTTCCCAGGCATCGACGTGCGGGTTGATCTGCTCGGCGATAAAGCGCTTGATGGTGGCGCGCAGCGCCTCGTGCTCGGGGGTCAACTGCATGGGTTGCTCTCCGGATGGAATGGGGGAAAGGAGGAAGCGGTCGGGCGGCCGGAATCCTGGCCGGATCAGGGCCGCGCCACGGAAAACTGCATGGCTTGCGGCTGCGCCGCCTGCGCATCGCGGCACACCGCCAGCACGTTGGCCAGCACGCTGCGCGTCTGGCGCGGATCGATCACGCCGTCGTCGAGCACGTGCGCGCTGGTGACGAAGACACTCATCTGGCTGTCGAAGCGCTCGATGATGCGTTGCTGCAGCGCTTCGAGCTGGGCCGCGTCGGCCTCGCCGCCTTTGCGCTTCATGCCGGCCTCGGCCACGATGGCCATGGTGCGCGCGGCCTGCTCGCCGCCCATCCCCGCGGTCTTGGCGTTGGGCCAGGAGAAGCAGAAGCGCGGCGCGAAGCCCCGCCCGCACATGCCGTAGTTGCCGGCACCGAAGGAGGCGCCGCAGTACAGCGTGATCTGGGGCACGGTGGCATTGCTGACGGCCTGGATCATCTTGGAGCCGTGCTTGATGATGCCCCCCTCCTCCACACTGCGCCCCACCATGAAGCCGGTGGTGTTGTTCAGGTAGAGGATGGGCGTGCGCGCCTGGCAGCAGGCCTGGATGAAGTGGGTGGCCTTGGTCGCGCCGGCCGGATCGATCGGCCCGTTGTTGGTGATGATGCCCACCGGCCAGCCCTCGATGCGGGCGTTGCCGCACACGGTGGCCGAGCCGTAGTTCTCACCGAACTCGAGGAAGTCGGAGTCGTCGACGATGCGGGCGATCACCTCCTTCATGTCGACCGGGCGCTTGTGGTCCAGCGGCATGATGCCGAGCAGTTCCTCCGCATCGAAGCGCGGCGGCTTGAAGGCGCGCGGCGCCGCTTCGCCGAAGCCGGGCACGCCGCGCTGCCAGTCGATCTTGGCCAGGATCTCGCGCGCCATGCGCAGCGCGTCGCGGTCGTCCTCGGCCAGGTAGTCGCCCAGGCCCGAGATGCTGGTGTGCATCTCGGCACCGCCCAGCTCCTCCTCGGTCGCCACCTCGCCGGTGGCGGCCATCAGCAGCGGCGGGCCGGCCAGGAAGGCGCGCGAGCGGCCGCGCACCAGGATGATGTAGTCCGACAGGCCGGTCTGGTAGGCGCCGCCGGCGGTGGACGAGCCATGGGTGACCGTCACCACCGGCAGTCCGGCCGCGGACAGGCGCGCCAGGTTGCGGAACAGCTGGCCGCCACGCACGAAGTCCTCCACGCGGTAGCGCATCAGGTTGGCGCCCGCGCTTTCTACCAGCTGCACATAGGGCAGGCGGTTCTCCAACGCGAGTTCCTGCACGCGCAGCTGCTTGTCCAGCCCCTTGGGCTGCAATGCGCCGGCGTCGATGCCGGCATCCGACACGCTGACCATGCAGCGCACGCCGCTGACGAAGCCGATGCCGGCGATCAGGCCGCCGCCCGGCACGCTCTTGTCGAGGTCCGCATGGTCGAGGCCTAGCCCGGCCAGCGTGCTCAGTTCGAGGAAGGGCGCGCCCGGGTCGAGCAGCAGCGCCAGCCGCTCGCGCGGCAGCAGCTGGCCGCGCCGGGCGAAGCGTTCACGCGAGGCGGCCGAGGCCTGCACCGCGCGCTGCTCGTACTCCTGGATACGGGCCAGCAAGGCCAGCATGCCTTCGCGGTTGGCCTGGAAGGCGCTGCTCGACGGGGAGATTCGGGTTTCGATCTGGGGCATGGGGAATGGCGCCGTGGGGAAGTCCTTGGCGGCCAGGGCCGGCGCCCCGCGCGGTGCTGCCGCCAGGGGAGCCGCGCTTGCCTCGCCGCCGCCTGCCAGCCATTGTCGGGCGGCACCCCGGAGGCGTCTTGCGCATACTGGCTGATTTCCCTGCAAGCGCGGCGGGACGCCACACGGACGTGGTTTCGGACGCGGCGCAAGCGCGCTTGAAACGCCCCCCGATGCCCGCTTCAGCGCAGGGTCACGCGGTACTTGGGCAGCAACGCGGCCGGCTGGTACGAGAGCTTGGTGCGGCGGAAATTGTCCAGCCCCATGTCCTGCTCGAAATTGATCCACGCCGCGTCCGGCGCGGCTTCGCTGCAGAAGTGGTGGAACATGTACTGGTAGATGCCCTTGAAGCGGTCGAGTCCCTTGGCGAAGCGCATCACGTAGACCCCGGGGCGGATGCGCTGCGCCAGCACGAAGCCGGCCGGCTCGCCATCGGCCTCGAAGAGCACGCCTTGCAGGCCGAGCGCG
>JABLTH010091217.1_pt1 | contig 19037 bp, 20 predicted proteins | sample 7875711 | NCBI WGS metagenome assembly JABLTH01 (sample SAMN14941262, study PRJNA633318) | bioreactor metagenome | isolation source: bioreactor | place: China | collected 2019-03-05 | reverse complement strand
GGGCGGATGTTGGAATCCAGGCGGAAGGCGCCTGCCCGATCGTCCGGCAAGGGGGCGTTGCTCTCCGCGCTGACGCCACGCCAACGCGACATCCTGCGAGAGGCGGCATCGGGAAAATCCAATGTGGAAATCGCGCAGGCGCTGCATATCGGCGTAGAAACCGTGAAATCGCACGTGCGCCAAATCCTGATGCGCTTACAAGCACGCAATCGGACCGAATTGGCAGCGCTATATCAGCAATGTGCGGGTGAAAGCCGCTCGCACGAAAATCACTAACGCGATAACCATTAACAAGGCAATATTTTTTAAACCGGCACTGAATTTTTTAAGCCGACACTGAAATTATCTGCCTTGAAGCGTTTTATTAAGAAATGCTAAAACAATCTGCCGTGGGTGCAGTGGGCGCTGCGGGGCGCAATCGTTTGCGCAAAAAGGCCGCTTAGGCGGCCAGGATGGTGCGCGCCTCGGGGCCGGCGGGCTCGTTGCTGGCAGCCTGCACGGCGAGCTGATAGCCGCGTGCATAGACGGTCTTGAGTTCCACGCCGGTCTCGGGGCCGAACTGCAGTTTCTTGCGCAGCTTGTAGATGTGCTGCTCGATCGAGCGCTCGACGATGCTGGCGTCTGCGCCCCACACGGCGGATGCGATCTGCTGGCGCGAGAGAAACGACCCGGGCGACGAGAACAGCAGCCATGCCGTCGCAAACTCCCGCGCGGTCATGCGAATGGGGATGCTGTTGACGGTGGCCGTGCGGGTCAGGCGGCAAAGGCGATATGGCCCCACCACGACGTGGATGCCGGCATTCTGGCGCACTGGCTCGGCTCGGCGCAGCGCTCGTTGCACGCGGGCCTGCAGCTCTTCAGCGGTGAAGTGTCCGGTCAGCACGTCGTCCACGCCGGCATCGAAGGCCGACGCCATGTCCCCCCGGTCGACAAACTGCCCGAACACCAGGGTGGGCCAACACATGTCGGCATTGCACTCCCGCCACGACAGCACCAGCTGCCCGGCCGTACGGAAATGCTGGGCATCGATCATCAACAGATCAAACGTTTCCGTGCGGCGCGCGCGCAGCAGCGACAGGGCGTCGTCAAAGCGGACGCACTCCGCCTCCTGGGTGGATAGACAGCTCGCCACGTAGGCAAAGCTGGATGGGTTCGAGGTCAATACGGCGAACTTCATGGCGCTCCCCTTTCAAGCCACTGCACTACAGAATCGAATCGTTGCAGATGGCGCTTCAAACTGAGGCCAAGCATAACGTTCACAATTTGCTCACACATCCCTATAAAGAGTGAAATCGCGTTTAGATCTGATTAAGTTTTTTTTGTTGACTCTGCAAATGTAAGTTGAGCATGCACATGCCGCATTATGAGTGAACGATTATGCGCATATGCAAATTAAAAAACCGCCGAGAACATTAATTCGGCGGCTGATATGACAATCTGATGAAAGGATCTCTAGCCGAACTTGATGGCGGCGAGTTCACGGGTGCCTTCGGCTTCCTTGCTGGCACGCAGCTGCAGCGCACTCGTCAGGCCACGGCTGCGGCTGGTGGACACTTGTTCGACGATAGCGAGCTTCTCCGGCACGCGGGATGTGGGCGCTTCGAGCAGCGCCTGCGCAAGCGCTTCTGAAGCTTGCGCGTCGGCAGAATTCGGGTCGATGCTCCGGTGCAGGTCCGCCAGCGCGAGGTGGCCCTCGATCTCGCGAGCAGCGGACGGCCGGAGCCGATGCCGGTTCAGGTAGCGCTGGTTGGGGCGTGCGTGCTTTTCAACGGTCTCGCAGTAGGCCTCGAACTCGCGCGCGGCCTGTTCCGGTGTGCCGCCTGGCTTGTGCGCAAGCATGTTGATCCATGCATCGCGTTCGCTGCGCACGACGGCCAGGTATTCGCGCACGCTGCGGTATTCGGTGTCGAAGTAGCTGACGCGATCGGCAATCTTGCCGTTCTGGTAGCCCATCTTCACCTTCGTCGTATGGCCGCCTTCCGAGAGTTTCCAGTTGAACCCGAGCGGCATGCCGCCGGTAAACGACTGTGTGAACTTGCCGCTCTCGCCGGCTTTGGCCGAGGCGTTGTCGTCAGGAGCCGCCGTGTAGAAGGTGCGGCCCACCGAGAACGCCAGTCCACCCCGGGCCGTCACCTTGTGCCCCGTCGCGACGCTGAACTGCTCGACGCGCATCGTGCCGGTCTTCTCCTGCAGGGTCGCCGTGTTGCTGAGCGTCTTTTCGCCGCGCAGCCGGGCTGACGGGCCGATCCGCACCGGCGTGTGCGGGCTGCTCACGCGTACATTCATGCCGACGCTTGCGTCCATCGAGGCGCGCCAGCGCTTCTTGGTCTGGTCGACCCAACTGATCGAAATGCCGCCGCTGCCGCCGCTTTCGCCGCAGTGCTGAGCCAGCGCATTCCACAGCGTATCGGCATCGGGCCGGTGCTCGGGCGCGGCGGACGCGTGCTCGAACAGCAGGTTGGTGGCCTTGACGATGGCATCCGCAGCGGCTTTGTCGTCGTACTTGATGGGTTCCCAGTCGTCGTGTCCCTCTACGGGGCGCTGCGTGGGCCGCGTGGCGCGGATGACCACGCCGCGCGGCTCACCTGTCTCCAGATCGAATGGCGTGACCTTGACGGCGAGCAGATTGGCGCGCAGGCGCTTGCCCCACGTTTTGAGGTCGTAGCCAACGGAGGCCCCCACGCCAACCGAGGCGCGCATCGTGCGGTCAGTGCCGACGAACACGTCGCGCCCATGAGAACTGCGTCCGATTTCCACCACGGCCTGGCGGCCTCTGCCGTAATTGGCGTCCAGTTGCACGGATACGGGCACCGGCAGCGCCTTGCCGACGTGCGACAAGCCTGTCGATACGCCGGCCGTGCTGCCGCCAATCCAGCCACCGTTGGACAGGCGCACCTTGTTGCCCGATTCCATGGACGTGAGCAGCGTCTCGATGGTCTTGCGCGCGTCTTCGATGGTCGGCGCCTGCATCTTGAGGTCTTCCGGGTGCTCGAGCTTGTCGGCACGCTCAAGTGCGCTTCGGAATGCGGGCGCCTCGGCGGCCTCGCCCGCGTGGGCACTCCAGTAGCGCAACAGCGTGGCCGACGGCTGGAGCCCCACGAGGTATTCCGGCGGCTCGCCCGTCAGGCCGGCGTGGTCGATGAGCTGCGTCACGTGAGCCTGCGCGGTGTTGACTTGCGGCAGGGTCAGCGTGTCCAGGCGGGTTTGCGCCCACGCCCGGGTGTCTGCATCGTCGGTCAGTCCGGCCGCGGCCACGAGCTGCGCGAATTCCTGATGGGCCGGCGAACTGCCCGGTGTGCGTGCGACGGCAGTCGGCTCGGCGCTTTCGCGCTGCATGCGGCTGACCGCTGCGCCGACTTCCGGTTGCAGCGCACGCAGCTTCTCTGCCGTGAGCGCGTAGTCGCTCAACGGCGCGTTGGCAGCTGTCAGCCCGGCCCAGTGTGCAAGGATTGCGCCGCGCCAAAGATCGCCCGGGTGGGCGAGGGAGTGCAGCGGCGGTGCATTGCCTGCCTGCGCGAGCGTGTCGATCATCGTCCGTAGCGCCGCCGTATAGGCGTCCATTTCCTTGACGAGACCCGGCCGCTGTGCGCCGTGCATGCCAAGCGCAGCCGATGACAGCGGCGATTTCTTCTTGCCGATCATCTGCCAGAAATGGCTGCCCGTGGTTTGCTTCTCTACGCGCGGAATGGTGCGCCCGACAAACTTGGCCAGGCGTGCCTTGGTGTTGGCCAGATCCGAGCCTGGACCATCTTCACGAAAGCCCTGGTGCCACGCAAAGAGGACCCCCGCCTGTTGCGCGCTGACGGGCTCGCCGCGCAGCTTGAGCGCAGCGGCGTGCATGACGTGGACGGCGAGTGACTCGGCCTGCGTGCCGCTGCCAGCCGGACGCGCGTGCAGCAGGGCGGTGGGGTCGGCCGCAGTGGCGGCGGCCGTATGCACATGGTCGGCCGCCTGCAGGAAGGCGCGCGCGGTGTGCGCCTGCTCCGGTGTGGGCGGAGTCTGCATCAGGCCGGTCAGCGCTTCAAAGCCGTGATGGCTGCGCGAGAGCAACTGCGCCGTGCGCCAGGCCGCGCTTGCCACGCCCGCATCGCTCATGCCCTGCGGCATTGGCGGGACCGCCAGGCTGCTTGAAGAGCGACCGGAGCGACCGGAGCCACCCGACCCGTCTGAACTGCTTGATCCGTAGTGGGCCAACAGGCTGGATTGCCGGGAAAACGAACGCGGGCTTTGCTCGTCACTGGTCCGGCTGGCGCCGGTTTCGCTGCGCTGTGGCGACGTTTCGCCCTCGCCAAACAGATGAGACAAGCCCAGGTCCGACGTGCTGGAACGGTGCGACGCCGTTGCCGATGCCGTCTCATTGAACAGGCGGCCCATGCCCAAGGAGGAGCTGCTCGTGGAATGTGTTGAGCCCTCATTACTCGGCGTCGAAACAGGTGCCGCAAAGGCGGCAGCATCAAAGTGCACCGCATGCGTGACGTGCTGCAGCACCCGCAGCGCATCGCCTGCATTGCCGCCACTGGTGGCCGCCAGCGCGCGTGCCGCCAACATCGGGCGGATGTAGCTGCCTGCGGCCGACGAGGTGCCCTGCGCTGGAGCCGCCAAGACGCCGAGCCGATCGGCCAGCAGCTCACGTTCGCTTGCGCTGCCCGCCATGCGGAACAACTGCGCAATGCTCTGGCGGAACGCTTCGCCCGTAGCCGGAACCGTCAACGCTGCGGCGGGCGATGCCGCTTGGGGTGTCGGCGGTTTTCCGCGTTGGCGCAAGCGCTGCGCACCCTGTTCAGCACGCTGCATCATGGACGACGTTTTGCGCTGCGAACGTGCCGCGCGGCGTGTTTCTTGATGTTCCTGCACCTGCGCTGTGGCAGGGTGCGGGGTGCCTTCGGTGGCCTGCGGCGTTGCCTCGGGCGTGGTCGTCAACGTGCCGCGCGTGGGTGCCTTGTAGTTGTCCACCGTATTGAACGACGTGCCGGAGCGCTTGCGGTCGCTTAACAGCGTGGCCAGTTCTGTCTCGTCACTCTTGGGCAGCTTTTCGCGCACGCGCGATTTCAGGTTGCTGAGCCAGCCACCCTTCTTGCGGGGCTGCAGAGCATCGCCGCCATCGGCCGATGGCGATGGCGTGCGCGCGGCGAAGTCGTGGAGTGTCTCGTACTCCGACGGCGATGTCGGCACGTTGACGGGCAATAGGCGTGAAGGTGGCATGGCGCGAGATGTTCAGGCATTGGCCTGGTCAATCGGCATACCACTTTGATGCGGCCGAATGACAAACACGCGCGCAATGCGAATCCGCCGTGACAATGGCGAAGTTGCGTGCCACCGGCCCAGGCGCAATCGGCTAGTGCACCGACCACTTCGAGACCGATGTCGCTGACGCCGCAAGCCCGCTCATCGCGTCAATGAGCAAAGCGCCCGTCGGGTCGTCGTGAAGCGTGTAAGGGAAGCGATAGACCAGCGTGCCGGTGTGCGCCTGCTGCGCCACCACGCCCCGCGACGAAGCAGGCAGGCCGAGGCACAGCCCGAGGATCACGTGCAGTGCTTCGTCAACGTTGATCTCAAGCGGCTTGCCTAGGTCGATACAAACGGTGACCGACTCATGGTCGGCATTTGCATCTGCATCACAGGTGAACCAGAGCTGGTATGCGCCGATGAGGATGGGGTGCGCAGCGAAGGGGAAGAACTCGCCGGCGCGCAGAAGCGGAATGTCTATGGTTGGCAGATACGGTGTGCGTGAGGCGGACATGAACTTGGATTGGCGATGCCGCCGAGCCGACGCGTCAGCTTCAACGAGCACCTTCGCATGTAATGCCGCGAGCGTACGGCGTTATATGACAGCAGACGTTTGCGTTCACGAAATCATCACGGGTACTGCGAAGCCGGTCCGGTGGCTGCGCTTTCGTGCGCGCCAGGCCTTGCGCGTTAAGCGCGAATCCAGACGTAGGTGCCGTTCGCGAGGTTTTCAAACATGTCGTCGGTCGTCTGCAGGATGTTGTCGCGCCAGTAGCGGCCGTGCTCGGCATAGTGGCCCAGCAGTTCGGCCAGTTGCTCGCCGTCGATGTCGGGGTCGTAGGCCACACGCACGATCAGGATGATGCCGCCCGTATCGCCATCCAACCCCAACTGGGCATGGTCTTGCGCATAGATGGTGACGTTGGCTTCAAGCATGAGGCGGAACACGCGCAGCGTGCGGCCGCCAGTGACGATGCCGTAGTCGAAGTTCAGGTAGAACGCATCGATGTCTTCCTCGACTGCATCGATGATGACTTCGAACCCCTCCACCGTGAGCCGGCCGGCGGCGATGATGGCATCGGCATCCGGAATCTGCAGATGCATGCACATGTCGCGGATGAGGCTGTCGCGCCGTTCGATGCTCATGCTTTACACCAGCAGATCTTTGGCCGCTTTCGGGCCGGCTTCCATCAGCTTGGCGAATGCCTGTGTGCGGTTCAGCTCATCCTCGAGATGGGCTGTGTTGAGCATGTCTTCCGCGCCGGCGGATACCACGGCATGCAGCGTGCCGGATGCGTGCGCACCTGTGTGGCCGTGCGCAGGGTGCGATGCAGACGGATCCTGCGCAGGGGTTGCGGCAGCTGCAGAAACGTTGCGGTGGATCGGTGTCATGTCGGGATCGCGGTAGCGGGTCGGATTCGGTGAATCGGGCTGCGGCGCGATGGGCCGGGGGGGGGGAGGAACAGCAGAGGCGCGCGGGCAATACATCTAAAAAGCCGCTCGGGAACGGCGCGGCCCCGTTCCCGAACGTTGGCGGCACAGAATGTGCCGTCCGGAACCGACCATTACGAGATCAGGTCCTTGGCGGCCTTCGGGCCCGCTTCCATCAGCTTGGCGAACATGTTGGTGCGGTTCAGTTCGTTTTGCAGACGGGCTGCGTTCAGCATGTCTTGCTCGCCTTCTTTCGTGATGGCTTCGTTTTGAGCATCGAACGACAGGCGGCTACCGGTGTCACGCAGGGCAGCGGTGGTGGTTTGCACGGTCATGGAAAACTCCTTTTCGGTGGATAAGTGGTCTCGGGTGAGAGCCGGGTTTTTCAACAACACCCCGGAATGGGATGCCGCTGATTCGGTTCAGCGAACGTGCTGCTGTTGTGTTCGCCGTGAAGTCATCATCGTGGATTTCATTGCGCTGGACCGGCGAAGAGGCGAAATGTGATGTCGTCTCGCGAAGCCCGAATGTGCGCTGCGCGCGTTATGCCGGGATCAACCCCGAGCACACTTGTGCCGCGCTGGAAAAGCCGTGCGACAGCACACGAAGCTGCTCGCGGTTGTTGACGTCCGTCGCACGAATGGCGCGCTGTTCCATGTCCATGGCGGTGTGCTTGAGCGCTTCGATAGCCTTGTTCAGCGGGCCGAAATCCTTCGGGCCTTCCTGCTTGGCAAAAGCCTGAATGCCGTCAAACGTTTCGATGATGTCGAGCGTGAAATGGTCAAACATGTGAGTCTCCAGAAGAAGGGGAATGGCAAGAACGATCTGCGCCTTAACGCTGCGCAGCGAGAAAATCCTTGGTGCCGTCGGAGCTTTCGATGTAGCTCAGTTCATCCACGGAAAGCGCGGATGTGGCATCGGCCTTGGGGTCACGCACGCGTGCCTGCGTGATGTCCAGGGCGATGTCCTTGATGTTGCCGCCCAGGTCGCTGCGCACGTGGTCTGCCGTTGCGCGAACTCGCTCAGGGTGCACGGCTGGGCCCGTAATGGAGAACCGGTTGCTGCCCAGGTAGCTGATGCGCAGCCCCGGTTCCTGCAGCGATTCACGCAGGTTTTCAATGACCTCCTGCGCGATGGAAAGATCGGTGCGGACGGACGCTGACACCGCTCGCAGATCGCGCAGCGTGGCAAGCTCTTCGTTGGCTGACGTCACGATGCCGTGCACGATGATCTCGTTGTCGTGCTGTTCGATCTGCAAGCCGTCGATGCGGTGCAGTGCCAGGCATGTGCGCACACGTTCGATTAGCGGTACTTGTGCCGTGGCTGCGGAATGCGCGGCGGAGGATGGCTCGCGTGTCGATGCCAGCAGCAGCGCGCACGGCGTGAGCAGAGCGACTGCTGTCACGCCCATCCAGCCTTTGCGTGCGCGAGGCCGGGTGGGCGCGGGCGTTTCGGAAGCGGGGGCTTGCGCAGCGGCAACGCTGTGGCTGCCGGTGTCCGTGGCTGCGGGCGATAGCACCCGCTCCAGCAGTGCAAGGTCGGATGGCCATGCCTCGCCGGCCGGCCCGACACAGAGAATGACCTCGCCAAAGCGGCGAGGGGTCAGGTCGTCCCAGGTGCTGCCGCCATCGTCGGATTCAATCAGGACGCCGTGTTCCGTATCGACAAGCAGCGCGATCGGATCGCCCGCCCAATCAGAGATGCGGATGCTGGCTTGTGCGTCGGGGCCGACCGTCCAGCGGCCTGGCGTCAGGTCGAGGCAGGCGCCGGCATGCGCGCCTGCCAACACGCGGATGTGCTTGTTCATGGTGATTGCGGGGAAGGATCAGGAAGCGGAGGCAGGGCCAGACCCAGCCCCGCCCGGTAAGACCAGAGTTCGGTTGTCCAGCGGCGCGCGACGGCGCTGCTGCGTGCGATGCTCTCGCCGCGCTCGCGGCCAATGCGCGGCCGCGAAGGACTGAGCAGCAAGAGCGGAAACAGCAGGTTGAATGTCTTTTCGCGGTCGGTCAGCGCGCTGGCGGCGTGTTGCGGCGTGGTGGTCGCCAGCAGCCGGTCTTTTACGGCGGCCAGCGTGCCCGGCGTGCCTTCAATGGGCGTCTGCTTCAAATAGCTGCGCAGGATGTCGAACGCCATGCGCAGCGGCATCGGGTGGCCCGTGTGCATGGCGTGCCGCACGGCAAGCAGCTCCTGTTCAAGGCGCTGATAGCTGGGCGATTCCACTTCGGCCAGTAGCGTGTCGGCCGGCAACGCGCCGGCCTCTGTGGCTGCTGTCTTCTGTGGTGCGGCGGCAGCGGTCTCGGCGGCTTGTTCCTGTAAGTACTGCAGCAGCAGGGCGCGGCGGCCCTGGGCGCTGCGGCGGTCTCTTGCCTGATCGTCGTCGCCGTCGCTTTGGTCTTGCCGGGACGACAGGCCAATCACCATCGGCTCGACCTTGCGCGCATGCTCCTCCAGCATGAGGAGCAATTCTTCGAACGTGCTGTCGGTGATGGGCTCTTCGGGCGAGCCCGCTGCGCTGCGCTTGCCCGTGCGCGGGCGGCGCACGCGCTTCGCAACCTGTGCGACGTGCTTGTGGCGGTGCAGTTGGTCTTCGACCAGCTGGTCGGCCCAGTGGTGGTGTCCGTGCGCACTATGCCGATGATGCTTGCGATGGTGCGGCGCGGCCGTGTTCTGCGGTGCCTGTACCGGATCGGGCAACGAGAGAACGCTGGGCGTCGAGGCGGAGATGCGTGTCATGACACCGTCCTACTGGAAGAGCGATTGCAGGATCGTGTTGCCGAACTGCAGGATCGATGCCGCGCCCCACGGTGCAGCCACCACAATCACCACGGACACGATGATGAGTTTCAGCCCATGCGAGATGCTGCTGTCCTGAAGCGAGGTCACGGCCTGCACGAACGAGATCAGCAGCCCGGCAATGGCGGACACCGCCACAGCGGGCAAGGACACCAGCAGGCACAGCATGAGCGCCGTGCTGGTCAGGCGCGTGATGTTGTCGTAGTCCATGGCGGCCCCTTTAACGATAGGTGTTGACCAGGCCGTGAATCAGCACAGACCAGCCGTCCATCACCACGAAGAGCAGCAGCTTGAACGGAATGGCAACGTTGCTGGGTGTCACCTGCGATAGCCCCAGCGCCATCAACAGGTTGGCGATCACCAGGTCGATCACGATGAAGACGAGATACAGCAGGAAGCCGATGCGGAACGCCGCCGTCAGCTCCGTCAGTGTGAAGGCGGGCGCGAGGATGATGAGGTCGTCTTCCTTGAGCTGTGCGGCTTTGGCCGGTGGCCATAGTTGCTGAGCCGAGCGCATGAAGAACGCTTTTTCGCGTGCGTTGGTGTGCTTGTCCAGGAACTGCCGGAACGGCTCGCGCGCGGCATCGAGGAGCGGCATGACCTGGCTGACGTTCGCGCTGGAATCATTGAGTTGCATGTGGGCGCGCTGCATGGCCTCCATGCCGACCGGCGCCATCACGAAGCACGACACGATCATCGCGATGCCGTTGAGCACCATGCTGGGCGGCACCTGCTGCACGCCCAACGCATTGCGCAGCAGCCCGAGCACGACCACGATCTTGGTGTACGACGTGACCACCATGGCGGCAAACGGCAGCAGCGCAATGGCAACCGCCGCAATGATGAGCGAGGCGAATTCAATGTTCTGCATGGCGCGCGCTCATGGCGGTGATCTGCAAGCCCAGATGCTCGCCCACTGCCACGAGTTGCCCGTGGCCGAGCGTCTGGCCGTGGCAGACCAGGCGCACCGTGGCATCGCGCAGCAGGACGGGCAACTGCAGGACGTGGCTTGGCGCGAGGGCAGCCAGCTCGGCCAGCGGCAGGCTCATCACGGCAACCTCAAGGTGTACGGGCACCTCCAGTGCTTCTACTGCGATGCCGTCAGTGCTGTCGGGTGCGGTGTCGTGCGTGGCGGCGGTGTCGTCGTCTGCGAGCGCGGGAACATCGAGAATCGTCACGGTGCCTTCCTTGTAGTGAGCATGGGCAGTGAAGTGGGCGCGTCGGCTATCACCGCATGTGAGGCGTACGGCGCCTTCATCGGTGTCGGGGCGATAGGCGTGCATGCCCCAGCCGAGCAGAACGTCGCCGGCCGCGAGCGAAGAAAGCGTGTGCGTTGGGCATCGACGGCTGGCGATACGAACGCCCACCGGCAGTCCCACCACGCCGAGTTGTGCAAGCACAGCGTTGCGATCGGCCACGGGTGGAGCGGGCGGCGCGGCATGCCAATCGAGCGTGGCGATGCGGCATGGCGTTTCACCGTGTGGCCCATCCAGCCGCATCGGCAATTCCGGCTGATCGCTACGTTGCGCATCGTTGTGTTCGGGCGTGAATGTCGCCAAGGTGGCGTCTCCCAGCCCTGCCGCAGACAGCGTGTCGAGCATTGGCGCGAGCCAAAGCCCGGCAAGCGCCGTGCGGCGTTGCGCATCGGCTTCGTGTGCGATGGCGTGGAGCGCGGGGTGGTTGGCGCCTTCAACAACAACGTCGACAGCACACAGCGATGAGCGAATGCCTAGTCGCATAGGCGCCTGCATGGGCGCGGCGTGGTCTACGGCGTGCAGTTGCCAGCGGCGTCCGTGGTCATCCGGGAACGGCGTTCCGGTCAGCCGTGTCAACGCGGCCTGGGCCGGCGTGAACGCACGCAGGTGCGCATCGAGCGGGGATGGCGTGAGCCCGGTGTCCATGGCGAGTCGGCGGAAGGTGTCGGGTGAGGCGTGGGAACGATCACCACACTTCGAGTTCGATATCGATGCGCTGCTCCAGCAAAACGTGAATGCGTTGGCGCAGTGCATCGCCATGCTCGGAGAGTAAGTCGCGCGCCCGCGGGTGTGCCGCCAGGAAGCGAAGCCATAGCGTGTGGGGCGAAAGGCGCAGAGTGAGGCGGGTGTCGGGCAGCACGCGCGGGTCGAGGTCCAGCGTCACTTCCCAGCATTCGCTGTTGGCTTTCACAACACAGGAGCCGCAGAACCTGGAAAGCAGCTGCGCGAGATGTTCCGTCACGGTGCTCCCCACGCTGATCTCTGAGCACGTGCGCACCAGGCGGCTGGCCATGGCCGACGTGTGAAGCGGCGGGGCGTCGGGCGGCGCTTCATCGGGCCGCGCATCGGCGTGATCTTGCGTGGGTGGTTCGTGCTCTGGGGTGTCCTCGCATGCGGCGTCGCTGTGTGCATCGAGCGGTATCCAGGCGGTAGCTTCATCCGTGCAGGGCTCGGCCTGCATGCCGGCTCGCCCGTCTGCGCTGCGTTGCGCGACGGGCCGCCGGACGGGCGTGGCCGGATGGACGATGGGCGGGGCTCGCCACAGGCGTACGGGCGTGGTCATGGCGGCTTACAGCGTGAGCTTGCCCACGGGCTGCAGATCAACGTACGCGCCCAGCTCCTGGAAGGAATACACGTTCAGCGCCTGCAAGCGCGGCTCGATCATGCGGCGGACATAGCGTCGGATGTCCATGGACGTGACGATGGCAAGCGCACCGACCGGCGTCGCACCCGATTGCGGCGCGCTGCGGCTCATGTGTTCGAGCCGCGTGACGATGGTGTCAACCTGTTGCGGGTCCAGCGTCAGGAAGTTCCCTGCCGGCGTGGGTTTGATCGCCTGGCGCACCGTCTGCTCCACCGTCGGGTCCAGCAGAATGGCGGGCATTTTGCGTGAGCCACAGGTGGCCTGGTGCGCGATCTGTCGCCCCAGATCGCCGCGCACGTACTCCACCAGCATCAGCGTGTCTTTTTCTTTCGGGCCCCATATGACAAGGCTTTCGAGGATGGCGCGCATGTTCCGGATGGGCACCTGCTCTTCCAGCAGGCGGCGCAGCACGTCGGCCATGCGCTGTGCGGGCACGGCCTTCTGCGCCTCGGTGACCAGGCCCGGGTACTCGGTGGTCACGCGTTCCATGATCCATTGCGTTTCCTGCAGGCCGATGAACAGATGTGCGTGCTTGCGCAGCACATGCACGACGTGGTCGGCAATCACCTGCTCGGCGTGGGTTGCTGCATCGGGCGCTGCGTCCAGTTGCGCACGCAATGGTTCAGGCAGATCGGATACCGATACTTTGCCCTCAGACACCGCGACCGGCTGGCCAGGGATGTCGTGCACCAGCACTTCGTACGCCTCTTCGGGTTGCGCGGCGCTCTTCCAGACCGCAATGCCGGGGAAGGGCAGGCCCAGTTCTTCAGCCAAGGCGTGCCGCCCGCTTTGGAACGCGGCATCGAGTTTGGGAATGTCGAGCCCCTCTGCCAGCCGTGTGCCCAGACGAACCCCCAGAGGCGCCGTGAACGACGGGGCCTTGTCGGCAATGGTCGGCGCTTTATCCTTGGACCCTTCGCGCAGCAGCGCAGGCAGGGTATCGGTGTCGGTCGCGCTACCCGTGTTCAGGCGCTTGCGCAGCGTGTAGCCAAAAGTGAAGACAACACCTGCCAGCGCGACAAACAGAAACGACGGAAAGCCCGGCACCAGCGCAAAGCCGGCCAGTAGCGCGCTGGCGGTGAACATGGCCCGTGCGCTGGTCGAGAGCTGCCGCACGATCTCCTTGCCGAGCGAGCTTGGCTTGGCGCCGTGGTCGTCGTCTGACACGCGCGTGATCATCACGCCGGCCGCCACCGAGATCAGCAGCGAGGGAATTTGCGACACCATGGCGTCGCCGATGGACAGCACGGCAAAGCGGTTGGCAGCTTCACCGGCCGTCATGCCGTGGTACGTGATCCCGATCACGATGCCTGCGAGGATGTTGACCAGCGTGATGACCAGGCCGGCAATCGCATCGCCCTTGACGAACTTCATGGCGCCGTCCATGCCGCCGTGCAATTGGCTTTCCATGGCCAGCAACGCGCGGCGCTTGCGGGCCTCGTCTGCGCTCAGGTGCCCGGCGCGCAGGTCGGCGTCAATGCTCATCTGCTTGCCGGGCATGGCGTCGAGCGTGAAGCGCGCGCCAACTTCGGCCACACGTTCAGAGCCCTTGGCAATCACGATGAACTGCACGGTGGTGATGATCAGGAACACCACCAGACCCACCACCAGGTTGCCGCCCACCACGAGCTTGCCGAAGCTCTCGATGATGTGGCCGGCGTCTGCGTGCAGCAGGATGGATTTGGTCGATGCGATGTTCAGCGAGAGCCGCAGCAGCGTGGTGAACAACAGCAGCGACGGGAACGCCGACAGCGACGTTGCCGCCGGGATGTACATCGTCACCATCAGCAGCACGACCGATAGCGTGATGTTCAGCCCCAGCAGCGAATCGATCAGGACGGTGGGCAGCGGCAGCACCATCAACGCGATGACGGCAACCACCAACGCGGCGATGCCGATTTCGCCGCTGAATTCAGAGAAGGCGGTCTTCTTGGCCATATCGGATGCCTCAGTTCAAGATGGAAGGGCTTGCGCCCGAGTGTTTGGCGCCGGGGTCTTTCGCGCCGATCTCGCCCACCCAGGCCAGCACTTCGGCCACGGTTTCAAACAGGGCCTCGGGCACGGGATCATTCAGCTTCACGAGGTACAGCGCGCGTGCCAGCGGCGGGTTGCCGATGATCGGAATGCCTAGCGCCTGCGCTTCTTCGCGCAACCTCAGGGCTTCGTCGTCGACGCCCTTGGCGGTGATGCACGGCAAGCCGCATTGTTCGGGTGCGTAACGGATCGCCACGGCGTAGTGCGTGGGGTTGACGATCACGGCCTGCGCGCCGGCCACAGTCTGTTTCGGCTTGGCTTCGTCCACCATCTGGCGCGCCAGCTGCTTGCGCTGGCCCTTGATGTGCGGATCGCCCTCGCTGTTCTTGTGTTCGCGCTTGACTTCGTCCTTGCTCATGCGGTGGTCGCGGATGAAGAGCCAGCGCTGGATGCCAAAGTCCACCGCGCCGAGCAGCAGAAACAGCAGGCCGCCCGCGCCCAGCAGCTTCACCAGCATCGACATGCCGATCTGCGCGATATCCATGACGGGCTGATACGGCGTGCCCACAATGGTCGGCAGCAACATCAGGACGAGCTTCCACAGCGCGGCCCCAACGGCGAGCGCTTTCACCACCATCTTGAGCAGGTCAATCATCGAACGCATGGAGAAGATGCGCTTCAGACCCGATGCGGGGTTGATGGCGCTCATCTTCAGTTCGAGCGGCTTGGTTGAGAGCACGATGCCCGTCTGGCCCCACGTGGCAATCCAGGCGACCAGCGCAAACGCGAGGCTCAGCGGCAGCGTCATCAGGGCCAGCTGAAGTGCGACGTGGCCGAGCGTCTGCTTGAGCGTCATGGCCGGGTGCCGGCTGTTGTTCACATCGAGCGCGAGGTCGACCAGCGCCCGCCAGCGGTCGCCCAGCAGCGATGCCGTCATGGCAAGCAGCAGGCAGCCCGTGAGCAGCACGACGGCGGCAATCAGGTCGGCACTCTTGGCGGTTTCGCCGTCTCTGTGCGCGTCTCTGAGTTTCTTGTCTGTGGGCTCTTCGGTTTTTTCGTCCGACATGGCGGTGCCCTGGGGTGTCGACGGAGGAGGCCGCGGCGTACGGTGCCGTAGCGATGCGAGGCATTGTGCAGACGCGGGCGCTACGCGCTTGGCGCTTGAGCGAAGGCGGATGCGCCGTTCCGAAGCCGGCGTGCGGGTCGGACGAAAACAGGCGGTTCTGCGTTGTGCATGGGGGCGCACAGCGCTGACCGACTTCGGGGCGGGGCGCTCTTTTTCGGGGTGGGTGGCTGGCGCGCGGCATGCGGGCGTCTATGGTTCCACCCGAGGTCGGCCGGTCTATCAATGCCGGCATCGACATGACCCGACACGGAGAACCCTGCGATATGGAACCGATTCAATGTAGCAACCGCCTGCTGGGCGGGCTGCTCGAAGTCTTGATGTATGCAACGCGCAGCGGCCAGTTCGACAACGCGCAATCGCTGCTGACTGCATTGCGCACGCTGCGCCCGAATTTTCGCGAACTCGACCTGGTGGAAGGCTGGCTGCTGGTGGGCCGCCATCAATACGCCGATGCCGCGCGCATCCTGCGCGAGCTGCACAACGGCGAGCGGGCCGAGAGCGTGGTGCCGTTTGCCTCGGCCATGATGGCGCTGTGCCTGAACGCCCTGGGCGATCAGGAGTGGCATGTGTATGCCAATGAGGTGCTCGCCCGCAACGAAGACGCCGATTCCGTCGCGCTGGTGCGCACGCTGATCGGCGTGCAGGAAGAAATGGATGCCGGCACGTTCGGCACCACCGCCGCTGCCGCGCCGGCCGCAGAAAGCGTGGATCTGAGCGCTTACCACAGCGCGCACTACTTCACCCGCGCTTAACCATCCTCCCGGGAGTCCATCATGATCCAAGGTCCGACTGCCATTCCGCCGGTCACTGCCGGCACGCTGGGCGCCGGCATTGCCCCGGCTGAAACTGCCGCGCCCGCGCCCGAGCTTGTTGCACGCTTCGAATCGATGCTGCAGAACGCCAAGCACAGCCAGCATCACAGCAAGGGGCCTTCAGCCGTTGGCGAACTGGTCAAGAAAGAGGATGCCGCCGTGCAGGCGTCGATGGCGCGTGTGGAGGCGATGACCGAGGCCGAACGCGGTATGTCGGTGCAGGAAGTGGTGGCCGAAGGCGTGCGCGTGCAAATGGAGTGCGCGGCCACCATGACGAAGATCCACCTGGGCAGCACCATTGCGCATTCCGGCAAGAACGCCGTGCAGACCCTGATGCGGAACCAATGATGCGGACCGCGCTTCCATCCTGCCGCATGCGGCGCGGCGCACTCGCACTGCTGTTCGTGCTGACTGCGCTGCTGGCTGGCTGCAACAAGCAGCTCTTTGCCCAACTGAGCGAGGCCGACGCCAACGACATGCTCACCGTGCTGCTGCAGGCCGGCATCGACGCGCAGAAGAATTCGCCCGATGACGGCAAGACCTGGTCGGTGATGGTCGACCAGGATGCCTTTGCCCGCGCGATGGAAGTCCTGCACAGCCACGGCTTGCCGCATGAAAAGTACGCGAGCCTGGGCGACATCTTCAAGAAGGACGGGCTCATCTCTACGCCCACGGAAGAGCGGGTGCGCTTCATTTACGGCGTATCGCAGCAGCTTTCGCAAACGCTTTCGCGCATCGACGGCGTGTCCGTAGCCAATGTGCAGATCGTGCTGCCCAACAACGATCCGCTGGCCACCGTGGTCAAGCCATCCAGCGCATCGGTGTTCATCAAATACCGCCCGAGCGCCAATGTGTCTTCGCTGGTTCCGAGCATCAAGAACCTGGTTGTGCATAGCGTGGAGGGGCTTACCTACGAGAACGTCAGCGTCACGCTGGTGCCCGGCACCGTGGATGCGCCCACCGCCGATGTCGCCAGCCGCGCGCCGGCTGGTGTGTCGTGGGCCACGCTCGGCGCCGTGGTGGGCGCGCTGGGCGTGATCGTCCTGCTGTGGCGTGCCGCAACCCGGCTGTCCGCCGTCCGGACACGGCTTGACGCAGCGCGTGCGCGCCTGGAAGACAAGTTGCCGGCACGCTGGAAGAAGCGCGCAACAGCATGATCGAGACGAGCGCCGCACCCGATCCGGCCGCCGCCATGATCCTGCGCATGTTGCACGCGTATCAAGAGCGGATGCGTGGGCTAGTGCATGTGTTCGATGCATCCGCATGCGCCGCGCAGGCTAACGGTGTACCGGCAGGCGCAACCAAAGACTGGCGCCAGGTCTGTATCGCGCTTGGCGTGGGTCAGGTGGGCTTGCCGACATTGCTTTCGCGCGGGCATCGCCTCGCCGTGCTCGATAAAGACGACCTCCAGCGCGTGCTGGCCGCCCGCATGCTGATCGGCAGGCGTGCCGCGCTGGCGCGATGCATCGACGGTGCTTACCTCGCCGGTCTTGCCGGTCTGTTGGGGGAGGCAGCGCTCACGGCGTTGACGCAACGCGAGCACTGGGCGCCAGACGCCAGTGGGCCGCTGCCTGCGCTCGACTTGGCGCAGCTTGCCGAGGCTGGCCTGCATGCGCTGATTGCCGACGGTACGGTGTCGGATCCGTCGCTCGCGCAATTGATGCGCCTGACGATCGGCATGCAAGCGCCGTTGCCGCCGTGTGTCGGCACTCCTTCAGATGGAACGCCAGCCGAATCCTTCATGGCTGCGTTGCCTGTTCTCTTTCCGGAGTTGGCATGGTTATTTGGTTGAGGCGCGATGCTCCGCTTGGCATTGGCTCGGACGTGATCCGTGCTGAAGACTACGGGCAAGTGGTCGAACTGGATGCCGCTTGGCGGGCCGTGGACGAGGCGCGCGAAGCTGCATTGGCAAAGGCGCACACCGAGGCTGAAGCCATCGTGGCGCAAGCCCAGGCCAATGCCGACGAGTTGCTCAGGCAAGCCGAGCAGCGCGCGCAGCGCAGCGCCAAGCTTGGCTATGCTGCTGGTCAGCGACGTGCGTTGGAGGATTTTCACGCGTCCATGGCTGCGCGCGCGTACGACGATGACGAAGCCACGCGCCGCGAGGAGGACCGCCTGATCGCCACGGTCATGCAGGCGGTCGAACATGTGGTGCTGGAATCCGACCGCCAGGCACTGTTTGCGCGTGTGGCCGCCACGCTCGGCCGCGTGCTGCAAAGCCAGGCTCGGCTGACAGTGCGTGTGTGCGCAGATGAGATCGAACCGGCTCGCGCCGCCTTCGCCAGGGCCGTGCAGACGGGGTCCCTCAATGCCGCCTTCGAGGTGCTGGCAGACGATCGCGCCGAGCCCGGACACTGCCAATGCGAATGGGACCACGGCGTGGCCGATGCGAGCCTGCGTGTGCAATTGGCCGCGCTTCGACAGGCGCTTTCCGGTCGCAAGCGCAAGCCGGTTGAACATGCCGATCCGCACGAAGGCTACGCAGATGACGACGCCGGATTTGACGAGGATGCGGCATGACCAAGGCCGCGCTGATCGACGCCATGGATGAAGCCATCCGCAGCGTGGCGCCTGTCCAGCGCCTGGGCAAAGTCGTGGAAGTGACAGGCACCTTGCTACGCGTAGGCGGCGTGGACGTCAAGCTTGGCGAGCTTTGCACGCTCGCCACGCCCGACGGCACGGAGCTTCAGCAAGGCGAGGTGGTCGGCTTTAGCGAGCACTTTGCATTGCTGGCGCCCTTTGGCGGCGTGGTGGGCTTATCGCGCTCGACCCGCGTGGTACCGAGCGGGCGCACGCTTTCGGTCGGGATCGGGCCCGGGTTGCTCGGCCGCGTGTTGGATGGCCTGGGCAGACCCGCCGATGGTGGACCGCCGCTGGATGTGTACGACTACGTGCCGGTGTTTGCGCAGGCGCCTGACCCGATGTCGCGCCGCTTGGTGGAGCAGCCGCTAGCCACCGGTGTGCGCGTGATCGACGGATTGGCGACGCTGGCAGAGGGGCAACGCATGGGCATCTTCGCGCCGGCCGGTGTGGGCAAGAGCACGCTGCTCGGCATG